>Ga0302326_10028378_pt1 | contig 11262 bp, 10 predicted proteins | sample Palsa_T0_3_FD_202264 | JGI IMG/M metagenome (GOLD analysis project Ga0302326, IMG submission 202264) | Peat permafrost microbial communities from Stordalen Mire near Abisko, Sweden - Palsa_T0_3 | ecosystem: Environmental > Terrestrial > Soil > Palsa > Peat permafrost | place: Sweden: Abisko...
CGGCCTGCAGCGGCCTTGCGCCACAGACATCCCGGCCGTCGCTCGCGCGCTACATGCAGTATGCCGGCCCGCCGATCCAGCGTTTCAATTACCGCGATTCGGACTATGGCTGGCACAGTGCCGCGTCCGACAAGCTGGTGATGTTCGTCGCCCAGGATGTCTACGTGCTCGGGGTTTCCCCGCCCTGCAGCCAGCTGCAGTTCGCCCAGCACATCCGCCTTCGCACCGCTACCAGCGGCACCGTGAGCCGCTTTGACTATGTACTGTTCGACGATCAGAAGTGCCTGATCGACGAGATCCGGCCGGTGGATTACCACCGAATGCAGCAGGACGCGGCGTCGCACAGCGGCTGAGTGGGCACGTCGCCGGCGCTTGTTTTCCGGCCGCGCCGGCCCCATCTGTGGGGGATTGCCTCAAGGAGGGTGCGATGCAGGAAATCAGACGCAGTGACGAGCGCGGGGTTGCCGATCACGGCTGGCTCAAGTCGTTCCATACCTTCTCGTTCGCCGACTACTTCGATCCCAGGCACGTCGATTTCGGGCCACTGCGGGTGATCAACGAAGATCGCGTGCAGCCCGGAGCGGGCTTTGGAACCCACTCCCACCGCGACATGGAGATCATCAGCTACGTGCTGTCGGGGGCTCTGGCGCACAAGGATTCCATGGGCAATGGCTCGACCATTCGCCCGGGCGACGTGCAGCGCATGAGCGCCGGTCGCGGCGTGCAGCACAGCGAGTTCAATGCCTCGAACAGTGAGCCGGTGCACTTTCTGCAGATCTGGATCATGCCCAGCGAGCGCGGCATCGAACCCGGTTATGAGGAGCGCCACTTCAGCGAGCAGGAGCGGCGTGGCCAGCTGCGACTGATCGCATCCAGCGATCGCGCACAAGGATCGGTGCTGATTCATCAGGACGCGCGCATCTATGCCGGCCTGTTCGACGGCGCTGAGAGTGCGCGGCTGCAGATCGCGCCGCATCGGCGCGTCTACGTACATCTCGCCCGCGGGCAGATCATTGCCGACGGCGTGGCACTGGCGGGCGGCGATGCGCTGAAGCTCAGCGGCAGCGACACGCTGGTGTTGCGCGATGCACGAGCGGCCGAGGTGCTGGTGTTCGACCTGCCGGGTGTGGCCGCGGCCGCTGGCAGTTGAGTTCAGCTGCGTCTGAGCTGTTCGATCATGGCCGCGGCCTGCGTAGCCGCCAAGTCGCCGGGAAAGTGCTGCCCAAAATCGAGCAGCAGCGCCTGCGCGCTGCTGCGGTCGCCGGCAAGGCGCGACAGTTCGGCGACGCGCAGCGTCTCGGCGCCTGAGCGCGGCCGGAACTGTGGGTCGGCGGCCAGGCAGCGCTGCACCAACCGCGTGACGCGCGCGTTGTCGCGAACCAGCGCCCGCGTGATGTAATCCTGCGCCAGGCGTGAGGCCAGCGGCGGATTGTCGAGCCCGCCGAGGCGTTCCAACAGCCAGTCGTAGAACTCAAAGGCGTAGTCCTGCAGCGCCAGTTCGCGCTCGATCGTCTGCCAGGCGCCGGCCAGATTGCCGCCGCGCGACTCGCCATAAATCGTATCCATAAAGCGCGCCCGTTCGCGATCCAGCAGCCAGCGCACGCGCGCGGCGCGCCGCTCGGGCGTATCGAGCGGCTCGTGTCCGAGCGCGTGACGCTGCTCGTACAGGCTGCCGCCGATCAGCGAGAACACCGACAGGCAGGCGAACTGTGCCAGCACGATCAGCAGCCATGACGGCAGCAGCGAGCTGCGGGCGAGCAGCGACAGCCCCAGGCCGTACGTCAACACCACCACCACGATGGCGACGTACGCCATGCGCAGCGACCGCACGATGTGCCACAGGGCGATCGGATTGATGGCCTGCAGGAAGCGGTTGCCGACGCCGAGCGCGCCAATCGAGGCCGGCACGGCGATGCACGCCAGCACCTCGAGCGCGACGACGAGCGCGGCGCTGAGGTACTGCGCCAGCAGCTGCAGCGCGCTGTAGACCAGCAGTACGATCGCCAGCTGCAGCAGCGGCCGCGGCTCGTGCACTGGATTGAGCATCTCGATCGCCAGCACCGGCGGCTCACGCGCGCCGTTGGCGATCTGCTCCAGCAGCACGTAGGCGTAGTTGAACAGCCAGATCAGCAGCGGCAGTGCCAGCAGGATCCCCATCAGACCGCCGTGCAGCGCGAGCACGAAGCCGAGCGTGAGCACGCCGATCAGGAACACGACCGTCGGGCGCGCGATTAACAGCAGGTAATGTATAAATTTCCGCATCGACATGGCAGCGGCATTATCCCCTGCGCCGGCTTCTGCGCGGCTCTAAAGATCGCTATGCTGGCCCGCAAGGAGGCCGACATGGATCTGAAGCTCACCGGCAAGCGTGTATTGGTGACCGGCGCAAATTCCGGACTGGGCGCGGCCATGGTGCGCGCCTTTGCCGCCGAGCGCGCGCGCGTGGCGATCAACTATGTGGTGCATCCGGAACAGACGGCGCAGCTGGCGGGTCAACTGCGCGCCGGCGGCACCGAGGTGATGGAACTTGCAGCCGACGTCACCCAGGCGAATGAAGTCGCGGCGATGTTCCAGAAGCTCGACAGCGCGTGGGGCGGCCTGGACGTGCTGGTCAACAATGCCGGCATCGACGGTGCGCGCGCTATGGCCTGGGAGGCAGACGTGGCGGCCTGGAACCGGGTGCTGCAGATCAACCTGGGCGGCGCGTTCCTGTGCGCGCGCGAGGCGCTCAAACGCATGGTGGCGCAACGCTCGGGCGTGATCATCAACACCAGCAGTGTGCATGAGCTGATCGCGTGGAGTGGCTATAGCGCTTACAGCGCCAGCAAGGCGGGACTGTCGATGATGTCCAAGACGCTGGCACAGGAGGCCGGAGCCTATGGCGTGCGCGTGCTGTGTATCGCTCCGGGGGCGATCCGCACGCCGATCAACGCCGAGGTGTGGCAGGATGCGGCCGGACAGCAGGACTTGATCAGCAAGATCGCGATCGGTCGGGTCGGACAGCCGGAGGACGTGGCCGGCATGGCGGTGGTGCTGGCTTCCGATGTGGCCGGCTACGTGACCGGCTGCAGTGTGCTGGTCGATGGCGGCATGACCGATTATCCGGCGTTCAGCCATGGCGGATAGCGACGGGACGCCCGGCGGCGGCTCGGAAGACGACAACGCCGGCGATGGCACGCCGACGGCGGACACCGAGGATCCCGGCGGCGCGGCGTTCGGCGCACCGGGCATCGCACCCACCTGGTCCTCGAGCGACAAGGATTACGTCAGCACCGCGCTCGGGGGTTCGCGGCTGTGGGCCACGGTCGGACACGGGATCATCAACGAGATCTACTGGCCATCTACCGGCCAGCCGCAGATTCGCGACTTCGGCTTCTATCTGCTCGGCAGCGGGCGCTGGGTGGATCTCAAGCGCGTGCGCGACTACACGCTGGCAACGCCGGGGCCGTATCTGCCCGCTGTGACGATCACGCATCACGGCGATGACTATGAGCTTGCCCTGGAAGTGCTGCCGGCGCCGCAACGCGACGTGCTGCTGGTGCGTTTCAAGATCACGGGGCCGTATCGGCTGGTGGTGATCGTCGCGCCGCACCTGGGCAGCACCGGTCGCCACAACAGCGCCTGGATCGACGGTGGCTACGGTTATGCCAGGCACGGGGATTTCTGCATGTGCCTGGCGGCCGACGTGCCGCTCGCCAAGCTCAGCTGCGGTTATGTAGGCGCATCCGATGGCTGGCAGGATCTGGATCGTCATGGCGAGCTCACCTATGGTTTCGTGAGTGCCGAGGACGGTACCGTAGCGCTCACCGGCGAGCTTACGGGCGATGCCGGCATCATCGCGCTGGGCTTCGCCGGCAGCGCCTATGGCGCTTTTACCCGCGCGCGCACCGCGCTGGCGGCATCGTTCGATGCGCTGCGCGCGGAATTTCTGCAGGACTGGAATGACTGGGGTGCGCAGCTGCAACTGCCGCGTCCGGACGACATCCTCGGGGATGCCGGGCTGCTGTCGGCCGCGGTGCTGAAGATTCACGAGGATCGCGCCTATCCGGGGGCCGCGGTTGCGAGCCTGAGCATCCCCTGGGGCAACAGCACCGACAATCTGGGCGGCTATCACCTGGTGTGGCCGCGCGATGCCACGCTCACGGCGTTTGCGTTGCTGGCCGCGCATCAGCTGATCGATGCGCGTCACATGCTGGCGCATCTCACGGCGTCGCAGCGCCGCGATGGCCGTTGGCCGCAGAATTATTTTCCCAGCGGCGAGCCGTTCTGGGTCGGAGTGCAGCTCGATGAAGCCGCGTTTCCGGTGCTGCTGGCGGCGAAGCTGCGCGAGATAGGCGAGGCCGAGCTGCCGGGGACCAGGAACATGGTGCGCGCAGCGGTCGGCTTCATCGCGCGTACCGGGCCTTCCAGCCCGCAGGATCGCTGGGAGGAGAATCCGGGGGTGAGTCCGTTCACGCTGGCGGCAGCGGTCAGCGCGCTGGTCGCCGCCGCACCGTGGCTTGAAGACGACGAGCGCGACTATGCGCTTAGTCTGGCCGATGACTGGAACGAGCGGCTGGAATTCTGGTGCTATGTCTGCGACACGGAACTGTCGCGCAGGATCGGCGTCAACGGTTACTACGTGCGCCTGGGCAGCGCGGAGCGCTCCGGCGCGCTCGCCGGGCAGGTGCAGCTGCGCAATCGCGACGGTGAGTCGATTGTGGCTTCGGCGCTGGTGAGCCTGGATTTTTCCTACCTGGTGCGCCTGGGGCTACGCAGTGCCCACGACCCGCGCGTCCAGGACACCATCAAGGTGGTGGACCAGGTGCTCAAGGTGATGACGCCATCGGGAGCGGTCTATCACCGCTACAACGAGGATGGTTACGGCGAATACCCGGACGGACGCCCGTTCGACGGCGGCGGCGTCGGCCGTGGCTGGCCGCTGCTGGTCGGCGAGCGCGGCCACCTGGCGATGCAGAGTGGCGAGGATCCGATTTCGTATCTGCGCACCATGTGGCGCTGCTCGAGCATCGGCGGGCTGCTGCCGGAGCAGGTGTGGGATAGCGCGCCGATCCCGGAACTCGGACTGGAGCCCGGCCGTCCTTCGGGCAGCGCCATGCCGCTGCTGTGGTCGCACGCCGAGTTCCTGAAGCTGCTGATTGCGCGCGAGGATCGACGCCCGATCGAGCTGCTGCAGGCGGTCGAGCAGCGCTACCGCGCCAGCGGCGGCAACTACGCGGCGCGCCCGGCGGCCACCTGGCACTGGCGCACCGAAGTGCCGGTGATGCAGCACGAAACCGGTCGCGCGCTGCTGATCGAGGATCGAACCGCATTCACGCTGCATTTTGGCTTCGACGGCTTCCAGCGCATCGAGGAGCGCGCGGCCAGCGCCCAGCCGTTCGGCCTGTGGGCCGTGCGCCTGTCGGCCGCGGAGCTGTCGGGTGCGCGCGAGCTCAATTTCACCCGCCGCTACCAGCAGGGCTGGGAAGGCCTCGATCATCGGATCCTTCTTGGAATTGTGGACCAGCAGCGTGCGCTTGGCTGTCGCGGCTGAAGCGTGCACGGCGTTGATCATCCATTGCTTGGCCGGCCGGTGCCGTACAACCGGCTGCATCCGCGCCTGTACCTGGCGGAAGCCGCAGGCACCGCGCTGCTGTTGTTCTTCGGGTTGTCGGTGGTGATTGCATTCTTTGCGCCGGGCGGCGTGCTGGCGATGCTGCTGCCATCGGCGGCGCTGCGGCGCGCGCTGGCCGGCGCCTGCTTCGGCACCGTGGGGGCGCTGATCACGATCTCGCCACTGGGCCGCATCAGCGGTGCGCACATCAATCCGGCGGTCAGTTTTGCGTTCTGGCTGGAACACAAGCTCGCCTGGCGCGATGCCCTGGGCTATGTCGTGGCGCAGTTGTCGGGCGCGGCGCTCGGCGCCGCAGCGTTGCTGCTGTGGGGCGCGACCGGACGCAGCGTGCAGTTTGCGGCCACCACGGTCGGACCGGGAATCTCGGTCTGGACAGCGCTCGCCGGGGAAGTGTTGGCCACGGCGGCACTGGTGCTGGCGATATTCATCACCGCCGCGCACGCCCGCACGCGCCGCTTCACGCCGTGGACGCTGCCGCCGCTGTTCGCGTGGCTGGTGTGGTGGGAGGCGCCGTGGTCGGGCGCCAGCACCAATCCGGCGCGCAGCCTGGGGCCGGCGCTTCTGACCGGGAATTGGAGCGGCTTCTGGATCTACCTCGTCGGCCCGCTGCTCGGAGCGGGGCTGGCGGTGGCGCTGCTGCGGCTGGAAATGTTCGGCCAGCATCGGGTGCCGGTCGCACGGCTGTTTCATTTCTCATGAGTGGCGCCCGAGCGCGCACTCTGGCGGTCGCGCTGGCGCTGCTGGGCGCGCTGTGGCTGGCCACGCTCATCGCCGAGCGCGCCCCGGCACCGCGGCCGATCGACGCGGCGCCGACGCAGTTCTCCGGCCAGCGCGCCCGCGCGCTGCTGCAGGGGCTGGTGGGTGACAATGTGCCGCATCCACTCGCCAGCCCCGCCAATGGCGAGCTGCGCGCGCGCATCGTCGCCGCGCTGCGCGGGTTGGGTCTGGCGCCGGAACTGCAGAGTGGCGTTACGGTCTGCACTGACTACGGCGTGTGCGGCATGCCGATCAATATCCTGGCGCGCATCCCGGGCTCGGATGCGGCGAGCGAGCGCGCAGTGCTGCTGTGCGCGCACTACGATTCGGTGGGCGCGGGACCCGGCGCGTCCGACAATGGCTCCGGCGTCGCAGCGCTGCTGGAGATCGCCAGGATCCTGCAACAGCTGCCGCGAGCGCGGCAGTCGATCATCCTGCTGTTCGACGACGGCGAGGAGGTGGATCTGCTCGGGGCCCATGCCTTCGTCGAGCATCATCCCTGGGCCGCGACCGTAACGGCAGCCGTGAACCTTGACGCCCGCGGCAGCTCCGGGCCGAGCCTGATGTTCGAGACCGGCAGCGCCAATCGCTGGCTCATGAGCCTGTACGCGCGTGCCGTTGCGCGGCCGCTGGCCAACTCGGTGTACTACGCGGTCTACAAACTACTGCCGAACGACACCGATTTCAGCGTGTTCAAGGCCGCAGGCTTGCAGGGCTTCAATTTCGCGTTCATCGGTGATGTCGCGCACTATCACACGCCGCTCGACGACACGGCCCACGCCGATGCCGGCAGCATGCAGCAGCAGGGCGATAACGCGCTGGCAACGCTGCTGGCACTGGCCAATGCCGGCCCGCGGCCGCCGCCGCAGGGCGAGGCGGTGTACTTCGACCTGTTGGGCCGCACGCTGGTGCAGATCCCGCAGGCCTGGGTGCTGCCTTGCGCGCTGATCGAGTTACTGCTGGCGCTGATCGCAGTCGCGCAGTTGCTGCGGCTGCGACTGCTGCACTGGCAGGCAGTGCTGTGGGGCACCGCAGGGTTGGCCGGTGGGCTGGCGATCGGCGCTGCGGCCGCCGCGGCGCTCATGACAGTGCTGCGTGCGATCGGAACCGTCAGCGCCGGCGGGGCGAGCGCCGAGGTGGCGTACCCGTGGGCGCTGGAGTGCGGTTTTGCATCGCTGGCGTTTTTCGTCACGGCAGTCATCGGCGCGCGGCTGCAGCGCCGTGCGGGCTTCTGGGGTTTATGGTGCGCTGGAAGCCTGCTGTGCGCGCTGCTGGCTGTGGCACTGGCGCGGTGGCTGCCGGGCGCCAGTTATCTGGCGCTGCTGCCCGCGCTCGCGGCGCTGTTGGCATTGCTGGCATGGTTGGCGCTGATGCGGGTGATGCCAGCAGATCATCCATCGAGCGCCGGGTTGATCGCGCTGCTGCCGTGCGTGGTCAGCTTCGTGCTGGTGCTGCCGCTCGCGCTGCCACTGTACAGCGCGCTCGGCGGCGCCGGCCTGCCAGTGCTGACGTTGCTACTGATCTACAGCAGTTTCGGCCTGACCGCCCTGGTTGCGGTGGCGGGCTACGGCGCGCAGCGCAGGCTGATGGCAGCGACGGCGCTGTGCCTGGCGGTGGGCCTGACCCTCGCCACGCTGCTGCCGTGCTATAGCAGCGACTCCCCGCAGCGGCTGAACCTTAAGTATGAGCTCGACGCCGGTTCGCATCGAGCGCAATGGATTGCCGATCCGCTGGCAGGTTCCCTGCCTGCATCGCTGCTCCAGGCCGCGCCATTCATGCTAGGCGCGCAGTCGCCGGTGGCGGGCGGCGTGCCGGCGTGGGTCGCTGCGGCGCCGCTGCTGGGGATGCCGGGGCCGCAGTTGGCTATTGTGAGCAGCGAGCGCAGCGCGGCGCGGTGGCACTACCGCATTCATGTCGCCTCGCCACGCGCGGCACCGATCATTGCGCTGTCGTTTGCGCCCGAGGCGCAGGTAACAGCGCTGCAATACATGGCCGGTGCCGCCGCACCGCTGACGGCCACGGCGCGGCGGCTGCGCAATGGCTGGTCGCGGCTGCGCCTGTACGGCGTGGCGTCTGAAGGACTGGATTTGAGCTTCGATGCCGCGGCGTCGAGCGTCACTCTGCAACTGACGGATGAGAGCTACGGACTGCCGCCGCAGGCCGAGTTCCTGCGACTGGCGCGACCTCGCACAGCAGGGCCATCCCAGGACGGCGATGTCACGCTGGTGACGAGCGTGTACCGACTGCAGCCTTGAAGAAACACCGGCGCGAGGCACGAACCGATGGCGCGCGTGCCTCGACCGGTCTGGTCAGGAACGATCAGCGCTGTTTCTTCAGCTCGTCCTTGACGTCTTCTTTCAGGTCGCCGTAGGTCTTCTGTACCGTACCGCCCACTTTCTGCGCGGTACCGCGATCCTCAAGATCCGGATTGCCGACGGCGCGACCGGCTGTTTCCTTGATCTTGCCTTTGGCTTCCTCTACACGGCCTTTGACTTGATCCTTGTTCATCTCGTCTCCTTGGTTGACAGTCACGGCAAGTATGACGACGCATGACAATCATTCCATGCTCACCGATTGAGCTTAGTTCGTAAGAGTTATCCGACCGGTGTGCCGCAAACGCGCCGTGCAGTGCGGCAAACGACATACGCGCGACCTATTCGCTGCCCATATCAGACGACGCCGACAGGGCTATGCGGGGATGGGGGCAGGCGTCGGCAAAGCGCAGCCGGTATAACTGCCGCGCATTGTGCATCAACAGTACCTGCACGGTACGCGGGAGATGGTCATGCTTTATTACGCTGTAGTGTTTCTGGTCATCGCTCTGATCGCCGGGGCACTCGGTTTCTTCGGCGTTGCCGGAGCGGCGGTGGGGATAGCGAAGATCCTGTTCTTCGTGTTCCTGGTGCTGTTCGTGGTGTCGCTGGTGCTCGGACGGCGCGCGCCGCCCACGATCTAGTTCATAAGCTTCAAACGGGAAGGATTAATCGTATGGATACAACCTCAGGTTCCGCTCGAATTCGCCGCGCGCTCACGGCGATCGGCGTTGCTGCCAGTCTGGGTATTTGCCTGGTGGCGAGCGCCGCGGCGGACGACACGATGCCGACGGCGCACAGCGACAGCGCCGGCGCCGCGATCGGCGACGCCGCGATCACCACCAAGGTGAAGGCGAAATATCTTGGCGATGAGCGTCTCAAGGGCTCGCACGTCAAGGTCACGACCACCAACGGCGTGGTCACGCTGACCGGATCGGCGGCGAGTATGGACTCCAAGAGCGCCGCCGAGGAACTGGCCAAGAACGTGGACGGCGTCAGGAGCGTCGACGATGAGCTTGCGACGCCCGCCAGCCAGGGCTCGGCGCACAAGGCGATGGCGAACACCGAGCGCGTGGGATCGGATAGCTGGATCACCACCAAGGTGAAGTCGGAGATCATGGCCGACAGCGTCAGCAAGGGCTTCAAGGTCAGCGTGAAGACCGTCAACGGCGTGGTCATGCTCAGCGGCGTGCTGCCGAATGACGATGCGGTCGCGCACGTCAAGGATATCGCGCAAAACGTCGAGGGCGTAAAGAGCGTCAAGGCCTCGCAGCTCAAGTCGGCTGCGGGCTAAAACGTACCCAAGAAGCGCGGGAGCAGCGCAGCTAAGGGCGCCGCTCCCGCCAGGGCTTACCGCCGCTGTGGCCACGGGCCGCACCGCCGTTCCCCTTATGTCAACACGCGCCGCGCTGACCGTAAGGCCGCGCAGCGTCATCGGGAGCTTCGCTCCCATGTGACCGGCATCCCAGTTCCACAATTCTAACGGGCAAACTCGCGCGTTGGGTTCGCCATCGTACAGAGCAGCGCCTGCCACGGGCGGTAAAAAGCGGCACCAGAGCATCGAGAGGGAAGCGTATGGCGACACTCAATGAACCATCCACGGCATGCACGGCGCAGCGCACATGTCGATAGAAGTGCTGCTGGTCGAAGACAATCCCGGCGACGCACGCCTGACCCGCGAGGCGTTTCGCGCCGTCAACGACAACGTTCACGTCAGTGTGGCTGCCGATGGCGTGGAGGCAATGGCGTTCCTGCGTAAGGAAGGACTGCACATCGACGCACCGCGACCGGCGCTGATCCTGCTGGATCTGAACCTGCCGCGAATGAGTGGCCGCGAAGTGCTCGCCTGCATCAAGGAGGATCAGGAGCTCAGAGCGATCCCGACCATCGTGTTGTCGTCGTCTGATGCAGACCTGGATATCCACATGGCGAATCTGCTGCAGGCGAGCTGCTACGTCACCAAACCCACCTTGTCGGACGACCTGGACCGGATCGTCAGTCGCATCAATGATTTCTGGCTGCGTAACATCAAACTGCCGCTATCAGCGGGCAGCGTTCATTAAAAGTTCCCCGTTGCCCCGCAGCAGGCTGCGACACGGCTCAGGCTCGGTGGCGGATCGATCGCCACGGTTACGCGAGCGAAGCGACCCAGCGCGGGTCCGCCCGCCACGCGCTCCAGCGCCACGGTAAAAGTGAGCGGGCCAGGCGACGCCAGCGGCGCGCGGGTGTTGATCAGCGGAATAAAAAGCGTGCGCACCGCCTGTCCTTCAATAAACCTGACGACCCGAGGCTGCGTGCGTGCATAGTCGATACCGGGCTGCGCGGTGCCGCGCTCCACTCGCCAAGCGAATGCCGCGCTGCTGGTCGTGGATTGCAGCCGCTTGACGGAAATCGCCACCATCGATTGCATTGCGCTGGCGTGGACGGTCGGGGCTTCGAACGAGATGACCCCGGTGTTGCGCGCCGGCGGCTCGGACTGCAGGATCGTTTCGCTTGGTGGGCCAACGGTGGACGCCGGTTCAGCAGATCCGGCCGAAGCTGCGGCGGGCAATTCAGCTGCAGCACTGACGTCCCGGCGCG
>Ga0302326_10028380_pt1 | contig 11262 bp, 13 predicted proteins | sample Palsa_T0_3_FD_202264 | JGI IMG/M metagenome (GOLD analysis project Ga0302326, IMG submission 202264) | Peat permafrost microbial communities from Stordalen Mire near Abisko, Sweden - Palsa_T0_3 | ecosystem: Environmental > Terrestrial > Soil > Palsa > Peat permafrost | place: Sweden: Abisko...
CGCGGTATGTGCCACGCCTGCAGCCGCCCGACCAACGGTGAGAGTATGTAGCTGAGAAACACGCTAACCAGCAGCGGAATGAAAAATGCTGCCGCCACATGAACGGCGACCAGCACCACAACCAACCCGATGACAACGAACGCCGTCGTTTGCGCATCGGCCGCGGAGCGCGCAGCTGTGTGCGGTGCTTCGGCCGCCGCCCCATCTGCCGCCAACGCGGCGTCAAGCAGCCGCTCTGTTGTGTCCAGCGCGTCGGAAGGCTCCAAGGCAAATTCCCATCAGGGTCGAATGGACTTGGCGCCAGCGGCCCCGGACATGCCGTTACATCTTATGTTTTACGTCGTTGGATCTCGTCACCGGCAACGCCGGCGACTGAACGACCTTGGTTAGAACAGCGCGATGCCCGCGAGCACGCCGAAGATGAGAACAATGAGAAACAACACCAGGAAGATGCCGAACAGGATCCGGGCTATGGCCTGGGCTCCCACTGCAATGCCGGTAAAGCCAAAGACGCCGGCGACGACCGAGATCAGGAAGAAGACAATCGCCCAGGTCAGCATGGATGCTCCGATTGGTTTGTACCAGCGCGTTTGCCTCGTGCGATCGGCGCGGCCCCGCGTTAAGCCGCGCGGCGAAGCGCTTCGCGCCTCGCCGGCGGCGGATGGTTGGCGCTGGCTTTTTCATCGCCAGGAACCGGCGCTAAACGCGCCGGAACAAGCCCACCACCAGGGACACAGCGAAAAGCACGAGAAAAATAAAAAACAGCACTTTCGCGATCTCGGCTGCACCGGCGGCGATGCCCCCGAACCCAAATAATGCTGCTATCAGCGCGATGACGAAAAACACGACAGCGTAATGCAACATGATCGAACCCCTTTCGCAAAAATTCCAACGTCGATGCCGCGTTCGCATGTGCAAGAACTGCGGCTGCGCCCACGCATCTGCACTTTGTAACGCAAGCAGCGTGCCAGCTGCGTGCAAGTGCGATTGAGAGAGATTGAATCGCGCGCGGCATCGCAATCGGACTGCGATACGCGCAAGGATTACAACGGACTGGCAGGATTTGCGCGCCGCCGCGGCGCGAAAGATCACGCTACCGGCGTATCAGACGTCGTGCTGTAAAGCAGCAAGAAAGCGATCGTACTCTCCCGACTTGTCGAAAAAATTGTCTGCACCGACCAGCTCGCACTGGCGGCGATACTCGGGATTGGCGTAGTTCGAGAGCACGTAGATGCGTGGCCGCGGCGCATACCCTTTCTCGCGCAGTTGACGCACGACCTCGATGCCGTTTCCCTCCTTGAGTCGGATGTCGGTGACGACCACGTCCGGCTTCGCCGCGACGATCGCCGCGACCGCTGCGTCTTCGTCCTCCGCATAACCGATTACGACGAATCCGCCGAGAGCTTGAAGATTCTCGATGATGCGCTTACGGATAAGCGGCGAATCCTCGACGATAAAGACGCGCACAGGCGGGCTCATGAATTGCGCTGCCGCATTAGCCCATGAGGCTGTGCTTCAGCGCGTAGGCCGTGAGATCCGCATTTCGCGTGCACTCCATTTTCTGGAGAATGCGGGTGCGATAAGTGCTGATGGTCTTGACCGAAAGATGCACCTCGTCGGCAATCTGGGTCACCGTCTTGCCGCAGGCCAGCTGGACGAAGATCTGGAACTCCCGCTTGGACAGCTGTCGATGCGGTGGCTCCGGCGCGTGGCCGGAGGCCTCGAGCGCCAGCGTCTCGGCAAGCGACCGACTGATATACCTCCGCCCCGAAAGAATCGTGCGCAGGGCCTCCAGAAGGTCGGACGCTTCGCCCGCTTTGGAGAAAAAACCGCTCGCACCGGCCCGGAGCAGGTTAATTGCATATTGCTCCTCGGCGTGCATGCTGACGATCAGAATCGGCAGATTCGGCCGTCGCCGTTGTAGAAGAGTGACGGTTTCGACGACCGAGGCGTCGGGGAGCGAGATGTCGAGCATCACGACATCGAAGTCCTTCGTCGTCGCAAGATCAAGTGCGGATGCAGCTGTGCCTGCTTCGCCCTCAACCACCAGATCGACCGTGGCATCGATCAACTCGCGAAAGCCCGCGCGGACAAGCGCATGGTCGTCGACAACCAGGATGCGCCTTTTTTGCGCACGTTCGACCACCCCCATTTTCAGTCCCTGCGTCAATTCATTGCTTTGGTCAGCGAGCATTCTAGTCTCCCTCGGCAGAAGAACCAAGTTGTTGCATCAAGTAGCGAGCTGCACTTCGCCACGCTCGTGAGGCAGCGCGTCGAACGCCGCGCGCGGTAATCCGCCATAAGCGTGCAGGCGATTGTAGAGCGTCTTCAGGCTGATACCGAGAACCTGCGCCGCCTTCGACTTGCTGCCATCGAGCGAGCTCAAGGTGGCCATGATCAGCGCGCGCTCGGCAGTCTCAAGCGATGTCCCGACCTGGATGGTAACCTCGCTGCCGGTCACGGCCTGTGGGCGCGTTGCCGTTGGCGCCATGATTGTCGCGAGCTCGGCGCCAATATCTATCTGAACTTCGTCATCGCACATGACATAGGCGCGATGGATGACATTCTTGAGTTCGCGCACGTTTCCGGGCCAGCGATAGGACGCAATCTGTTGACGTGCCTCGACCGTCAAATTCTTGGCCGTGCCGTTCTCGCCATTGAGGCGATCGAGGAACATGGTTCCGAGCAGCAACGCGTCGCTCCCCCGCTCGCGCAGCGGTGGAACAGCAATCGGAATCACGCACAGCCGATACATGAGATCCTCGCGCAGCTTGCCCGCAGCGACCGCTTGGCGAAGGTCGCGATTGCTCGCGGCGATCACGCGCACGTCAGTGGTCATTTCCTGATCGCCGCCGACGCGGGTAAAGCGGCCCACTTCGAGCACGCGCAACAGCCGCACCTGCATGTCGAGCGGCATTTCGGTGATCTCGTCGAGAAAGAGTGTCCCGCCGCTGGCACGTTCGAAGCAGCCGCGATGCGTGCGCGCCGCCCCCGTGAAGCTGCCGCGCTCATGCCCGAATAGCTCGCTTTCGATCAGCGTTTCCGGTAGTGCGCCGCAGTTGACGGCCACAAACGGACCGGTTCGCCGCGAAGAGAGCCGGTGCAGCGCATTGGCGACCAGTTCCTTCCCCGACCCGCTTTCCCCCAAGACGATGACGGTGGCGCTCGCATCGGCAACCTTGTCGAGCGTGTCGAAGAGGTTGCGCATTGCATCGCAGGCACCATAGAGTTCACAGAGCCGCAGCAGGCGTCCATGGGATCGGCGCTTTGGCCGAGAAAGGTCGGATCCCGGCGTGGGCAGGCACTGCCCGTCGTTGCTGGACACTGCGGTGGGCTCGAACATGACTCTCTCCCGTTATTTTTTCAATGTCTGCATGTTCACCCGTGACATTTTTTACCGGTATCGGTCATCGTCCGTTTCGCCTGTAAGCGGGCGCGCTGCGTCTGTAGGACAACGGCCTACAACGCGCGAGCGCGTTCCCACTCGAGCCGGCGACGCCAGCTCACTGCGGCACTTCGCTACTCGATCGCAGCTAGGCCATCGGCGCTGTGGCGGAAGCCCGCGCCCAGTGCGTCTGCTTAGGCGCCGGACGGCGCGAAGCGAAGAACTCTCCTAGCCAGAAGCCTCCGGTTCCGAACAACTCAACGGCGCAGCCGATGCAGACTGCCGTCGCGACAGCCATCGAGCGTCCACTCCAGATGAGGATGAGAGCCAACGGCACGAGGGCGAGCGCGACGACGAGCCCCGGAGGTGTGGGCTCGTGCTGTGCTCGCCATCGGTCCACGCGCAGCGCCGCACCGCCGACGAGCAATGCGCTGGTCAGCAGACGCAATCCGGCCAGATGCAGCAACGGAAGGTTGAACAGCATTGCCGCCAGCACGAACCAGGCCGCCATGAGCGTAGCCCAGAGGGCGGCACGGGCAAGCCGATGGTGGTCGGAGTCGAGAAGCTCGAGCGAGGCCGCCAAGCCGGCTGCAGCGCTCAGGCTGAGTGCAGTAAGCGCGCCAAACAGCGACGCGGCCACCGTCATCCCGGCGGCCGCGGCCGCCACTGCAGCGATGAGCGCGAGCGCGCCGACGATGGTCTTAATCGAGCGGGTATCGATCGCGGCACTGTCGACGCTGCTATTCATTGTTTTGCTCCTGTGAGTCAGGGCGCAGCGGGGCCAGCGCTGGGCCCAGCGTAGGCGCGAGAAGGGGATACGCTTCACTGGATGCTGTCCCGCTGCTCTCGTCCAATTGCAAGCTGCGTGCCACTGACGCGAGCAGCGAGCCCACTATCGGCAAGGAATGTCGATGTGGAACATTTGCCGTATCTTTGTACAAACGGGTGCATTCGCTTACGCACCGGGTCGCCATCACGAGGGACGGCTGCGTGGCATGAATGGTGCATTGACGGGACGGTGGACTCACAACGCGAGGGGCGCCATGGTTGGGTCGAGTCAGATCGGCGCCGGCCTCGAGGTGGACGTAAGGTAAGATCTGCCCTCGCGCGAGAAGTAATCTTCCCGGTGATCTCCCCTTTCGACCGAATCCGCCAGTTTCCTTGGGCCGCACTGTTGCTCGCCGTGCTCGGATTGGCGGTTGCTTTGATCGGCGCCTGGTGCATTGCCGCGTGGCATGACCTGGCAGGCACGCCGCCGGGATTTGATCGCCTTCAATACGACACCGCGTGGGCGTTCGTTTTCGCGGGTATTGCGCTCTCGGCACACGCGTCGCGCCTGAGTCTCGTTGGCCGCTGGTGCGCCGCCGTCGCGCTCCTGCTCGCCGCGCTTCGGCTTGTCGCCTATGGGACACCCGGCTGGATCGACACACACCCGTTGATAAGAAGCCCCTGGCTGCCTTATGGTGCCGGGAATTACAACGACATGGGCGTGCTGACTGCGCTCGTCTTTGTCCCGCTGGGTTGCGCGCTGGTCGCCGTCAATCCGCGCACCAACCGGGCACTCGCCTCGGTTCTGGTCGCGCTGCTCGCGGCCATCGCACTCGCGCTCGGTTGCCTCCTGCTGTTCGGCGCCTGGTCCGGAGGTCTGTTCGCGTCGCAGTGGCTGCTCTTGAGCGGCGGCGAGCGCACCAGTGCTTTGTTGTTCCTGTTGCTCTCCGGTGGCGTGCTTGCACTCATCCTGCTGCGCAGCGAGGACGAGCGGCGGGCGGTCCGGTTGTGGATGCCTGGCATCGTCTGGTTCGCCGCGTTCGCCTGCGCGCTCGTGCTATGGCAGGCGCTCAGTTTGCAACAGGCCGGCTATGTCCAGAGCAGCACGTTGCTCGTCGCGGGAGATATCAGAAACCGGATCGAACGCGCCATTGGCGCGAGTATTCGGCAGCTCGATCGTCTCGCCCAACGTTCGGTGACCTATGGGCCCAACGAGGAGCAATGGCAGCAGGATGCCGGGGCGTTGCTCGACGAACCTCCCGGCTTCCGCGGCATCGGCTGGGCGGGCCCGGATTTGCTTGTGCGCTGGGTCGTGCCGAAGTCGCAGGCAGCTCGCGTCGGCGAGGCTCTGCGCTCGGATCCCAGCCGGACAGCAGGGGTCAATGAAGCGCTGCGTACTCACCGCCCGGCGTTCACGCGGCTGGTTGACCTGCACACGCCGGCAGGCAAAGGGTTCGTTATCTACGCGCCTGCTTTTTCGGGCGACACGTTTCGCGGCATTGTCGCAGCCGGCCTGACCGACGACTGGCTGTCGACGGCACTCGGCGACCGGTTTGCCGACTACCACATCGCGTTGCTGGAAAACGCCGAGCTCGCGAGCGTCGTTGGCAGCGGCGACAGCGCGGTTGATTCTGAATGGACTCGGGAACAAGGCGTCAGGATCGCCAATGCGCACTGGACGCTGCTCGTAACCCCGACGCGCGAACATCTGCAGCGGACGAATTCCCGCCTGCCCGAGGCGGCATTGGGACTGGGAACGGTCCTGGCAACGCTACTGGGACTCTGTACGTACCTGTTTCAGACTGCTCGGCGTCGCGCCCGCGACTTTGCCGTCGTCAACGTTCGGCTGCTCGACGACATCCAGGCGCGCCGGGAAGCCGAGCAGGCACTGCAAGAAAGCGAGCAGCGCACGCGGCTCATCATCGACGCCATCAAGGATTGCGCCATCTACATGCTCGACCCGGCAGGATGCATCGCGAGCTGGAATCCCGGTGCGGAGGCGCTCAACGGCTATACGGCGCTGGAAGTGCTCGGACGCCCCTTCTCGATCGTCTACCCGTCCGACCGGAAGCGGCCTTCCGAAGACGAGCTCACCATCGCCGCGCGCGAGGGCTGGTTCGAGGAAGAATGCTGGCACATTCGCAAGAATGGAACACGCTACTGCGGCGACGACATCATCTCCGCGATCCGCCGCGAGGATGGCACCCTGCAAGGCTTCGCCGTGGTGACGCGTGACGCAACGCCGCGAATCGCGCTGCGCGAGCAGACCGAACGCTCGCGCGATTTCTATTTCGCGCTGTTCTCCGGCTTTCCCAATCTGGTTTGGCGTTCCGACGCGGCGGGTGCCTGCGACTACCTCAACCAGAGCTGGCTCGACTACACGGGGCGATCGCGAGACGCTGAGCTCGGCAACGGCTGGCTCGAAAGCATGCACCCCGAGGACCGCGTGCAATGGCGTAAGACCTTTGACGGTGCCTTGGCGGCGATGCAATCCTTCGAGATCGAGTTTCGCCTGCGCCGCTCCGACGGCGCCTTCGGATCGATGATCTGCGTCGGCCGGCCCTATCACGACATGCAAGGGCAGTTTGCCGGATATCTGTGTTCCTGTTACGACAACACAGCGCGCAGGGATGTCGAGCGCGCGCTGCGCGAAAGCGAGGCGCGATATGAAGGCATCGCCGCGAACGTCCCCGGCATGGTTTTCGAACTGATCCGCGACGGCAGCGGCCGGATGTCGTTTGCCTACGTGAGCCCTGGCAGTGAGGCACTTACTGGCGTCCACGACGCGGAGTTGACCGCCGAGGCTGAAGCGTTCTTCCGCTTGATTCCGGCCGCCGAACGCGGGCATCTGATGGCCACGCTCGACGCGTCGGCGACCCAACTCATCAACTGGAACTGGGCCGGGCGCCTCGTTGCCCGGCATGTGCCAGGAGAGAAATGGATCAACATTCGCGCCCGTCCCCGTCGCCTCGAAGGCGACGCCGTGCTGTGGGACGGCCTGGTATTCGACGACACGCAGGGCCGGCTGGCGCAGCTCGAAATCGAACGCTCTCGCGAAGAGCTTCGCGCCCTGTCGCGTCACCTGCAGACGATACGGGAAGAGGAGAAGGCGCGCATCGCGCGGGAGGTACATGACGAGCTCGGTTCGACGCTGACCGCCCTCAAGATGGACCTCGACATCGTCGCCGAAAGATGGCGCGACGCGCCCGAACCGGTACGGCAAAAGTACGCGGCAATGGATAAGCTAGTCGATGCCGCCGTTGCCGCCACACGCCGGATCGTCACCGATCTTCGGCCAAGCATTCTCGACGATCTCGGACTCTCAGCGGCACTGCGCTGGCAGGCGAACGAATTTGCCAAGCACAGTGACGTGCGCGTTCACGCCGATGCTGACGAGACCGATCACGAGCTCGGCCGTGACGTTGCGCTGGCGCTGTTTCGCATCTTCCAGGAAACGCTGACCAACGTCGCCCGTCACGCCAAAGCAAGCGAGGTATGGGTCAAACTCACAGCCACAGCCGACGCCTTCGTGCTGCAGATCCGCGACAACGGCGTGGGGCTCAGTGCCGAGGACTTGAGCAAACCCGCCTCGCACGGCCTGCGCGGCATCCGCGAACGGGCGCAACAGGTTGGCGGCGATGTCACCGTCTCGAGCCAACCCGGGTCCGGGACGACAGTAGTCATCTCGGTTCCCCGGATCAGGCCCGCGGCATGACCTCCGCGCCGCGGGGTCGCGGCGTCAAGACGCCTTGATGCTGAGGTTGTCGACGACGTCCCGAACGCCCTCGGTCGACAGCGCGATCTGCTTGGCTCGGTCGCGCAGCATATCGGAGTCCACGCTACCGGTCAGCGTAACCGTCGCATCCTTGGTATCAACGTTGATCTGCAGCGATTTCAAGCCGGGCTCGGCGAGAATCGCCGCCTTGACCTTGGCCGTGATCGCCGAGTCGTCAGCCGCCATTGCAACCTTGTCCGCAGCGTTGCCGGTCTTGTCCTGCATTGTTTGCATACTAGGGCTTGCCGTGCCCTGAACGCTGCGTTCGACGCCTTCGGCAGAACGTTGCTCACAAGCCGCCGTTGTCAGCGTGACTGCCGCCAGCGCTGCTACCAGTAAAGTCGGTTTCGTGCTCATATCGCACTCCTCAACAAGATCCTTCCCGTCCCAGCGGGCCCCAGCCAGGCCCGATCCTAACCGTGCTGCGCGCCATGCTCCCAGTAGGGCCTCGCGCCGAAATACGCGTGGATAAACACCGCCCAATCGTGGTCGAGCAGGTTTGCCATCCATCCCGTTGGCACCGACGGACCGCGCTCGACCCGGTCCCCGGGTGCGTTCACGCGTAGATTGCCGCCCGCATCGACATGAATCGCATTCCATGGAACGGCTATCAGGCGCTCCTCGGGTGCCGCCGCGCGATCGAGCGCCACCAGCCCGTAGGCGATTCGCCCGTGGCGCAAGTCGATCATGATGTCGTGCAGGTGGCCTATGAGCCGCCCGTCGCCATCAACGACAACGGATGCCAGCAATGCCTCGGCACCGATGATGCCGACCGGCTTTGCCGCGAGGCGTGCACTACTTGCGTGGTGCGCACCGCTCATTTCCGTGATCGATCGCATAAACGGAAGCATGGGCTGTAGCGGCATCTGGGACTATCGGCTGGCCGCCGTTTCGCGTGTCGGAGGGTTGGTATCTGCCGTAGGACCTGCTCTGACGGTGCCGCGGTGCGAAACGCGGCGGCCCGAGAACTACGCGGCGAGCAGGACGCCGGAGGACGGAGTTTGCAAGTGCGCCAGTCGTACCACACCATTGTCGCGCTCGACCAGCGGGCTCAGGCGGCGCAGCCGCGCCGAACCAAAGAAGGTCGCAAACGCAACCTCGGCGGCGTCGCGGCCGACGCCGATGCGCACAATGCTGTCGATTGGCGCCAGTTCAGTCGGATCGAATAGCTGCCATCGACCTCCGAGATAGGCCTCAAACAGAGCATGAAAGTCCTGCGGCGGCTCCTCGTAGCGCGTATACCCGGTGACGAAGCGCGCCGGAATATTGAGTGCACGGCACAGCGCCACCGCGAGATGTGCGAAATCGCGGCAAACACCCGCGCGATTGGCCAGCACATCGCACGCGGTGGTCGCCGGCGAGGAGCTCCCGACGCGATAGGCAATGTTGGCGCGAATCCAGGCGCAAACCGCCTCCACCTGCGCATAGCCCGGAGCGATGTGCCCGAACTCCGCGCATGCCAGAGCGAACACCTGCTCGGCCTCGCAATAGCGGCTCGACAGCGCGTACGTAATAACCTCCGGCGCAACGGTGGCGAGCGGGATTCGCTCCGCGGCCGGATCGACGGTCGGCGCGTCGACGTCGACCGCGGCGAGGTAACGTATGCCGAAGCGCCCCGGGGCGGCGTTGACGCGCAGGAATCGATTGACGCCCAGTGCATCGCGGAACTCTTCGACCGGCAGCGCCGGGCGCGGCACGATCGCCTCGCTGCGCACACGCTGGCCGAATCCGGTCGGCACCGCGATATTGAAGATGAACAGGGTCTGCGCGGTGACGTCGTATTCCAGCTCGCAGTCGATATGAAACGATTTCACTCGTCGCTCCGATCTCCAGTGCATCCCGCGCCATGAGGCGAAGGACGGTGGGGTCAGTCCTTCATGTCCTTGGGCAGGTTCTGCAGCAGGTCGGCGAGGTCGTCGGCATGCTCTTCCTCATTCGCCGTAATTTCCTCCAGCATTTTCCGGGTAGTCGGGTCGAAAGAGGAGAAATAGGCGATCATTTCACGGTAGCTATCGATCGCGATTCTCTCGGCGACAAGGTCCTCTTTGATCATGTCAATGAGCGTCGTTCCCTCGACGTATTCGGAGTGGGCGCGCGAGGCAAGGCTGTCCGGCGTGAAATCCGGAGCGCCGCCGAGCTGGACGATGCGTTCGGCAATGCGGTCCGCGTGCCCCTGTTCTTCGCCCGCATGTTCAAGAAACTCGGACGCGACCGGCCCGGCGTGGATCCCTCTGGCCATGAAGTAGTGGCGCTTGTAGCGCAGCACGCATACGAGCTCAGTAGCCAGCGCGCCGTTAAGAAGCTCTACCGCCGCCTTAGGGTCGCCGCCGTAGCCCTTTGTCACTGCCCCATCGCGGATGTGCTGCCGCGCGCGGTCACGCAATGTCTTAACGTTGGTCAATCCTGGTGCCGTTGCACGCTTCCTGGATTGCGTCGTAATCCGACTGCTTGACATGTCCTTCTCCTGTTATTTGTACATAAAGCGATGCGACCGCCCGCTCAGCTCGTGCAGGAAGCGTGCCCGCCGCGCACGAGAGCCCCGAACCCCGCCAGACGCGAGAGCGGCGACCGGGCTCAATAGGCGTGTATGTATTGCACCACACGAAAAATGCGGCTCCCAAAGGCAAGCGCAACGCACTGGCCGTTGGCTGTGGAGTACTTCCGGGTTCCGTCTCGCCTGGTTCAGGGCTTCTTCCGCGGGACTTTCGCGCCCGCCTTTCTGGCTTCTGCAAGTCCGATCGCAATCGCCTGTTTGCGGCTCGTTACCTTCTTGCCTGATCCCCCGCTCTTCAGCGTGCCTCCCTTGCGTTCCTGCATAACCTTCTTGACCTTGGCTTGCGCACTTTTGCCGTATCTGGCCATTCTGAGGCTCCTTTGCCGTCTCCCGACAGTTCCGCGTTGCCGCCAAACACCCTCGTCAAATCAACCAGGCGGGTTCTTGGCCGACGTTTGTATCAGACTTGAATACTGGAAACAGCGCGAGTACTTTCGTTGTTCTCGAATTCCCGCGCTATCAGACGCCGTCTGATTTCTGCGTAGGAACAAAATAACGCTGACGTTTAACGGAGGCCGGAACCATGTCGGCCAATGTCCGACGCTGGCAGCAGGTCTGCGTGTGACCGGTGCCAGCGAACCGACCTCAAATGACTCGCGACGAGTGCGCTCCAGCGTCCTACGCCGGGCGCGTAACTTTGGGCGATATCGGCATCGCCCACGCCTCGACGTTCTCATGCGCTGCAAGCAATTCCACCAAAGCCGCCTCGTGGAATGGCTGCAGCCCATGAATCCAGCCTGTCCCGACTATACCGATCGATTAGGCCAGCTTACCGGCCAA
>Ga0302326_10028381_pt1 | contig 11262 bp, 8 predicted proteins | sample Palsa_T0_3_FD_202264 | JGI IMG/M metagenome (GOLD analysis project Ga0302326, IMG submission 202264) | Peat permafrost microbial communities from Stordalen Mire near Abisko, Sweden - Palsa_T0_3 | ecosystem: Environmental > Terrestrial > Soil > Palsa > Peat permafrost | place: Sweden: Abisko...
CATTCGAGTCCGCGATTCGTCTTGCACCCAATGTGTGGGAGGGCCCGTACAACCTCGGGCTCGCCTTGCTCAGCAGCGGCGACGCCCGGCGCGCAGCCCGGGAACTGGAGACTGCTTCCAGGCTCAAGCCCTCTGACGCGAGAATCCTGCTGTCGCTGGGGGTGGCGTTGAGCAACCTCGGTCAACAGGAGGCGGCAGCCGACGCTTTCAAGACCATTTTGAAGCAGGACGCTCAATCGGTGGCGGCCTTGGACTGACTGACCAAGGCGCTGATTGCGGAGGGACGTTACGCAGCGGCCATCGCGCTACTAAAAAACGCACCCCCGGATGAGGCGCTGCGCCTGAACCTGGCTATCGCCTACTCGAAGAATGGCAATACGGAGCAAGCGATCCAAATACTTTCGGCGATCGTCAAAGAGCACCCATCCGACGCCCAGTCACACCTGAATCTCGGAATCGCTTACAGCCAGCAACAGAGTTTCCCTGAGGCAGCCCAGGAGTATGGAGAAGCGCTTCGCCTTAACCCTTCGGACGATGTGGCCCGCCTGTCGTATATAAAAGTGCTGGCGGCGTTGGTGCGGTTCGATGAAGCCGACCCCTTGATTACCGAATACCTCAAGCGCCATCCGCATGAGTTCGAAGCACTGTATTTCGATGGAGTGGTTGAACGAGGGTTGGGCCATTATGCAGAGGCGGCAAGCGTGCTGCGTCAGGCCGTGGTCCTGAAACCGGATCATGTCCAAGCCAACTATAACCTGGGTTTCGTGCTCATGCGGCTGGGCAAGCCGGCCGAAGCATTGCCGCACTTGCAGAAGGCATTGCAACTGGACCCGAACTTCGACGATGCGCGCTTTCAGCTCGTTTTCGCCCTTCGCGCGCTGGGCCGGCAAGAGGAGTCTCGCGAGCAGCTGAAAATCTTCACCGAGGCCAAACAAAAAGACGCAAACCTGAATGCGGCCGGGGTTAAAGGCAATCAAGCCAATGCAGATTTGCAGGCCGGGGATGCGCAGAAGGCAGTTGATCTTTATCGCGAGGCGTTGGCCAATGATCCAAAGAATGCTCGCACTCACTATGACCTCGCTCTCGCCCTGGATAGGCTTGGCGACTACGCCGGTGAGCGGGCGACGTTGCAAGACGCCATGAGGTTAGACCCGAAGCTTGCTCCGGTTTACAACCAGCTGGGCTTTCTCCAGTTAAAAGCCGGGCAAGCCGCAGATGCCGAGAGCAACTTCAAAACCGCCATCACGCTTGATCCGCAATACGCTGAAGCCCAAAGCAACCTGGGAGTGCTCTATGGCCAGCAAGGCAATCCAGCCGAAGCTGAACGCTTGTTCATTGAGGCGACGGAAAACAATACGCAATACAGCCAGGGCTTTGCCAATCTGGGCCTGATTCAGGCCAGCCAGGGGCGCTTTTCCGAAGCCGCCAGGGCACTGGCCCACGCAGTGCAGCTGGATGCGAACAATACTGCCGTGCTCACTGCGTATGGAATGGTGCTGCAGCGCCTAGAACATGCGAGCGAAGCGCTTGCCCCCTTTCGCAAAGTGGCAGAACTGCAACCGAAGTCGCCGGAAGCGCACCTCAATCTTGGCAACGCATTGGCCGACGCCCACGATTGGCCACAAGCTATTGCCCAGCTCAAGCAAGCGATTCAGCTCTGCGGAAGCTGTAGCGCCCTGCCACAGCTGCACAAGGAACTCGGTCTTATCTATTACCACTCGGGCGATCTGAAAGACGGACGAGCCGAATTGCTGGTGGCACGAAAGGAGGCGCCCGAAGATGACGAGGTCACACGATCGCTTCGCCTGCTGCAGGGGTCGGGTAAGGCAACAAAATAGTCGTGCTCCATGCGACAGTTACTATACTCAGATGTAAGTTAGCCTCCGATAAGGGAGGTCTCTATGGGGAAAGGACAGCCACTGGGTGGGCGTCAATTTGGCGATCAAAAAACCTTTGCAAACCGCGCTCGGAGTGGTAACTCTTTTCTTATCTCTTGCCGCCGTGGCTGGAACAAGCTCTTCCCAGTCGGGCTGCATTGCTCCGTCGCGGGTTGTCCCCGGAAAGTTTGTCGACATCACCGAGAAAGCCGGCGTTCACTTCCTGCACAACGCGAATCACACGGCGACCAAATATCAAATTGAAACCATGGGCTCTGGTGTAGGCCTCTTTGACTGCGACAATGATGGACGGCTCGATCTTTACCTTGTGAATGGCGCTTCTTATCGAGACCCCGAACCCCGAGGTTCGATCCCACAGAAAAGCGGTCCCGGTGACTGGAACCGGATGTTTCACCAGAAACCGGATGGCACCTTCGAAGACGTCACGGAAAAATCCGGGTTGAAAGGGGTCGGGCTGGGGATGGGCGTGGCCATCGCGGACTACGACAACGACGGCTTTGAGGATATATTCGTAACCGCGTATGGCGGCAATCGGCTTTACCGCGGAACCGGCAATTGTACTTTTCGCGACGTGACCGAAGAGGCGGGGCTGGCGCGGGCGCAGCCTGCCGGCAACACCTGGTACACCTCCGCCACCTGGGTAGATCTGGACGATGACGGACTGCTCGATCTTGTCGTGGGGCGCTACATCCAATGGGACTGGGAAGACGTATGGTGCGGCGAGCATCGTGAGGGGTATCGTGGCTACTGCCACCCGGATCATTTTCCACCTATACCCATGCTGGTTTACCACAATGATGGCAACGGACAATTTACCGAGGTCTCGCACAAGCTGGGCCTCGACAAGCCTGCGAAAGCGTTGGGCATTGCCATCGCCGATTACGATCGCGATGGGCGCATCGATCTCTTTGTCGCCAATGACAGTTCCCCGGAATTTCTGTTCCACCAGAAACCGGATGGAACGTTTGAGGAAATAGGGATTCCATCCGGCGTGGCCGTAGACGCCGGGGGTGATCCATTCGCCGGTATGGGCGTCGACTTCGCCGACTACGACAACGATGGATGGCCCGATCTCGCTGTGACCGACTTGTCAGGCCAGAGATACGCGATCTATCGCAACCGGCACGACGGAACGTTTGACTATGTGAGCGATTTGACCGGCATCGGCGCCATGACCCAGGCTTACTCGGGTTGGGGGATGCGATTCCTTGATTATGACAACGACGGATGGAAGGATCTTCTTATTGCGCAGGGTCATGACACGGACAATATCGAAAAACTGCAGAATGGCATCCATTACCGTCAGCCCATGCTCCTGGCGCGGAATGCGGGCAAGAGTTTCGTCGATGTTTCTTCGATCTCTGGAGAACTGTTCAAGGAAGGTTGGGTGGGGCGTGGTATGGCCACCGGCGATCTGGACAACGACGGCCGCGTCGATGCAGTCGTGAGCACCAACGGCGGCCTCGCTCATATCCTTCACAACGAGACAGCTACCGGCAACCACTGGCTGTCGCTTCGTCTCACGGGCCACAAGAGCAATCGAGACGGTATTGGAGCCGTCGTAAAGTTGACAACTGCATGTGGTTCGCAATGGGCAACGGTCACGACCTCGAGCTCATACCTGTCGGCCAGCGATCCACGCGTGCACTTTGGATTGGGGAGGCTTGATGCCGATGCGGCGATTGAAATCCGCTGGCCGAGTGGGATTGTGCAGAACTTGAAACACGTGCGAGCCGACCAGCAAGTGCAAGTGGACGAGCCAGGCTTCTAAGGCGACGCCAACCTCTCGACAAAAAACTCGTCACTGTTTCTGAGCAACAACGCTCAGAGCCTTCACGATGTCCGAGTCACTAGGGTTAAGCTTGAGCGCTTCCTCCAGTTCTTGTTTGCACTCGTCGAGATTTCCGTTGTTGCACAAAGCCAGGCCGAGGTTTTTGTGCAAAGACGCGGCCACCTCGCAGTCTACGCAAGCCTCAAGAGCTTTTTTCAGTATTCTGATCGCCTCCGGCCAATCTTGCTTGTTGGCAGCCACATATGCTTCATTGCCCAGCGATTTCACCTGGGCTAGGTTCGCTTCCTTGTGCTTTTGCGTTTCAAACTCCTGTTGAAGTTTTTTGGACTCCTCCGGATTGGTTCGTCGGAGCTCCATGGAGAGCATATAAAGCGCATTTCCCGAGTCCGGCTTTAACTGCAATATGTGTCGAAGAACCGCAATCGTCTCGGCATTTTTCGACTCGCCCTTTAGGCTCTGCGCCAGCAACAGCAACGCAACCAGGTTATCCGGCTGCAAACGCACAAGTTGCTGAAACAACGAGGTCTGCTTTTCCAGATTTCCGCGCTCTTTTTCGAGGAGCGCCCAGTAGAAGAGGCAATCTGGATTTTCAGGAGCCAACTGGTGAGCGGCGGCGAACTCCTTTTCTGCCTCATCAAGACGGTGAAGATCGGCAAGCACTCGCGCTCTGTTCAGATGGGCGGAAACCAGCTTTGGGGAAAGCAATGCTGCAGTGGATGTTTCCTTCAATGCTTCCTCGAGGTCACCGGCGTCTGCAAGCGCAATAGCCAGATTTACATGCGCATCTGCCGTTTTCGGCTGGCCACTGACAACGCGCCGAAACAGGGCGATGGCATCGGCATGTTTGCCGATTCGACCCTCGATTTTGCCAAGCAAAGTCAGCAGAGCGTAGTTCTCGGGGGCAAGTTCCGCGGCTTGCTTCAGCGGGACTTCCGCCTCCGCAAATCTGCCTTGTGCCGCGAGATCCTGTCCCTCTTTCATCAGTTGGTCCACTGGCGAGCTGGCCGATCGTCGGTTGGTCGGTCTTGATTGACCAGTAGCAGCAGGCATAAGACAAGCGCCGAGCGATAGTGAGAGTAATACCAGCGAGACAGTTGACAGACCGAAACCACGGTAAGGATTGCTCCGTATCCCCATAAGACAAGTTTAGATAGTATTGATATCGCGTGCTACTCCCTTCGCAGCTCGGTCCCTTAAGGAAAATTCTGGCCCCCAAGCTTCCCTGAGTGTCAAAGTTCGCCTGGGAACTTTGTCTGTTTTGGGCGAACCGTAATCCTAAAGTCGTCCTATTTCCTCGGTCCAGAAAAGAGGATAATGAGAATCAGCAAATGTGTGCCGTGCCTTTTGTTAATGAGCGCTCTGGTCTTTACTTGTTACCCTGCCTGGACACAAATTCCTTCGTCGCAAACGCCGCAAGACCGCCTTATCTTTCAAACCGCACATGCCTGGTCGCCACGCACCAACATCAATGCTGGCACTGTCATGGTGTATGGCATCGACGAGACCACCTCTGATCGCATTCGCTCGTGGCGTGATCATGGGTACCGGGTCACCGTCATGACAGGGGTGGCGTGGGGACGGTATGCTCCTTACCTGCGCGGAGACTTTGACGGGAAGGAACATTGGAACGAGACACAGCAGGAAAAGAGCGGCCAGCTTATCCTTCACAGCGGCCGCGAGGTTCCCTATATTGCTCCTAGCCTTTCGTATGGCCGCTATCTTGCTAAGGGAGTAGAAGCAACGATCGATGCGGGAGCTGAGGCGATCTATCTGGAAGAGCCGGAGTTCTGGGCTCGCGCCGGCTGGAGCGACAGCTTCAAACATGAATGGCAGGAGTACTACCATGAGCCTTGGCAGGAGCCTGACAGCTCCCCCGACGCACAATATCGCGCTTCGAAGCTCAAGTACTTCCTCTATCGCCGCGCCCTGGCGCAGGTCTTCGATGCGGTGAAAACTTACGCCGCAAGCAAGCACCTCGTCGTCCCTTGCTACGTAGCAACCCACTCCCTCATCAATTACGCGCAATGGAAGATCGTGAGCCCGGAATCGTCTCTGCTCGATGTCGGTGCCGACGGCTACATCGCTCAGGTTTGGACAGGAACTTCGCGCACGCCGAATGTCTACAACGGAGTCACCAAACAGCGTACCTTCGAAACTGCGTTCCTCGAGTATGGCGCACTGCAGAATATTGCTCGCTCCTCCGGCAAGCGCATCTGGTATCTCAACGATCCCATTGAAGACAATCCCAACCACTCCTGGGCCGACTATCGTGCCAACTGGGAAAGTACTCTCATTGCCTCACTCCTTCAGCCAGGTGTAGCCCGTTATGAGGTCCTGCCTTGGCCCGAACGCATCTTTGGGCCAAAATCCGTGTATCCTACCAGCGAGCCGACTGAGTTCGATCCCCATCCCGAGAAAAGTCTTATCCCTAAGCAGTACGAGACAGAGCTGCAAACCGTGTTCCATGCCCTCAATGAAATGCAGCAACCCGGGTCGGCTGTTCGCTGGGAGTCAGCCGGTACACAGGGGATAGGCGTGTTGATTTCTGACACGCTCATGTTTCAGCGTGTAGAGCCCGAACCTTCTGACGAAAACCTCGGACAATTCTACGGCTTTGCTTTACCTCTGCTGATGCGCGGCATGCCAGTGGAGCCGGTGCAGATCGAAAGCGCCTATTCTAAATCCGCCGCAGGATTCCTTGAGCCGTACAAACTCCTTCTCCTCACCTACGATGGCCAAAAGCCACCGTCGCCGGAGTTCCACAGCGCGCTCACCGCCTGGGTAAAGGCTGGTGGCGTCCTCGTCGTTCTCGACGATGATAAGGACCCCTACAACCGAGCTACAGACTGGTGGAACTCCAACGGAAATCACTTCGCCACACCCCGCGAACATCTGTTTCACGTCCTCGGACTACCACCCACCGCGACCGGCCTTCACGCCGTCGGCAGCGGGTACGTCCTCTATGAATCGCAAAGCCCCGCAGCTATGACTTACTTGCCCAATGGCGGAAACCTAGTCTATGACTTGGTTCAAAGGGCTGCAAAACCGGCTCACTTATCGCTGAAAAAGACGAACGCGCTAATCCTTCGTCGCGGTCCTTATGTGGTTGCAGCAGGAATGGACAAAGAACCAGGCGTAATCCATAAGTCCTCCGGCCATTTGTTATCCGTGACCGGCGACCTAATCAACCTTTTTGACGCTGAACTCTCGGAAACCGCCAAAGTAGCGGTCGAACCAGGCACCCGGGCACTCCTGCTCGACGTTAATTACTTCAAAATCTCCACGCCGCGCGTTCTCGCTGCCTCCGCTAAGATCATTGGAGAGCAAGCTTCTGCCAGCAGCCTCACCTTCCAGGCTGAAGGGATCGATCAAACGACCGCCGCCATTCGCATCCTGACAACCGTGCCTGCCCGAGAGATAACCGTAAACGGTAAGCCTCTCGATAACGGTCAGTATAGACAAAGCGGACGTACACTTCTCTTGCATTTTGTGAACACGGCCAGACCGCAGCAGGTACAAGTGCTCTTTTAGCAAGATAAATGGATCAGAGAATGAAGCCTCTGGGGAATATAAGGGCATTTTCATGCGCCCGAACGCAAGGTTTGCTGTGTCGCAAACCGGCGGAGATTATTGGGGTCCCTGCGCAATGGGAGGTTCCTCCACTATCAAGTAGCGGTCACCCTGCACATCGTTGAGGGTTTGCAGGTACCCGCTAGGCCAGCGGACCGCTACAGTCTTCACTCGCGTGTCCAGCCCCAGCCCGAAGTGTGCTCGAACGTCGCTCGACGACAGATAGCTAGATGCGGTTGTCACCGTATACCATTGCGAGCCTTTGGACGTGTCGATTCTGATTACGGCCCCAATACCGTCGCGATTGCTCTTATGGCCGACGAGCTTAAATCCTATCCAGTGGTTAGCGGTAGCGGTCTCATTCATCAGCAGATGCGCCGGACCGCCATTTTCCGTAATGACCGCGTCGAGGCGCCCGTCGTTGTTGATATCTCCCACCGCCAAGCCGCGGCCAACCCAACGCTGGCTAAAGATCTGGCCTGAGAATGAGCCGACATCGATGAATCTTTTCCCGTCGACGTTGCGCAGCAGCATCGGTGGTTCGCGATAGTGAAGCTGCGGATAAGTTTTTTCAATCGTATCCAGATCGTGTCCCTGGGCAATGAGCAGATCTTTCCACCCGTCGTTGTCGTAGTCTATAAAGCGTAGACCCCAGCCAGAGTGGAGCAGCGTGCTAGCGGCTATGCCTGTCGGATAGCTATCGTAAAGAAATGTCCCATCGCCCGCATTGCGATATAGGGCATACTTCTGGTTGGCAAGGTCACTGACCAGCAGATCGGGCCACCCGTCATTGTTGTAATCGGAAAAATCAACTCCCATACCCGCGTAGGTCCGGCCGTCAGCATCTACAGCAACTCCACTGTCTAAACCCACCTCGTCATAACCGCCAGTCGGCCTATGCTGAAAAAGGAACTCTTCCATGGAGTCATTGGCCACGAACAGGTCCGGCTGCCCATCGTGATCGTAGTCCGCGATTGCGAGCCCGAGAGCCTTGGCGGGCTTGTCGAGGCCCAGCTTGTGCGACACTTCCGTAAAGTGGCCGTTGCCGTCATTATGATAGACCAGCATGGGAATAGGCTGAAAGGAGTCAGGATGACAATAGCTCCGGTAGCCCTCCCGATGTTCGCCGCACCATAGGTCGTCCCAGTCCCATTGGATATAGCGCGCCACTACTAGGTCGAGTCGTCCATCGCCATCCAGGTCGATCCAAGCTGCTGAGGTCGACCAGCCGCCGCCGGCTACCCCCGCCTTTTGCGTCATATCTGTAAAGGTGCCATTACCATTATTGTGAAATAACAGGTTACCGCCATATGCCGTAACATACAGATCCTCGTAACCGTCATTGTCGTAGTCGCCGACTGCTACTCCCATGGCGTAACCAGCGCCTTGCAAGCCCGCTTTCGCGGTCAGGTCCTCAAATGTACCATCGGGCTTCTGATGGTAAAAGCGGTTCCAGTAAAGCGGGCCAGTTTTTTGCGGGATGGTTCCCTTGGCAACGAGGTCGCCGAACGGAGCGCCATTGGCGAGAAAGATGTCCAGACGGCCATCATTATCAGCATCGAAAAGCGCCACGCCCGAACCCATGGTCTCGATCAAATACTTGCGTGGGCCGTGCGGTGCCTGGTGCTGAAAATGGATTCCAGCATGCTCAGTAACATCCACAAAGCTACCTGGGAATGAACCCGCTACGTTTGCTGGCGTTGTTTGCTGCTGCGCCGATGCTGCGGAAAAAAGTAGCAGAGCTACCAGGCTTCTCCAGCTCGGAATCATTGCGGAGCCTCTGGTTCCGATGAACGAGACTGCTGTGGTGCGACTCGATCTGCTAATTAACATCGGCACCGGTCTTGCATACTGCTTCCGTATGGCGACAACACGCGATCTCGATTCAGCCCCTCGATTGGTTGAAAAGCTGTCCCATATGGAGGTTGCGGGCCCGATGCCAATGCCCATCGAGCCGCTCCTGGGCTCCTAGAAAACAAACTTCACCACCCCTTGGAAGATTCTGGCACTGGAGAACCCAAACACGGCGGTGATAGGTTCGAAAGGAAGTCCGTTCGTCATTCGTTCATTGGATAGGGCCAAAATGAACATGTTCTGGAGCCGAAGGAGAGTCCAGAAACTGGATCGTGGTTGCCGGCCCCAAGTTTGCGGGGGGATTCCATGATTGGAGAGCCCACACGACCTGCTTCGTGGGAGTCAGTTCGATCGCCTGGATGGTGCCAGGTTCATTTCCCGGCGATCTGTTCCATTCATTCACCCAGTTGTTTACAACCGTGTTGCCGTTAGGCAGCCTCCACGCCTGCTGCAGATTTGCAAACAGATAACCTGGCACGTCGGAGGGACTGAAACTCCAGACGGAATCCCCACGTCGCGTGATCTCCCGCACACCTTGCTTATCTGTGATTAAAACGTTTTCATTCAATAGAGGCGTCACACCCCATGGACCGGCTCCCGGAAATGACCACAGCTCATTTCCGTTGTAGTCATATTCAACTACCTTGTCCAGGTCCATGTGGGCCACCATGAGTGTGCCGCGACCAGTCAGCCGGGCGTGGCGAAACTGCCCATGCGTGCTAGCGGGATGCTTGACCTTCAAGGTGATCTCTCTTTCCGTGACATTGGTGACAACATTCACTACTCGCGCCACCGCTGGGTCGCCATTCTGGATATATAAAACGTGTTCTCGTCCAATCGGCAGGGCGGTATGTACTTCGTGTCCAGCTGGAGCGTCGTAGTTCCAAATGACTGTTTTCTCGGGCGTAATCTCTGTCACGCCATACTGGTGAGCGAAGAGGATATTTCCGTTCGAGAGCATCACAGCATCACTGATTTCACCTTTACCCGTAGGGTCGTCGTAAGTCCAGACAACTTTCCCTTGCCGCACAATGAAGATCCTGCGGTCGTGAGATTCACCAGCGTACATAAAATCGTGGTCGGCGAGTCCCCGGCCCGGGAGTTGTGGTGCTAAGAGAGACGGATTGGCGCTACCCTGAATCTGAGCGCTAACCGCGGAACCGGCGGCGAAGAGGCAAGCGAGCAGAAGAAACTTTGAGACCATTCCCCTAATTCCTCGATCTTCGTCGGTTTCGGCGAAGTGATGATCGCTGCGCGTGACATAGCGCGAGCGCTTCCATCTGCTGCGGCGGCAACCACTGCATAAGACCATGACTTGCCCTGTGGTTATGTGGAGCTGCCGTGGTGAGCCCCATCGCAACCATTTTCGCCTCTCGCTCGAGTGTACCCTTTTAGACCTTCCGTGCCCACGGTGCTGATAGCGGCGCTATCCTTTTCAATCCTAAGCCGATGGGAGAACAACGAAGTGTTTTCGTCGCAGGACTTTGTTCCCGTTCTTGGACCCTGGCTACACTAGTGCAAGCGGCAACAACTTGAAGAACTCATGCGCCAGTTCGCCACTGTGCGCGACGTAGTCGAGATGAAAGACCCCTAATCTAAGAGCCGGTGGACCGGAATGTACGTACCGCGCGATCTGCAGTTTGGGCAATTGCTTACCGAAACCGTTGTCCAAATGAACCTATGGACCATTGCCAAAGTATCGGTTGACAATCGAACAGCGGGTAGAATATATTTCTTCGGTCGCTGACAGCGTTGTCATCGTCTTCTGAAAGAGGCCGGTGATCACGGGGGGATTCTGAGAATTAGGCGGAACATGAACGCCAAAAATATAGGCGGACACTCCCCAGCATCGCGATCCAGGCTGGGGTTCATCCCTCCTTTTGCAACCTCCGAATGCTTCTCAGTCTCAATGTTCAAGCAAATGAATTGACGCTTGTCGACGCGCAAGGGGAAATAAATTTGGGTTACTAACATAGTTAATTCATTTCGAGATTGTACCCGTCCACGTGACAATCATCACTCCGGGGTACGTAGACACCGCAGGGTCCCGAGCAGAAGAATGTCAGCAGCAAGCAAATTTCTAATAGGAAAACCGAAATGCTTCTCCGGCCACATCGCTACCTCAGCTGGGGGCGTGGGTACCATTAC
>Ga0302326_10028383_pt1 | contig 11261 bp, 4 predicted proteins | sample Palsa_T0_3_FD_202264 | JGI IMG/M metagenome (GOLD analysis project Ga0302326, IMG submission 202264) | Peat permafrost microbial communities from Stordalen Mire near Abisko, Sweden - Palsa_T0_3 | ecosystem: Environmental > Terrestrial > Soil > Palsa > Peat permafrost | place: Sweden: Abisko...
ATAGAGAAAGAACCAAAGAAGGTAGCGCCGGGCACATCCCCTTCCAATCGAATATCCACATTATAGGCTCGGTAAAGACTTTGCAGTACTGTCTTTAGATCGTCGTTACGAAATACCACCAATCCCTATATCCAGCTTGTACCCGGACCGACTGATATGCCTCGGGTAACTTTCAATGCAGGGCTATTCGAACCGGAGGTTTCTATCTCGGCCACGTCGTCGGGATGCAGGACTATCATATTGTCGCCCTCGATGACCTTGACTGATCCCTCGCTAACGATAGTTTGGCACAAGTACAACCGAAGATCGGATTCGTAAGATTACGATAAGATCGCACCAGAATATATAGCATTTAAACAATCAATCACTCCACAAATTTAGGCCTTCGCCGGTTTCGCTGGCAGGGAATTTCCGGCATAAACGATCCACCAATCAACAGCAACGGTAATACCTGCACCAGTTGTATCAGTAGGGCAGCGCCAGCAATCCACCACATTTATTCCATTCCTCCTTGCGCGAAGCCCGGCCGAAAGGCCTGGACGGTTTCATAATTAATTTATAAACATTTAAGCAACTAAGTTATGAAACCGAAAAAGACAAACGAAGAAATGAACGGAGTAGCCGAAGTGGAATTGGTCTACCACAATAAGGTAAAGGCAGCGGACCGTCCGAAGATAGTCGACTCAAAAGGAGCCTATAAGATCCTGCTGGAATATTGGAACAAAGATGCCATTAGCCTGATAGAGGAATTTAAAGTGATCCTGATGAATAGGGCAGGGCGGCTCTTGGGAATATACGATCTTTCAAAGGGCGGTATCAGCGCTACGACCGTGGACCCGGGACTGATTTATATCGCAGCACTGAAGGCAGCCGCCTCCTCGATCATTCTCGCACAACCACCCTTCCGGAGAGACCAACCCGAGCGGCGCGGACGAAAAGTTGACCGGGAGAATAAAGAATGGTGGGGAACTGCTGGACATAAAGGTCAACGACCATCTGATCATCACGCACGACAGCTACTTTTCATTTGCAGACCAGGGGCTTCTATAGCCCCTTTTTTTCGGTTGACGCACTTATGGGCTATTTTAACGCAGTTATGCGAACAGTGAAAGAAATTTCTGTTTTTTCTTGGAGTTAACAAATAGTTTCACTTATTTCGACATAAGTAATCCCACTCTACTAATTACCTGATCCCACCTATTCGCACTAATCATTAAACCCCTAACCGCCATGAGACATCGTCTTATTCTCGTGCATGATATGCTGCACGCCCGCTTCCGAAAGTGTTCTTTCCTTTCTTTCCACCGATCTATTTTATTGGAATTTACGGACAGTAACTAAGTACTGAAAACCAAACTCATGCTTTATAAACTGGCTTTATGTCTGGCGGCGGCGCTATGCCTTGCCGTGACGGCGGCTCGCGCCCAATCGGTCGACAGCCTGACCGGTAAGCTCGCGAACTTTCCGACACGACTCTTTAATAAGATCAGCGGCAAGACAGCCGACCTGCAACAACAGCTAAACCGACAGACAGCCAACTATCTGCGGCGGATGGGCCGGCAAGAAGAAAAGCTAAAGGCCCGACTGTACAAAGAGGACTCTGCCAAGGCCGCAGTTTTGTATCCCCAGGATCCGAAGCAACAATATGCCGCGATGCTGCAAAAATTCCAGCAAGACAGCGCGCGGGTCTTTACGTCGATGGGGCCGGAATACCTGCCGCGGGTGGACTCCTTGCAGGGAGCACTGGGCTTTTTGACTAAGAACCCGAGTCTAGTAAGTGCGAACCCAGCTTTGCAGGCAAAGATGCAAAGTGCTCTGGCGCAGTTTCAACAGCTGCAGGCCCGGCTCCAAGCGGCAGATGTGATCAAACAGTACATTCAAAACAGGAAAACGCAGATCCAGCAATATCTGAGCAGCTATTCTCATCTTCCGTCGGGTATTACCAATGCATTTCAGGGATACAAACAGCAGGCATTTTATTATTCTGACCAGGTGCGGCAGTATCGCGAGGTGCTTAACGATCCGGATAAGATGATGCAGACGGCGCTGCTGTTGCTGAACAAGCTGCCTGCCTTTAACAGCTTTATGCAGAAGAATAGCTTTCTGGCCGGTCTTTTCGGCGTGCCGGCCGGTTATGGGACCGAGCAGGGAATGGTCGGTCTGCAGACCCGCGACCAGGTGATGGGCATGATCAAAAGCCAGATGGGGCAAGGCGGGTCGAATGGGGCGTCGGCCATCCAGCAAAGCCTCCAGTCGGCGCAGCAGGATATCAGCAAAATACAAAACAAGCTAAGCTCGCTTGGTGCGGGCAGCGGTGGGATTGATATGCCTGATTTTCACGTGAATGATCAAAAAAAGAAAACGTTTCTAAAGCGGCTTGAGGTCGGAGTGAATTTCCAGACGGCCCAGACGACCAACTACTATCCCACGACTTCTGATTTGGGGTTGTCTTTGGGATATAAGCTCAACCAATCCAATTTGATCGGAGTAGGCGCTTCGTACAAGATCGGCTGGGGAAATGGTTTTCAGCATATCGCCTTTTCCAGTCAGGGCGTCGGTCTGCGATCGTTTATCCAGATAAAGGTGAAGAAAAGTTGGGGGGCAGCCGGAGGCTTCGAGTATAATTATCAGCAACCGTTCAGCTCTTACCAGGATCTCCGCAACTTATCCGGGTGGACCCGCAGCGGGCTCGTCGGCGTAACAAAAACAGTATCAATGAAAAGCACGGTGTTTAAGAAGACGCAGGTGCAGCTGTTATGGGATTTTTTGAGTTACAGCCAAATTCCAAAAACTTCTCCTATCATCTTCAGAGTCGGATATAGTTTCTAAAAATAAATCGTTACCGGAAATGTCAACGCGTAAAAGCATCATCAGTTTAGTGGGTTTACTTTTATCGTTAAATTTTGCCTATTCCCAGGTTGATCCTGAATTGGAAAACTTGAGGACGGTCGTTCCGCCCTCGCCCAATGCCTCCAGCCTGGGGAAGTTTGGCGAATGGCCTGTCAGTTTATATACAGGGCTACCCAATATCAATATCCCTATTCATACCCTAAAAGGCAGGAGCCTCTCGGTTCCGATCTCTATTGATTATCATCCGGCAGGCGTCCGGGTGGGAGAAATTGCCTCCTGGGTGGGGCTCGGCTGGGCCCTGAATGCAGGAGGGTGTATATCCAGGAGCATACGGGGTTTGCCTGACGAGCAAGGTGGCTATTTCACTGTTGGAAGCAACTATCCGAATCCTACTAATTTCTGCGGCAATCCCATCAATGCCAATACGTTCATGCAAGTTGTCGGTGGTTCAGCGCAAGGGCAGCAAGATACGCAGGAAGATGCCTATACTATTTCGGTATTGGGGAGGTCATATAGCATAGTCATCAATTCGGATACTACGGCCTTCACCATGCCGGCCAGCAATATCCAAATCACCAACAATTTCATTCGCACCGGCGTGAATAGCCCATCAACCTCAACCTGGACGGTTATACTGGAAGACGGAACTACACTATTGTTCGGAGGACCCAGCACCGATTCGACTGCCTATGTGGAAATGACGGATAACTCCCGGTTCGGCGGACCCCAATTTCCATCTGCCTGGTATTTGCAGTCCATGACTTCGCCCGCCGGTGAGACCATCACGTTCACCTATTCGGTCTCCAGTATCTTGCAGGATACCCATTTTACACAAAGTGACTATGTGGAGTACTGGACCAGCACCTATCAAGTTGGCTATGGCACCCCTACCCCCTTCACCGATGCGACGTCGATCAGTACTCATCCCGAAACTCAAACGGTCAATCAGTTGAGCCTGAAAACGATCGAATCTGATCTGACACGGGTATATTTCATTCCATCGACGACAGGGAGAACTGATTTGGAAGGAGGACTGGCTTTGTCTCAAATCCAGGTGTTGAGCAAATCCAATAATACCTATGTGGAAAATTGGCTATTTAACCAGATTTATACCCAGTGTACCCCTGGAAATGAAGCTTCCAGCGGGGATGCAAGCTATTGTCATAGCCGGTTAAAGCTGATGAGCCTGACAAAAGAAGCCACCGACAATTCCGCGTCGGAGGTTTGGTCCTTTACCTACAATCCGACGGTACTTCCTTCAAGGCAGTCCTTTGCCCAGGATTATTGGGGATTTTACAATGGGGCGACTACCAATACGTCGCTTTTGCCAACCGTACCCTTTAATCCGACCGTTTGTACGCTCGCCGGCAATTATGGGTTCTATCCTTTCACCAATAAGGGTTTTCTGAATAGCCCTGGTCAGAACCTCAGCCCCAACCCGGCATATATGGGGGCGGAATCGCTTACCCAAATCACCTATCCCACGGGAGGTTATACTGTTTTTAATTTCGAGCCCAACAGTATGCCGGCTACCCAGGAAGTGTTTGTAGATACCCCCGTTAATCTGCAGATCAATGACAATCTCAATATGCCTTATGCAGGCAGCGTTTCCTTTCCCTTTACATTAACAAAGCCGGAATATGTTTTTTATGACTATTCTGCCAACATCAGCCAGGACGTGCTGGGTGATTATGCACAAGCTGAGGTTACGATGGCGATTACCAATGCGTCAGGCGCCGTTGTAAGCATAACCAGTAATGAGGCCAATTCGGGCGTTCAAGGCTCCGGCATTCAGGGCTATGCCAGCACCTGGGCAAATCTATATAACCCGGGAAGTTATACATTGACGTTGTCTACCAATGTTGGATCCGACGAGTTCACGATGTCAGGTTATACTCTCCTTGCCAGTGTTCAATTCAATTTTTACTCCTCGCATGGCGTGCAAAACATCAATAAGATGCTGGGCGGCCTTAGAATCAACAATATCCAGGAATATGATGGCATCAATCCAAATCCAATCAACTCCAAGTATTACGTATATGATTCTGCATTTGTAATTAACCCCGTTGATACCGTCAACAATTACGTGACTTCTCAAAGCAAAGTTTTGCCAGTCGACGGGGCCGGAGATCAATACATCTATGAATTGGTTACCCGGAATTCTTCCACCAAATATTCCCTCGGAAGTATTCAGGGGGGTACGGTTGGGTATGGTAAAGTCATCACCTACGACGGCCTCAATGGTGCCAATGGGTATACAGTCTCCAGCTTTACCTGCGATCCGGAGACACAGGCGACCTTATCGACTTCCCTCGCCTTTCCCTACCCGCCCAGTGACCAGCGGGAATGGCGCAACGGGCTTTTGATCAACGAGAATACGTTTACTGCCAGCGGGCAGCTGGTCAAAAATGTTCAAAACACTTATGGATTCAATCAAATATCCCAGTACGATAATTTCAACGTAGGCTATTCGACCATCAATGAGAATCTTCTACAGCCTTACTGTTTAGGCTACACGCTCGGATTTTGCGGGACACAGCCCGGCTGTTATCCGATCACCAATGAGGAGGTGGAGCACCTGTCGTCGACTCAAATTGCCTATGATGTCTCCAATGGGAATTCGCTTTCTACAACGAACACTTATTTTTATGATGATCCGGTCAATATGCAACCTATCCGGACCTTATTTTTCGACAGCAAGGGTGATTCGGTACTTTCCTATAAACGGACAGCCCTCGAAGAACCGGCCATTAATAGCAGTATTCCCCTCAGCACTACTGCAGTGATCGCTATCGACTCGATGGTTTCCAAGAACATGGTGGGGCCTATACTGGAAACGGAGGAATACCGTAACAGCGGGTTAGTGAATAAAACCCTGGTCAATTATTCTCTGCTGAACAATAATATACCCTTCCAGAACAATGTCATGGTTCAAAACAGCAGCAATCCCATCGAGACCCGTCTATATCTCAGAAAATATGATGTCTATGGCAACTTGGTCGAGCAGGCCAAAGATGCGGATGCCCGGCATGATTATATTTATGATTATAAATCGACCTACCCGATCGCGGAATGTGTGGGGGCCGATTCCTTCGATATTGCCTATACGTCCTTTGAAGCAGACGGAACGGGTAACTGGACTATTCCTTCCTCAATCGTCGATCCAACCTCCTCTATCACGGGGACACAGAGCTATAATCTCACTAATGGCAGCATCAGCAAATCGGGGCTGACCAGCAGTGCGACCTATATTATATCTTATTGGAGCCGGACAGGCAGCAGCTATACAGTCACCGGAAGCACGGCGATCAAACAGGGTAAGACGATAGCCATCAACGGAGCGAGCTGGACCTATTTTGAACATACGGTGACAGCTACTACCTCGGTGACGGTGTCCGGGAGCGGGGATATTGACGAACTGCGACTGTATCCAAAGGGGGCACTGATGACCACCTATACCTATTCTCCCCTGATCGGGATGAGCAGCAGTTGTGATGTGGACAACAGGGTCACCTATTATTTTTATGACGGATTGAATAGGTTGCGGTATATCAAAGACCAGGATGGCAATATCCTGAAGACCATTCAATACCATTATATGAATCAATAATTCGCTAATCTGTAATACGTCTTTGAATGAAATCTGTATTTCAACATATCCGACTGGCAGTCTTGCTAAGTGGACTGACGCTATCCGTGCAGGCCCAATCCATTGGTGTCACCGGACCCCAATGCGTGATCGCAGGGCCTATCTACTTCTATAATATTGTCGGGCAATGGCAGCCGGGTTCCACCGTCCGGGTCTGCGTCACCGGCGGCACGCTGGTTGATTCCGGCGCTACCTGTGCGGGCGGCAATGGCATTCTTTCCTTTGTCCGGGTGCGTTGGGATTCTGGCGGTCAAACCACCGGAACGATCGCGGTAACTTCTTCACTTGGCAACATCTCCCTGTCGGTCAGCCTGACCACGCCGCTTTCCGGAGGGCAAATAAACAGCTCCATTGCCAATCAATCCCTGGATACCTCCGCCACACCGGCCACCCTGACCGCCCCTTCTCCTACAGGCGGGGCATGCCAGCCTGCCTATGTTTACCAGTGGCAGCAGTCGGCCGACAATGTGGTCTGGGTCAATGTCGCGGGTGCTACCGGGGCCCAGCTCTCCTTCCCGGGTCCGCTTACCCATACCGGCTACTTCAGGCGCCTCGTCACCGACAATGCGGCCAATATCCAGGCCTATTCCAATGTGGCGGTTATTTTGGTGAAAAACGCGTCGTCAACTCTTGTTAACCCTCCAACTATCCAACCATGAGCCCTGAATCTTTCTTCCGTCGATCGCTTGTCATGGTTTTTTTGTTGATCGGATGGCTGCATAATTCCGCGCAATCGATCACCGGCACGACCTGCGTAAATACAACGACCGGGTATCAATATACCCTTTCCGGCACCTGGACGAGCAGTACGCTGACCTGGTCGGTGACGGGCGGGACGATCAGCGGTTCTTCCAGCGGTACCAATTTGACCCAGATCACGGTGACCTGGAGCGGAAGCGGCACCGGGACTGTCAGCGTGACAACTACCAGCCCAACCGATAACTACAATCTCAGCGTCACGATCTATGCGCCGCTGACCCCCGGAGCCATCACCTCCGGTGCTTTACAGGGCATCAATTACAATACGACACCGGCGACCATTACCTGTGCGACTCCGACTGGCGGCTATTGTACGCCCGGCTATCGGTATCAATGGTGGTATTCCACTAGTGAGGTCACCTGGCTAACACTTTCAGGCGCCACGGGTTTAAGCCTCAATTTCGGAACCACGACCCTGACGCAGACGACCTATTATAAATTGGAGGTTGTAGACAGTTATACCGGTCTCGTTGCCTGGTCTTCGGTTACATCCGTTTATGTCTGGCCGCCGGGACAAACCGGATTGATCGCCGGTCCGACTTGCATCGTGACAGGAACTCAATATGAATATGCGCTTAGCAGCAACTATACCGACAGCACGATCGTGAACTGGTCGGCGGCGGGCGGGACAATCAGCGGTTCTTCCGGCGGCACCGGGCTCACGCAGATCAACGTGACCTGGAACCGAAACGGCGCCGACACCCTCACCGTGATCACCTCCAATCCCGCAGACACCTCCAGCCTGATTGTCAACCCTTCTCCGGCCCTATCCGGTGGGACCATAATCTCCGGGGCCAACCAGACCATCAATTACAATACAACACCGGCTAACATCGTCGGTAGCGGCGCGACCGGCGGAAATTGTTTTCCTTCGTATGATTATCAATGGATGTATTCGACCAATGGTACCAGTTGGAGCAATATCACCGGCGCCACCAGTTTGACCCTCAATTTAAGCACGACTGCGCTTACGCAAACGACCTACTACAGATATTCGGTTGACGATGTCGAAATTAATACCGGCGCCTACTCTGCGACCGCGACCGTTACCGTCTATCCGCCATTGATAACCGGATCGATCAGCCCGGCGGCTCAAACCATCGTAAGCAATACAGTTCCCCAGGCGCTGAGTACCAACGGGACTTCCGGCGGAAATGGCATCTATTCCTATCAATGGCTATCGACTACTGCACCCGGTATGCCTTTTACGTCGATTAGCGGCGCGACCAATAGTTCCTATGCACCTCCTGCCCTGACATCTCCGATGTACTATGAGGTGACCACCGGCAGTTTCGGGTTATCGGCGACGGCTGCGCCGGTGGCTGTGATGATTTATCCTCCGCTGGCGGCGGGTGGCATTACCCCGGGCAGCATGACGCTGGTGTCGGGTACCAGCCCCGGAACGCTGACGGCCGATCCTGCAACAGGCGGTAACGGCACGTATCATTACCAGTGGCAAAGCTCTATCAACGGCGTGACGTTCGGCAATATCAGCGGCGATACGACCTTGACTTACAACCCGGGGAACCTTACAGCCACCACCTGGTACCAGATCGCCGTGACTTCGAATGGAACGACGGTCTATTCGCCACCGGTGCAGATGACTGTCGGTACGCCTGCCAGCGATCTGAACTATATCCGTACCCGAACGCTTTCCAAGCCCGGAGTCACGGATACGGTTACCTCCGACGGACTTTCCAGTCCTTACGATGTCCAGCAAAGCACGACCTATTTCGACGGATTGGGCCGCCCTATTCAATCGGTGGCGATGCAAGCCAGCCCCCTTCAAAATGATATGGTGACTATGCAGACCTACGATCCTTTCGGTCGGGAAGCTATCCATTACCTTCCGTACACCTCTCCATCCAATAACGGGAACTTCAAAACCGTCGCGGCAAATGAGCAAAATACTTTTAACGCAGCCCAGTTCCCCACGGACCAATATTATTATGGGCAGTCGGGGTTCGAAGCCTCTCCGCTCAACCGGGTGCTCAATGAATACGCCCCGGGAAATAGCTGGGTAGGCAACAACAGAAGTGTCAGCTATCAGTACATGGTCAATACCGTGTACGACAGCGTCCAGATCTGGAATATTGCGCTGGCTTCCGGCAGCCTGCCGGTTGACGGCGGCAGCTATGCGACCGGACAATTGTATAAAACGGTAACGGTGGATGAGCAAGGGCATCAGGTAGTAGAGTTTAAAGACAAGTTGGGGAAGGTGATTCTCAAGCGAGTCCAGGCAGGCAGCTTTCCGTTGGCGGGCCATGTGGGATGGCTCAACACCTATTATGTATATGATAACCTTAACAATTTACGCTATGTCCTCCAGCCCCAGGCCGTAGCCTTGATCAATGGCAGTTGGACGATCACAACTGCGATGGCCGGCGCGCTCTGCTTCCGCTATGAATATGACCAGCGCAACCGGATGAGTCTGAAGAAAGCGCCGGGGGCCGGGATCGTCTATATGGTCTATGACGAAAGGGACAGGCTGGTCATGACCCAGGATTCCAATCTTGTTGCTTTGGGTAAATGGTCGGTAACGGAGTATGATAGCCTGAACAGACCCTGGCGTGCGGGACTGCTGACGGATCCCAATAACCAGGCTTACCACCAGAACCTGGCTTATTATAGCATTACCTATCCCAATACCAGCGGCAGCAATTATGAGGTGCTGACCGAGACCTATTATGACGACTATACCTGGGTGAGCGGCGCGACGGCTGCGCTGGGGTCCACGATGGCCACCAACAATACGTTCAACAGCAATTATTTTATCACGACCTACAACACATCGCCGAGTTATGCCGTGGCCATGACGCCCTTTTATATCAATAGGGGCCAGGTGACGGGTACAATGGAAAAGGTGATCGGCACGACGAGTCAATACCTGTATTCAGCTAACTTCTATGACGATCGTAATCGAGTGATTCAGACTGAGGGTATCAATTATACTGGCGGAGTAGATACGGTGACCAACCAATATGATTTTTCCGGTAAGCCTCTGCGCAGCCTGCTCAGTCATCATAAGAGCGGCAATACGGTGCAGAACCACGAAGTGGTCACCAAAATGGATTATGATCCTTCGTTCCGGTTGAGACATCTCTGGAAGAATATCGACGGGGCGGCCAGTGACCAGCTGATCGATAGCCTGCAATACAATGAGCTGGGGCAACTCCGGGCTAAATACCTGGGCAATAATGTGGATAGCCTCATTTATGCCTACAATATCCGGGGCTGGCTGACTGGTATCAATCCCAACTATGTGGCCGGTACCGCCACCAATTACTTCGGAATGGAGTTGGGCTATGATAAATCCACCTCGGTTGCGCCGGGTAATACCTATGCCACGCAGGAGTTTAATGGCAACATTGAGGGGACAGTCTGGAAGACTGCCGGCAGTAACGTCAACCGGAAATACGATTTCAGTTATGACAACGTGAACCGGCTGACAGCCGCTAATTTCAACCAATACAACGGCACTGGCTTCGACAAGAGTGCGAATATTGATTTTAGTGTCAGCAACCTGAACTATGATGGCAATGGCAATATCCTGACAATGACACAACGCGGCTTTACCGTCGGCGGTTCCAACCCGATCGATTCGCTGACCTATAGCTACGGAAGCAGCGGAGCCAGCAATCAGTTGGCGGGTGTGACGGATGCAGCGAATAATGCCACGTCATTGCTAGGCGACTTTCATTATAACCCAACGACCAAGCAGTCGACGGACTATACTTACGATGGCAACGGCAATCTGCATTCGGATAACAACAAGGCGATCGATTCGATTTGTTACAATTACCTGAACCTGCCGGACTCTGTGCACATGAAAGGCAAGGGGCGCATTGTGTATACTTATGACGCAAGTGGAACGAAGTGGAAGAAAACCATCACCGATAGTTTGGCCCGCCATTCGACCACTATTTTATATCTCGGCGGCTTCGTCTACCAGCAAAACGATACCATTACCAATGCCGATGGCGGTGCGGACACCCTGCAATTT
>Ga0302326_10028384_pt1 | contig 11261 bp, 7 predicted proteins | sample Palsa_T0_3_FD_202264 | JGI IMG/M metagenome (GOLD analysis project Ga0302326, IMG submission 202264) | Peat permafrost microbial communities from Stordalen Mire near Abisko, Sweden - Palsa_T0_3 | ecosystem: Environmental > Terrestrial > Soil > Palsa > Peat permafrost | place: Sweden: Abisko...
TTCCTTCCGGCAACGCATTGGCCGGTCCCGGAACATACGTGACGATGTCTTTATCGCGGCTGTCTGTGGACCCATCGAAGGTCGCGTCCGCGGAGCGGGCGCGTAGCGCCGCCGCGGCGTGCGGCGTATATTCTCCCGCCGATGGCGGCAGGGGTGTTTCGATGATGCCTGCATCGGGATTATCGGAAGCGGCGGCAGCCGGAGGTGGCGCCGGGGAAGCAGCGGGCACCGGGGCCGGCTGGGTTGCGGCTGCGGGTGGCGGAGGGGCCTGCTCGGTGGTGTTGATCACATCGCTGGCGGGTGGCTCGGAAACACCCTGGTAAGGGCTCGGCTTCGCCGCCTGCGTCGCATCGGCGGGCGCCGCCTGCGCCAGGACCATCGTGCTGCTTAGAACCAGTGTGGCCGCTGCGGCCAGGGAAAAACTTACCTTCGTCATAGATATTCCTAACCCCACTGCACCGTGAATGGCACTGCACGTACAGATTTCTTTCAAGCTTACTCCCGTGAAGCTGACAACAGAAGGAAAGAACCACGGGGGTAACATGCAAGGTTGTCATTTTCGTAAACAGCGACGGGAAACCTGGATGACCGTCCCAACTCCCTACATCTCGCGAAAAACGCGGGGGATAGGAGGCGCCTCCCCTCCTTGGCCGGCTCTCTTTTTCGGATAGAATCGGTTCAGACGCAAAGATGGGGAGTTTCATTAGCACGATCGGCGGGTTGGATGGACAAGCGATTGCCGTCGATCGCCGCGCCCGCCTGAACGACCGTTTACAACACCGCATTGCAAGGAGCGATATGACCGAAATTGTTGCCATTCACGCGCGCGAGATTCTCGATTCCCGAGGCAACCCGACGGTAGAGGCCGATGTGCTTCTGGCCGGTGGAACCATGGGGCGCGCGGCTGTCCCTAGCGGGGCCTCCACCGGCGAGCACGAGGCCGTGGAGCTGCGCGACGGCGACAAAGCGCATTACCTGGGCAAGGGAGTGCTGCAGGCTGTGGAGAATGTCGAGAGCGTGCTGGCCCCGGAACTGGCCGGCATGGACGCCGCCAACCAGCGCTTGATCGATGCCACGATGATTGCCCTTGATGGCACAGAGAACAAAGGCAAGCTGGGCGCCAACGCGATCCTGGCGGTCTCGATGGCTTGCGCCCGGGCCGCAGCGAATGCCCTGCAGATCCCGCTCTATCGCTACCTTGGCGGCGTCAATGCCTCGGTGCTGCCGGTGCCGATGATGAACATCATCAACGGCGGAGCCCACGCTGACAACAATGTGGACTTTCAGGAGTTCATGGTGATGCCGGTCGGCGCGGAGCGCTTCGGCGATGCGTTGCGTTGGGGGGTCGAAGTCTTCCATACCTTGAAGGGCGTGTTGAAGAAACGGGGATACAGCACCGCGGTGGGCGACGAGGGCGGCTTTGCCCCTTCGTTGAAGTCGAATGTAGAAGCCATCGAAGTGATCCTGGAAGCGATTGACCTCGCAGGATACAAAGCGGGGGAAGACATCGCCATCGCGCTCGACCCGGCAGCCAGCGAGTTCTTCGATAAGGAAAAGGGGCGCTACGTTTTCAAGAAGAGCGACCGCAGCGAGAGAACCAGCGAAGAGATGACGCAGTTCTGGGAGAGCTGGGCCCGGCAATACCCGATCATCTCGCTCGAAGATGGGCTGGCGGAAGACGATTGGGCCGGCTGGCAGCATCTGACCGCCGAACTGGGCGAAAAAGTGCAGCTGGTGGGCGACGATCTATTCGTAACCAACACCGAGCGTTTACAAAAGGGAATTGAACAGCACGTGGGCAACTCGATCCTGATCAAGGTGAACCAGATCGGCACCATCAGCGAGACCTTCGAGGCGATCTCGCTCGCGCGCCGCTATGGTTACACTTCGGTCATATCGCACCGCAGCGGCGAGACAGAAGATACCTTCATCGCCGACCTCGCAGTGGCCACGGGCGCCGGCCAGATCAAGACCGGGTCCGCCTCGCGCACCGACCGCATCGCGAAATACAACCAGCTGCTGCGCATTGAGGAGGAGCTGGGGCAGGGAGCCGAGTTCCTCGGCCGTGCCGCCGTGAATGCCGGGGAGTAAGCGTGTCCTTGAGAAAGCCCGTAGTTCTTACAATTCTGGATGGCTGGGGTTACCGGCCGGAACAATTTGCCAATGCGGTCGCGCTGGCGCGCAAGCCCACGTATGACAGGCTGTTGGCAGAGTATCCCAACAGCTTGCTGCATGCCTCCGATCATTTCGTAGGTTTGCCCGATGGGCAAATGGGCAACAGTGAAGTGGGCCATCTGAACATCGGCTCGGGCCGCGTGGTCCACATGGATATTACGCGCATCGATGAGCTCATTCGCAGCGGCGAATTCTTTCGTCATCCGGTCATCGTCGATGCCCTCAGGCATGCCGGGGAAAAGGGACGCGCCCTGCATCTCCTGGGGTTGGTTTCCGATGGAGGTGTCCACTCCCAGCAGGCGCATTTGTATGCCCTGTTGCTGGCGGCGAAGGAGCACGGAGTTGAGCGCGTCTTCGTGCACGCCTTTCTCGATGGCCGCGACACGCTGCCCACCAGTGGGGTGGGCTACCTCGAGCATTTACAGCGGAAGATCAACGAAATCGGCGTGGGCAGAATCGCCAGCGTCGGCGGCCGCTATTTTGCCATGGACCGCGACCGGCGATGGGAGCGGGAGAAGAAAGCTTTCGATGCCATGATGGGCGCGACCGAGGGCGGCGCCTATGCCGATCCCGTTGCGCGGGTCAAAGAGTGTTACCACAACGGCGTGACCGACGAGTTCGTAGAGCCGTTCGTCGTATTAGATGCCGCCGGACAACCAGTGGGCCGGTTGAGCGATGGAGACGCCTGCATTTGTTTCAACTATCGTGCCGATCGGGTACGCCAGATCACGCGCGTGATCGCGCGCAACAGCGGCATCACCAAGGACGATGGCAAGTCGCTGCCCGGGGCCGAGGACCAGGACCGCACCATTCCTCCAGCGGAGATACCGAAGCAGTTGCACTACGTCTGCATGACCCAGTATGACAAGCAGTTTTCTCTGCCCATGGTGATACTGCCGGAGGCGATGGAAAATCTGCTCGCGGATATGTTGGCGCAGGCTAATCTGCGCAACCTGCGCATCGCCGAGACAGAGAAGTATGCGCACGTGACCTACTTCTTCAACGGCGGCATCGAAAAGCCGTTCGGCGGTGAGGACCGTGTATTGGTCCCTTCGCAGAAAGTCGCGACCTACGATCTGGCGCCGGAGATGAGCGCATCCGGGATCGCGGACGCGGTGATCAAGGCGGTTGGCGATCCGGCGTTCGACCTGGTGGTGGTGAATTTTGCCAATGCCGACATGGTCGCGCACTCCGGTAAGTTGGAGCCGACCATTCGCGGCGTCGAGACGGTCGATCTTTGCCTGGGCCGCATTTACCAGACCATCAAGCAGCGTGGCGGCTCGATGCTGATTACAGCCGATCACGGCAACGCCGAGTTGATGGTCGATCCTGGCTCGGGCGGTCCGCACACCTCGCACACCACCAACCCGGTGCCAGTGATCCTGGTGAGTGAAGATGCGCAAGAGTATCGGCTCCGCGAGGGCGGGTCCCTACGGGATATCTCGCCTACACTGCTGGGCATGCTTGGGCTCGAACAGCCGGGCAGAATGACCGGTGGCGATTTGCGCGTAGCGCTCTAAAAATCTTTCCCCGTAACCAACACGGGTGCCCCATATCTCACCACGTTTTTTGTGGGGAGATGTGGGAAATTCACTGCACTCGCCCGGCGACTTTACAGGTTGCGAAGAATCTCTGTTTTCAGGGCACGACTTTGTCGGACGATAAATGCCAGAGAATAAACATTGTAAAAAGTAGACTCAGTCCGTGCAATGCCAGCGCCTGGATTTGCAGCCTGCTGACTGGAGCAGAATTCGAATCGACTTTGCTGGGTGGCGCATCCCCTAAGAGCCTGTGTATTGAAAGCCACAAGCCGTTGCCGAGCTCCGTACCCGACCCCGACTGTTTAAGGATGGAATGAGCGCCGCTACAAGCACGTTGACGCAGGCAGATCACGACTGGAAGCCGAAAGCGAACCCTTGGCTGATTGCCGTGGTGGTCTCCCTGGCGGCATTCATGGAGGTGCTGGATACCAGCATAGCCAATGTTGCGCTGCCGCATATCGCAGGGAACCTCGGCGCTAGCCAGGATCAGAGCACGTGGGTACTCACCTCCTACCTGGTTTCGAATGCGATCGTGCTGCCGATCAGCGGCTGGCTGGTAAGCGTATTCGGGCGCAAGCGGTTCTTCATGACGTGCATCGTCATTTTCACCATCAGCTCGCTTGCCTGCGGCATCGCGCCCAGCCTGGCGATTCTGTTGGTCGCCCGCGTGATCCAGGGCGGCGGCGGAGGGGGACTGCAGCCGATGGCGCAGGCCATCCTGGCGGATACCTTTCCTCCCAGACTGCGTGGTCTTGCCTTTTCCCTCTATGGCATCACCGCCATCTTCGCGCCCTCAATCGGTCCCACGCTCGGCGGCTGGATTACTGACAACTACACCTGGCGCTGGATTTTTCTAATGAACCTCCCGGTCGGGATTCTGGCTCTTATCCTGGTCTATCAGCTGGTCGAGGATCCGCCGTATATGGCAAGAGCGCGTGTGCTCGGCGGACGTCCCAAGCTCGACTACGTCGGCTTCTCACTTCTGGCCTTGGGTGTTGGCGCGCTGCAGATCCTGCTCGACAAGGGACAGGAAGATGATTGGTTCGGCTCGAATTTTATTGTCACCCTGATTGTGATTGCCAGCGTGTGCCTAGGGATTCTGGTGGTGTGGGAGCTCTACCAGAAAAGTCCCATCGTCGACGTGCGGCTGTTTGGCAACTTCAATTTCGCTACGTCGAGCATAATGATGTTTGTCGTTGGCGGCATGTCGTTTGCGACCACGGTGCTGGTGCCTCAGTTTCTGCAAGCCAACATGGGGTACACCGCCGAGTCGGCGGGCATGGTTCTTTCCGCCGCCGGCTTTGTGCTGCTGGCAGCGTTGCCCTTTATCGGCATGCTGGCGGGGCGCTTTCAGGGCCGCTATCTCATCGCCACTGGATGGCTGCTGCTTACCTGCAGCATGTACCTGTCGACCAAGCGCATCGATCTGCTCATCAGTTTTAATTCCGCTACCCTATTGCGCATCGCCCAATACGCGCCGTTGGGGCTGGTCTTCATTCCCACCACCGCGGCCGCGTATTTCGGCGTGCCCAAGGAGAAGAACAACGCGGTCGCGGGGTTGGTGAATTTCATGCGCAACATCGGAGCCAGTGTGGGGACTTCCGTGGTAACCACTGTGCTTGCCCGGCGCAACCAGTTTCACCAGGAGAGAATCGGGAGCCATCTTACCGGGGATAACGCAACCTTTCGCAGCACCATCAATGGCCTGACCCATCAAATGCAGCAGAGTGGCATGAGCGCACACGACGCCATGAACGGAGCCTATGGACGCGTGTATCAAAGTTTGCAGTTACAGGCGTCGACTTTGTCCTATATCGATACTTTCTGGCTACTAACGTTGGCCGCGGGCGCTATGTTCTGCATGACCTTTGTCTTGAAGAAAAATGATCCACGCGGCGGGGAGAAGGTCATCGCTCACTAGAACAAGGACCTGGGTGCTTCCTATCTCACAGTGTTTCTTGACATGGGGGATGCCAGGAAAGTCTATTCGACTTGTCCAAATTAGCTCTTTCCGATCAAGGATTCGGCCAACGCTTGCTAAGAACAAACCGGCCCTCAGCATGAATCGGTACCAGTCCCGAAGGGACGCCTGAAAGTAGCCCAGGACGAAGTCCTGGGTATAGGTCCCCAACCAGGCAAGTCCCGAAGGGACGACTGAGAATTACCCGGGACGGCAGTCCAGCACCGACGTCCTGGGTCAACCTGGACCGCACACAAAGCCGCATGAAGGGAGTTGCCCAACCCCGCTTCACAGGAAATCCGGGGATATGGGGTACCAAGAATTTGTGCAGGAGACCGAGTTTTCGGGCGTGGTCAGGAGACAAGGTTCACGGTTGAGTCAGGCGGATTGCGGGTGATAGGCTCCGGGGATGGATGCGCATGGCATGTTGGCGGTCGCGCTGGAACAAGCGCGCATGGGGTTTGCGGAAGGCGGCGTGCCCGTGGGTGGTGCTATTTTTCATACCGACGGTACGTTGCTGGGCGCGGGTCGCAATCGTTTGGTGCAGGAAGGTAATGGTTCACTGCACGGAGAAACCGATGCGTTTCGAGCCGCCGGCCGGCGCCCGACCTGGCACGATACGATCCTGGTGACGACGCTGGCTCCGTGCTGGTACTGCAGCGGCCTGATCTACCAGTTTCGTTTTGCCCAGGTGATCGTGGGCGATTCCGTCAACGCCCAGGGCGGCACGCAGTGGCTGCGCGCTCATGGTGTCGATATCCTCGACCTGCACTCAGAGGAGTGTATCGACCTGATCGCCAGGTTTCAGCGGCTTCGCCCCGATCTGTGGAAAGAGTGCATCGGAGAGTCCTGAATTCTTCGAAGACCAGGCAAGGATGGATAGAATGACTTCACCCGCATCAGAAACAGCAGGTTTGGAACAGCTCAAACAGCGAATGCGCGCGGTTTGGATGGCCGGCGACTTCGGCAAGATAGCGGAATACTCCGTGAAAGAGGCCGAGGAATTTGTCGCGTCCCTCGATATTAGCCAGGGGATAAAGGTGTTGGACGTTGCCTGCGGCACCGGTAACCTGGCGATCCCTGCTGCTCGCAAAGGGGCGCAGGTCACGGGTGTCGATATCGCAACCAACCTTCTTAGCCAGGCGCGCCACCGGGCAACGGCAGAAGGCCTGAAAATAACTTTTGAGGAAGGGGATGCCGAGGACCTGCCTTTTCCTGATGCGGAATTTGATTTGGTTATGAGTATGTTTGGAGCGATGTTTGCGCCCCGGCCGGACCGCGTTGCGTCCGAACTCGCGCGCGTTTGCCGCCGCGGCGGAAAAATCGCCATGGCCAACTGGACGCCGGAGGGTTTCACAGGGAAGATGTTCCGTCTTTCCCACGCGCATCTTTCACCTCCCGCAGGACTCGCCGAGCCTGTGCTTTGGGGGGACGAGGCCACGGTTCGAGAAAGGTTAAGCGCTCACGGAGTGAAGGTCGAAACAAAACGCCAGTCTATGGTTTTTGACTATCCGTTTCCACCGCGCGAAGTCGTGCAGTTCTTCCGCGAATATTTCGGACCTACCAAAATGGCGTTTGCTCGCATGGACGCGGCTGCCCAGGCCGCTTACACCAAAGATCTGGAAAAGCTTTGGGCGGAATATAACCAATCCAGGAGCGGAACCGTGATTCACAATGAGTACCTGGTCGTAATCGGTACCCGCGAGTAAGCCGATTTATTGGCCGCACTCCGCCAGAGGGGCAAGATTGCGGCCGTAGTGGCGGAGCGCACTCTCCAGCGTGGCCGAAGTGTGAGCCCAGGTTTCGTCAGAGGCGTCCACATCCCCGTGTGCGCCGGCGAAGAGAAGCGCTTTGGTAGCGCCGCAAATCTCAAGCCGCTCCACCGGGTGTGTGGGCGTTAGTTTTTCCAGCAGTGCCGGATCGCCATAGAGAGGCGCGCCTTCAACCGTGACGAGCGTGACCTGCGCCGCGGTTGCATGGGTCAATGTCCACCAGGCGTCGTGCTTTGCAGAATCTGTCTCGGAACGAAGAACCAGGAGGTCGGCATCGTGGCCGGGGAGCAGCGCGCCCACGCGGTCGCTGTCCGCGATCAATTCGGCAGGAGTTGCCGTGGCCATGGTCACAAGCTCGCGATCGGTGAAAGGGCGCGGTTTCTGAGTGTCGTTCCAGGCGGCGGCGTAGTTCAGTTCGGCCAGCAGACCGTCGCTGCCGGTGGGACTCCAGTCAGGCGCCAGCGCGATTTTGACGCCCGCGGCTTTGGCAGCGGCCACATCGGCCGTATTGCCGTAAAGCTCCAGATTGCTGCGTGGCGACCAGATCAAACTAACGCCATGGGTGGCCATCTCAGTGAAGTTCTCCGGTTGGAGTGCAACCCCGTGAATGAGCGCGACCCCGGGAACGAGCAGGCCGCGGCCTTTCAGCATCACGAACTCTCGGGCTGCTGCGGCGTCCTGGTGACCGCCTTCGCTGATGTGAATCAGGAAGGCGTGGAGCTGATGGGTGGCGAGCTGTTGACGGATTGGAGCGAGGTCGTCTTCGGACATCTGCAAGGGAAAAACGTTGTAGGCGACGTGCCACGCAGTCTCGGTATCGAGATTGTGGGCGAGCCCTGCGCTGCAGGCATCCTTCAAACTCCCGACCAAGGAGGTCTCGCCTTCAGAGATCGCCTTGACCTCGGCGTAGCGCTCCATCTCGCACTCGAGGCCATCCGCAACCATGGACGCGTGCGGAGACTCCAGCAACGTCTGGTAGATCTGCTTTTGTTGCCAGTCATAGCGGTTACCGAACTCCTCAATTGGGTGCCAGCGAGGAAAGATGTTGTAGGTGAGGTGGTTGTGCAAGTCGATGAGGCCGGGGGCGATGACGCCATGAGTATCGATGACTGTTTCGTTTGCCGGCAGCTCGACATGCGCTCCCACGGCCGCGATCCTGCCCTGGCGAATGAGGATGGTCCCGTTCTCGACGATGCCGTCCGGCGTTACCAGGGTGCCGCGCAACGCATAACTGGCCGCCGGCGATTGCGCCCACAGGCACTGGAAATTGGACAGGCACAGGAGGATTCCCAGCGTCAGCCAGAAATGGGTGAACCAACGTTGCATCTTGTTTGCCATGAGTCCTTCTTCTTCGCGTATCAAATTTCAGGCTGCAGGGTGCAGAGTCTCCTGCCGGCTGACCGCGCCGCCATCTTCGCGTCGCAATCCGCGAAAAACGATGGTGGAGACAATGGTCAGACCGCCGAGGAAGAGAAACGCATCGTGGATCCCATGGACCATTGCCGCGGGGTTGGTCCGCACTCGATCAGGAACGAAGAACGCGGTGGTGAGCCCGGCCACCGCCACCCCAAAGCTGATGGCCATCTGTTGCCCGGTACTGGCGATGGAGCTGGCGCTGCTGGTTTGCTCCTCGGCGATGTCGGCATAGACCAGCGTGTTCATGCTTGTGTATTGCAGCGAGGTGAAGGCGCCATAGAAAAACGCCAGCAGAACGATGCCCCAAATTGGCGTATGGAGACCAATGGTCGAAAAGAGGAGCAAAAGAATGCCGAGGATGACGGTATTGGAGACCAGAATGGTGCGGTAGCCGAAGCGGCTGAGAAGGCGTTGCATGATTAGTTTCATGCTCATGGCGGCAACCGCCTGTGGGGTAATGAGCAGGCCGGATTGAATCGGGCTCAGCCCTAAGCCAACCTGGTAGAGGAGGGGCAGCAGGAAAGGCACGCCGCCAATGCCAAGGCGGGTGAAGAAGCCACCGCTGACCGACGCGCGGAAGGTACGGATGCGAAACAGATTGAGCTGCAGCAATGGAAAGCGGATATGTTTCGCGTGAATGCCGTAACCTGCGAGCAAGACCAGCGAAAGCATCAAGAGCCCGATGATCTCGCGTGTGCTCAGGGTGTGCTCTCCAAATATTTCCAACACATAGGAAAGCAGGGCAATACCCGAACCGAACAGGATGAGCCCAACGGCATCGAGCTCGTGCGTTTGCTCGCGATAGTCAGGCAAGTGCAGGTAGACCATGATCAGGCCGACGAGGCCTATGGGAATGTTCAGGAAAAAGATGATGCGCCAGTTAAAGTAGCCAACGATCAGCCCGCCGGCGATTGGGCCGAGCATGGGAGCGACGAGCGCGGGGATGGCGACGAAGCTCATGGTGCGGATGAGGTCCGATTTGGCAAACGTGCGCACCAGGGTGAGCCGCCCCACCGGCACCATCATGGAACCGCCGCAACCCTGCAGTATGCGGCACAGGACCAGCAGATGGATGTTGCTGGAGAGGCCGCACAGCAGCGATCCCAGGGTGAACAGGCCGATCGCGGAGGCGAATACGCGGCGGGTGCCGAAGCGGTCGGCCATCCAGCCGCTGATGGGGATGAAGACCGCAAGGCTCAACGTATAGCTGGCCAGCACGGACTTCATGCTCAGAGGGGTCACCCGGAGCGCGGCCGAGATTGCCGGAACGGCGGTGTTCAGAATGGTGGTGTCCAGCGACTCCATGAAGAACGCGACGGCAACCAGCCAGGGCAAGAGGCGCTTGCTGGCAGCGGATATCAGCGACGGCGAAGGATTGATGGGGGTATCAGGGGCACTCATTCAGTGTGGACGCCGTGGACGATATCAACACCTTAATACAGTCCTACGCCGATGGACAGCGGCGATTCGCTACAATCAGGCGGTGGACCCGTCAATCGACCCGTTGTTGAAGTGGCGCCAAGAATTCCCAATCCTCGGCCATACCACGTACATGATCAGCCACTCGCTGGGCGCGATGCCGCGGAGGACCTTCGAGGCGCTGCAGGAATACGGCGAGACCTGGGCAACGCGTGGGATACGGGCCTGGGAAGAGGGCTGGTGGGATCTGCCGGTTACAATCGGTGGCCTGGTGGGCTCGATTATCGGCGCCGGCGTCGGGGAAGTCGTGATGCATCAGAACGTTTCCATCTGTCAATGGATCGTTGCTTCGTGTTTTGACTGGCGCAGCCCGCGCAACAAGCTCATCACCGATGGCCTAAATTTTTCGTCCAACGACTACATCTACCACGGCCTGGAGCGGCAGGGTGCGCGCGTTTGTTCGGTCGCTTCCGCTGATGGCATGACGCTGGACGTAGAGGACATGTTGGCCGCGATCGACGAAGAAACCAGGCTGGTGTCGGTGTCGCATGTTGCGTTCCGCAGTTCGTATGTGCAGGACCTGGCAGCTATCACCCAACGTGCTCACCAGGTGGGCGCCTACGTGATCGCCGATTTGTATCAATCTGCAGGTGTGCTGCCGGTCGATGTACGTGCGCTGGATCTTGACTTTGCGACCGGGGGTTCGGTGAAGTGGCTATGCGCCGGGCCGGGTGCAGGGTATCTGTATGTAAGGCGCGATCTATGGGCGAGCCTGGAGCCTGCGGCTACCGGATGGATGGCGCATCGGGAGCCGTTCGGATTTGAATCCGGTCCCATCGCCTACGCGGACGACGCTTTTCGCTTCCTCAATGGCACACCGAATGTGCCCGCGCTGTATTCGGCGCGTTCCGGATACGAGATCATCCATGAGATCGGGGTGGCGGCGATTCGCGAGAAGTCGATCCGGCAAACAACGCG
>Ga0302326_10028385_pt1 | contig 11261 bp, 12 predicted proteins | sample Palsa_T0_3_FD_202264 | JGI IMG/M metagenome (GOLD analysis project Ga0302326, IMG submission 202264) | Peat permafrost microbial communities from Stordalen Mire near Abisko, Sweden - Palsa_T0_3 | ecosystem: Environmental > Terrestrial > Soil > Palsa > Peat permafrost | place: Sweden: Abisko...
TGCCGAATCGCGCGCAGAAATTCGCCGGTTCTGACGCTCCCTTGGCTGAGCCCGATCAGAACGTTTACATCCCGGGGACGGATCGAGTGCGCCCGTTCGCCGATTACAACTGCGTCCGCGAACTGACCCGATTCCAACAGCGCGCCTTGCAGCCATTCAAGCGAGAGAAAGTCGTTGGGAGACACCGCGACGGCTCGCCGGAAATGCTGAATCGCTTCGAGCAGGCGGCGCTTCCGCACCTCGATCATCCCAAGGACCCTCAGCGCGACGAAGTCATTCGGGTCGATCACCAGCGCTTGGGCACAAAGCGAGGCCGCTCGATCCAGGTCGCCTTTTTTGAACGCCTCTTCGGCCTTTACGCCAGTCATGTGATGGGCGCCCGAGACTCCTCGAGCAGTTCAGAGAACTCGCCCAGCCACGGCTCGTATTTTCGCCACTTCTCTAAAGATGTCTTATAGATGGGCTGCCGTACCTGCCAGCGGCTGGGGGTGGACACCTGACGCTCGTTGTCATAAAACCGCAGGCAACGTCCATCCCACGGCAGGTCGCAAAAGTCGATCAGCCGCCGGGTCCAAAACTCCTGATCTGCGATGAGGTCCTCGTACTGAACTGTCATCATGCACGTCTCCGGAATCAGTTTGGAAAAGTGGGCCATCAGCGCCTGGTAGTCACGGTATCCGTCCACAATGTTTCGCTTGTTATGGGCGAACTCCGGGGGCTTGGCCAGGTCGGTCATGTAGATCGAGAGCGCCGTGTCGAGGGGACTCCGTTTGATGTGGATGATCTTTGCGTTGGGAAAGGCCAGGTGGATGAGCCAAATCACAAAGTAGTTCATTGGCATTTTATCGGTGACGCGCGGCGCCGTCGGCTCCAGGCTGCGAAGCACCGCCAGGTATCGGTCTCGGGCCGCCACGAACTTAGCCCCGTCGAGCGTTTGCTGGCCAAGGTCGATCAAGCCCGGCGCCTCGGCGAGCCAAAACCGCTGCTCGCCGCCACCTCCCACCATCGGGTGGCTCGATAGCATCTGTTCGGTGAGGGTCGTTCCCGAACGAATCATCCCAATGATGAAGATCGGAACGTTGCTATCGGAGCCGAGTCCTCGATGGCGCTCCATGAACTCCGGCGTTGCCATTTCAAAGGTCTGCCGACGCCACCCCGCGATCCGTTCCGAGTCAAACGGCTTGCCGGAAAGATGGAGGCGATGGTTGACCGCGTTGCCCTCATCGTAGCGGCGCATCGATTCTTGGTAGTCGCCCAAGTCGCTCGCCGCTTTGCCTAGCGCGTAAAGTGCGGCCGCTCTGTCTTGAAGGGAGAGGCGTTTCCCCAGCAGCCCTTCAATGCGTTGGATAAGCGGCTGGTCCGCTTGCATCATTTTCCGGCTCTTTACGATGCCGTAATAGGCCGATCCCGGGCAATTCTCCTGTTGGGTCGCCGCTTCCCACAGTTGGACCGCTTCTTCGAACCGCCCGTCTTCCTCTAACCACTTGGCGGCGGTCGTGGTAATCCTGGGATCCAGCGAGATCGCCTTGTTCAGTTCCGCCTCTGCCCGCTCGAACTCCCGGACGTGGCGCAGTGCCTGTCCGTAAACAAGGTGGACCTGGGCCGAATTGGGGATGATGCGCAGCGCTTGCTCGCAGATGTCGAGGGTCTCCACGAAGTTGCCGTGTCCCATCAGAAGACGGCCGAGTTTTGGGTAGGCCTCTTCCGACCTCGGCTCCGCGGTGATGGCCGCCTGGTATTGGGTGTGCGCGTCCTCGTCCCTGGCGAGCAGTTCGTACGCTGCCCCAAGTTTGCACCGTAGCGCGGGGTTCCTCGGTTCGAGTTTGATCGCTGCCTCCAGGCAGTCCACGGAGGCGTCGATATCTTGGCGACCCATCATGTAGGCGTGACTGAGGCCGATGAGTACCTGGACGTCGTCCGGCCAGAGAGCTCTTGCGGTGACGCCATGTTCGATCGCCTCGTCGTAGCGGGCGTTCTCATAGAGTGCGCCAATGAGCCACTTGGTCGCGATGTAGTCGTTCGGACTGAGCACGAGGGCCGCCCGGAGCAGATCGATCGCTTCATCGGTGCGGCGTTCCCTGACCGCAACCATTCCCCTGAGCAGCGTTGCAGGAGCGTCTTTCGGGAAATCGGCGAGCACCTCCAGACAGAGCCGCTCGACCGCCGCATAGTCGCCTCGGCGGAACGCGGATTCTGCGGTGATGGCCCGCGGGTCACTCATGGCGCTTCAGTATCGAAGATGCTCGGTTCTCTCGTCCACCGGTTGGAGTCTCGGCAGCTCGGTCGTGGGCCGGTCCAGGTAGAAGTAGGCGACCGAGGAGTAGTCGTCCCGGCGGAAGAAGTTGACCCAAGCGTCGAGAGGGAAGGCAGGGTCGCTCAGCTTCGGATAGTTCGGGTCGGTAAGCAGCCGGCCGAACCCGGGATGATCCGCCGCCGAAGTGACGGGAATTAACTCGGCGCCGGAAGCAACCATCTTTCGGACGTTCTCGGTCGCGTCGCCGCCAATGTCCTGAATCGTGACCCGGCACTCATGGTCGAAGTAGATCGGGTCTGGGATGTGGAAGCGATAGAAAGCCCAACAGTGAAGCTTGTTGTCGGATACAGTGCAACCCTGAAATTGGTTTGAAAACGGCCCCATTCCCCATCCCGTCCCAATGTAATCCTCGGTTCCGGTGTTTGAGAGGGTGGGCAGGTTCGTGTCGCCGTCCAGATAGACCTTGAGCTCGCCCTCGCCCCATCCTGAGTCGCCGTACTGCGGGTGCCCTTGGACACCGAGCGTTGCGCCCAAATAGCGCCCTCTCCCGCTGACGCGGGGCAAGATCTCGTAATCTTGGCCCAGCTTTGTGTACGGATCTCGGCGCCAAAAAGCGTGGAAGTAGCAAGAGTCAGACGGGATCTCATCGCCCTCCGTGATGTCGATATCATAAAAGAAGAGCCCGACCTCTTGTTTGGCGTCGTTCCGAAGGACGACCCGTGCGCCGTTGCGGAACGGCATAGGCACATAGCAGTTGTACGACCGGCCCTCCGGGTTGGAGAAAAGAGCGCTCTGACCGGCGACCGGTTCGCTCAGTCCATTCGCAAAGAAGTCGCCCACCGGTACTTCCACGGCCGGCTTGGTTGCGTGATCCCAATAAATTTCCAGAACCAGCGAGCGGAGCATCTTCTGATTCCACGGTCTCAGGGTCAGCCACATCCGGCGAAGCACCCCAGGGCCGTCCACGTTCATCAACTCCCGGTGAGCGCCGCCGGGAATCGCCTCCCACGCATCTCCCTTCGCGCCGTTGTTTGCAGACGCGGCCGACCCCTTGCCACCGGTCGGATTCTCGAAGCTAAACCAGCGGGGTCGGCCCGCTTTGGGAACCCTTGAAAGGTCCTGCCCGAATGACGCGGCGGACAGTAGCAACAGGGTCAAGACGAAGACGTGGAAAAGGGGATTCAACGGGAACTCTCAGCGGGGATTTGCCGAAAGTAGATTCTACAAGCAATCTCCCGAATTGCCCTTGGCAAACTATAAAATCTGTGATATAGTAAGCCGCGTGCTCTATAGTAGAGCGCGCTGAATGATCAGTGTTCCGTCGACGATTCGGCAATCGCTGGGTTGGGAGAAAGTCGATGTGCGCTGGTCGAGTGTCTCGATGCGGAGACCGTTTCCGCGATATATCCAAGGTAGAGAAAGACTGGATGAAGGATATAAGGGAAGTCCCACCTGCTTACCTCGTCGCCATTGCCGTGCTCGCGGTCGCCGTCATCGGCTTCTTCGGATTCAGGACCCTCTCCGGGCCGTCCTATCCGGTTGGCCCGGACATGCATCAGGCCTACAAAACGATCGACGACATGGCGAGGAGTTCCGGCGGGGACTTCTCAAAGTTGACCCCGGACGAGCAAAAGCAGATCAATGATTTTGCGCGCGGGAACGGAAAGAACTATCTTGCCAAAAGATACAAAGTGATCACTGGAGAAAAATAAAGTGCAAAGCGCTCACCCGGCAAAGAGGGGATTTACCCTCATCGAACTTCTCGTTGTTATTGCGATTATCGCCATTTTGGCGGCCATCTTATTCCCCGTGTTTGCGCAGGCAAAAGAGCAGGCCAAAAAGATCTCATGCCTTTCTAATATGAAAGAGATCGGCCTGGCTCACAATATTTATGCGAACGACTATGACGACAGCTATGCCGAGCCGTTCATCGATCCGCCCGCTTATTCCGGCTACACCTATCCCACAACCCATTCCTGGCTTTACAGCATTCAGCCTTATATCAAGAGCACCCAATTGATGGCGTGCCCGGATAATGCTTACTCCAAGAACCTCGATATTGACCTCGATCCAATACCGATCTCCTATTGCTACATGGATGACCCGTGGACGAACGGCTATGGCGCGAGAGACAGTCGGAGCGCCAGTGTCATCACCTCACCCGCCGATGAAACACAAACCGGCGAATGCCGCTTCCCGTATGCGGACATTTCCTTTATCGAGGTGAACCCAGGATCCGAGTACGCTTACTACTATAACAGTCTGGATTACACGGCAGGAGGGTCGCTGGACGGTTGGACGTTTAGCGGGACTGGCGGTTGGGCAGGCAGCTCGACCAAACCAGGCATCGGGCCGATCCAAATTCACGGTGGCGGCCAGACCAACTACCAGTTCTTCGACGGCCATGCAAAGTCGCTCAGGCTGAACGCAGCGTTCGCAAATGGGGTGATGTTCGATCATTCGTTCGCCTACCCAGCATCACGAACGCTCGCGGAGATTGAACGTGGTGACGTGCAGACCGTTCATCTCTTTACTGAATACGCCGCCGCGGGTATGTAACCTTCCCGCTTAACTTGCCTCCCCGAAAGCCGTCTCGGCCCAAGGGGAGGATGAGACTTGTCACTTTATGAGCCTTTCTCTGGGTGTAATCGCCGCCGCGTTAGCTCTCGCGCCTACCGGCCCGACTAACCGGGCGCTTTGGGTCTGGCACGGCGACCAGCTTCTCGCGGACCCGGCTTCATGCGACCGGTTCTTTGGGTTCCTGCAGGCGCCAAGAGGAGATTCAAACCACAGGATCTCGGTGATCTTCTTATGCGTCGGCGACCCGGTGGCCCCAAAAACAGCTTCAGGCTTGGAGCAAATGATCACTCAAGCCCATCGAAATTCGGTCCGGGTCGATTTCTTGGGCGGGGACGCGAGCTTTGCCGAGCCCTCGAAGGACGCGGAAGGGCTGGACATGGTGCAAAAGGTGATCGACTACAATCGCGGCGCCCCGGTGTCGGCGCGGTTCGATGGTGTCCAATTCGATGTTGAGCCGTACGCGTTGCCGGGTTGGCCAACCCCCGAGCTCCGCCAAGGATATCTTCACTTGTTTGAGGAGTGCGAGCGTGTTATCAAGGGTTCCGGCTTTTCGCTTTTGCTGGGGGCAGCAATTCCCCGATGGTTTGACAACCCGAAACTGAACAATCTCTACCAGGACGTACTGGACCGGGTCGACTACGTCGCGGTCATGGACTACGTCGACAACCCTACATCATTTGTCCGGGATGCGACTAACACGGTAAACTACGCTACAAAGCTCGGTAAGCAGGCCTGGCTGGGAGCTGAAGCTACAGAATTGCCAACCGAGCCCCGGGCGACTTTTTACGCGAAAGGCAATGCCGCGATGGAGTCCGCTTTTACGGCAGCTTCCGATACATTTCATTCGAGTAGAGGGTTTGCCGGTGTTGCCATCGAATACTACGAAACCTATGCAACTCTTCGGCCATAACAGTTACGGGGTCATGATCCAAGTTGCTTCCCGCCACGGGGAAGGCGTTGCATTGCATTTGGACAAGTCGATGCCGCAAAAGTATCGAAGGCAGCAGGCAGTTTCGACGCTTCGACGGCCATACCTCGCTCCTCCGCGAGAGAGGTCGGTGAGCCTGTCGAGCTTGCGAGACCCCGCCGAAGGGAAATGGAGCGTAGCGGAATCGGGGCGAACCGGGAGAGAGGGACGTCCGGACCATAGCCGAAAAAGTTTCGCACCTAATTTTATCAGGCAGTCCAAAACGCAGGAACTTCAATACAACGCCATCCAGGGCACAAGCTCGGTGAAGACCGTTGGTTAATCAACGCCGGAACGCGAGAGCCAAGCCGGCCCAGGCTTCTTCTACCAAGCACAGCTCGGTTTCTTTGAGCCTGCTTGAGGAGATCGAGCAGGGAGTCTGGTCGCCAGGTGACCGAATCCCGTCGGAAAAGGACATCGCGGCGCGATTTGGAGTCGCATACATGACCGCGCGGCAGGCAGTCAGCTCGCTCGTTGCGGACGGCGTGCTGGAGCGCATCGGACGGAAGGGAACATTCGTTTCTTCGAAAAAGCGGGCGGTCGAGGGCAAACGGTACCGGTTTGTGCTCTTGATTGAGGGGGATGGGAAGCCCTCTCTGGACCCGTACTACTTGCCTCCTTTGATCGAAGGATTTGAGCAGTGCATTCGAGCATACGGCCACGACTTTGCGCTCTACGGCTACCGCTCCGCGATTCTTGACCGCTTGCTTTCCAAGAACGACATGATCTGCTGCGTCCTTTTTGCGGAAGCGGAAGTGCTCTACTCTCATTTGCTTTTAGACGGCAAGTATCGGGTTTACGCCATCAACCGCTCCGCTGCAGGAAGCCGAGTCCCGTTTGTGATGCCGGATAACGAGGGTGGCGCATTGGCGGCCACGGAGCATTTGTTGAGTCTCGGACACCGGCGAATCGGGTTCATCCGGGGAATTCCAGGCAATATCGACGCGGCTGAGAGGCGGCAGGGCTATCTGCGTGCGATGGCCAACTTCGGGCTTCCGCCCGGACCTGAGGATGGTGACCATTTTGTGGAAGCATGCGGCCATGAGGTCGCGGCAAGAATGATCGCCAGTCATAACCCACCGACGGCCATCCTCTGCGCCAGCGATCTATCCGCGATCGGCGCAATGAAGGCAGTTGTGGAAGCCGGGCTTTCCGTTCCAGCCGACATTTCGGTCATGGGTTTCGGAGACTTCCCGGTCTCAAGCTTCCTTCACCCTGGCCTGTCCACCGTGCGGCTGCCTCTTGCGGACCTGGGAGCGGCCGCCGCAACGGAGATGCTGAGGCTAGCTGCAAATGAACCGGTGGAGCAACCGGTCCTCCCTTGTGAGCTTGTATTGCGCGAAACGACGGCCCGGGTGCGCCAAGCGGCCGTTCGGGTCGGCTAGGCCCAGTGGAAGCCGAGTCTGCCGTGTCTGCCTCCGCAGGGGTGTTAGGTCGGGTTCTCGGTGGATTCAGCCAGTTCTTCGAACTGACCCTTACAGATTCCGCCGGCGGACTCGATCAATTCGAAGTCGAGGCATCAGATGGGGGCGTTCGGGTTACCGGCACGTCCGCGACCACCCTTTGCCGGGGCGCGTACCACTATCTTCGGCATTGCTGCAACCGGCAACTTTCCTGGTCTAGCGGGCCAATTGTATTGAGCGGTGTTCTCCCGGATTGTTTACTGATTCGAGTGTCGACACCGTGCCGGTACCGCTTCTACCTGAGCGTATGCACCTACGGCTACTCGATGCCCTGGTGGGACTGGGCCCGGTGGGAGCAGGAGTTGGACTGGATGGCAATGCACGGCATCAACATGCCGCTGCTCCTTGCCGGCCAGGAGATTGTATGGCGGAACGTGTTCCTCGAAATGGGGCTGACCGAGGAACAGCTTGCCGCGCACTTCTGCGGACCGGCGTTCTTGCCATGGCAACGCTTGGGGAACGTGAATGGCCACCAGGGACCGCTGCCGGGTTCGTGGATGGAGAGTCAAGCGGTTCTCCAACGGCTCATTCTCGACCGGGCTCGCGAACTACAGATGGTTCCGGTTGGTCCCGGCTTTTCCGGATTCGTCCCGACCGCCCTTCCAAAGATTCGCTCCGACACCGTACTCTATAGTGCAGAACCGTGGGCCGGATTCGAGAAGACCAGATACATCGATCCCCGAAGCGGTGCGTTTAGAGATGTGGGTCGGCGGTTTATGGAGGAGTATCGCCGACTGTACGGACCGATCGGGCACTTCCTTTGCGAGGCGTTTGCGGAGCAGGTTCCTCAACTGGCGCCTGAGACGGAGCTTGACGACCTGAGGGAAATTGGTCGAGCGACCTGGGCGGTGCTCGCTGACTTTGAACCGGAGGCCACCTGGGTGATGCAGGGTTGGCCCTTCTATTTTGCCCAGGAATACTGGAAACCGGAGAAGGCAGCCGCGCTCTTGGATGCGGTTCCGTCCGGACGGGCTCTCGTGCTTGATCTGGCGACCGAGGAATTCGAAACATGGCGACAGCAGCCCGCGATGCGGGAGAAGGGCTGGATGTTCAACGTCGTCCACAACTACGGGCAAAACACCCACCTTCACGGAGATCTTCAGGGATTTATCGATCGATGGTTTGCGGCGATCAATGATCCCGGCCGGGGATTGCTCGAAGGCGCCGGCGTTTCACCGGAGGGAATTGACCAAAACCCGGTGGTCTACGAACTGCTGACGGATCTCATGTGGTCGGCTGGCCCGTTCGCGCTCGATGATTGGATCCGTTCGTATGCTCGGTCCCGGTATGACAGGATGTCTGCATCTGCGGAGGAGGCTTGGGGCATCCTTCACCGAACGGTGTACACGAGCCGCCCTCCGAACCCGCGCTACACATGGCGGTTCAGGCCCGGAGATCAGCCGCTCGTGCCTTCGGTCAACTCAACGAGGTTACGGGTGGCTTTGGAAAAACTGCTTGTCGATGCGGACGAGCTTCGCGACTCATCCGCTTACCGGCGCGATCTGGTCGACGTGGCCAAAACCTGGCTCGGCGGGCTCGCCGATGAATTTCTGGACTCGGGCAACTCCGCCCAATTCCTGGCCTCTCTGGAGGATTTGGATCGACTCCTGACGACCCATCCGGAGTATCGGCTCTCGACGTGGCTCGCGGCCGCCCGCTCATGCTCCTCCACCCCCGACGAGGCAATCCTTTTTGAATGCAACGCCCGAACCCTGATCACGTACTGGGGCGGACCGTTTTTGTTCGATTACGCGACCCGCGAGTGGGCGGGCTTGGTCTTAGACTTTCATCGGGAACGGTGGCGACTCTGGTTCGATCACCAGCAGGGCCTCAGTCCGCCGCCCGATTTCGACCAGTGGGAGAGGGCATGGGCGAACTTTCAAACGGCGCCGTTGGAATCCGAACCCAGGGATGAAATCAAGCTTGCCCGCGAGTTGCTCGCAAAGTACCGGTCCCGGTCGCCCCTCTCAGAGTCAACCGTCACCCGCCTTGAACCGTGCCGGGCAGATTCTGGCGTCCTAGAGGTCGATCTTGTCGAGATGCGGGAATTGCAGGCGGTTTGCTGCTCGCCAATCTTTGGGCAGGGATGCCGGGCGCACTATTCCGTGTCAACCTCGAGTGACGGAGAAGTTTGGGAGTCCGCCGGGGTGTCGGGGGCAGCCGTAACGTCTCGCGGGACGCGATGCCGACTCGCGGGCCGGCCGACCCGTTTCTTGCGCATTGCGATCGAGGTGGTCAATGGCAGCCCGGAGCAGCAGTTCCAACTCACCCTCTTTGAGCCGGTTAGCTCCTCTTCCAAAGCTTAGGGTGACTGGTGTACTCTCTTAGAGTGATCGGTGTGGCCCTGACTTCTTGCCTCGTCGTTTTCGTTCAACCTTCGCTCGCTGCTCGCGAAGCACGGCTTGAGGGGCACTGGCCGGCCGTGAAAATCGTCCACGCCAAGGCGGCAGGGAAGGACCAGGCTGCGGACGACAAGCAGGCCCTCGCGTGGAATTCGATTGACTTCCTGCCTAAGCACAAGTTCGAGGCGATGTTCGGCGCCCCGGTTTCAGGTCACTGGCGATTGAGGGGCTCGAAGGTGATTCTCATCGCAGACTCCCTCAATATCAGTACCAAGACGGTGTCCAAAGAGGGCAGTTCGTGGATGACGATCAAGATTCGACCGATCGTGCTTACGCTCGACCAAGACGGAAGGGGATTGGAGCGTACGATGGACGACCAGACGACCGTGTTCAGAAAGCAAGTCTAGGGTTTCCGGAACCGGACCGGGAAATGAACCCAGGCGACAACCGGTCCCGGCCGATCGGCGACATTGCTGCGAGTGACTTCCAAAGGGAGCCCCGACGTAGTGAGCCTCAGCTTCCGATTCACCGCATCCCAAACGTCACCAGGCGGGAGGTGCGCCAGTTCTAGCGTGAGTCGAAAAGGGGGCCGCCCTTCGGCCCCCATTTTGCCGGAGTTCTTAGGTGAGGGAGTGCGGTGGGCGATTGCGGGGAACGATCGGGCGGTGAGGGGTTGGGTGAGGCCAGGGATGAGGCCCGGGTCGTGGGCCCCAGTGTCCCAAGCGGACAACTCCGCCCCGATTAATGGGCTGATCTCCGAAGCCCATCGCCGCTATACCTAGCAGGGTAGCGCCGATCGTGCTGATTGCGAGTAGTTTGCGTAGTTTGCTCATTTGTCTTGTCCTTAACCGGGCTTGTTTCATCCGGTTGCGCTGCAAGGACGAGATGTTTTGGGCGAGGTTGTATTGCAAGACTCTAAGGTGTAATTACTTGCTTCGTTCTAAGTAAATGAGGAAGAATTGCAATTACCTTAGAACGGAACAAGGAACTATTCCTTAAAGCGCTTTCATAAAACTTGGCCCAGTTTCTTGCGTTTTTCCTGCCATCGAGGGACAGAGCCTCGACCAAGGAGAAAACAAGTGATCAACATTCAAAAACTCATCGTAATCGCAACGGTCGGCGCAACGGTGCTCGGTGTTTCGAGCATGGCTTCCGCACAGCGAGTCGTCTGGCACGGCCCGATCTTTCGCCCGATCTGCCGGCCCGTCCATGGCCCCATCTGTCGGCCGATCCGCCGCCCGATCTATAGCCCGATCCACATCGTGTACAACCCGGTCCGGTACGCCCCGGTACCGATCCCTGTCGGGGTCTACGAGCCGGCGCCGCTCGTGGTGGCCTCCTTCGGCTGCCGGCGACCCAGATTCTTCCCCCCGGCCCACTATCGACCTGGCTTCTTCCCACCAGCCCATTGGGGCTGTCGCTTGCACCGCAAGTAAGAAAATCTTGGGGCCTCTGGTTCAACCGGGCTCCGCATCTTTGTCAATGGCTGCGCGGACACCAGTCCGGCAGCCGTTTCTTCTCGAGACCGATGATCTGAGCAGTTCGGTTCCACACCAAAGACCGGCAGACCACAGGCAGTTCATTCGGGAACTCGGTGGGGTGAACCTCAGCCCGCATGGGCTCCAAATCCCATGGCTACTGCTCTGAGCAAGACA
>Ga0302326_10028386_pt1 | contig 11260 bp, 11 predicted proteins | sample Palsa_T0_3_FD_202264 | JGI IMG/M metagenome (GOLD analysis project Ga0302326, IMG submission 202264) | Peat permafrost microbial communities from Stordalen Mire near Abisko, Sweden - Palsa_T0_3 | ecosystem: Environmental > Terrestrial > Soil > Palsa > Peat permafrost | place: Sweden: Abisko...
AGAATGAGCAATCCGCGCAGGGCGACGCCCGATAACTGATGACCGTCATTTTTCCACGAATTTCACGCCCACAATTTTCTTTTCCCCCGAGCGTATTGGAGATGACTGGTGAGCAACATGCGGCGGGCATGGGGCTGAGCCAGAAGATGTTGTGTTTTTAATTTGTTTCACCCCGGAGGGGAACCATGTTGTTTGAATCACTGGAAACACGCCGATTGATGTCCGCTACGCCGGCACAGATTTTAGAGGCCCGACTTCAGGTCCACGCGGATTTTCTGACGTTCGCGGCCAACGAAGCCGCCAACGGCGCGACGATTTTGGTCGACACGCAGGCGATGGCCAACGATGGCCTGGCCGGCGATACGACGCTCGCGCCGCTGTTTGCGACCTTGCATACTGATGTCGCGCATATGCAGACGCAGTTGACCGTGGCTTGCCTCAATGAAGCCAGCGCGGTCTATACCGACCAGGCGGCCATCGTGACGGAGCAGATCAAGGTCATCCAAGACCTCGGCCATCCGTCGGAAGTCGCGGCCGACCACGCGGTTATTCTGGCCGACAGAATTGATGTGCAGCAGGATGAAATCACCGGCCTGACCAATCGGCTGGATATTCGACAGGCTGATTATCCACAGATATTCAATGATCTGAACGCCATCACTGCAGCCCTGCCGGGCGACACCGGTGCGTCGTCGCAGTTGGTCAGCGACGTGCAAAAATTCGTCACGGATCGGACGAACGGGCTGAACACATTCACCAGCGATCTTCAGACGCTGATCGCCGATCACACGACGTTGTATAACGATCTGACGTAAGCGCAGCCGCGCGACAATTCGGGAGATGCGACGGTCCTGAATTCGCTGAGAAGGCGATTCGGGGCCGTCTTTGTTTGTGTGCGCCCTCCGCCGCGAGGCCGCGGCGGCTAAACTTGGGAGTCATTCTCCTGGAATGTAGCTGATGACTCCCTCGAATGGACTGCTGGCTGTCGCGTATCTTTTCTTGGGGATTCTTCCGGATTCATAACTCAATCTGCCGGCTTCCAGGGCGTGGCGCATGGCATCCGCCATTTTCACCGGGTCTTTGGCGTGGGCGATGCCGGTGTTCAGCAGCACGCCGTCGGCGCCGAGTTCCATGGCTATGGCGACATCGCTGGCGGTGCCGACGCCGGCGTCCACGATCACGGGGAAATTTTTGTCGCCCTCTTTGAGTGTTTCGAGACACAAGGAAATGTTCAGCGGATTCAGGACGCCCTGGCCCGATCCGATGGGGCTGCCGGCCGGCATCACGCTGGCGGCGCCGGCTTCCTTGATTCGCCGGGCGGCGATTGGATCGTCGCTGGTGTAGCACAACACGGTGAAGCCCTCTTTCACCAATTCTTTCGTTGCTTCGAGCGATCCGATGGGATCAGGCAAGAGTGTTTTTTTGTCGCCCAGCACTTCCAGTTTCACCCAGCCCGCTCCGCGATTTTTTTGTTTCTCAAGCAAATCCCGCCCCAGCATCGCCACGCGCACGGCATCCTCCGCGCTAAAGCAGCCGGCCGTGTTGGGGAGAATGATAAATTTGTCCAGGTCCAGATAATCCAGCAAGCTGCGGCCCTGTTGATCGATCAACCGCTCGCGTCGGACCGCCACCGTCACCACCTGGCAACCGCTGGCATCCAGCGCCTTTCGCATCAGATCGTAATTGGCGTATTTCCCGGTTCCCACGAACAGACGGTTTTGAAGCTCGAATTTTCCGATGCGTAGGGTGTCCATGGGCGAATTTTAGAGCGTAAGTCTCGTTTAGGCCAAGGATAAATCATCCGATTAAGGCGATGTATGTTTTAGCGCCCCGGCCGGCATTGGCAGGCGTGGTCCGATATTTCCGCGTGGCACCGAAAACAGATCAATGTTAGAGAACGTCCTCAACCTGATGGATGAGAAGGAAGCCAGCGCACTGCTGGAACAAATGGCCGCTCTTGCCGGCCCACCGGATGCGCAACATGTCGCCGGCGCTGCAGGGGCGGTGCCGGGAATCTTGCCAATCAAAAGCGAGGATTGGACGCCGGAGGCGCGTTATCGGGCCTTGATCGAACGATTGCCGATCGTCACTTTTCTCGCAGCTCTCGATGATAGTCTGCAGGAGCTATACATCAGCCCGCAGATCGAAGCGATGCTGGGCTTCACGCAAGAGGAATGGCTGATCAATCCGTTCCTGTGGATGCGACAATTGCACCCTGAGGATCGGGCCACATGGATCGCCGAGTTTGCCCGCACCTGCTCCACCGGCGAAAATTTTCGCGCGGAATATCGTCTGATCACACGGGACAAAAGAGTGATCTGGGTCCAGGGCGAATGCCAGATGATTCGCGATGATAACGGCAAGCCGATTTATCTTCAGGGAATTGCGATCGACATCACGGAGCGCAAGCAAGCGGCGCAGGTGGAGGAGGCAAGGCTGGCTGCCGAGGCGGCGAGTCTTGCCAAGAGCCAGTTCCTCGCCAACATGAGCCACGAAATCCGCACGCCATTGAACGGCGTGGTCGGGATGATCGACCTGCTGCGTGCCACGGGCATGACCAAAATTCAGGAGCGCTATGCCCAACTCGCCCGAGAAGCCGCCGACTCGCTGCTGGACGTCATCAATGACATTCTGGATTTTTCCAAAATCGAAGCGGACAAAGTTGAAATCGAAAACATCGAGTTTGATCTGCAGAAGTTGATGGAAGATATTTCCGAGTTGCTCGGTCCGGCTGCCGCCAAGAAGAAAGTTGCATTGGCCAGCATTGTGAGACCGGATGTGCCACGCCGCCTGTTGGGCGATTCCCACCGCATTCGCCAGGTGCTGATGAATCTGATCAACAACGCCCTGAAATTTACATCGGCAGGCTCGGTGACGATCCGGGCCGGGCTGGAACGAAAGGATAATGACCGCGTCATTCTCCGCATCGGCGTGCAGGACACCGGCATCGGCATTCCACGCGATCGGATCGACCGGCTGTTCAAGAGTTTTTCACAGGTCGATTCCTCAACCACGCGCAAATTCGGCGGCACCGGGCTGGGGCTGGCCATCTGCAAGAAACTCGTCGAATTGATGGGCGGGGAAATCGGAATCGACAGCGAAGAAGGCACGGGGAGCACGTTCTGGTTCACCGTTAATCTTGGTGTGTCACCCGAGACAGACCAGTCAATGATCATGGCCGACGAGGTAGCGTTGCGAGCCGTGCGCGTGATCGCGGTGGATTCCAATCCTGTATATCAGCAAATTCTCGCCGAACAATTTGAGGGATTTGTTTCGCCGGACAGTCTGATTGTCCCCGCGCCGGAAGCGTTGGAATCGCTTCGCCGCGCCGCCGCACAAGGGCAACCGTATGATGTCGTGTTAATCCCCTATGGAAATCGCGGCGTCACCGTTCTGACCGGAGTCCTGACTTCCGATTCGTCCCTCCGACAGTCGAAATTTGTTGCGGTGATGGATCTCAGTGATCGTACCGACCTGGAAACCGTTCGCCGAGCCGGATTTCATTCGCAATTGCATCGGCCCTTCACGCAATCGCGGCTGCTGCAAGCCATCGCATCAGCAAACATGCAATCGTCTGCAACTCAATCGTTCGATTCGGCGGAAGAACAGGCCCCGAATGTTTCGCTCAAAGGCCTGCATTTGCTCGTGGCCGATGACAATGAGATGAACCAATTTGTCACGCAGGAGCTGCTTCGATCGGTCGGATGCACATGTGATATTGTTTCCGACGGTTCCCAGGCCGTGGATGCGGCTCATCGCGGAAACTACGACGCGGCACTCATGGATTGTCAAATGCCCGTCATGGATGGATTGGAGGCAGCGCGCCAAATTCGACAGCGCGAAGAGGAAAAGGGTCTGCGGCGAATTCCAATCATCGCGCTGACGGCCGATGCGGTCCAGGGCGACCGCGAAAAATGCCTGGCCGCAGGCATGGATGGATATGTCACCAAGCCGATCGTCGCCGCCAATTTGTTCTCGACGATTGGATCGCTGGTGCGTCCCAGAGATACCGCGCGCCCGATGGAAGCGCCGGTCGATGCCGAGACGGCCCTCAATCGGTGCCTGGATGATTTACAGGCTTTGGCGTTGCAGCTCGATGGCGCCAGCGGAACATCAGAAGCCAATCAATATTTAAACCCAATCCCCGCCCCGCCCCAGAGAACGTAATTCGCCGTCGTATCCCGCAGCAATTTGTCGTCGTAAAACAAATATCCCTTGGCGTCGAATTCGCCAAAGCGCAGGCCCATGTGAAGGAGTTGGTTCAGCGAGTAAGACGCGGTCAAGCCGAATTCCGCGTGCTGCAGGCCGGTGGTCTGGACGTGGTTGACGAAGATGAACTGCGTCTTCATCGCATTGATGTAAGCCAGATCTGCCTGGACCGTGAAGGTCAATCCCAAATCCTCCCATGTGAAATCGTGTTTGATGCCGCCTTCGATATACCAGCCCTGGCTGAGATGATAGTCGTAAACCGAAAGCACATACGGCGACAAGATCGGATCGGCGGTGTGGAAAAGCAGCGAGTCGTCGATCGTCGTCTGGAAGTAAACTTCCTGTGTGTCGAACTGCTCGCGCTGGGGATAGATGTAATTGGTGGCGCCGCCTTCGAGGAGAAACGGCCGTAAATTCCAGGTAGCGCCCACTGTCGGCCGGAATTCCTGAAAATTAGAGACCGGATCGGAATCGACGACATCGGTGAATACGCCGATGAACGGATGCGGGAAGGATCCAAAATCAAACGAGAGCCGGCCGTTCAGCAGCAGGTTCAACGTGTTTCCGCGCGTGTTGGCATCGTGATCAACGCCGCGATAGACGTAACGGTTGACGTAAATGAAATCCAGATCGAGATGCGCGCCGCCGTTATTGATGCCTTCGTCCTCCTTCGGGGGTGGAGTGGGGGCATAGACGTTGTTTTGCTCCTGCTTTTCCTTGGCGGCATCGTCCGCGGAATTATCCACTGAGTCGTCGGCCAGGATCGGCTCGTCCGTCGCCAACGTCGGCTGATCGAGGCCGTATGTTTTGGCAATCAAAGTTGCGGTTTCGGTGGATGGAATTGGAGTTGGCGATGCGAGGGCAAAAGGATTTGCGGAATCACTCTGGCCGAATGCGACGCACGCCGCCGACACCACCGCGCACGCCACCACCCAGCCGGGAAATCGCCGCATGGCCCTAATCGAACATCAGAACAGTCCTAAATCAAGCAGGGCGGACTCGGAAAGGCGAGATTTGTCCCACGGCGGCTCCCACACCAGCACCACATCCGCCTCCTTCACCTGCGGCACCGATTCGACTTTCCGCTGCACATCCAGCGGCAGCGATTGCGCCACCGGGCATCCGGGCGAGGTCAGTGTCATCACCACTTTCACGCTGTTTTCCGAGTCGATCTCGATGCGATAGATCAATCCCAGATCATAAATGTTGACCGGAAGCTCGGGATCGAAAACGGTTCGCAGGACTTCGACGATGCTGGATTCCAGCGCCCGCTGGGCCGTGGATAAATCGGGCGAGGATTCGTGCATGGACTGGCCCGTCGGGATCGGCGGGGTGATCGGCTCCTGACGAAGTTGCTCGGCTTTTCCCGAATTGGGAAGCACCGGCAATGGCTGGCGATCGGCGGATTCATTTTCCATGCAAATCTCCCGCCAGAATTTTCGATGCCTCGTGGCGAATGCGCTGGATCATTCCAGCCAGTCCGTTGCGCCGGCCCATGCTGAGATGTTCATCCAATCCTAGTCGCTTGAGCATCGCCTGCGGATCAAAATCCAGCACCGCGCGCGCGGGTTGCCCGCTATAGACGCGCTGCAAGAGGGCGATCAATCCGCGAACAATTTGCGCATCGCTGTCGGCGAGGAATTCCAGAACATCTTCCGACCCCGGCCGTTTGCGCGCGATCAAATGCACGAGGCTCATGCAGCCGCGCACCCGATTGGCTTCGGTCCGGGCGGAAGTGGGCAGCGGGAGAAGTTTTTCCCCGAGTTCGACGAGATAATCATGTCGCGATTCCCAATCCCCGAGCAAATCAAATTCCTCAGCCAGCTTTTCCGCCGCTGCCTTCGGTGTGGCGGCCCAGGTTCCGGGCCATTGTTCTTCCGCGGAAGAACCGGCAGCGGGGATGGCCCGCGGCGCTTTAGTAGACTCGGATTTTACGATCTCCATCAGCGACGCCGCCAAAAAATCAATTTCTTCCTTCGTGTTGTACATCGCCAAAGATGCTCGCGCGGTGGACGAGATGGAGAATCGATCCATGACCGGCTGGCAGCAATGGTGCCCGGTGCGGACGGCGATTCCTCGGCCATCCAGCATGGTGCCGATGTCCAGCGAGGAAATCGGGGGATCTTCGAGCACAAACGACAACACGCTGCCGCGATTCCGGGCAGTTCCGATCAGGCGAAGTCCCGGGACTTCCAAAAGTTTCTCCGTGCCATATTTCAGCAATTCCCGCGCATGTTCGGCGATGCGCTCCAGGCCGACAGAGTTGACGAAGTCGATCGCCGCTCCGAGACCGATTCCACCTTCGATGTGCGGGGTGCCGGCCTCGAATTTGTGCGGCGGCATGGCGTAGGTGGTGCGCTCGAAAGTGACGGATGCGATCATATCCCCGCCGCCCTGATACGGTGGCATCGCTTCGAGCAATTTTGCCTTGGCGTACAAAACGCCGATGCCCGTGGGGCCGTAAAGTTTGTGCCCGGAGAATGCGTAGAAATCCGCGCCCAGCGCCTGTACATCCGTCGTCGCATGCGCCACCCACTGCGCGCCGTCGATCAGCACCACCGCGCCTTTCTCGTGGGCTCGGTTAATGATCTCCACCACCGGATTCACCGTTCCAAGCGAATTGGACAGATGCACCACCGCGACCATTTTGGTCTTCTCGGTGAGCAGTCTATGAAATTCATCCATCCGCAACTCGCCGCGGTCGTTGATCGGAATCACCCGGATTTGCGCCCCGGTCTGCTCGGCGATCATCTGCCAGGGAACGATATTGGAATGATGCTCCATCGCCGAGAGCAAAATCTCATCGCCAGGCTTCAAAAATTTCCGACCCCAGCAGGCGGCCACGAGATTGATCGACTCGGTGGTCCCGCGCGTGAAAATAATCTCGCGAGTGTCAGCCGCATTAATGAAATGCGCGATCTTCTTCCGCGCTTTCTCATATTCCTCAGTCGCATGCTGGCTCAGCGCATGCACCCCGCGGTGGATGTTGGCATTTTCATGCTCGTAATATCTGCGGATGGCATCGATCACCACCTGCGGCTTCTGCGTGGTCGCCGCATTGTCCATATAAACCAGCGGCTTGCCGTGGACGGTCCGATGCAGAATGGGGAACTGCTCGCGGATCGATTCGACATCGAAGCCATCCGGCCCCGTCTGGGCGCTTATTTTCGCGGAATGTGATCGCGTCTCATGCATGGGAGATTAATGACATTGTAGGCGGCGAGATATAAATGCAGAAGCCAATTATGAGGCTTGAGTGGAATTCCGAGGGTTTTGGGCGAAGTTACGTAATGTGGTACAATGCATTTCATGGTTGGGTTTGCCGGTGGAATGCCCGCATCCGTTCGCTCTGCCAGAGCGAGACACTTGGCTCGCCTCCAGGGCGAGCGCCGCAAACTCTCCGCGCGGTTGGCCAAGTTGAATAAAGAAATTGAAGGACTTTCGGCCAAAACAAAGATCGCTCCTTCCGTTGAAGACCTCGACCACTGGATCGACGAAATTTCCGAAGGTCTGGACGATCTCTCGCCGCTTCCGGCCGACTTCGCCCGAGATGATCTCTACGCCGATCACGATTGATGCGTTACCTCCTGGACACCGGAATCCTCGCTCGTCTCTTACACCGTCAAGATCCATTACATCAGTCCGTTCGCCAAGCCTTGCGAAAACTTACGGCTGACCGACACACTTTCGTCACAACCACCCAAAACATCGGTGAGTTCTGGAATCTTTGTACCAGGCCCAATAGCGCCAGGGGCGGATTTGGCCTGAGCATTGAAACAACGTCCAGCCGGCTTCGCCTTCTGGAGCGATTCGTGACTATTCTCAAAGAGCCGGATTCTGCATATCAAAAATGGAAATCGTTTGTTGTCACTTATCGTGTGGTGGGCAGACAGGTGCACGATGCGCGTCTCGCCGCGTCCATGTCAGCCTATCGACTCCGGCGCATCGTTACGCTCAACCCGACGGACTTCGCCCGTTATCCCGGGTTGGAGGCGCTAACCCCGAGCGATGTGCTGGCTGCATGACCAAGAGCCTCTAACAAAATGCGGCGCGGCCGCCTCATTTTGTTAGAGGCTCTAAATAAATTCTGCGAAGACCCCACATTCGCTGTGGAATGAAAGCGATTTATTATGAAGAATCCCTGCCCGATCTGGCGCTCACGAGAACGGCCAGCATCGCGCTGATCCATAGCACGGCCGCAACCGCGGCGATATCGGCCATTTGGCTGCCGGGGCGAATCGCTTCGGCCAACGCGCCCGAGCCGGGGCCGAGGATGGAGCCGAGACCGATCAACGCTTCGTGGTAGCCGCCCTGTTCCGCATTGCCGGCGCTGAGGACCATGCCGAAATAAAGACTGGCGGCGTAGATGAATCCGATGGCTAGACCCAGCGCAATTTGCCAAAGGATCATTCCAATTATCGATGGAAAAACCGTGATCCCCAGGAACGATATCAGCAGGACAATCGCCGCAATCAAAAGTGCGCGCGGGCGCGTTTGCCACCAGATTGTTGCGCCAAGCAATAAGAACGCGGCAGATCGTGCCGCCATCCACACGCTGGCGATGAGCGTTTTCATCGTGGGCGAAAATGGCGCGAGCACCGGCAACGTCGGCATCAGCGCGCCCAGGGCGTAGATCACCGCATAAGTCGCTGGCAATGCGATGCGCGACAGATGCATCGCCATCGTTCGCAGTGGCAAAAGCTGTGGATCGGGGTCGGCATGGCCGTGGGGCGCAATGGGATCGTTGGCCGGAAAAAGAAGAACGATTGACGATGTGACATGTCCCGCCAACGCCGCCAGAAATATCCCGCGGGAAAAATGCGCGATAATGACTCCACAAGCGGCCATCGCCAGCGCGCCAGTCGCCGACCAAAAAAGATTGTAAACCGAAATCCGCCGGGACAATTCCTCCGGCTCAGTGCCACTGGAAACCAGGCTCTCGATAATCGGCCACTGGCAGGCAACGCAAATCGTGTAGATCAACAATACAGTGACGACAATCTTTTCCGTTGGGTAACAAAACGCGACGACCGCTAGCGCCCCCATGATGGCATTGAGCAGTCGAAGCATCGGCCGTTTGCCCAGCCGATCCGCCACCGCGCTGGCCGAAAGCGCGCCGACCACATAGATCGCGCCCTGTGCCGCCGAGAGCTCCAGATTCCGCCGCGCTCCCCACTGGAAGGCGGTCTGCATGTAAAAGAAGATTCCCAGCATCATCAGCGTTCCGCCGATGGAGCCGAGGATTTCCAGCGCGAACAGGCCGGCCAATCGGCCACGCTCGGCGGCGGGGGATTGAATTGGGGGATTTTCAGCAATTAACGGTTGCAGCATGGACTTCGTCAGAATGTTATCGGCTTTTCCCTCATGGAGTCGATTGTCGAATGCGAAGCTCCGGATAAGATTGGACCATGCCCGACGCCCGATCGCCGCTGGCGATGAGAATCATCGAGGCCAATCCGAATGCCTACCACTGCCTGGTGGTGGAGTCCGACACGCCGGCAGTGGCGCATCAGTTACTCGACGGCGTTCGGCCCGAGCAATTGCTCGCCGATCCGAACAATTCCACGGCCGATGCCAAGGCCATGCTGGCCGGGCTGTGGCTCTGGCACGATGGACTGGACGAATCCCACCGCATCAGCCAAACCCTGGAGACTCCCAACGGCAAGTTTTGGCACGCCATTATGCACCGAAGAGAGGGGGATTTTTCCAACAGCAAATTTTGGTACGCTTCCGCCGGGCATCATCCCGTGCTGGCAACCCTGGCCGCCAAGGCCGGGCCGATGATCGGCGCCGCGCCGGCGGATAATCGGCTGCTTCGCCTGATCCTCAACGGCTGGCACCCGGCCGCGTTTGTCGATCTCGTCGAAGCCGCGTGGCACCATCCAGCCGACTCGTTGCATTCGATGGCCGTACAGTTGCAGAAACTCGAGTGGCAAATCTTGTTCGAACATTGCGCGCGGGGATGACCGGAAATCTTCTGAGAGAGAATTAAACCCCAGCCCCAACCGATTCCCGCACATGTGCAACCGCATTGCGGAAGACTTGCAAACCGTCGCCCTCTTCCGTTTTCTCCCGGCTAGTCCATGCAAAATGCTGGGTGAAATCGACATGACGCTCCGGATGCGGCATCAGGCCAAAAACCAATCCGCTGGCGTCGCACACACCGGCAATGGCGTCGATGGATCCGTTGGGATTCTCGCCATCGTATACCAAGGCGACCTGCTCGTTGGCCCAAAGCGCCGAGCGAACCGCTTCATCCGCCGGCACAAATTTCCCTTCGCCGTGCGCGATCGGCAATTCCATTTTCTCGATCCCAGCGGTCCAGATGCACTTGCTCCCGCGCTTCGCCACTTTAACCCACCGATCGGTAAACCGCCCGGACTCGTTATTGGTGAGGGTGGCCGTTTGCCCAGATCGGCCGGCAACCGGGCCGGGCAATAAATCGGTTTTGACCAGCACCTGAAATCCATTGCAGATTCCGATCACCGGTTTTCCCGCGGCAATAAACCGAGCCGTTGCATCCCGCAAATGATGCACAATCTGATTGGCCAGAATCTTCCCCGCCGCGATGTCGTCGCCGTAGCTGAACCCGCCGGGGATGGCCAGAATCTGAAAATCGTCCAGCAGATGCGGGTTTTGCAGCAATCGATTGATATGGACCGATCGTGTCGCCGCCCCCGCCAACTCGAATGCGTATGCGGTTTCCCCGTCACAATTGGTCCCGGCGGATCGAAGAATCAGGGCGGCGGGCTGCATCGCTCCAGCTTAGCCAGCGGCGCTCCAATTCTCCAGAAGATTGAACCACGAAGGCACCCATCGCGGCCGGCCGCAACCGAAAGAAATGCAACCGCCGAGTCGCCGAGGACGCCGAGACAGACGCCGAGAAATTCAAATTCAATTTTTACCCCGGATAATACGGATGGCCACGGATAAATGCGCGGAGACTTAGAGCTTCTAAAACAACCTAATGACCCTGCGACGACGCAATTTTCGGCCGGCATCAAGGAGCGACGACGAGGCGACCATGATCGTATGGTCGTTGAGGAGGAGC
>Ga0302326_10028387_pt1 | contig 11260 bp, 7 predicted proteins | sample Palsa_T0_3_FD_202264 | JGI IMG/M metagenome (GOLD analysis project Ga0302326, IMG submission 202264) | Peat permafrost microbial communities from Stordalen Mire near Abisko, Sweden - Palsa_T0_3 | ecosystem: Environmental > Terrestrial > Soil > Palsa > Peat permafrost | place: Sweden: Abisko...
CGTGAAGCAGCCGACCTCTTCGTCACGCTCCTGTGCGCCATCGGTGAAGCACCCGGCCTCGGGCGGTCCGTGGCACGCGAGCTCCACGACACGGGGGTGCTCCTCGCGATGATCCCCGAGTTCTTGCCGGTGACCGGGCGTGTTCATCACGACGTCTACCACGTGCTCACGGTCGACGTGCACAGCGTCGCCGCGGTGGATTGCCTACGCGAGCTCGCGAGGGGCGAGCTCGCCAGCGCGCACCCGCTCGCGTCGCGTCTCGCCGCCGAGATTGTTCGCCCGAGGCCGCTGTTCTTGGCGACGCTCCTCCACGACGTCGGGAAGGGCCACGGGCAGAGCCCACGCAAGAACCATTCGCTGAGCGGAGCGGAGATGTGCGACGTGATCCTGCCGCGGCTCGGCTTCACGGCGGAAGAGACGGCCGACGCGCGCGCCCTCGTCCTCGAGCACCTCACGATGTACCACCTCGCAACGAGACGCGATCTCGACGATCCGGCGACCGTCGGCGAGCTGTGTCGCGTCGTGCGTGGTCGTGAAGGGCTGCGCAACCTCTACCTCTTGACCGTCGCCGACATCACGACCACGTCGCCCACGGCGATGACGTCGTGGAAGGCCCACATGCTCGAGGAGCTCTTCTTGCGCGCGGATGCGAGACTGGCTGAAGGTAGCGCAGCGAGCCGAGTCGACATCGATGGCGAGCGCGTCGCTCTGGTCAGCGCAGAGGTGCGGAGACACGGTCCGGACGGCGCGGCGTTCGTGGCATCGATGCCGATGCGCTATCTGCTCGCGACACCACCGTTGTCGATCGCGACGCACGCGCGGGTCGCGCGCGAGCGAGGGTCGCGGGTCGCCGCCGTGGGATTGGGCCCGACGCACCCACTACGAGCGGACTCGGAGGTGTGCGTCGTCGCGCGTGACCGACCGGGGCTCCTTGCGCGCATCGCGGCGGCGCTCGCTGCGTCTCGTCTCGAGGTGTCCGCTGCGCACGTTCACACGCGCGGAGGTCGTGATGGGCGTGAAGCGGTCGACGTGTTCTTCGTGCGCGACCTGGGGGGCCCTGAGTCCGTCGAGCGAAAGGTCGGTGCGGTCGAACACGATCTCGTCGAGCTCTGCGAAGATCGCGTCTCGGCAAGCGAGCTACTCGCCAAGCGTCTAGGTGAGACGGCGCCGTGGGCGTCCCGAAAGACCCCCGACGTACGGACGAGGGTCGTCTTCGACGAGCGGACGTCCCCGCACGCGACCATCATCGAGGTCATCGCGAAGGACGAGCCAGGCCTGCTCTTTCGCCTGGCCCGCGCGCTCGAGGAGGCCTCGCTCGGCATCACCTTCTCGAAGATCAACACGGAAGGGACCAAGGTCGCCGACGTGTTCTATGTCCAAGAGCTCGACGGTCGTAAGGTCGAAGGGAAGACACGTCTCGACGACATCAGGCGACGCTTGATTGAAAAGGCACGTTAGGAGAGGCTGCCGCATGCGAAAAGCCATCGTTCTCTGCATCGCCCTGTGCGCGTGTGGGCCCGACAAGCCGGCGGCGAACGAGACACCGACGGCGACGGCCAGCGCGACGGTAGCGTCGCCCCCGAGTGCGCAAGTCGCGCAGCCCTCCAGCCCCGACACTGCGCGCGGTCTCGCGGCAGTTCAGTCGGGCGACTGGGCGACTGCGAAGAGCGCCTTCGAAGCAGCGATCGCGAAGAACGCCCGCGATGCCGATGCCCATCACTACCTCGGCGTGACGCTCGAGCAAGCGAACGACAAGACTGGCGCGGAGCGAGAGTACAAGGCCGCGCTGAGCATCAAGCCCGATCTCGCGGAGGCCGCCGCGAACCTCGGCGCGATCTACGTCGAGGCGCAGAAGTGGGACGAAGCCATCGCGGTGCTGAAAGCTGCCGTGCAGCGTCGGGGAGACGTGGCCGCCACGCACGAAAACCTCGCGCTCGCGCTCACCGGCAAGGGCGACCAACAGGGTGCCGCGCGCGCGTTCGACAACGCGCTCAAGATCACGCCCACTGACGCGATGCTTCTCTATACGTACGGTCACACGCTCGCGACGTGGAATCAGCCCGATGCAGCGATCGCGAAGCTCAAGGCCGCACGGGACGCAGCGGGTGCGCAAGCGGAGCTGCTTGGGTCCATCGGCCACGAGCTGCTCCTCTTACGTGCGGTCCCCGATTGCATCGCGACATTCGACAAGGCCATCGCGGCGAAGGACGGCGCGCAGTTCCGGACGGAACGCGCGCTCTGTAAGCTTTCAGGCAAGGACGAAGCCGGCGCGACGGCGGACCTCGAAGCTGCCGTGCAGCAGGAGCCCCAGTACGGTCTCGCGCACTACTGGCTCGCGACGCGGCGCATGAACGCGAAGAGCTGGCGCGAGGCTGCGAAAGAGCTCGAGGCCTATCTGAAGCTCGAGCCCAACGGGCCCCACGCGAAGACGGCACAAGACGCTCTCGCGGTCGCCAAGAATGGCGGCAAGCAAAAGCCTCACTGAAACCCACGCACGACTCGGCCGCTGTCGTCTTGAATGGATCCGACAGCGACGAGCGAGCCGTCTTCCGTGAGCCAAGCGTGGTCGCCAGGAGCATGCGTCGAGAGGTCGGCGAGGGGTACGCGCCTCCCGGCGCGAGCATGCGCTACGCCCCCCTCCGTCAGCGTGGCCGTTGGGAGAGCGCGGGCTGCGGCGACCGCGAGGGGAAGGCGCGGCGTGGTGGCATCGAGCGCCGCGAGCGTGGTCGCGTCCGCGAGCGTGAACGAGCCTGCACGAAGACGCCGAAGCGCAACGAGGTGACCGACCGTGCCGAGACGGACCGACAGATCCCGCGCGAGCGCACGAACGTAGTAGCCCTTCGAGACGACGAGCCGCAGCTGCACCTCGCGCTCCGACGTCGCGAAGGCAATCAGGCTCGACACGCGAACGGGCCGCGGTGCGAGTGTGGGGGACTCGCCCCGGCGCGCGCGTTCGTGGGCTCGCTCACCACTCGAATGAATCGCGGAGAAGATGGGTGGGTCTTGAAGCATGCGTGCGCGCTCATCCGCGAGCGCTTCCTCTAGCGTCGTGTGCCATGCGCTTGGAACCGGACACTCGCGGATCACGCGGCCTTCGGCGTCGAGCGTATCGGTCTCTTTGCCGAGCAGGACCGTCGCCTCATACTCCTTGTCTGCGGCCGTGAGGTAGGGAGCAAGCTTCGTAGCTTCACCGAGCAGTGCGACGAGCACACCGGTCGCCATCGGATCGAGCGTGCCAGCGTGGCCCGCTTGCCGCGTTCCGAGCACGCGTCTCACGCGGGCGATCACGTCGTGGCTCGTCATCGCAGGTGGCTTGTCGATGACGAGCACACCGTGGACGCCCTCAACCAAAGATGACGCTCTTTCGCTCGCGCACGGAGGTGTCGAGCAGCTCTTGAATGGCTGACCGAACGCGCTCGGACAAGCGCGCGACGAGGAGCTCGTCGGTCTCGCTCTCTGCGCCGTCGTGCATGAAGATGGGCTCGCCGAACGTGATCTTCCACTTCGTCGGGGCAGGGACGAGGCCGAGCGGACCGAGGAGCGGAAAGGTCGGCGTGATCGGGACGTACGGAAGGCCGAGCGGCTTCGCGATGGCCTCGAGACGAAGGAGCATGGGGTTCGTCTCCTCGGCGCCGACGATGGCGACGGGAACGATCGGCGTTCGAGTCCGAAGCGCGAGTCGCACGAATCCGCCGCGCCCGAAGCGCTGCAGTTTGTAACGCTCCTTGTAGAGCTTGCCGATGCCTTTGATGCCCTCGGGAAAGACCGCGAGGAGCGTCTCCTGGCGAAGGAGGCGCTCGGCGTTCTCCTGGCACGCGCGCACCGCACCGATGCGACTCTCGAACGATCCGACGAACGGGAAATGGAAGACGAAGTCTTCGGCGAGCCAGCGGACGTCGCGCTTGCCGGGGTGCTCGCGCTTCACGGCGGTCTTGAGCATGGGGCCGTCGAACGGGATGGTGCCCGAGTGGTTCGCCACGAGCATGCAGCGTCCCTCGTTCGGGATGTTCGAGACGCCCCGGCACTCGACGCGGAAGTAGCGCGTGTAGAGGAAGTCGAAGAGAGGACGCGCGCGCGCGTCGTACGTCGGGTCGTAGCCGAAGTCGTCGACCTCCTCGCTGCGGTTGCGCATCGCCGCTTGGCCCCAGCGACGCAGGTAGAAGTCGGTCGATAAGAGCTCGCGCGCGGTATCGAAGACGGTCGGCGGATCCGCGGTCGGGGGTGGGGACGCCTGCGCCGAGGGCGAGAGCTCGGGCTCGGGAAGCACGGCGTGTGACGCGGGTGTGGACTCGATGAGCGCGTCGAGACGATGCTCGAGCTCGCGAAGCTCGGTCGCGACGTCGGCCTCTTGTTTGACGACTCGGGGTGCGCGCTTCTTCCGCGGCTTCGCGGTCGCTTTGGTTCTCTTGGGCTTCCGCTTGTCTTCCATCATGTCTCCTGGAGGAGCTTGACGTCTCGCAGTCGCTGCGCGCCGACGAAGTCCGTGAGGGCCTCGCGTGTCGTGTGCGCCGCCCGAAAGCCCATCACGTCGCGCGCGCGGGCACCATCTGCGACACACAGGAAGCGTAGATAAGGAAGGAACGTCGAGGGAACGGGCGCGAGCTGGGCCATCCAAGCCAAGCTGGTGATGGGCTCGGCGATCGGATGGGGTATGGGAAACGCGACGCGGCCCGCGAGCTTCGCCACGGTAGAGAGAGGCAGCACGCCGTCGCCGCAGACGTTGAACGTTCCCGGGACGTCCCGGTCGACCGCGAGCTTGAACGCCGCGATCGCGTCGATCTCGTGGACGAACTGAAGCAGCGGATCGAAGCCCATCATCGTCATCATCACGCGGCGCGAGAGGTAGCGCGTCAGAAAGCTCTTCACCGTCGGCCCGAGGATGGGCGCGGTTCGCAGCACGGTCACGATCGCCTCGCTTCGTTCGGCGAAGCGTCCGAGCTCGGCCTCGGCCTCGATCTTGTCGGCGAAGAACGGCTCGTGCTTGGGAGCGCGCAGGGGGTGATGCTCCGCGATGAAGTTCGGGTTCGACGGGTGCGCGCCGTAAAGGAGCGTGAGCGAGCCCATCACGAGCTTGCGCACGCGCGCCTGACGAGCCGCGACGAGCAGGTGCATCGTCCCGACGCTCTCGAGCTCGTGCGCGTACGCGGTCGCATGGGAAGGCGACGAATGGAACGCGAGGTGAACGATCGTGCGGGCGTGCTCAGCTGCGAGGATCTCCGCGAGCCGCGCTTCGGCGGCAGGCTGCGTCAGGTCCACCTCGTAGAAGCGTGTCTTCTTGCCCGCGCCAGGCGCTTTCACGTCGATCGCGACGACGCGGTCGATCGACGGATCCTCGTCGAGGAGCCCGAGCAGGTTCTGCCCGATGAACGACGACGTTCCCGTCACCGCCACGACGCGCGCGTCGCGGCTCGGCGCGGGAGACCGCTCGGCGCGGGGCTCGAGCTTCGTGCTGCCCTTCGGGCTCTTGCCGGTCCCCATCGCGACGCAAACTACATCGAAGCGGTGATACGATCGAGCGTACAGCGCGGCTCGAGCCGCGGAGCATGCAACATTGAGCGGCACTCCCACGCGTCTCGGGCCGTACGAGCTCGTCGAACGGCTTGCCACTGGCGGGATGGCGGAGGTGTACCTCGCACGGCGCGAGGGGCCGCACGGCTTTGCGAAGCAGGTCGCCGTGAAGCGCATTCTTCCGCAGCTTGCGGGCGATCCCGAGTTCGTCGCGATGTTCGTCGACGAAGCGCGCATGACCGCGAGGCTGGCGCACCCGAACATCGTGTCCGTCTTCGACTTCGGCGAAGAGGGCGGCGAGCTCTACATGGCCATGGAGTACGTCGACGGGACGACGGGCGCGCGATTGATACGCGCCGCAGCGGCACGCAGCGAAGACATTCCACTCGAGGTCTCCATTCACATCGCGCTCAGCGTCCTCCGTGGGCTCGACTACGCCCACGCCGCGTGTGACGAGCACGGCAAACCGCTCAAGCTCGTGCACCGTGACGTGTCGCCCGGCAACGTGCTCATCGACCGGTCGGGCGCGGTGAAGCTCACCGACTTCGGCATCGCGCGCGCCGCCGAGTTCGAGCGGCGAACGGACGCTGGCCAGCTCAAAGGCAAGCTCGGGTACATGTCCCCCGAGCAGGTCGTCGGGCGGGAGCTCGACGCGCGCAGCGATCTCTTCACGCTCGGAATCGTGCTCGCCGAGATGATCACCGTCCGGCCGCTCTTTTCGGGGGGTCGGGAGCTCGACGTTCTTCTTCGCATCCGGGATGCCGACGTCAGCGCCATCGACCGCAACGCGGGGCGCGTACCCGATGACGTGCGAACCGTGCTGTTTCGCGCGCTGGCGAAGGATCCCGCGCAGCGTTATCCAAGCGCCGCGAGCTTCGCCGAAGCGCTGGAGAACGTCGCGCGACGACGGCGGCTCAACGTCGGCCCTTCGCGAACCGCCGCGTACATCGAGCGTCTCGGGCTCACGGGGCAAACGGCGGCAGACGGCGCGGAGGATCGAGCCGATTCGGGACGTCACATCACCGCGGTCATCGACGTCGACCACCACGCGATCCGTGGCGACTCCGAGAGGCCGCCAGGCGGGCAAGAAGCATCGCGCGACGTCTCGCCTCAGATCTATCGCGTGCGAATGGGCGACGGCACTGTCGCGGGGCCGATGTCGTATCCACGTTTGGTCGAGCTGTTCGCGACCGGGCGCGCGGGAGCCAAGACCGTTCTCGCGCGCGAGAGCGGGACGTTCAAGCTCGCCGAGAACTACGCCGAGCTCGGTCGCTTCATCACCAGCCCTGCGCTCCGGTGGGACGACGAGCCGCCAAAGGACGCAACACTGCAGGGGCCCATCGATCGCCGCACGCTCCCGTCGACGATGTTCCAGTTCGTCGTCGCGCGCGAGACGGGGCTCCTCGAGGTGCGCGATGGTGAGAAGCGCAAGAAGGTGTATCTCGTCGAGGGATCGCCGGAGTTCGTCGCGTCGACCGAGAAGCGCGAGCTGCTCGGCGAGCACCTCATCGCCCAGGGCCAGGTGCTCCGCATGGAGGTCGAGATGGCCCTCGCGATGCTCCCGCGGTTCGGCGGACGTATTGGTGATGCGCTCGTCGGGCTCGGCGTGCTGCGACCCATCGAGCTCTTTCGAGCGATTCACGAGCAGACGCGGCACCGCTTTCTCGAGATCTACAAATGGAAGCGCGGCGAGCTTTCGTTCGTTCGCGGCTCACGCTCTCAAGAGGAAACTTTTCCGCTCGGCGTCGATCCGTACGAGCTCATCGCCCGCGGTGTCCGCGAGGGATACGAGGCGCGCGAGCTCGAAGGCCTACTCGCGCCGCTCGGCGAAACGGTAATCGATCCGGTGGCGCTACCACCGGTGCGGCTCGAGGCGTTTCGGTTGAGCGAAGCCGAGGCACGCGTCCTCCGGCGTATCGACGGCACGTTCACCGTGGGCCGCCTGATCGCGAGCGGCGTCGCGGATCCCGACGACGTGCTCCGCGCCGTCTTCATCGGCCTTTCGTGCGAGCTCGTGAACGCGAAGGGCTGGGACTAGAAGAGGAAGAAGCCCGACACCTGCACGCGGTGGTTGGTCGCCGTTTGGCCGTCGACGTACTGATCGATGAAACATGCGTACTCGAGTCCGATGCGGACGCTCGGGAGCGGGTCGAAGAAGACATTCGCGTCGAACCAGTCCTCGGATTTGCGCACCGCCGCCGCCTGCGCATAGTTCGAGTTGAGCGCGTTGGGTGCCGTCGTCTGCGTGAACTGAGCGATGTTGGGCGACTCGGTGTGGGCGTAGTTGCCCGCGATCCACACGTAGCCGCCGGGCAAGTAGTATTGAAGACCGGCGATGGCCGTCTGCCAGACGATGGCGTGCAGGCCGTTGGTGCCCGGGCCGCTCGGGGGGTTGTTGTCGAGGATGACCATCCCGTTGTCGACGTTCTGCGGATACGCGGGTGCGGGATTCAAGCCAGTGGTGTTGACGAGCGTCGGAAAGGTGATGCCGCCGGTCAGACCCGTGTACATGTCCGAGATTCCGCCCCCGTAAGCGAACTCGCCCGAGATCGAGAGCGTGTTGCCGCGGTGATGGTGTGTCGCGGGGATGATGGGGATGAACGCGTCGACGGCGATGGCGCCGGTGGTGAGCTCCACGGTCTGCGTCGGGAAAGGCTCGAAGACCGGGACGCGGAACTCGCGAAGGTCGCCGGTAATCGCGATCGATGCAGGTGCCGTTTGCGTCGCGGTCGCGCCCATCGTCTGGGTGCCCCGCCACTTGTCGAAGGCAAACCGGATCCCGCCAGCGAAGTCGGGGACGCCGCCATCGCGCGTCGGGGGGCGCAGCGCGGCGCCGGCGAGCTCGAGCGATGTGTCGCCGAGGCGAAAGCGGTGCGAGAGCCGGAGCTGCGCCGTCCGCTCGTAGAGCTGCCCGGGCAGGCCTTGAATCTCGACGGACGGGACGAAGTAGGCGCCCTGCCACCCGAACATGTGCCAGTACTGGCCAATCAGGAAGTCGACGATGGGTGTCTCGACCTTCAGATAAGCGTGGCGGACGCGGAGTGTCGGGTTGTTGAAGTACGTCGCATCGGTGGCGCTCGAGCTTCCACCATCGCTGGGTGTGGGGTCGGTGCCGAGGAAGTCCATCTCGAGCGTCGCGCTGGCGCGGACCTTCGATATCTCGGGAGCGCGTAAGCGCAGGCCGAAGCGACTGTTGCGGATGCTGAACTGGACGCGCGGATTGTTGCCCGCGTACTGCGAGACGGCGCCGCCGGCGGGAGGTGGCGCGCCGATGGGTCGCTGCACCTGAGCGTTACCCGCCAAATCGTTGAAGCTCTGCGTCGAGTCGCCGATGAAGTCACCTTCGACGAAGCCATACAATGTGGCGGACCACTTGCCGACGACGAAGTTCAGGCCCTCATCGGCCACGTCGCCACCAACGTTCGCTCCGACCTCTTCTCTCGCTGCTCGGTACTCGGCCTCCGTGATGATGCCCTTCTCGCGCATGATTCGCAGAGACAAGAGCTCGACGACGGGTCGCCGCGTATCCTCCTTGGGCGTCACCACCGTACGGATGGTGACCTCGGGCGGCGGCGGCGTTTGGATCTGCGTTTGGGTCGGAGGCGTTGGAGTCTGAGCTTGGGTGTCGGTCTGTGCGATTGCCTTCGAGGACAGAGCCGAGACGAGCCCCACCGCGAGCGCCGCACGCTTTCGGTTGTACATGGCCGTGCCTTGTTAGTGCGTGAGCGTCAGCGTGTCGATGACGTCGTCGGTGCCGGAGGCTTTTAGGCCGTAGGCGTTCAGCGTGAGGCTCGTTCCTTGGAGCGTGAGGACGCTGTAGCTGCCAACGTAGGGTGTGCCATTGCCGTATTGAACGTGCTTGAGGCTATACGGCTGTGGGCTCGTCCCGACGGTGTATGGATCCGCGCCCGCGCCGGCGCAGATGACGTATGTCGTACCGCTGCCGACGACAGGCGCGCCCGTGGGGGGGTTGCCCGCCTTCAGCGGGTTGCTGCGCTCGTACTCGTGGTCGTGGCCGTTGAAGACCAGGTCGACGTTGTACTTGTCGAAGATGGGCGCCATCGCACCGCGTGCCGCGAGCACGTCGCCATCGGTGGCGTGCAGGCAGGTCGAGAAGAGCCCGCGATGGCTCAGCGAGACGATGAAGGGCACGTTCGTGCGGTTCTGGTTGGCGCGGTTCAAGTCGGCGTCGAGCCACTGAAGCTGGACGCTCGCTGGTGGCTGGGTGAAGTCGGTCTGCAGCGCGGCGAACGAGTCGTCGATGAGCACGAAGTGGGTGTTGCCGACGTTGAACGACGCGTACGTACCGGCGTAGCTCCCGCCACCGGGGATCACCCAGTTGCCGTAGAATTGCGGTGCCTCCGCCTCATGGTTGCCCGCGATGGGCACCATCATCTGCTGCCCGAGCGTGAGAAACTGCGACGAATTCATCGGGTCGACCCAGATGGCCGTCAGCCACTGCGTCCACAGATCGGTGTCGCCGCCGATGTCGACGATGTCGCCCGGAATGAGCTCGATGGCGACGCCGATTGTCTGCATGCGCTCCGCAACGAGCTGCCACGTCGAGACCGTGTCGCGAGCGTCGCCGAAAATGCCGACCGTGACCGTGCCGGTGCTTGGCACGGTGGTGAACGACTGCACGGCACTCCAGACCTCGGCGGCGGTGGGGCCACCACCGACCTGGTAGTAATACGTCGTACCCGGCGTCAGACCGCACACGTGAACGGCGTGCGCGTACGTAAAGGTCGTTCCGAGGCCTTTGGGCGTGACCCAACTGTACCCGGTGGAGACGTTCGTGATCGACGTCATGCTCGTGCCGATCTTCACCTTCGCGGCGTTCGTTTGCGTCGGCGTCTCCCACATGAACGCGGCCGTCGTCGTCGGGTCTGCGTAGCCAGGCATGCTGCTGTCGACGGCGCCACCCACACCAAGGCGCACGAGCGATGGCGTGATGTCACCCGTCGGGGCCGAGGTGTCGTCGAGCGCGAGCGTGCTGTTCCCGTTCGAGTCGACGAAGTTGCCCGATGATTCAGACAAGCCAAAGTTGGTCGGCGTCACTGTGTACGCACACCCCATCGGCGAGTACACGAAGGTCGTACTCGCGTCGCCGTTGCCCGTGTCGCTACCACCAGCGTCGTTCACGGGTGCGATTCCGTTGCCGCACGAGAACGCAATGGCTGTTGTTGCGCCGATGGCCACCGAGAAGAGAAGAGTGCGAACCATGGCGTGCAGTCTGGCACGGGATCGTCAGACCGTGAAGCGCAAGACTGGATAGACGTCATCTCCGGCGACGCGTTTGAAGCCTAAAGACACTAGGAGTGCGTGCGGCCCCATCCACGCTTCGTGCGCGCCCAAGCCGCTCCTCGCGTGCGGGTAGGCCTCGATGGCACGAGCGCCACGATCGTGTGCCATTCTCGTTGCAGCCGTCACGAGCCCTCGCGCGATGCCGCTGCCACGCGCATCGGGATGCACGAGCATGCACGCGATGGACAACACCCCATCGTCTGAGCCGAGGTCGAGGGCGCGGTACACCGAGCGCCCCCGAAGCTTCGGCAGCGTCGCTCGCGGCGCGAGCTTCATCCAACCCATCACACGCGAGTCATCGAGAGCCACGAGACCCGCGGCAGCCTCGCCTCGACCGACGTCGGCCCGCAGCGCCGACTCGTTCACCTCGGGCGATTGCGCACAGCGTTCGAGCCACGCGTTCTTGTCGCCTTCGAAGTGCCAGTACTGGCAGAAGCAGGGGCACTCG
>Ga0302326_10028389_pt1 | contig 11260 bp, 12 predicted proteins | sample Palsa_T0_3_FD_202264 | JGI IMG/M metagenome (GOLD analysis project Ga0302326, IMG submission 202264) | Peat permafrost microbial communities from Stordalen Mire near Abisko, Sweden - Palsa_T0_3 | ecosystem: Environmental > Terrestrial > Soil > Palsa > Peat permafrost | place: Sweden: Abisko...
CAATCGAAGCGCTCTCCCGCCGGGGCCGAGACACCGCAACGAAGCATTCGCAATCGTCATCCCAGCCCCATCAAAGAGCCGACCGCGGCTTGCGGTGCGTAAATGCGATGGCCCGACTGCCGCCAGTAATTGACCTCAACCGGACACAGCGCTCGATGGTATCCGGAATGTTCAGGAAGTCTCGACCGAAAACCGATTTAGCGTAGCAGCTAAAAGGAGAGGAGTTGCTTCAAATATGAGACTGCGATATATGCTTAGGATCGCTGCAGCATTGGGTGCAATAGCACTCGCGGGCACGACCTTCCTCACTTCGGGTGTCGCGAACGCAGCCACATCCGCCAAGGCTCCAGTTGCGAGCTTCAAGTTCCGGGAAGTGGCGACAGCGGACCCTGGTGCCTCGCGGAATGCCAGCAAGAATTCCGTGGCAGATGTGGCTGCGGCGACTATCACTTGCACGCTAGTCGTTAACAATCCTCACAACTCAACTCACGTACCGGCACCGTCAACGTAGTGGCAACCGTATCGTGCACTGGTGCAGTGGCCAGCATCGACCTATTTGTAGCCCTCGGCGACGACAACGGCCGATCGTCAGGCGCCGAGGACTACAATACCGGATCGGCAAGCCTGAGCGAGAATACCTCGCTAACATGTGAGAACGGTACCTACGAAGGGACCGCCGAGACCACGGTTACCTGACCAGCCGGCTATACGCCGTCCCCTCAGACATGGAACAGGGATAGCGCAGTAGTCTCCATCACCTGCTGATTTCATCGAACATTGCTGGGTGTGAGATATCCGTGTCGCGCGCCTAGCGCGTGCACCGTCGGGTAGTCCCAGAGTGAGATTCTCCGGGACTACCCGACGGGCACTCGTGCTTTTTAAGCGATTAATTTCGTCGCTGCCAGCGTCTATAGGGTCGCCTGGCTCAACGCTTAGGACCTCAAGGGACCGATCGGCAAATAGACGTTGCACAAGCGCGTCTGGTCCGCCAAGGTAAGTAGAGTCAAGATCAACTTCGGTGGCCACGCACCACGAATGGTCGTCGGTCCAGAACAGATTCGGCGATTGCGGAACGAAGAACCCATCATCCAGCATCCAGCCTAGCTCTGTCGCGGCATCAAGCGGCCCCTGGAACAGGAAGTAGCGACGCTTCGAAAAGCTCACTCGCGGGCCTCGGAGAATTTCTTCCGTGAATACCGGTGGAATCGCTGGTCCGGCGTTACCCGCGCTCTGATGGGCCGCCGAACCGTTAGCCGGGGAACCTTCCCTGTGGGCTGTCGCTGTTGCGAGGTTGTTTACCCAGCCGTACCCGTCCCATAGGCAGAAGAAGCACAGCGTTTCTGAGCTAGTGTAGTCACCAAGAATTCGACAGAGGCGGCTCAGGTCCGCAGCGGGCATATTTCCTCGAGTCGGCGGGTTCTTCCACGGCCGTGAACGGTGCGCTTCGGCAGAGGACGGCTGGGCAGCGGCTTCGAACTGTACACGTGGATGGATGACCTTACCTGACCAAGCCGCTACCTGAGACCACGGTACTGGCGTGCTATTTGCCCATGCCGGATGCAAGATCCTTGCATATGCTTCGAAACCTTGCGGGAGAAGGGAACCAATACCCGACCCGAACGGCCCTGCGCCAGCGGCAATCCAGGAAGCTACCGAGGTGTCGCTGACGATCTGCAAACGGCTGGATGTGGCCATGCCACTAGTTTCGGCGACACGCCGGGAGTCTGCAGGTACTGCCGCGCTGCCGACACATGCGCCGCGACTTCGGGAGGGGGCCAGTCAGTCTCCGTACCTGGGGCTACGCCTTCTCCAGCGACTTCTTCTTCGGCTGTCGGGAGACGGTCGTCTCCTTGTTGAGGTGCCCGTACACCGTGGAGCGAGGCACTCCGAACAGGTCGGCGATCTGCTGGACCGTCTTGACCCGGGCGTCGTAGAGCTCCTGGGCCAGTGCCGCCTGGCCCTCGCTCAGGCGAGGCCGACGGCCGCCGACCCGGCCGCGGGCCCGCGCTGAGGCCAGGCCGTCCATCGTGTTCGCCACAATCAGCTCGCGCTGCAGCTCGGCCAGCACCGACAGCATCCCGAACATCGCCCGGCCCTCGATCGTGTCGGTGTCGATGCCCTGCTCGATCACGTGCAGGCCGATCTTCCGCGTCCGCAGGTCCGCGCCGAGCGTCACCAGATGCAGCACCGACCTGGACAGCCGATCGAGGCGGGTGACCTTCAGCGTGTCACCCTCGCGCAGCAGGTGCAGGACGAGGTCGAGCTTCGGGCGTGAGGCCTTCGCCCCGGACGCGGTGTCGAGATGGATGCTGGTCCCGTCGACTCCGGCTCGCAGGAGCGCGTCGATCTGATGATCGTGATTCTGATCCGCAGTCGACACCCGCGCGTAGCCAATGTTCATGCGTCGAAATCTACTCCTTGAACCGTTCACCGACATTGAAAATCGGCACGGGTTATCGACACGGCTCACCTGGTGCTCCGTGATCAGCCCTCACAGTGTCGGCAGACGATCGTCTGCCGACACTCACACGGGCTGCCCCACGACCACATCGAGTTACAGCAATCACGCAGAGCTACTTTGCACTTGGTCGCACGGACCCGAGCACCGGGCCTCGATGATGAGGTCACTGATGTTCGGGTAAACGTCCGCCATCTCGCAATGATCTCAGCTTGGCTCGCTTCCCACGGACCCTGGACGGGGTGACGCCGGGCGGTAGACGTGGAAGACAATTGCGCGAAGAGATAGGTTTCGCACTATGGAGGCAGCCACCGCGTGGCGGGACGGCGGGATAACGCCGTCGGATGCCAAGCGCGGGAGCTCCGAGCCGCTGTGGCGGGCACTCGCGGTCTTCAGGTTCGCCAGCCTCGGGTACGCCATGCTGCGGCTGGCCGTCATCGATCGCGGCGACTACTCACGGCCGGACTGGGCGTGGGCGGTGATCGGGGTGATGACGGTATGGACGATCGGCACCACGATCGCCTACGCACGGCCTGACCGTCGCACCCGGCTCCTGCTGAGCACGGACCTCGCGGTCACCGCCGTCCTCCTGCTGAGCACCGCGGTGCTGCAGACTTCGAAGGCCACGCAGCACGGGGTGACCCCGGTGACCGCGACCTGGCTGGCGGGACCCGTGCTGGCCTGGGCCATTCGGTACGGCAGGCGCGCGGGCACGGTCGCCGCGCTGATCATGTCCGCCTGTGACCTCTCGCTGTCCCACGGCGCGGCGATCAGCGTGGTGCTCAACGGGGTGGTGCTGCTGCTGCTGGCCGGCGTGATCGTCGGCCACCTGGCCAGGCTCGCCGCCGAAGTGGAGGCGGAACGCCAGCGCGCCATCGAGGTCGAGGCGGCCAGCCGGGAGCGAGAACGACTGGCCCGCAACATCCACGACTCGGTACTGCAAGTTCTGGCGCTGGTGCAGCGGCGGGGGGCCGAGGCAGGTGGCACGGCGGCGGAGCTCGGACGACTGGCGGGTCAGCAGGAAGCCGCGCTCCGTGCCCTGGTGGGAGGTGGGCTGGTGGGAGGTGGGCTGGTGGGGGGTGGGACTGCCGGCCCGGCAGGCGGTCTCGGGCCGGGCACATCGGGGGCGGTCGATCTGCGCGCGGCTCTGCTGTCCGCCCAGACGGATCGGGTGACCGTGTCGGTGCCGGCCCAGGCGGTGCTGCTTGACAAGGCCGCGGCCGACGAACTGGCGTCGGCGATGCGCGCGGCGCTTGACAATGTAGGGCGGCATTGCGGGGAGCGGACCCGCGCGTGGGTGCTTGTCGAGGATGAGCCTGACGTGATCACGGTGACGATCAGGGACGAGGGCCCCGGCATCCCGGACGGACGGCTGGCCGAGGCGGCGGCGGCCGGACGGCTCGGGGTCAGCCATTCCATCCACGGCCGACTGCGTGACTTGGGCGGTTCCGCCACCATCACGTCCGCCCCGGGCGAAGGCACCGAGGTGGAACTCCGCCTGCCGCGCGGGGCCGGCATACCGGTGGCGCGGTCGCGCGAACGGCCTTAAGGTGCGGACGTGGGACGCAGCGGGCCGATCCGGGTGATGGTGGTGGATGACCATCCGATGTGGCGCGACGCGGTGGCACGAGACCTGACCGAAGCCGGATACGACGTCGTCGCGACGGCAGCCGACGGCGCGCAGGCGCTGCGCGTCACCGGCGCCGCCCGGCCGGACGTCGTCGTGCTCGACCTGCAGCTCCCGGACATGTCCGGCGTCGAGGTCACGCGCGGCCTGCGCGCGGCCCACCCCGCCGTGCGCGTCCTCGTCCTGTCCGCCAGCGGCGAGCAGCAGGATGTGCTGGACGCGGTGAAGGCGGGCGCGGTCGGCTACCTGCTGAAGTCCGCCGCTCGGGCGGAATTCCTCGACGCGGTGCGGCGCACCGCCGATGGCGACGCGGTGTTCACCCCCGGGCTGGCCGCGCTGGTCCTCGGCGAGTTCCGTCGGCTGGCGGCCGCCCCCGTCGGAGACGGCGGGGACACGCCGCAGCTGACCGAACGCGAGACTGAGATCCTCCGCATGGTCGCCACCGGCCTGTCCTACAAGCAGATCGCCACCCGGCTGGTGCTGTCCCATCGCACCGTGCAGAACCACGTGCATAACACGCTCGGCAAGCTGCAGCTGCACAACCGGATCGAGCTGGTCCGGTACGCCATCGAGCACGGCCTGGCGGGCGAGTCCGAGCCGGGCGGCCACGAGCCGCGATAAAGCTACTCAGAGAAAGCTACTCATGAGTAGCTTTGCGCTCGGGTGAGTACGAGCGCCGATGCCGCGCGGGGCGGCCGACCGCGAGGCTGATGGCCATGAACACTTCCGCGCACGCCGCCGTCGGCGGCCTGTACAGCTTCAAATCCTGGTACGCGGTCCGGCTGGCGCCGGTCCGCCGGCGCCTGGTGGCCGCGAACGTGCCGCCGGCCGCCATCACCGCGGCGGGGATAGTCTTCGGCGGCGGCGCCGGCGCTGCCCTGGCGCTGCTGCGGCCAGGGCCGGCCGCGGGCGCGGCCGTGGCCGCTTTGCTGGCCGCCCGGCTCGCCTGCGCCAACCTCGACGGCGGGGTCGCCAGGGACGGGGGCGGTCAACCGCGTTCGGGTCGGTCCTGAACGAGGTCGGCGACCGCGCGGCCGAGCTCGCGGCGCTGGCCGGCTGCCTCGCGTTCGCGCCGAGCGCGCTGGTCCTGGTGGCGGCGCTGGCGGCCACCCTCCCGTCGTGGGTGGCGCTGGCCGGCGCCGCGGCCGGCCTGAGCCGCCTGCAGGGCGGCCCGGTCGGCAAGACCGAACGCTGCCTGCTGCTCGCGCTGCTGGCGGCGATCGGGTTCCCGGTCGTGATCCTCTCGGTGCTGGCGGCCGGCTCGGCCCTGACCGCGCTCGTCCGGCTCCTGCGGCTGGGGCGGGCCGCACGGGGCGCCGCACGGGGTGGCGCGCGGTGAGCGGGCTCACGGGTACGGCGGAGTGCCTGGCTGGTGTGCTGGCGCTCGGCGGCGCCGGCGCGCTGGCGTCGCGGAACGAGGAAGTGCGGCGCAAGTGGCGCACCTGGATGGTGTCTGCCCCGCTGGCAGCCGGGTGCCTCTGGCTCGGCGCACCCGGAGCGGCGCTGCTGGCGGCCGGCCTCGGCGTGACCGGCGCGATCGAATACGGGCGGCTGGTGAAACTCCGGACCGCCGACTCGGCGCTGCTGGCGGCCATCGCGGCGATCCTTCCGGTTGTCGCCTGGCGGATGCCCGCGCAACTGGGGCACGCGTTCGCGGGCGCGCTGCTCGCGGCGGCGCTGGTCCCGGTGCTCGGCGGCGATGCCGCCGCCGGTGCGCGCCGGGCCGCCGCCGGAGTGTTCGGGACAGGCTGGCTGGCGGCGCTGAGCGGGCTCGTGCTGCTGCACGCGGCCGCGTTGCCGCTGATGTTCGCGGTCGCGGTGGCGGACGTCGGCGCCTGGTGCGTAGGGCGCCTGCTCGGCGGACCCGCGCTGTCACCCCTGTCGCCCGCGAAGCGCTGGTCGGGTGTGGCCGGAGGGGCGCTGAGCGCGGTCGCGGCGCTGGCGGTGGTGGCCGCGCTGAGCGGGACCGGGGGCTGGAGCGGGATCTTCACCCCCGCGCACGTGATCGCGGTCTCCGTCGGTCCGCCGCTCGGTGATCTGCTCGAGTCGATGGTCAAGCGCGGCGCCGGCGTGAAGGACGCGGGCCGCTGGCTGCCCGGCTTCGGCGGGCTGCTTGACCGTATCGACTCGCTGCTGGTGACCCTGGCCCTGGTGGTGATCTTGTGATCGGTGGTGATCTTGTGACCGGGCGCGCATCCGTGCCCGCACTGGCCCGGAAGGCGCTGTGGCGCACCGTCCTCACCCTGACCGGCGGCCTGCGGGTTGACGGCGCGGCGGCGCTGCCGGCCGGCCCGTGCGTGATCGTGTTCCCGGAGGGAACCCGGTCCAGGGACGGGCGGACCGGGGATTTCCACCGCGGCGCGGCCCGCCTGGCCGCCGAAGCCGGCGTGCCGCTGCTGCCCGCGGGGATCGGCGGGACGAGGAGGCTGCTGCCCCCGGGCGGGAGCGCCCGCCGTCCGCAGCGCGCCCCGGTGATCGTGCGCTTCGGCGCCCCGGTTAGCCTCGCGGCGCCGGCCGGGGCCGGGACCGGTGGCGATGCCGTGACCGACGCCACCGCGCAGGCCCGCGCGCAGGTGGCGGCGCTGGTGATCGACTAGGCGAGATCGCCTCCCGCTGGCACCGCGCAGGCCCGCGTGCGTTCGGCCGACGGGAGAGAGCCCGTGGTCGGCAGCGGCGTTCCGCTCAGTCGGTGAGGGCGGGATTGCGCGGATAAGGGGTGTGCGCGATCTGGCGCGAGGGCAGCAGGCGGCCCGCCACCAGCCGCTCCAGCGTGAAGACAGCCCGTCGGCCGGTATGCCCGTCGTCGCCCGGCCGGCCCGCCGCGTCCCAGTCGACCTCGGCCGTGCCGGAAAGCTGGAGCGTGCGTCCGGTGTCGAAGTCGAGGAAGAGCAACGACGCCTCGGGGTCGACGGCGAGGTTGCCGAAGGAGTTGAAGAGGTTGTTGCCCGGATAATCCGGCCACCAGAGCCGGTCGCCGTCGACCCGGACGAATCCCGGCGTGCCGCCCCGGTGGGAGGAGTCGGAGCCGCGTTCCGGGTTGGTGGTGCCGAGGAAGAACGTGTCGGCGGCGCGGATCAGCCTGGCATCCGCGGGGGAGAGGGCCGCGTCGCGCCTGACGTCGCCGGGGCCGTCCTGGGCAAGGTCGTCCTGGGCAACGTCGTCCCGGGCAAGGCCGTCCTGGGCAACGTCGTCCTGGGCAAGGCCGCGCCGGGCAAGGACGCGCTGGTGGATGTACTGCGGGCAGTTGCCGTAGGCCTGCTCGACCTCGATCACGAGGCTGTCGCCGTCGACCGCGGTGAGCGTCCCGTTCACCCGGACTCGGCGTCGCGCCGCGAGCTCCACGACCACGAGCCCGGCTTGCTGCCCGGCGGGCAGCCCGTGCAGCGGGTCGCCGTCCGGGAGGCGTGCGCGGATCGCGAGCGTGGTCGGGCCGACGGCTTCAAGAAAACCGGGCGGGCCGGACAGCGGTGAGGTCCACAGGCGCCCGTCGGCGTCCCTGGCGGTGATCGCGGCGAACGTGCGATCAGCCAGGAACGCGACGATCCCGCCGCGCAACTGCGCCGGGTCAAGCATCGGGGACAGCCGTGCGGCTTCCTCCCGGGTGCCCGCTCGCTGCTGGACGGCCAGCTCGCCGACATGAAAGCCGACGTCGGCCGAGCGGCGCGGCTCGGTCAAGGCGGTGGTCTTGCTCACGTGGTTCCTCTCCGGACTCAGGTGGCTCCCCTCCGGATCGGCCACCTATAACGGACGTTTGATTAACTATCCGTTAGAACGTTACTATCATGCCAAGCTAACGGATGCAAGTCGATTCATGCGTGATAATCTCAGCACATGTCCACGCCAGCCGTCGCCCCCGTCGCGCCCGCCGAGCGCGCCTGGGCGCTGTCCGATGAGCCGCTGCCGGTGCGCCTGATGAGCACGATCTGGGCGGACGCGGACGGCGTTCACGATGACCTGCGCACGACCGACGACGTGGACCAGTGGCTCGATGCCGTCGGCGTTGACCGCGCGGGCGCTCACGCGAGCGAAAGCGAGCTAGCGACCGCGCGCGCGCTCCGCGACGCCGTCCGTCGGCTCGCCGCCTACGTCACCGGGGACGGCAGGCCGAGCGCCGTCTCGGCGATAACCGATGTTGCGGCGGCGCTCGGCCAGGTGAACTCGATCGCGGCCGAGTTCCCCGCTCCCTGCCTGGCCCTGCGCGGCGGCCGGCTTCAGCTGGGCGCGCACGGGGGCCGATCACCGGTGACAACCGGGCTCGCGCAGGTCGCCGAGCAGGCGGTCGGGCTACTCGGCGGCGAGGATGCCGCACGACTGCGCGCCTGCCACGCGCCCGGCTGCGTGCTCTACTTCGTTAAGACTCATCCACGACGCGAATGGTGCTCGGTGGCCTGCGGCAACCGAGTCCGCGCCGCGCGCCACTACCGGCGGGCCCGCGAGCACCAGGGCGGCGACGCGCAGCCGGTCGCGTAACGGCGACGGGAACGGCTGGCCGCCCACGTCGGCCTGGCCGTTGGCGACGAGCCAGGCCAGCGCCTCGTGCAGGGCGTCGAGCGAGCTGTAGCGCGGCGCGTACCCGAGCACCGCGCGGGCGCGGGCGATGCTGGCGGTGATGCTGCGGGACGTGTGCTCGCGGGTGACCTCGGCGTGCTCGGGCCCGATCCGGCGGGCGAGCTCATCCCAGCCGACGTAGTCAAGCACGGGTTCGCGGCCGAACCACCGCGCCGCCCCGGCCGCCAGGCCTCGCTGCGTCATCGCCTGCTCGGCGACCACGTGGAAGCTGCGTCCGATCGCGGCCGGGCGGGACAGCGCGAGCTCGAACGCCTGCGCCACGTCGTCCGCGTGCACGTGATGCAGAACGCCGAGCCCGTGGTCGGGCAGTGCGAGCGGCCGCCCCGTCGCCAGGGCGGTCCACGCGGCCGGGTCGAGGTTCCCGGCCGGGGTGATGACGGGCCAGCCCGGGCCGCTGATGTGACCCGGGTGCAGCACCACCGACGGGACGCCGCCCGCCCTCGTCTCCTGATGCAGCAGCGCCTCGATCTCGGCCTTGCCCTCGCCGTACTCGCCGTACGCGGTTCGCGGCTCGTCCTCGGTGACCGGCACCCGCAGCGCCTGACCGTGGACCCAGATGGTTCCGCAGTGCACCAGCAGGGGGCGCTTCTGGCGCAGTTCCTCGAGCAGCTGCCGCGCCGATCCGGCCGAGAAGCAGATGAGGTCGATCACCGCATCCGGGTGCAGCGCCGCAATCCGGCGACCGAACATTCCGGCCCCGTCCTCCGCCTCCCGGTCGGCGGCGACCCTGGTCACCGCGTCCCACTGCGGGCGGGCGCGGTACGGGCCGCGGCTGCCGCGGCTGACCGCGATCACCTCATGGCCGCCGTCCACCAGTCGCGGCACCAGGTACGTGCCGATGTGCCCGGTCGCTCCGATGACAACCACCCGGCTCATCCCACGGTCCCTTCCAGCGTCGGCGTGACCATGATAATCGCCCCGATCGGGCCCAGGCCGGCCACCCGCCAGGCGGCGCGGGTCAGCCCTGCGCGAGGATGTCGCCGAGCCGGAGGAGCTGCGCGGTGGCGCCGCCGAGGGTGAATTCGGCCCGCTTGGCCGCGACGAAGTAGCGGTGCACCGGGTACGACGTGTCGATGCCCATTCCGCCGTGCACGTGGACGGCGGTGTGCGCCACCCGGTGGCCGGCGTCGGCGGCCCAGAACTTGGCGCTGGCGACGGCCGCGTCGACCTCGGGGTCGCCCGGCTGGCCGGCCGCGAGCAGCCAGGCGGCCTGCCACATCGTGAGCCGGACCGCCTCGACGTCGATGTAGGCGTCGGCGAGGCGCTGGGCGACCGCCTGGAACGACCCGATCGGCCGTCCGAACTGCTCCCGGCTGCGCGCGTACCCGGCGGTCAGCTCGAGGGCCCGCTCGAGCACTCCGGCCTGCATCGCGCACACCCCCACGGTTGCCCGCGACACGAGCCAGTCCGTTATCTCCGCGCCCCGCCCGGGCCCGCCGAGCACCCGGTCGTCGGCCAGGCCGACGCCGTCGAGCACCACGCGTCCGGCGTCGGCGCCGTCCGTCAGCGACTGCGGCTGCACGCTCACCCCGTCATCGGCGGGCTCAACCAGGAACACCGCCGCGCCGTCGGCGGTCGACGCCGGAACCAGCATCAGGCCGGCCCGCGCGGCCGAGGGAACCACCGTCTTCACGCCCGATAGCCGCCAGCGCGCGCCAACGCGCTCGGCCCGCGCCGAAGGCGACGACGGATCAGCGCCGTCCTCCTCCGACAGCGCGGCGGTGAGCACGACCGAGCCGTCCCCGGCGCCGGCGCCCCATCGGCGCCACTGCTCGGCCGTCCCGAACGAGGCGAGCGCGCCCGCGCCGAGCACGAGCGAGGATAGGTAGGGCGCCGGCGAGGCGGCCCGGCCGATCTCGGCCAGCACCGAGCACTGCTCAAGCAGGCCGAGGCCCGCGCCGCCGAGCGCCTCCGGCAGCCCCGCCGCGAGCACGCCGGCCGAGGCGAGGTCGGCCCACTGCCGCTCCGGCGTGTCGCGCTCGGCGAGAACCTTCCGGCTGAGCCCCGCCAGCTCCGTCTGCGCCTCGCTGAGCGAGAAGTCCATCGGCCCTGCCCTCCCGGTAAAGATCAGCAGCAGATCAGATCAGCAGCAGATCAACGGCGCGCGGCGGGCAGCCCGAGCCCGACCGTCGCGATGATGTCGCGCTGCACCTCGTTCGTCCCGCCGCCGAAGGTCAGGATGAGCGCGGCGCGGTGCATGCGCTCGATCCGGCCCGCCAGCGCCTGCCCGGGGGAACCCGAGCGCACCAGCGCGTTCGCGCCGAGCACCTCCATCAGCAGCCGGTACGCCTCGACCGCGAACTCGGTGCCGAACACCTTGGTGGCGGAGGCCGCGGCCGGCCCGACGGCGCCGGTACCGGACGAGGCGATCCGCCAGTTCATAAGCTTGAGGAACTCCGCCTTGGCGTGCACCCGGGCCAGGTTGAGCCGGACCCATTCGGCGTCGATCACCCGCCGCCCGTCCGCCAGCCGGGTCGCGGACGCCCACTCCCGCACCGCCGCCAGCGCCGAGAGCACCGGCGCGGCCGACGTCAGCGCCACCCGTTCGTGGTTGAGCTGGTTGGTGATCAGCGGCCAGCCCTGGTTCTCCGCGCCGACGAGCGAGG
>Ga0302326_10028390_pt1 | contig 11260 bp, 7 predicted proteins | sample Palsa_T0_3_FD_202264 | JGI IMG/M metagenome (GOLD analysis project Ga0302326, IMG submission 202264) | Peat permafrost microbial communities from Stordalen Mire near Abisko, Sweden - Palsa_T0_3 | ecosystem: Environmental > Terrestrial > Soil > Palsa > Peat permafrost | place: Sweden: Abisko...
GGTGACGCAGACGCCGCCCTCCATCGTCGAGATGTGATGGCTGAAGAAGGTGCTGAAAGCGCCGATGCGCCCGAAACAGCCGGTGGACCGGCCGCCGAAGCGGGCGCCCATGGACTCACAATTGTCCTCGATGAGGGTGATCGCGCGCCCGGCCAGCAATCGCCCGATCGCATCGTAGTCATTTGGATTGCCCAGGAGATTGACGGCGAAGACCACGCTCACGTCATCATCGAGGGCCCGTTCGAGCGCGGCGAGATCGAAGTTCAGGGTATCGCGATCGATATCGACGAACCGCAGCTTCAGGCCGTACTGGCTCAGCGGATAGTAGGTCGTGGCCCAGGAGACGGCGGGCACGATCGCCACGCCGCCAGGGCGCGCCAAGGGCGTCCGGGTGAAGAAGAGCGCGGCGACGGCCAGCAGATTGGCCGACGAACCGGAGTTGACCATCACCGCGTATCTGGCCCCGAACAGATCGGCGAAGCGCCTCTCGAACTCGGCGACCCGCGGTCCCATGGTGGTGAAGCCGCTTTCGATCACGGCGATCGCGGCCCGGCGCTCCTCGTCGCCCCAGGTGCTGAGCGCCAGGGGATAGCGGAACGGTTTGCTCGCCGAGTCGGCAACCATCAAATTCCCTTCGTGGTGGCCCGCCTTACGCGGCGGGCGATAGTGATGGCTCCGCCGTGATATCCCGCCGGGCCGCTGCCTCGCACCGTCGAAGCCGACGCGCCGCGCCGCGCCAGACCATGGGGTGCGTGAAGCGTCAAGGCCGCCCTGAGGACGCTGGTCCCGGCCGCCGAATCCGTCGGGCGGCCCTATCGACCAAGTCTCTGCTTCAGTAGCCTGGCGTTGCGTAGAACAATGGGCGGTAGCAGATCAGTCATAAGTTCTCTGCCGCGCACGGCGGCGTCGACGCGATCTCCCGTCCCGGGGCGGACCTTGAACTGAGTCGTCTTATCGTGCTTGGCGTCGCTCCAGGTCGACGTATAGTAATAGAGGGCGATCGACTTGCGAGTGGCGCCCTTCGGGTGCCGAACCGGATTCGGATTACCGTGATAGCTGGAGTCCGTGGTATTAAACATCACGCAACGATTGAACAGTGGCACCACAGTGCGAACGCACTGTTTCATATCCCGGTCCCAGAGCTCCAGTTGACCACCATACTCGGATTCCCAATCCTTGTTTAAATAAATCAACATATTAATTCGACGCTCAAGATTCATTACCTTATGGTGATTGAAATCGACGTGAACCGAAAGGTGTCCGCCAGTACCAATTTCATGAAAACCTGCCCCAAGATAGTAAGGGTCCGGAATCAAACCCTTGATGTTTGATATGTTCTCGAGGACGCGGATGAATGGTTTGGAATTGAAGGAATAAAACAACCGGCGCGCCGAATCGCTCAGTGAATCGGGGTTGAATTGCGCCTTGTATCGCTCCTGGTCACGATCGAAGTACTCGTCACCTTCTTTGAGATTCGACGGAAATTCGGTAAGGCATAGATCAAGAATTTCTGGCGGTAGAAAATCATCGATCACAATATGTGGGAATGGCTCGCCCTTATTGTAAGTATCGGTAAGCTCAACGCCCTTGTCTCTATTTTCTCCCGAAACATAACCTGTTTTACCATCCATTTCCTGCAGGTAAGGCACGATCAAATTCCTTAAGATTTGCATGCGTCCAGAGGGCGCCACTGCTTCACACCCACCCGGGTAGATCAAACATAACGGGGACCTGGGCCGATGAAAAGCCAATTGCCGCCGCGCCGAATGGCGAGCGGCGCGTTCGATGGCCCGCTGGGTCGAGCGTTCAAGACGCGGGCATTTCATAGCCGAGCGTCCGCAGGTCGGCGGGGGCGAACCGTTGCAGACGCAGGTTCGAAGGGCCGAACAGACCTTGGAAACGCGAGGATATTGCCGCGTCGAGGCGGGCGGCTTCGCCCCGGAAGAACCATGTTTGTCGATAGGCGATCTTGACCAGCAGCTCCCCGAGCACGGCCAGACGGGCCGGGGACTCGGCGTTCACCGCCACCGTCCGGAACCGGTTGGCCATGCGCATCAGGGGGATGCCCGACGGCAGCGGGCTCACCCCATCCCTGCCCCTATCGCCCACCGACGACGGCGGCGAGCCGGGCGGGACGCCACCAAGGGCGCGTAGGCGACCGACGAACGCGTCGAGATCCTCTTGCAACTCTTCCTGGGTCAGCACCAGGATGTTTTCATCGCCAAACAGCTCGCCATAGAACTCCACGAGCTTGTGGAATTCATACACGCTGGCGTCGAATGCAAAATAGCCGTGGCGCGCCTGCCGATCGAAGAACGCCTCGGGCGACAGCAGCCCGCCCATGGTGAGGTATTGGATGTAGATCGCCCGCAGAATGGAGGCCTGTTTTCGCACCGTGAAGACGATCTTCGCCTCGCCGAAAATGGCCTTCAGACGCCGCGCCTGCGTCACCGCTTCGCGCGATCCGGTAAAGGGTTGCCCGCACAGGGTTTCCGAAGAGACGATGTCGACGATCCCGGCGCGCGCGCCGGGTCGGCGAGCGGCGAGGTCCTCGCGCCCCGGGAGCGGGCTGAAATCGAGATCGTGCGGCCGGATCACGAAGCGATCGATTTCGCCATGGCTCCACAGCGGCCGAAAGACCCTCTCGTCGTTGAAGACACGGTTCTGGAGGAATGTCGTGCCCGTTTTGTGGAATCCGGGATGGATCACCACCGGCCGCTCCGGCCTATCCGGCTGTCCGCCCGCCACGTCCGACATCAAACGTCCCCGCACTGCACAAAACGCCGGGCGCTTCCCCGCAGGAAGCGCCCGGCCGGGTCATCATACTCAGGCGGCGCGGGGCCGGGCGATCAGCAGGTTTTCCCGTGGATTGAGCCAGAGGCTTTCCGCCTGGGACGCGAACTGGTCGAAACCGTTGAACCAACTGACATCGAAGCCAGCGACGGCGACCCGGGCGGCGAAGTCGTCCCGCCCATAGAGCCGCAGGTGGTCGAACTGACCGTAGAGCCGGTCGCGATCCTCGGGGCTGGTCACCGAAGAGTCCTCATCCGTGCCCAACCCGTCATTGGCGAGCGGCACCATCAACAGGGCCGTCCCCCCCGGGGCCAACACGCGGCGGATCTCGCGCATCGCCTTGCCGTCGTCGGGCACATGCTCCAGCACGTGTGAGCAGATGACGACATCGAAGCTCGCCGTCGCGAAGTGCAGATTGGTGAGATCGGCCTTCACGAGTTCGGGGATCTGACGATAGCGGGGCGGGTAGATGTCGGCGGCTGTGTAGACGACATTGCCGTGATGCTTGATGCGCAGATAGAGGCCGTGTTCAGGCGCGAAATGCAGCACGCGCACGGGCCGCTCGCCGGCCAGCAGCACCTCGTCGAGATAGAGCATCATCAACCGCGTGCGATCCGCGCCGTGGCAGACTGGGCACGCGTCATTGAGACGCATCATGCCGCCAACCACCTGCCTGCGCTCAAGCACGGCGGCATCGCCGCCATGGGCGACGAAGGTTCGAACGGCGGCGCCACACAATGGGCAACGTTTCGCCCGACCCTGAAACACCAGTCGACGCAGACCGAACCGCATGGAGTGCGGAACGACGGACACCGCGAACTGGCGGATGCTCGATTGGCCTACCATTGCTATCCCTTTTGTGATCGTTCTTGCCGCGCGAGCAGCCGGTCGCCCGCTCTGATGGAGCCCGGCGGGCAGTGACGACCTTCGCCGGAAACCCGCGGTCGACGATCGTGCCGTTCCCAGACGTGATCGAAGTCGCCCGGTGTTTGACCGGCGCGCCAAGGTTCGTCAAGGGCGGCGCAACGCCGCGGCGACCGCTGGGCGGGCGCCAAGCGAAATTGTTCCAAGGCGATCAATCTCCCGATTTCGGATCGGCCAGGGTCCTGTAAGAGCCCTGCAACCGATGGCCCCATCGCGAGTCCAGCACGTGTCCGAATCCCAGCCCCCCACCGCGCAGCCGGTCCATCGCGGCGCGAACGCCTTTTTCGCCGCGTCGGGCTTCGCGCAGGTGGCCGCCTTGCTTCGCTACGTGCTGCTGGCCCGGATGCTGGGTCCCGAACAGCTCGGGTTGGCCGCGACGCTTGTCGTGATGGCCGCCTTCTTCGACCTGGTCAGCGACACCGGCAGCGACCGCTTCCTGATCCAGGATCGCGATGGCGACAAGCCAGAGGTCCAAAAACTGGTTCACCTGGTGTACATCTCCCGTGGCGCGGCCACGTCGGCGGCCCTGGCGCTGTTCGCCTGGCCGATCGCCCTGGCCTATGGCACCCCGCGACTGGCGATGGGCCTGGCGCTGCTTGGGGTGTCGAGGCTGATCCTCGGCTTTCTGCACCTGGATCTGAGACGCACACAGCGCCACCTGGATTTCCGCACCGAGGCGATCGCGCTGATCTGCGCCGAGACGGTCGGCCTGATCGCCACCGGCCTGGCCGCCTATCTGACGCGCAATTTCACCGCCATTCTCTACGGCCTGACCGCCCGGGCGCTGGTGATGGTCGCGGTGTCGCATATCCGGGCGCACCGTCCCTACCGGGTCGGCTTCTCGCGGGAGCACGCGTCGCGCCTGACTCGCTTCGCCGGCCCCCTGATGGTGAATGGGGTGCTGCTGTTTTTCGCGACGCAGGGCGACCGGGCGCTGGTCGGTCACCAATTGGGTCTGGTGACACTGGGGAGGTATTCCGCGATCCTGCTGCTGATCATGTATCCCGCGGCCACGATCACGCGATACACACAGGCGATGTATCTGCCGGTGCTGGCCCGTAGCCGCGACGATCCGGCCGAGCGGATGCGCATTTCCGAGGTGATGGGCGGCCAGGTTCTGATGCTGGCGCTGACCATGTGCACCGGTTTCGCCCTCGTCGCGCCGGTGGCGGTGCGCATCCTCTACGGCGCGCGATTCTCCGAAACGGCCGCGACGGTCGCGTTGATCGGCATTCTGCAGACCAGCCGCTTTCTGCAGGTGTTTCCCACGGTGGTGGCGCTGAGCGCCGGCCGAACCGTCGGCCCGCTGGCCGTCAACGCCACGCGCCTGGCCGCCTATCCCGCCGCCTTCGTCGGCGGCCTCACGCTGGGCGGTCTGCCTGGGGTGCTGGGCGGCTTCGTGTTCGCCGAGCTGCTGGCCCAGTGTGTCGGGCTGGTGCTGCTGAACCAGGTTTTCGAGCGGCCGTTCTATACGGGCTTCAGCCGCGTGCTGGTGTTCATCCTCGGAGCCGCGGCCATCCTGGCGGCGATTCGGGTGCTGCAAAATGACGCGGCGGCGCCGAGGGTCGCGGTGTTCGCGGGATGCTGTATGCTGGTCGCCTGGATCGCGCTCAAGGAGCGGGCGGCCATCCAGGAGACCGTCGCCCTGGCGCGGCGCCTGACCCTCGGCCTATCGACAAGGCTGGCGCGCGCGTGACTCGAACAGCGGCGTTCCGCGCACGTAGTCACCCTTTCGACGATGCGATATGAGAGCCGCGGGAGGTGGCGACATAGTGAGACCGATCTGGAGATCCGACCGATGACTTTCCCCGCCGAGCCGATGAGCGTAAGCCAGGAACACCGGCGGCCGTACGCGCCCGACCCGACGCTGCCGCGGCACCGCAGACGCAGCCTGATGGTGCTGCTGGCGGTATGCGTCCTGTGCCTGTTCTACGGGATCGCCTTCGCCCTGTTCGCCCCGGGCCTGTTGCTGGCGCTGGTGTTTCCGCTGCCGGTGATGGCCATCGTCGCCATCTGGGCGCTGCCGGAGACACGAACGGCCCCGACCCGGACGTTGACGACTCTGACCTTCGTGTTCTTCGTCTGCCTGGTGATGTGGCCCAACTACATCGCCTTCGCGCCACCTGGCCTGCCATGGATCACCATGGTGCGCATCACCGGCTTTCCGCTGGTTCTGACCCTGCTGATCTGCGTATCGGTGTCCAAGAAGTTCCGCTCCGGCCTGGCCACGGCGCTCGAGGCGACGCCTTACGTCTGGATGATTCTCGGGATCTTCGTGACGATCCAGACCATGTCGGTCGGCCTTTCCGCTTCGCCAGGAACCTCGCTCGACAAATGGATCATCGCCCAGGTCGGCTGGACATCGATGTTTTTCGTCAGCGCCTATGTTTTCACGACGCCCGGACGCATCCAGAAGATGACGGGCATGCTGTGGCTGATGGTGATCCCAGTCGGCATCATCGGCATCTTCGAGTGGAGGCAGCAACAGGTGCTATGGGCCGGACACATCCCGACCTTCCTGCAAATCGACGACCCGTCGGTCGTACAGACGCTGACGTCCAAATTTCGCGATATCGGCTACAACGATCAGTATCGCACGCACAGCACATTCGAAACTAGCCTGGGCCTGGGTGAATATCTGGCCCTGACACTCCCGTTTATCATTCACTATGCGATCACCAGCGCCAACTGGCTGATCAAGATCGCGGCGGTCGCCACCATGCCGTTCTTGGTCTTCATCGTCTACATTACCGGATCACGACTTGCGGTCGTGGGATGCTTGATGTCGTATCTGTTTTACGGCGTGGCCTGGGCGATCATGTACTGGCGCTCCTATCCCCGCAGCATCCTCGCGCCCGGCTTCCTGATGTCCGTGCCCGTCGTGCTTGTCGCATTCCTCGCGCTGGTGCTGTTTTCGCACACCCTTCACGACGCCGTCCTGGGCGCCAGCGGCGCCACGACCTCCAGCACCGAAGCGCGCCAGCAGCAACTGGCGCTGGCGATTCCGAAGTTCCTGGCCCACCCTTGGGGCTATGGCATCGGCCAGGGAGCTACAACCGTTGGATTCCATATCCAAAACGGCGTGCTCACCCTGGATTCATACTATATTACCGTGATAATTGAGTATGGTCTCCAGGGGTTTATTATCTATTATGGTATGATAGCCCTCCTAATCTTTACTTCAGCGCGTCATGCACTTCTGACAGTCGAGCCGAAAGTCGCCAGGGAGCGAGAATACACATTCTTGATCCCGCTGGCGATCGCCTTGGCGAATTTCTTCGTGATCAAGATGGTGTACAGCGCGGAGGACAACCACGCGATCGTGTTCATGTTCCTGGGCATGATCGTCGCGCTCTGCGCGCGACTCCGTCGTGATCTTGGGTTGGGCCCGTTCGCCTTCGGCGCCAAGACGGCGGCCAAGCCGATTTCTTCAGGCCCGCCTCCGCGCGCCGCGCCAAGACGAGCCTGAGGGCCGACCGGCGCTCGGCGCTCCGTGACCTAGGCCCGCAGCCAGCGCGGAACGCCGCGCTCGCCGCGCACCCCCGCCCACCAGCCCTCGACGCCGTAGCCGAGATGCCGCCAGGCGCCGTGAGGCGCGCAGCGCAAGACAAGTTGGGCCAGCGACGCCGCCGCCGACACCAGGAACCAACGGCGGAAGCAATCGCGGGTGACCAGCAGCTTGTTCCGCTCGCCAAGATAGACTGGCATCCGCGGCCGATCGCGAACACCCTCGGCGGCGCCCGTCGTGGTGCCATGCAGATGCACAACACAGGCATCCGGAGAGAAGCCCAGACACATTCCCTTCGCCACGCCGCGCAGGCACCATTCAACCTCCTCGCAATAGAGGAAATACTCCTCCCGCATGAGCCCAACCACTTCAACGAATCGACGCCCGACCAGCATGGACGCCCCACTGAGGTAGGACTGCGCGCGCTCGACGACCTCCCGATCGACCGGATCGCCAAGCCGGTCGCCCAGGCCGATCAGTTCAGAACGCGCCAACCATCCCCGCCAGCGCCCGCCATAAGACTGGATCACGCCCGACGGCAGCACGAGCGTGCAGCCGACCGCATCGCAGTCACCTCGCTGCAAGCGCTCGACCATCGCCGACAAGGCGTTCGGGGCGGCCTCGGTGTCCGGGTTCAGCAGCCACCAGGCATCAGCGTCCGGCGTCGCGCCGACACAAGCATTGACCCCGCCGGCGAAGCCGAGATTGTGTGGCGCCAGAATGACCCTGACCGGCTGCCCGCCCGACAACACCGGGGGCGCCGCGTCGACCACCGCGGCATAGGCGTCGGCGCCGCCATTCTCGCAAATCACAACTTCGAAGTCCGAATAGGTTGACGCTGAAAGAGCCCGAAGGCAGCCCACGATGTCGCCCACGTTTCGGTACCCGACGATCGCCACGGCAACGTGCATTGCACTCCACTTCCTCGAGCCTAAGAGAACGGGCCCCGCCCTGACAAGCCGCGGGGCTCGCCCGACGGCGGCGAGGCGGACCTTCTGTTCCCGCCGCCGATATCGCCTTGCAAGTATCAAGTTGTTCAACTTCGTGGACAAGTCATCGAATCGATATAGATATAAATAGATTCGATCATGATTTGGGCCGCGAAAACAGTAGACTGAAGCCGACCTTGGCTCTGAACCAGCGGATACGGTACAGAATGAACAAGGCGCCCAGCTTTTGCCGCCAGGGTCCAAGCCTCGGCGACCGCATGACGCGGGGTGTATGAGCGACAGCGGACAACGGGTAGGCAAGGAGCCGAAGCATCCAGCGGATGCGGGACCACGTCGAATTCACCTTCAAGAAGAACATTTCGACCTCCATTCGCCGTGTCTTTTTGCAGACATCGGCCCAGGTAGGTCTCGCCGGGTGGCCGACCACGGCGCCGGGAACGTATGCGAGCCTGAAACCCCCGGCCGTGGCCCGGTAGCACCAGTCGACGTCTTCGGAAATCTTCATTCTTGAAAAGTCACCGACCTCAGCAAAAACGGACCGCCGCGTGAAAAGGTTCGCGGTTACCGAAAAGCCGCGGCTGTTCACAAAGTCCTCGTTGTCGAAGGCGAACACCATCTCAAACGCCTCGACCGCGTTGACCCTGTCGGGATCGCCGGGGAAAATGACCACATCGCCCCCGACAAGATCGAACCCGTCCAGGCCAGCGACACCGCGAGCCAGCCAGTCCGGCGTCGGGACGCAGTCGGAGTCCGTAAAGGCGAGAATCTCGTGCCGCGCCAAGGTCAGAGCCCCATTGCGGGCGGGGCCGGCGCCCTTCTCCGTCACCACGATGAGAACGGCCCGACCATCGACGACGCCCTTGACCGCTTCCACCCCTCCGGGGGAATTATTGTCGGCCACGATGATCTCGAAACGGTCACGGGGATAGGTCTGCCGTTCCAGGGCTTGGAGGCAACGGTCCAATCCCGGAAGATCGTTGTAGTGGGGAACGATGACACTGACCATCGGCGGGGCCCGGTCCGGGGCGGCCGCGACCGGGGCGACACCGCGGGTCGCTTCGTCGAGTGTTTGTCTCAAAGGCACACCGTCCGGATAGGGAGCCCGTCCGCGGATGGAAGCCGGCGCAACGCAACCCGGCGCGTTCTCTATCGGCGGCGGGTTGGAGAGTCCATCGGCGAGAGCGCCGACGCGGTCAGACCGCCTCCCCGGTCGGCGCCGTGCTCAAGTCGGGGTGAAGTCCGGCCCACCCCGCCAAGGCGTCGATCGCACCGACAATGTGGTAGAACGAACTCGCAAGGGCGGGTTCGTTGGATCCAGGCTCGATCGGGCCCGGCCTGTCCGTCCACAACCCGGCGACCGACGTCGCGAGGTAGGCGTCGATCGCGGCGACAGCCTTGCGGGCATCGGCAAGAACGGCGGGGGCGGCTCGCGCCTGGATCAGCGCCGCCTTCAGCCATTCGGTCTGCGGCCAGAGGCGCGATGTCGCTTCAAGGACCTCGCCATCGATGGTTACGGCGTCCAAAGCCAGCCCCGAACGCCGATGCACGCCGCGAGATCCAGACTCGTAGAGCGCGGCGACCGACGCCCTGTAGGCGATGGTGGGGCGCCAGCGGTCAATCAGCCAGGCCCATTCGAATTGATGGCCGGGCCAGACCGTCCGCCCCTCCAGGCCGCCGACTGGGCGCCAGTGTTCGTCGAACACTTCGACGATGGCGCCACTGTTGGAATCCCACATGCGGTCCAGAAAAAAGCCGGCGAGTTCGTCGGCCCAGTCTCTCCAAAGCCGCGCGCTGGTCACCTCACTCCAAGCCAGTACGGCCTCGAACAGATGCATGATCGGGTTGTTCAGGAACACCGTCGACGTGTCGTCAGCGCGAAAGCCGCCACCGGCGAGTCCATAGGTCGACCGTATCGAGCCGGCGATGGCTGCGGCCAACTCACCCAGTTCTTGAGCTCGATCAGGCCGCGCCCGCGCGCTGGTGGCCAGAGCTAGCAAGACGAACGCCTGATCATAGAGCGGGGCGCTCTCGTCGACGACGGAACCATCGATCGCCACGGAGGCGCAAAAAAGCCCATCGGGCCGCCGGTATCGGGAAATGAGGTAGTCAAGCCCACGATCAACCGCCGTCGACCAGGGTCCTGGCCAGCCCGACACGCCCGCTGCTGCATACACATGGATCTGCCGCGCCTGCACACGCGCTCGACGAGCCGCGGCGATCGGACGAAGGTCGCGGCAACCAAGGTTCTCATGGAACCCTCCATGTTCATGGTCGGCACCGAAGCACCACCAAAGCGGCAAGGCGTCCCGCCAGAGCCAATCACGCAAGCGCGCCGCGCTCCTGGCGAGACTTTCCTCGACGGTATCGCGGAGGTTTGCATCGCTCGCCGCCGCCGAGGACGGCAACAGTTGCAAAGCCGGCTTCAGATCGGCGACTCTCGCCAGATCACTGACAAGGACGGCGCCCTCCGTGGCGACCACGGCTATGTCCCGAAGCCCGATGGCGACGACCCGCACTCCCGGGGCGGCGCGAACGAGGCACCGCTCGCTGTCCTGTACGACCACGGACCCCTTGACCGCGTTGCCAGAGCCGTCCAGCGCCGAATAGGTCCAGACCGAATCCCACGACCCCAGGTCCGACCATGCGTAGTCGATCGGCAGGACGGCGGCCCGGCTGGTCTTTTCCATCACCGCAATGTCGATCGACGTCTTCGGCGCCGCGCTGAAGGCAGCCCCCAACTCGCAAACATCCTTCCGCTCCTCGGCGGCGGCGACCGCCGCCTCCACAGCGGCGAACATCTCCGGCGCATGCACGGCCGCCTCGGCCAGCAGCGACCGGGCGCTGAACATGAAGTTGCCGGTGTTCCAGAGGCAGCCTTCATCGACCAGAGCCTGAGCCCGGGTGTAGTCGGGCTTCTCGACGAACTTGCCGACCCGCGACAGCGGGGAACCAACCTCCAGGGCGGACGCGGGACGGATGTAACCATAGCTCGAGGATGGAAGCCCGGGCTTGACGCCAAAAGTGACAATCTCACCTCGGCGGGCGGCCTCGGCCGCGTCGCTCACAGCCTTGGCGAAGGCGATCT
>Ga0302326_10028397_pt1 | contig 11258 bp, 8 predicted proteins | sample Palsa_T0_3_FD_202264 | JGI IMG/M metagenome (GOLD analysis project Ga0302326, IMG submission 202264) | Peat permafrost microbial communities from Stordalen Mire near Abisko, Sweden - Palsa_T0_3 | ecosystem: Environmental > Terrestrial > Soil > Palsa > Peat permafrost | place: Sweden: Abisko...
GACGTCTGGGCTTTCGCACCGGGCGCGAGCAACGTGAGTGATGCCACGTTCTTCGGTACGCTCACGGGCGTCGGCGCGCAGGCAAGCTCAGCGGCGACGCGACCGCGGGCACGCGCCCAGCTCTATGGTCTGGGCGAGCTGACCACCCCGGCCGTCGGAGGCGACACCTCGCGCGTCGGGGCGGATATCGCGCTCCCGATCGCACCGACGGCGTCGCTCGTTGGGTCGTTCCATCCGGATTACTCGAACGTCGAGACGGATCAGCAGACGATCGCGCCGACGGCGTTTCCCCGTTCCTACACTGAAGTGCGGCCGTTCTTCACCCAAGCCGCGCAGTCGTTCAACGACACATTGTCATGCACCAACTGCCCGCAGCTGCTCTATACACCGGCTATCCCGACCTATCGTGACGCCTATGCTGCGGAAGGCACGCAAGGGCCGCTCACCTACGCGGCGTTTGATGTCGTTGGAGACGGCCGCAACGACAGTGCCGAAGCGCTGGACTACGACGTGTCGAATCCCAGTCGGGCAATCGCGCTCAACGTGCAAAACGTCACCGTCAACGAGCTCGACGGCGTCCGCGATCAGGTAACATCGCTTGGGACGGGCTATCAGAACCAGCGCTTGCACATGGGTATCTACCTGGATTACGGCACCGAAAGCGGCAGCACGATCACCGACCCTAACGCGGGCACGTACTATCAAACCGGCTTCGATTACGCGACCGCAACGACGACCATGACGCTTTCCTGGCAACACCTCGGTGCACAGTTCGATCCGCTCGACGCGTATGTCGCGCAGAACGATATCAACGGTCCGCAGCTGTATGTCAGCCAGACGGTCCCGTTCAAGGCCAAGACGATCTTGCACGACATCGTTTTTTCGACGTACGACGCCGATCTCAAGAATAGCGTCGGGCTGCCGTCGCAGAACGATTCCGGCGCCCAAATCAACGTTGACTTCCGCGATCTCGTGACGCTGCATGCGTACGATAGCGAGAGTGCAGTCCGAACGACCGCCGACGAGTTCTTACCGTTCGACGCCAGCGGGTTTCTCGTCGGTTACAAGTACAGCACCGCGACACCAAGCTACGTTCAATATAGCGGCGGCCCGTACTATCATGGTCAGCTCGACGCCTGGACATACCTCACGACGCTGCCGATCCTGCACAATGTCCATCTCACGCTCGAAACCGATCGCAGCAGCTATCTCACCCGCTATCCGGGCGAGCCGGGCGGCACGCAATGGCTCGAACGCGGCACGTTCGATCTGCAGCTCAATCGAGAGACACAATTCGATGTCGGAATCCGGCGCTTGATCGGGCCGCAGCTGCCGGTTGCCTACACTGCGCCCGACTTCGCCGCGCTGAACGCGGCCAACGTCAGCGCCGCGTTCCACTACCTCAGCCGCAGCGGACGCAGCGAGATCTATCTCGTCTACGGCGACCCGAACAGCCTCGCGACGACACCCGCGCTTTTCTTGAAATACATTCTCTATCTCGGTGCGCCCAAGGGAACGTAGGGCGCCTTCCCGGCTTCAGCCGAGACGCAGCCGCTACCGCGGCGGCGTGCCGTGCTTATCTGTATCGTTCGCGGGCGGGGCGTGCTGCGGAGCCGCATGCTGCGGGGGCGCGTGCTGCGGAGCCGCGTGCTGCGGGGGCGCGTGCTGCGGAGCCGCGTGCTGCGGGGGCGCGTGCGCCGCGTGCGCGGCTTGTGTATGGACCGGCGCCACATGCGCGGCCTGAGCATGAACCGGCGCCGCGTGCGCGGCTTGGGTATGGACCGGCGCCACATGCGCGGCCTGCGTGTGGACCGGCGCGGTATGCGCAGCAGCCGGCACGGCCCGAGCGGTCGCCGGGCGATTCGTGGCGCTGAAGGGACGTGCGACGGCGGCGGTGGCCGGCCGACCGTGATTCACCGCCGCGAAATTGATACGGTTTTGCGCGGCAATGCGCTGGTGCTGGACCTGCGCGCTCGTTGCGAACACGCGATGGCCTCGCGCGACGGCGAGTTCGCTCGGTACGGGCCGCGCGATGACTCCGCCATTGCCGCCGTTGTAGCTTCGAGGATTCCACCGGTTCACCACGACCGTCCGGTTGACGTAGACATTTCGGATCACGGTCCGGTTCACGTTGGTGATTGCCGTATTATACCGAAACTGACCGCCCTGCCATTGGCCGCCGGCGTAGCCCCGCCCGTAGTATCCGAAACCGTAGTTCACGCCGCCGTAAAATCCGATTCCCGTCGCCCAGTAGCCTTGGTTCCAGCGAAAATTGCCGTTGTTCCAGCCCCAGTAGCCGGGCGTCCACAGCAGCCCCGGAGCGGGCGCGGGGACCCAGGTTCCCGCCACCCAGTAATACCCACCGTCGCCATACGCCCAGTAGCCCGGCGACCAGAGGTAATTCGGCGTCGGGCAGGGCGGCTGGACATACACCGGAATCGCCGGCGGCCCGAAATTGACCGAGATGCCGATCGAGAGCTGAGCCTGCGCGACGGCGGGCGTTGCCGCGAATGCCGTCGCTAGGGCGACGAGCAGCGTGAGGGATTTGGCGAGGCGAGATGTCGACAGCACGCCCGGCAGTATACCCTATCTGGCGACGCTCAACCGCCGGCACGCCGAGATCCTCTACTATTTACCTCAAACGTAGGTCCGTTCGGCGGCGCGGATCGATCGATAGCGCTTGAACGCCACATGCTCGTCCTCGAGGCCGAGAAACGTTTTTATCGTGCTTCCCCGGAAATTGAAATCAACGAGGCGCTTGATATTCCGGGCCATGAACAACGGGTCATGTTTGATGAGCGCCCAGTAGTGCCGAACCTTCATCCAGCGTTCGGCTTTCCAACGTAAGAACTCGATTTCTTCGGCGGTAAGATGTTCGCATGCGACCACCGCGGTCGTGCCGTCGTACTCCTCGACACGATCGGACGTGATGAGACCGCGGTCGGCGAGATCCTTGGTCATCGGCGTACGCGGATACGGCGTTGGGTGCTGGATGTAGGGCCAGTCGATGTACTTTCGCGCGAATTCCAGATTTGCTTCGATCCGCTCGCGCGTGTCGTCCGGATTGCCGACGATCAACCCGCCCAAGACATACATCCTGTTGCGGTGGAGATGTTCGATCGCGGTGATCGCGGCGTTGCCCGCCCGCCGGCCGGCCTCGTGTTTGGTGTTCTTCGATGTCGCATGCAGAAAGCTCAAGTCTTCGTCGACGATGTTCTCGATTCCGAGAAACACGTAACGGAACCCGGCCCGGCGCATCAGCGGCGCGAGTTTTTCGCCGTGATCGGCGATCGCCGACGTCATCCCCTGAACCGTATAGTCAATCGTATTCAAGCCGGCTTCGATAATCGCTCGGCAGAGGGCTTCGAAACGCTTGATATTGAGCGTAAGGTTGTCGTCGACGATAAAGATGCTGCGCGCGCCGTGATCGCGGGCGTCGCGAATGTCGGCAATGACGCGATCGAAGGAGAACTTGTTGAAATTTCGGCCGCGCATCTCGATGATTGAACAGAAGCTGCAATCGAACGTGCAGCCCCGTGACGTTTCGATGACATCGACCTGCCGCCCCAGCAGCGTATAGCCGCTCAGAACACGCGCGTTCCGGTCCGGTAAGGAGATCTCGCCGTCATCGAGGCTGCTGATCGGACGATCTCCATTGTGCTCGAAGCGGTCGTCGACACGAAATGACAAACCCTTGATGCCGGCGTAGCCCGTGCCGTTCTCGATCGCGCGCAGCAGCTCGCGAAACGTTCGTTCGCCCTCACCGCGGACGATGAAATCGACGGCACCCCAAGACGAGCCGACGTACGCCTCGGTGGCGAGGCTCGGGTCGTAGCCGCCAACGACAACGAGCACGCCGGGCTCCAGCGACCGCACAAGCTCGATGATTGCCAGCGCCGTTTTGCGCTGGAACGTCATGATCGAAAGGCCGACGAGGGCCGGTTTGAACTCTTGCACGAGCCGCGTGACCGTTTCGCGCACGCGGCCCTGCACCAAGACGAGATCGGCAACGGCGACACGGTGGTGCGGATCGACGTTGCCGGCCAGCGACGTCAATGCTCCGTGAGGGACTCGAACGCTGCTGACCGGCATGTGCTCGAACGAGTCCGGCATCGATAGCAGAAGAATATTCACCCGATCTTCTCCTCCGTAAAGCGGCGCTCGGAACAGCATCGCGGCCGACCCCGGAAACCCGCTTCTCCTGGCGGTTAGGCAAGCGCGAGACCAAGCGTTGTACCGAGACGTTGAACTATTTTACCATGTACGGCAGCGCAAGATCACGATCCAGTCTTCGACTCGCATAACGACTTCGTCGCGCTCGTTGAGCGTCTCGACTTCGAGCGTGACGAGGCCGCGGTCCGGTTTGCTGCGCGAACGCCGCGCGGCGCGGACGCTCGCACGCACATGGAGCCCGTCGCCCGGACGCACTGGGAGCAGCCACGAGATCCGGCCGATCCCGGGCGACCCCAAACTCTGCGTCGCGTCGATGAGATGATCGATCACCATCCGCATCGTGAGCGATCCGGTCTGCCAACCGCTCGCGATGATGCCGCCGAACGGCGACGCCGCGGCGGCCCGCGCATCGAGGTGAATCGGCTGGGGATCGTACCGCTCGGCGAAGGCGTGCAGTTCCTCCGCATCGACGGTTACACCGCCGAATTCGGCACGGTCGCCCACGGTAAAATCCTCGAAGTATGTCGGGCCCGATGCCGCCGTCACGCGCGCTCGTCAGAGACTGGTGCGCGGCAGCGACGCGTTCCCGGCCGGCCCCAGGCTGCGCTGGAGTTGGATGTACAGCGTTCGCGGCTGCACGAAGAAGAGCGTCCGGTAACCGATGCCGCCGCCGAGGATCGGATACGTAGGGCCGCCGTCGTAGACGCCGCCGGCCTGATAATTATCGTGATTGAACAGATTCGTGGCGCCGACGTTGAGCAGGAAGCCGTGCTGCAGTGCCAAGCGAATCTCGCCGTCGAACTGGGTGAACCCGGATTGGCCGAAGGCATTGTTCGCGCCGTACGACGTACCGCTGAACCGCGCCTGCGCACCGTCGGCAAAGGCGTAGAAGAGATCGTTGCGGATCTTGCTGAATGGATACGACGGCAATTGAACGTTGTTGGCCGGAATTCCAGCGCGGAAGATGCTGTTGACGCTGACGTTGGCTGCATTTTGGTCGTAAGCATAGTCGCGCAGCAAGTCGACGGCACTGTGGAAACCAAGCCCGACGCGCGGCGCCCGCAGGAAGTTGAACTCGAAGCCCTCCTGGCGGACATTCGCCTGATTCCCATTCTGCGTTACCATCGTGTACGGTGTCCCGTCGAAGACCCCGGGAGTTTGCGATGTCACCGACGCGTAGCGGTTGAAAATGTTCGTCAAGTAGCCGTCGAACGAAATCAATGTGTTGCGGCCCAGATTGAAATCGGTCCCTAGATCGTAGCCGGACGACGTTTCCGGCTTGAACGGACCGGTCGCGAGATTGAGCGTTCCCGAGCCGACCGTTGACGTCGGCGTAATGAGCGCGTAGTAAGGCGCGACATACGCGCTGCCCCATGACGCGCGGATCGTGGCATCCGGATTGACGTGGTAGACGAGCCCGTCGCGCGGATCGAAACGCGTCCCGACATACGTCGTGCTCGAGAGATAATTTCCCGATTCGAGCATCAGCTTCTTGCTGAGCGCAAACTCCCCGCGCAAACTGTAGGCGAGACTCTGGACGTTCAAGTCCTGTGGGAATGTCGGGGGCCCTTCCGTCGGATCGTATTCACCGAACGTCGCCGTATCGACGTGGCGATCGAAGCCCAACGTAACGTTGCTCGCCCCGAAGGGTATCGTGTATTGTGCGTCCACGCCATGCAGGATGTCGATCGTATCTTCGACGTACGGTTCCCCCTGATACGCGTTGTAGAACGGCGGCTTTGCGTTGAGGTCGTCACCGTTGGGACAGGCCGGCGATGGACACGGGATGACGGCGTTGGGTGCGAAATTCTGGGTGATAATGCGATTGATGGCGCCTGTATAATAGCGCGCCAGGAACGAGCCGGGGCCGATCACTGTGCGGAATTCGGCCGAGTAGATCGGTTCGTTATCGAACTGCGACGTGTTTGGATATGGCGCGTAGAGATTGATCGGGATGCTTTGGCCGACCAAATTCAGATTCGGCGCCGACGTGTAGTTCGGATTCGTGCCGCCTTCGAGGCAGTTCGGCGTGCCGGTGAAGCCGGCCGGCGGCGTGTCGATGCACGGGAGAATCGTCGCGTGGACGAATTGATAGTTGGTTCCGGTTTCGTCGTCATTGGTCTGAGTCGAGTATTGCGTCAAGAGCAGCGACGTCTGCGGCGAAAAATTATACGCGACTTTGGCGAGTTGTGAGTGGCTGCTGAAATCCTGTGATGCCGGGTATGCGAAATCGAGCACGCCGACGCGCGGCTCGTACGCCGTTCCGGCTGTCACCTTCGGATAGACGGCGCCGCCGTAGATGTCGCCGGCCGCAAGATAACCGGGGGTCTGGTTCAGAGCGACTCCGACGAGCACGCCGAGCTTACCGAACGTATCCGACGCTTTCACTCCATAATAGGAACCGTTGAACGAGTCGTAACCGACGATCGCAGTTCCGGTCGGGCCGCCCGTAATCGTCGGCGTTTTGAAATTGAGCGTTCCACCGACGGCATCTTCGATCGTGTTGGGCAAGTTGCCGGGGCCCTTATTTACCTCGACGTCGCCGAGCAGGAGCGAGTTGATGAACGTCGCGTTGAACCCGTATGCGCCGCTGGCCGACGTGACGACGGGATGACCGTCGATGAGGATCTGCGACTCGTACGGCTGCGCGCCGCGAATCGAGATGGACGTATTCGAGCCGGGAGCATTCGATGAGACACGGTTGATCTCGACCCCCGGAATCTGATCGAGCACGTTGACGACCTGATTCTGTCCTTGGTCCGTGAACGTTTGGTTCGACACGACGTTCGTCGCGGCCGTCGTCGAATTTATCGACGTCGCGCGGTTCCCGCTGGTACGACCGATGGTCTGGAGCGTCGCGTTGGCCAGAGCGAACTTGCGGCTCGCGCCTTGACCCGGCATGACGGTGACGCCGTCGTCGTGCAAGGTTTGGAACCCGGTGGCGGAGACCGTGACCGTGTACGTGTCGGGTGGAAGCGCCAGCGAGAATCGGCCGTCCGGCCCGCTGCGTATCGAGCGCGAGATCGTCGCGCTCGTGACGGTGACCCGTGCGTCGCCGAGCGGCTGGCCTGAAACATCAACGACGGTGCCCGTTAATATCCCAGTGCCCATCAACTGCGCCGCAACCGGCGCACCGGACATCAGGCTGATCGGCGAAAACAGGCAGACGGCAATCAGCAGCGGCCGAACGCGGCGCTCGACGAGACCTCGTATCGTCACGATAACTCCCTTGTCGGAGCGGTCACGCAATCGAAACCGCGTAAGCCAGAGTAAAATCCTGCGCGATGAAATCCTCTCGACATTATGACATCATAACATCGTTCGGACTCGTCCTCATGTCGAGTGAGCACTGTGCCGAGCGCCGGCTCGAAAGGGACTTTTCGCGCGGCTTCCCAACCGCTGCGCGTATGACGGAACTCCGCTTGCCGCGCACAACGCTGCCCTTACCGGACGCACGACTGCAGCGCGCCGCGACGTTCATGTGCGCGCTGGCGTTCGCCGGCGCGCAGTCGACGGCCCAGGCAAAGGGGATCGCTCGCATCGCGCAGAGCGACGGCGTTGTCCGCGAGTATCGGGTTTCGGTCCACGTGGTGGACCACCGCGCCGTCCGCATCATTTCGGCGGACGGCCGCGGAACGCTCGTGATCGGGAAAGCGGCTTGCTCGTACGCCGGTGAACTCGAACGCTGCCTGCCCTACAGCATTGAACTCGACCAGTTGGGGAAGAAGCACAACATCGCGTTCGAGCGCGGCACCGAGTATCTGAATCGAACCGGAACGGTCCAGCAACTTCCGTTTTCCTCACAACACGTACCGCCGCACGGACTCCTGCTGTTGGTGCTCACCGCACACGGAACGTACATCACGGTGCGCGGGACGATCGACAGGATCACCGAGTGAAGGCGCTCACATTCGGGCTTGCGCTTCTGCTGGTGTTGAACGTGCCGGTCGCCGCGCAGCCGCAGCACCACGGCGGGGGCGCACCGCGGGCCGCCGCACCGCGGCCCGCCGCGCCGCCCAGAGCGGTCGGCGGCGGGTTTAATTTGAATCGAGACATCACCGCCCCAGCGGAGCGTCAGGCGCCGCCGGCGGCCGTGACCCGGCCGCCGGGGAACGTGAACTATTCTCGGCCGCCCGTCACTGGCGGACGGAACCACATCGTCATTACCAATCCGGCGTATCACGGCCACGGCGCATGGGGCTGGAACCGCGGTACCGTGTGGGCTGCCGCGCCGCATTATTGGGGCGGCGGGTTTTGGGGACCCTTCGCGCTTGGCGCGGCAGCGGTTGCGTTGGGCGTCGCCGCGTACGGTTCGTTCACGGATCCCAGCGATAACGCGGTGCTCACGTCGTATCAAGTAGCGCCCGGAAGTCCCGGCGCGGCGTTACTGGAAAACTACGGGCTGACGCAAACGCCGTGCGGACCGGACGGTCTCGTCGTGATCTTCGGTCCCGACGGCAGCGTGATCTGCGCCAACCCCAACAATCTCGTCGGCCCGGGCGAATATAACCTCGATCCGTCGGATCTTACGCTGGTTAGCCAATAAGCTATCCGGCCTTCGCGGCCGGTCCGCAACCGGACGGACTCAGGTCGGCCGCGCCGGAAGATCCGAAACGTGCGCTTTGCAGCCGGTATCGTCAGCCTCATTGTCGCGCTCGCGACGGTGCGCGCGAGCGGTGCCGAATGGCAGCCGGAAGGGCTGCTTCCCACCAGCGCCGTGCTGCGCGACATTCTCGCGGTGCAGGCTCGGGCATCGGGCAGCGCCGACCCGCGATTCGCGCAGCGCCGCGAACGCTGGACGTACGTTCATGAAACGCGCCGGATCGCGGTCACCGTCGCCGTGCGCGGCGACGACTTCCGGACGTCACTCGAACTCGACGGCCTCACCTACACGGGCGGTCGGACCGCCGGCGCGCGCTGGCGCGGCGATGGCAACGGAATCGTGCACGGCATCCAAGCAGATCTCCAGGGCGACCCGCTCGATCGTCCGCCGCAGGCGATCTTTACGCTCGATCCGGCTGCATGCAGTCTTGCCGGCGAAGCCCGGCTCCCCGCGCCGGCCTGGGTGATCGAAACCCATCCCGACGGCGGCAAACCGGCCTTCCTCTACATCGACGAGGCCAGCGGAACGATCGTACGTGAGGTGATGCACGATGGGAAGCAAACGCTCACGACCAATTTCGACGACTTCGAACCGCTCGACGGAGCGCTGCGCGCGCGTCATTGGCGCGTCGAGGACGGCAACGCCGACGAAATGCTCGATGTTCGGGTCGATGGCATTGAACCCGGCGCCGTCAGCGCGGCCGACGTCGCGTTTCCCGCCCGGCGCTTGTTCGCGCCGGTCGCCCCGCTCGCATCGTCGGCGAATTTCGATGCATCGTTTCGCGGCGGCCGGATCGAACTGCGGGTGAGCGTCGACGGCACGCCCGACTGGTTCACGCTCGACACCGGCACTACGAGCATCACCGTCGATCCGAAGATCGCGCGGCGCTTCGGCGGCGCGACCCTTCAGCATGTAGTGCTGCCGCGTGTCGCCGTCGGGCCGCTCCAACTCGATCGCGTCTCCGCGCTGACCGTTCCGTTCTACGGCAACGGCATACTCGGCCTCGATTTCTTCTTCGGGCACGTTATCGAGATCGACTATCGAGACAACCTTGTTCGCGTGTTGTCCGCGGACGACGCGGCAACCGTCTTTGCGGATCCGAAAACGGCGATCGTGCCGATCAACGTCGATCAAGGCATGCCGCTCGTGCAAGCCGGTTTCGGTGCCGCCCAGAGCGACGCGTTCGCGCTCGACACCGGTTCGCCGCATTTGTACGTCATGGATCCATTCGTGACACGGTTTGCGCGCGAAATTGCCGATCATTGGACCCCGGTCGGACACTCGTACGTCGAACGCTATCTCGAAGGCGGCATCGAAGTCCAGCCGTTCCGCGTAGCGAGCTTCGATTTCGCAAACCTGCATGTTCGAGATCTGCTCGTCGGGGGCCAAGTGCCGACGAAGCGCACGGACGATCTCGCCGTGCCGTTCGACGGCATCATCGGCACCGACATCCTGCAGAACTTCGATCTGTATTTCGACTACGATAACGCTCGCCTGGCACTACGCCATTAGCCGCACGCTGTTGCGGAAAGTGCCGCAGGATATTTGGCGTGCCGCAGCGAGGAATGGTTGGGGCGCGCCGCACATGCGCCCAAAGGAGCAGTACCGTGCCGCTTGTCCGCATTTCATTGGGTACACAGGACCCCGAGTACGCTGCGGCGGTCGGGGACGCCGTGCACACGGCTTTGGTCGAGTCGATGAACGTTCCGGCCGACGATAAATTCCAGATCCTGACCGGCCCCGGCTCGTCGAAGATCGTTTATCCGCCGGAATACCTCGGCATCCGCCACACCGACGCGATCGTCATCATCCAAATCACACTCAACGCGGGACGGACGCTCGAACAGAAGCGCGCACTGTACGCCCGAATCGCCGAATTGCTGAGCACCGCACCGGGGATTCCGCCGGCCGATATCATCGTCAGCCTCGTCGAAGTGGTCAAGGAAAACTGGTCGTTCGGCGATGGCATCGCGCAATATGCCGGCTGAGCTTCCCGCCGTCACACGTTGAGCGGGACGGCTCGCGTCGCAAGATATTCGTGAATGAATGCGATGACCATACTGCCTTCGCCGACGCCCGAAGCAACGCGCTTGATCGAATTGCTGCGAACGTCGCCGGCGGCGAAGACACCGGGGATCCGCGTCTCCAGTGCAAACGGCGGTCGCTCGAGCACCCAGCCCACGATCTCGTGCCCCGTGCGAATGTAGCCGCGCTCATCGCGGTCGATCTCGGCCGGAAGCCATGACGTCTCGGCGTCTGCGCCGATGAAGGTGAAGAGCGCATCGGCGCTGCGCTCGGTTTCGGCGCCGGTCGACTCGTCCCGGGTTACGATCGTTTCGATGTGCGCACCGCCGCCAACCGAGACCAGGACGGTCTGGGTTTCCACCGCGACGTTGTCTTTCGTTCGCAATTGCTCGATAAGATAGTACGACATGCTTTTTGTCAGCGACGCCCCGCGCACGAGCAGTGTTACGCGGCGCGC
>Ga0302326_10028398_pt1 | contig 11256 bp, 9 predicted proteins | sample Palsa_T0_3_FD_202264 | JGI IMG/M metagenome (GOLD analysis project Ga0302326, IMG submission 202264) | Peat permafrost microbial communities from Stordalen Mire near Abisko, Sweden - Palsa_T0_3 | ecosystem: Environmental > Terrestrial > Soil > Palsa > Peat permafrost | place: Sweden: Abisko...
GACTCAAACCGACCCCTAGCCGCCAGTGGCGAGTGTCGGCATTGCGACATCGGACCTATAATTGCTCGAATTGATTCTTAGGCGCCAGTCCGTCCCGAGCCGCCCAAGAAGCCGCGCAACGCAAGCAACGAAAACGCAATTAGTATCACCGTTTCGAGAATATTGGCTCTCTCGTAAGGATATTTCGCGAGGTCGAAGACCTTTAGGATCCAGGGGCCGAGTGCGCCCAGCGCCGCGGCGATGGCAAGGATCAGGAAGCCCCAGCGTCTCCGAAATGCCACGGCAATACCAGAGATACCAATAGCGCCGCCGACACCGGCAACGATAGAGGACCACCATATCCATCGGGTTCGCCACGCGCAAACGTTGAGCGAAGAGCCGCGGCTTAATTCGGCTGTCAGATGCGATAACGCGAGTGCTGGTGCGTCAAGAACGCCTCGTACCCCTAGTGCGAAGAGTACTGAGCCGGCGACTGTTACGACGGCCCCAAGGAGGCGCGGGCGCCAGATTTGATCGATTGTGAAAGGTAATCTAAACCGGGAAAATGACTCTGCTATAGCCGTCATGTCAATCGGCGGATCTTTTTCAACGGGACCAATCCAATAGCGACTATTGTCGCCGAAAGGCTCATGCACTACGCAACTGCGACCGAGATACAAAAAGGCAAAACGGTCATCGCCCGATCTAACTCGCTTGAAGTCTGACACGCCCTGTACCGAGGTCAGCACGAGACGCATGAATCCCAATGACCACGGGATCGCGTTCGAGATCTCGAAATAGGCAATTGTCCCGTCCTCTCGAATGTGCGGATACGTTTTCAGATTAGCCCTTCGTCGGAATCGTCGTATTCGATGGATATACCGCGAACGTGCGCCCTTGCTGCCCGGAGCAGCCGATCCCAATCGGCCTTAGGACGCGCAGCGAATCCATTCGCTTGGAGGGTGTTCTCACACAAGTCCTGTAAGGCCGCCATTGCTCTCTGCTCCTCGTCGCCCAGAGTTTCGAGAACAGGTAAACCGGCCAGCCTGTTAGCCAGGATGTCCCACACAAGCAGCAGGTGACCTACTGATATCTTGAGTGGCACTTCCGTTGTGAGAGCTTCAGTTGTCATTGCAGGCATGCCTGTTGGAAATTAGACGTCGCGACGGAGGTCCTGCTCGACGCGGTGCCAATCAATATAGTTCCTCATGATTGGCCACTGTGAAATCCGTGACCGCAGGGCGTTCCGTTCCGCAATTATCCAGCCTACAGCTGCCGAAGCGATAGCGATGAAGCCCGGGTGAAGCCCATATGCCACGGCGATTCCGATACAGATCGCAAGCAGCATGCCGACGACAAAGAGCACACAGCCAACCGATTTAGCGCGTTGGAGTCCGTCACCTTTTTCGAAAGATTGCAAACGAGTCAATAAGCGATTTGCATGAGTCTTCATCACATAAGCTTACCGCCGGCCTCGAACGGCCGCTTCCAGGCATGCATTCTTATGTGACGAAGTACCGCAATTGTTAAGGGTTGCCCGATGTCTGCCTGTCATCGCTGAGCATGCCATACCCGCAGAGGTGTGAGGGCAGACGTCGGGCAAGCCCCAAGGGAGGAAACCGCGGGAACGTGCTGATGAGATCAGTAGCGGCAAAGAGCTATGGGGATTTGAACGGAGGCAGCGAGGTCGGTCGTGTCGATCGGGGTGATTAACGCGACGGGGATGTAGCTGAGGCGTGAAGGAATTGGGCGCGAGATGCGGGCATTTGCCGAGGCGGCATACAAGAACCGAGTTGGGACGCAGCATTGACTATGGGAGTTTGTGCCAGCGTCACAGAGTGAAACGCCGGCAGGCAATTTAGGTGAGCGTTGGGTGCTCAAGGCGGCCTCGCAGAGGCCGGTGGCCCGCGGATGTGTTGTGCACGGGCGAAGGTCTCGATCACGAGCATCGGGGCGCCGCAGTGTCGGCACACGAAGGTGGGCTTAAGGGCGCGGGTTGCACCCTCGGCGGTAGGAGCATCGGTGGTTGGCGGTGGCGCTGGCTGATGCAGAAGATCGCGGGCAGTGGCGATGTGAGTCTTGCGGTTGGCGTTGGCGAGCAGTCCGTAGTGACGGATGCGGTGAAAGCCTACGGGCAGCACATGCAGCAGAAAGCGACGCATGAACTCATTGGTCATCAGAGTCATCGTTTTGTGGCGCGTGCTGCCTTGCGCACGGTAGTCCTTCCAGCGGAAGGTCACACCGCGATCATCGCAAGCGAGAAGCCTGCGGTTGGAGATCGCCACCCGATGCGTATAGCGTGACAGATAAGCGAGGACCGCCTCGGGACCTGAGAACGGGCGCTTGGCATAGACCACCCACTCGCGTTGGCGCAGCGGTGCGAGCCAATCGGCGAATGCATCAGCATCGGCCAAATCGATGTGCTCGCCGAAGAACTTCAGTTGCCCGGCACGATGAGCGTTCTGCAGCTCTTCAAGGAAGCGACGCCGGAACAGTCGTGAGAGCACCCGTACTGAGAGGAAAAAGCCCGGCTTGCAAGGGACCCAACGCTCGGCATCGAGTGCGAAGCCGCCGCCGGGCACGATGCCGTGCACGTGAGGATGATGCGTCAGTGCCGAGCCCCACGTGTGCAGCACCAGGGTCGTGCCGATGCGGGCGCCCAAGTGCTTCGGATCGGCGGCGATCGTGCGCAACGTCTCAGCCGCGACGTCGAATAGCAAGCCATAAATGATCTCCTTGTTGGTGTATGCGAGGGCGCTGATGGGCGCGGGCAAGGTGAAGACCACGTGGTAGTACTCCACGGGCAAAAGGTCCGCCTGCCGTGCTTCGAGCCAGCGCTGTGCGGCGCTGCTCTGGCACTTCGGGCAGTGCCGGTTGCGGCACGAGTTATAGGCGATCTGCGCTTGCGCGCACGATGTACAGCGCAGCGCGTGGCCGCCGAGCGCGATGCTGCGGCACTGTTCGATGGCCGACATGACCTTCAGCTGGCCGAGACTTAGGTGTCCCCGCTCAGCGCGTCGCCACGCCAGCCCGTGGGCGCGGAAAATATCCGCGACCTCCAGGGCGGGGCGTTCCACGCACAGCCTACGGTGTGGGTGCCGGTCCAGACTCCAATGGACCGATCACCTGGCGCAGGATCTCGGTAGCAACGTGAGTGTAAAGAGATGTCGTCTCAAGCTTCTTATGGCCGAGCAGCACCTGGATGATGCGAATATCCACCTTCTGCTCGAGCAGGTGCGTGGCAAAGCTGTGCCTGAGCGTATGCATCGAGACGCGCTTGTCGATGCGCGCCGCGAGCGCGGCCTCATGCACGGCACGGTTCAGCTGTCGCATGCTCAAAGGCTCGACGGGGTTCAAGCCTGGGAAGAGCCACCCGCCCTCGAGCATCTTGCCCTGGGCTTTTGCCACCCGCCACCAGGTGCGCAGGCGATCGAGCATCACCGGCGAGAGCATGGCGTAGCGATCCTTACCCCCCTTGCCTTGTTGTATCCGCAGCGTCATGCGCTTGCTGTCAACGTCTCCGACCTTCAGCGTCGCGACTTCGTTGGCGCGAAGCCCTGCGCCATAGGCAACTGAGAGCGCAGTCTGGTGCTTCAGGTTCTTGGCCGCGGCGATCAGCGAGGTGACTTCCTCGCGGCTTAACACGACCGGCAATGTCCGCGGCACAAACACCGGCTTCATCTTCGCCATCAGCTCCGCACGATCGAGCGTGACATCGAAGAAGAACTTTAATCCGGTGATGGTTGCGTTGAGCGTGATCGGCGAGGTGCCGCGATCGACGAGATGCAGTTGGAAGTTGCGTAGATCCTCGACCGTGGCGGTATCGGGTGCTCGCCGTAAATAGGCCGCCAGTCGCCGAACACTGCGTACGTATGAGGCTTGGGTCTGGGGTGCGAGCTTGCGCAGCCGCATATCCTCCAGCATCCGTTGACGCAGCGGTGAAATCTCTCGAGTGGAATCGTTCATGGCTCTGCTCCGGTTGCAAAAGAGGCGGAATGCCTCACTTCGCAACATACGAAACAGAACCTTAGAGATCAGCCATCCGCCATACCCCGATCGAAGCCGTCCCTACCGCGCGAGCGGTTTAGTCCATTGGCCGATTTCGCCCATACGTTGCCGGAGCAGCGACCGCTCGAACCGCTGGCTACCATTGACCGCTACGGTGCTCCGGCGATGTGTCGGCCACGCATTTTTCGTTAATCGCCGTTGGCTTCGCTTGCGATTCCAAAGTATCGGCCAACACTCACAGTGCCGTGAATTGCCTAGCCGATTGCCGGCAGCCACAGGCATTACAAATGATGCGGCGCGTCCATCCGCTCATGAAGGATGCGAAAAATCGCGATGCCGTAGTCGGTGATACGGAAATAAATCATATGCCGCTCGACATTGCGGCGGCGATAGCCCGATCGAATATGATCACATGCCGGAGCGGACTTGGGCGCTTCGGCCAAGACCTGGAATGCCGCAGTCAGCAAGTCGGTGTATCGCTCAGCCTGCTCTAGGCTCCACTCTCGGCGCGTGTATTTCCAGATGCCTTCTAGATCACGCTCGGCGGCGGGGGAAAGTCGGTACTCAGCCATCTGCGCGGCGGAGCTTACGCTTGAAGGCGTTTGCATCGAAGCGCCTTGGCTTTCCGCTTTTTTCACCCTCGATCAATGCCGAGCGAATCACCTCGATCTCTGCGCCGCGCTCTTGTTCTCGGCGAATAAGATCACGGATGTATTCGCTATCGTTGGTGTACTGACCACCTTCGACCTGCGCCTTGATCCAGTCATCTTGCTGATCCGTCAACGTAATAGTCTTGCGGACTGTCGCCATAATGCCCCCCATACGAAACGCACCAATAGTATGATCGGATCATACCATTGGTGTAGCGGCCGCAGAACGCCGGGGCGCAAATAGGGCTCACTTTTAATCGCATAAATCATGTAAGATAATGATTTAATTGCGTTTTTCGGTTGCCGGTTGAGGGATTACTCGGCGCTTCGCGCCTCGCCCCTTCGGGGCCGCCGTCGAGGACGCCGGCGTTCAACTTGGCCAGACGGCCAAGTTGTCGGACCCGGCTTGTTTTATGTCGGGGTTCGATCACGATCCTGCTTCGATACCAAATCGCATCAAAACAATTTTTATAGATAGATGCCGGCTGAGGGATTCGAACCCCCGACCTACGGTTTACAAAACCGTTGCACTACCACTGTGCTAAGCCGGCTTGGGAGCAGGGCCTCATTATAGCGGACGCCGATTCCCGTAGTTGTGTCTTAGGCCGGCGCCGGCCGCCGCGTCATCTTCATCAACAAGTGGTCCAAAGAAACGGCGCCAGCCCCTGCGATGGCGAGCCATAGAAACAGAGCAAGGTATTCAAATTCGTCAAATCCGAGCAAGGTTTCGAGCGAATCAACGTCGCCCCATTTCGCGGCTTTGATCGCCACGATCATGGTCACGCCCAGCGCTCCGGCTGAAATGCGCGTCAACAATCCCAGCAGCAAAAATAGCCCGCCGAAAAATTCGATGCCTGAAGTCAAAGGTGTGAACAAGTGAGGAAAAGGAATTCCCCATCCGATGAAATTCTCGGTCACTTGCGGCAAGTTGTTGAGCTTTCCCCAGCCGCTCAACAAAAAAACCCAACCAACCGTGATGCGCGCAAACAGCGGAGCAAGCCACATCAAATGTTTGGAAACACGTTCCGGCCACGCAATCAGCCAATCGATCAATAGCCGCATGTCTTCATTCCCTGTGTTGAGTTCTTTATGATGAGACCGGACCTAAACCCGAAACATAACAGCTACGTCGGCGACGCAGGCTTGGCACCCAAAAGATCAACTGCTTGCTGATACAGTTTCGCGCGCACCAAATAGCGCTCGTTGGCGCGTGTGATATAGCGCACCGAGATCTCCACACCCCCGACGACCGGCTTTACATTTACGCCGGGCGTACCCGAGAACGACTTGCTGCGTTGCGCCGGAACGGCGCGTTCCCACTCCTGTTCGGCTTGCTTGGAGCTGTCGCCAGTCGCTTCCACCACTTGCTTCGTGATCGCCTCGACGATGGGATAGGGATCGCGCCCGATCGGAACAACCACTTGAAGTTCGTCCCAAAGCCATTGCCCAGATGTTGAAAAATTGAAGTAGTGCCCTTCGATGGCGAAACTGTTCGTGAAGGTCACGCGTCTACCCGTTGGGTGTCCGGGGTCGCTCCAATTGCCGGTTTCCAGCAGCACGGTATGAAACATGCCGAGCTCCGTGACTTCGCCGCTGACACCGTTGATTTCCACCCAGTCACCGAGCCGGATGCCGTTTCTGCCCATCAGTACCAGCCAACCAAAGAAGGCCACGATGAAATCTTTTAATGCCACCGTCAGGCCCGCGCCGACGATGCCGATCGTGGTGGCGAACTGACTTGGAATGCCAATAACGACCAACAAAATAATCAGCACGGCAACTACGCGCAAGCTCATGCGCGTGAGGCTGCGCAGCGTCTCGACCTGTCGGCGATCCAGTTTCGGCCGGTCCAGCAGATGCTGCAGCCAGCCGTCCAGCAACAACAATAGAATCAACACGCCGATGACGATCAACGCATCCAGAAGCATCCCGTGAGCGAGTTTCTGAGATTGCAGTACAACGACTGAAGCCCACTGTCTGTATAGATGTGCGAGTTGGTTTTGATCCGCGATTCGTCGATTGACGAGGGTCAATATCGTTTGATCCGCGGCAATGGCTTTGGTGCGCCCAACCAACGACGCGGCATCCTCGTGAGACTGTTGCACGTGCGGTGTTGCGGGCGGCGCCTGGGCGGCATCTTTTGCGGCCTTGGTGTGCAAGGCGAGTTCGGGAATACTCCCCTTCGTGGCATCAAGGCCGTTCGCCAGCGTTGCATGTCTGGCGCCGAGCGCTTGAGCCTTTTGCAGAGCGGCGTATGCCGACGCTTCCAGCGCCTGTTCTTTCTGTTTTAACTGCCACCATTCGCGAAATTTTGCAATTGAACCCCGTTGCTCATCGGCTACCGGTTTTGCGGCCGGTGGATTCGGATGCGCCTTGGTCTGCGCGTCATGTTCCTGCACCATCGACTCGATTTGCTGCCGCGGATTGCCGCCTGCGTCGAGCAAGTTTTGGTTGGATTCGTCCAATTCGTCCTTGTCGAGCTCCAATTGCGACTGCGCGAGGTCTAACTGATCTTGGATTTTGTCCTTTTGATCGGCTTTGGCCTGCGCGAGTACCACGGTGAGGTCATTTACCCGCTGTTGGTCGGCGCTGAGCAACGCCTGTGATTTGGTAATGCGCGCTTGAATGATCGCGGCATCGGCATTCAACGCGGGCGGGTGGGCTTCGACATCGCGAAGCGCTTCGGTGAAGGCGAGGTCGAGCTCGTGGTCGGCGATTCGCAGCGCCGACTGACTGAATGACTGCTCCTCGGGCGCGATCGCCAGCTGCGCCAATCTTTGTGCCGTCGTGTACGTGCTTTGATCCACGAGATCGGTGGAAGTTATCGCCGCATTGGCGTTGCTGGCGCGGAGTGTGGGCGGCGCGGTCTTCCACCAGGCGATGCTGGCCCCGATCAGCAATAGCCCGAGTGCCGCACCCAGAATCTTTTCGGCGAGTGTCAATCGTTTCATCGGATCCCTAGTGCCAGCTGCCGACCGCTTCTCGCGCCGCCTGATTGAGGGGCCGCGCGACGAGTCCGCTCTGCGATACCTTGATTTCATACAGAGCGCCGTCCGCCATCGGCAAAAATGTGGCGCTCCCATAGAGCGCATCCAGCCATGGCACCCATGAGCGATAGCGATGCACCAATTCCCATGGGTCGACACGGCTGGGAGCCTGCAAATCGAAAACCGTACGCGGCAAGTTGCGCTCATCCTCCAGGCGCGCGTAGCGGCCGCTAATGCGTTCCAGGCGGTAAGCGGCGTCGAATCCCACCAGATTGGCAAAGGCATGCCATTTGAGGACCCGCGCGTCGACCTGCCATTCGTCGCCGCGCAGAAGAAAACTGTCGCGTTGGCCGTCGGGGTAGGTCAAAACCGCGCCGTACTGCCGGTCCCCATCCTTTGTCAGCTGCAACTCGGCGGCGGGTTGTTCATACGCTAATCGTTGATAGGTGCGCAGGTTCGTGCCGACGAGAAGCGCGCAGAGGGCCGCCAACAAGAAAATGAGCGCAGCGGCCCCATGCGCCATTCCGCCCAGAACTCGTCGCCGGCGCAAGCGACGGATCGCAGCGATGAAAAATAGGAGACCGAAGAGCGCGCAGACAGCTATTAGTGCGGTGAATGTCATGGCGTGGATCTTAGCGGGAACCGGAACCGAACCTCATGGGACTAACAAAACACTTAGCCCGGTTCCGGTGTCTCGTTGCAGACAGACCTAGTTTGCTTTGTTTCCAATGATTTGCAAGTGCCGTCGATCCGCGGCGAGCGGACTTTCGTGTTGATTTCAAGAGCGGTATCGGCAAGTATGCTCAAAAGGGGTCATTTAGTTAATGTGGATCGTACAAGTTGCGCTGCGGCGCCCATACACGTTCTTGGTGATGGCGCTGGTAATTCTTCTCGCAACGCCTTTGGTTCTTCGCAAGATGTCGACCGACATCTTCCCGGAAATAGACATCCCCGTGGTCAGCATCGTGTGGACCTATGCCGGGCTATCTGCGCAGGAAATGGGCCAGCGCATCACGGCAGTGACCGAGCGCACGCTGACCACCACGGTAACGGATATCGAACACATCGAATCCCAATCCTTTTACGGCTTGTCTGTCACCAAGGTCTTTTTTCAGCAGAATGCGAATATCCCGACCGCCGTCGCCCAAATCGTGGCCACAGAGCAGCAGCAACTCAAGCAGCTTCCCCCGGGAGCGCTGCCGCCGCTGATCATTAAATACTCCGCGTCGGCAATTCCAGTAATACAGCTCGGGATTTCCAGTCCGACGATGACCGAACCGGCGCTGTTCGACGCCGCTTTCAATTTCCTGCGTCCACGCCTCGTCACCATCCCCGGCGTCGCCGTGCCGTACCCCTACGGCGGCAAATCGCGGCTGATCTCGGTGGATCTTGATACCTCAGCGCTGCTCGCCAAAGGCCTCACGCCGAGTGACATCGTGAACGCGGTGAACGCGCAAAATCTCATTTTGCCCTCGGGTACAGTCAAAATCGCTTCGACCGAATTCGCAATCGCGCTGAACGGGTCGCCCGACACGATCGCGGGGCTCAACCACATCCCCGTGGCTACCAAAAACGGCGCCACGACTTACTTGTCCGAGGTTGCCCACGTCAGGGACGGATTTTCACCGCAGACGAATATTGTTCGCCAGAACGGCGAGCGGGGCGTGCTCATGCCCATTATCAAGAATGGTGGTTCCTCGACCCTGGATATCATCAGTAATCTGCGCGCGGTGTTGCCGGTTGCCGCTCAGATACTGCCGAAGGATATAGTGATTACCCCGCTTTTCGATCAATCCGGCTTCGTCAAAGCGGCCATCACCGGAGTCGTGCGCGAGGCGGTGATTGCAGCTTGTCTAACCGCGATGCTCATTCTGGTGTTTCTAGGCAATTGGCGCAGTACCTGCATCATTGCGGTGTCCATACCGTTGTCCATTCTGTGCTCGATCATCACCCTGTTCATCGTCGGGCAGACCTTGAACATCATGACCTTGGGAGGCCTTGCTCTAGCAGTGGGCATTCTGGTCGACGATGCGACAGTCACGATCGAAAACATCGAGCGGCACATTCATTCAGGGTCGGATCTGCACAAGGCCATTTTGGATGGCGCAGGTGAAATTGCCGTTCCCGCACTGGTATCCACGCTGTGCATTTGCATCGTGTTCGTTCCGATGTTTTTTTTGACGGGCGTTGCACGGTATTTGTTCGCGCCATTGGCGGAAGCGGTCGTGTTCGCCATGCTCGCCTCTTATGTGCTGTCGCGCACGCTGGTGCCGACGCTGGTCATGCTGTTGATGGATCACACTCCGCCGCACCCCGATGCACCAGTGAGCTTGCTGCAGCGGATATACCGGGCGTTTGACGCGCGCTTTGAGCGCCTTCGTGCCGGTTATACCGGCCTCCTGGCAGCCGTGCTGGAGCGGCGACGCGCCTTCGCAGGCGGATTCCTGGCGTTTTGCGTCCTCTCCTGCGGGTTAGTGTTTCTGCTGGGACGCGATTTTTTTCCGAGCGTGGATGCGGGCCAAATTCGTCTTCACATGCGCATGCCCTCCGGCACGCGCATCGAGGAGACTGCGCGGGTAGCCTCGCGGATCGAAACTGTCATTCGCACGCTGATACCTGCAGGCCAACTCGGCACGGTGCTCGACAATCTCGGCGTGCCCGTCAGCAGCATCAACAATACCTACAGCAATGCCGGTGCCTTCGGCACCTTGGACGGCGAAATTCAGATATCGCTGAATGAAGGACATGCGCCAAGCCAGCGATATATCGAAGAAATGCGACGGCAGCTGCCTGCAAGCTTTCCAGGCGTGGAGTTCTTTTTCCAACCCGCCGATATGGTCACACAGATTTTGAACTTCGGACTTCCCGCGGCCATCGATGTGCTGTTTACCGGTGCCGACGTGCGCAGCAATTACGAATTTGCGGCGAAAATCATGAAGCAGATTGAGCAGATCCCGGGAACCGTCGACACCCACATCCACCAAAGATTGGATTTGCCGACCGTGGCTTTGCAGATGGATCGTACTCAGCTGCAAGCGCTGGGATTGAGCGCCAACGATGTTGCGCAAAATCTGCTCGCGACGACTGCCGGTACGACTCAGACGTCACCCGGCTTTTGGTTGGATCCGGCGAACGGCGTGGTCTACAATTTGGCGGCGCAGTCTCCGCAATACCAAATCGACAGTCTGGAGGCACTGCTGCGTACCCCGGTTCGCACGACGGCGGGTGGTGACCCGCAATTGCTGAGCAACCTGGTCAGCGTCGCGCCCGCCGCTCAGCTTGCAGTCGTGTCAAGGTATAACCTAACCCCCGCTGTCGATGTCTACGTGAGCGTGCAGGGCAAGGATTTGGGCAGCGTCTCGGCCAAGATCAATACGCTGGTCGATGACATGCGAGCGCAATTGCCGCGGGGGTCAGCGGTCACCGTGAGAGGGCAGGCACAGACGATGCGCGCTTCCTTTATTGAGCTGGGCGTGGGTCTCGTGATGGCCGTCGTCATGGTGTATCTATTGATCGTGGTGAATTTCCAGTCCTGGATTGACGCCTTTATCATCATAACTGCCTTGCCGGCGGCGCTGGCGGGGATCTGCTGGATCTTGTTTCTCACCGCGACCACTCTAAGCGTGCCTGCG
>Ga0302326_10028399_pt1 | contig 11256 bp, 15 predicted proteins | sample Palsa_T0_3_FD_202264 | JGI IMG/M metagenome (GOLD analysis project Ga0302326, IMG submission 202264) | Peat permafrost microbial communities from Stordalen Mire near Abisko, Sweden - Palsa_T0_3 | ecosystem: Environmental > Terrestrial > Soil > Palsa > Peat permafrost | place: Sweden: Abisko...
GGGCGTCGCCTAGGTGCCTGCCCAGCGCGTTCTCGCGTTTGTTGGAGCGAAAGGCGGGTCGGGAACCACCAGCCTCTGTATTGCAGTAGCGCGCCAGATGCGTCGCGAGCGAACCGTCGCCGTCTTCGATGGCGATCTTTCCGGACGCCGCGGGATCGCGGTACTGTTGGACGCTGTTCGGACCTTCGACGGACTCCGAGCCGAAGGGCTTCCGCCGATCGCGAATATCGATAACCTCAAAGTTGTCGAGCTGGCCGAAAGCCTTACGTCATCCTTCGCGCTGCGGGCCGACAGTGTCGAACGCCTTCTCATGCAGTTGAGCGACGTCGATACGATCATCGTCGATGCGCCTCAACCTTACGCGGGCGCGCTGCTGCCGTTGATGTCTCGCACCGCGCGTTTTCTCATCGTGATGGAGCCGACGCTCTTGGGAGCGACAGGAGCTCGAGTCCTAAGCGCGGACCACTTGCGCCCCGTTCCGAGAAATCGTTTGTCTGTCGTCGTGCAAGCGCGCGATATGCACTACGGCGAAGTTCAGCGCGGGGAAATCGAGCGTCTTCTCGAGCTTCCAATCATCGCCGAGATTCCGCCGCGCAATGACCGTGGACACGGCAAAGCGGTCGCTGCTCTCGCACGCGAGCTTGGAAAGATCGCGCCGAGTGAAGACCGTATCGATTTGCTCACCAGCAACACTCCGATCGGGGAGCGGCGTACCGATCAGCGACGCGACGAGATGCGCGACGCGCAGCTCGAAGCGGAAAAGCTAAGTGCCGAGCAGCCTTCTCGCGCCGGGCAACGCAAATCATGGGAACAGCTCAAAGCGCGCATCCACGCCAACCTTGCGAGCGCGCTCGATGCCGCCAGTATGTCACGCTCGGACGAGGCGAAGGTCGCGGAAGTGCGCCAACATGTGCGCGAATTCGTAAGTCATCTCTTGATCGAAGAACCGGGACGCATCCCGCTCGAGATGGCCGAACCGCTTGTCAACGAGGTGATGAGCGAGACGTTGGGTCTTGGTCCGCTCGAAGGCTTGCTGGGCCGTCCGGACATCTCGGAAATAATGATCAACGGCCCGCGACAGATCTATATCGAGCGAAACGGCAAGCTCGAGCTGAGCGTCAAGACCTTTCGAGACGAACAACAGCTCCGCCTCATCGTCGAACGAATCATCGCGCCGCTCGGACGGCATGTTGACGAATCGGCACCGATGGTCGACGCGCGTCTTCCGGACGGCTCTCGCGTGAACGCAATCATTCCGCCTCTCGCGCTCGACGGAACGACCGTTACCATTCGGTGTTTTGGTACGAAGGCTCTCGAAGTCGCCGATCTCATTCACCTCGGCGCGGTGACGCCCGACATGATGGACTTTCTGCGCGCCGCCGTGGAGGCTCGCCTCAACATCGCCGTAAGCGGTGGGACCGGATCCGGCAAGACGACGTTCCTCAACGTCCTCTCGACCTTTATTCCCGCGACCGAACGGATTGTTTCGATCGAAGACTCTGCGGAGCTGCAGCTCCACCAAGAGCACGTAGTGCGCCTGGAAGGGCGACCTCCAAATATCGAGGGCCGCGGCGAGGTCAGGATCCGCGACCTCGTTCGCAACTCTCTTCGAATGCGTCCCGATCGGATCATCGTGGGCGAATGCCGCGGTCCGGAAGCCCTCGACATGTTGCAAGCCATGAATACGGGCCACGACGGTTCGTTGACGACCATTCATTCAAACAGCTCGCGCGATACGCTGGCTCGCATCGAGACGATGGTGATGATGGCGGGATTCGATCTTCCGATTCGCGTGATTCGAGAACAGATAGCCAGCGCGATCAATCTGATCATTCATACGTCGCGTCTGCGCGATGGCAGCCGCAAGATCATGAGCGTCGATGAAGTTATCGGGATGGAGGGCGACGTGATCACGATGCAAGAGATCTTCGCGTATCGATTGCAAGGCCTTTCGCACGAGGTCGTTCAGGGACAATTTGAGTACACGGGAGTGCGCCCCGAATCGATAAAACGCTTCGAGGAGCAGGGCGTAGTCTTCAACCTAGCGCGGCTCTCGCCGACCGTCGTCGCGTAGGCGCCGCGGTGTATCCGGCGCTCGCTGCAGTAGGCATCGCAGGCATCGTCGGGTTGCTCGTTTTCTCATACGGCAACATTCCGGCGCAATTCCTCACGAATCTGCTTGTTCGTCTCGAGATCCGTGTAAAGCATGCGAGGCTGCAGTTGAACGCGGGAATCGTCTTGCTTTGCGCTACGGTAGCGATGCTCGCGGTTACAACGCTGATCGTGCTCGTCAGCCACCCACCCATATTGATAGGCATAGTTCTTTACTTGGCTGCCGCGGCGGCGGCTGTTTGGGAAACAGAGTTCTACCTTAACTTCTTGGAAGGCCGTCGGCAAAAGAAGTTCGTTGCGCAGCTCGATATGGTGTTGCGCACGCTTGCAAGCGCGCTTCAGGCTGGGCTCGGATTGCAACAGGCGGTTGTCCTGATGTCGCACGATCTCGAGGAGCCGGCGCGCTATGAATTCCAGCGCCTGGTAGGCCGTACGAATATCGGATTCAGCATTCTCGACACGTTCGATGAATTGGCGACGCGCATGCCGAGCGGCGAGATGACGATGGCTGCTCAGGTGATTCGTATCCACGCGCAGACCGGCGGCGATCTTGCCGGGCTGCTCCATCATGTCGCGGATACGGTGCGCGCGCGCAGAACTCTGCAGCGTAAGCTGCAATCGCTCACATCCGAGCAGCGTTTGAGCGCGTGGGTCATTTTGGCGCTGCCGATCCTGCTTGGCAGTTTTATCATCCTCGTGCAGCCCCAAATGGGGCACGCGTTGGTGTTCACGACGATTGGCCGAGTTTCGCTAGCAATCGCAGTCGGGCTGGAACTCACGGCCTGGGTAACCATGAACAAAGTTATGGAGTTCAATCCATGATCCCGGTAGGTTTGCTCGCGCTACTGGCAGCGGCGACGATCTTCGTCTTCGTGCTGATCCTCTTGCCGGGAACCCGCGATGTCTCAACACAGCTCAGAGATGTCGCACCGACGAAGAAGACGCAAATAGCTCCCGACCACGCCGTCGCGACGCGTGAGCGGCATGGCTTGCAGGCAAATTTAGCGAGAGCCGGCTGGCAGATAAAGCCGCAAGCAATGCGCAGGCGCAGCTTGACGTCCGCAGGCGCGACGTTCGGGATACTCATTCTCTTGTTCGCGATCGTGCGCCATCTCAATGTGTCCGCATTCGAGATTGCAGCATTCTTCTCGGCTGTAGCGGCCTACGTTCCATTTATGCAGTTGAATAGCGCTGTGAAAAAACGCAAAGCGGCAATCGTCCGCGCGTTCCCGGATTTTCTCGACATGCTTGCCAGCACCGTCCAGGCGGGCTTAGCCATCAACGCCGCTTTTCAGACCGCCGCACCGACCTTGCACGGCCCCTTGGGTGACGAGCTGAGAACGGCACTCTCGGAAATGCGACTCGGCAGAAGCCGTGCAGATGCGCTGCGCGGGATGGCAGAGCGCATCGACAATCCCGACGTTACAAACGCAATGCGCTCAATCGTTCAGGCCGAAAAACTGGGCACCAGTCTTTCAAAAGTCTTGCAAGAGCTTTCGGCCGAAGGACGTGAGCGACGCATCATGTCGGCTGAAGAGTTCGCCGCGCAGGTGCCAGTGAAAATGACGATACCGATGGCGTTGTTCATGCTCCCGGCTATCTTTACGATCATCTTCGGTGCCATCATCGCGGATTATTTTTCACGATGAACGCACTCGGTGCCGTCACTGATGCGGGTGTGTGCACGGCGTCTGCCGCGCTCGGAATAGCAATTGCAGCACGTATCTGCAAGAGCCGCACGCCGTTTGCGGACGGACCGCCGCCCGGGCGCGTATCCGTCCCGTTGTTGCTCGCCTTTGCGGGAGCGTTCGGCGCCCTCGTTTCAGGGGGGAACCTCGACCTTGCGCAAACCGGCGTCGCTGTGATCTTGTGCGGCTCGCTCGCAGCGATTTGGTACAGTGACGTGCGCCGCGGAATCGTGCCGGATGTTTTCACGCTCGGACCACTGGCGATCGTTATCCCCGTGGCGCTCATCTCTCACGAGTGGTGGGCGATCGCGTCGTGCGCGATTGTCGCGGTCGCATTCGGGATCACCGCGCTTGTTTCGCAAGGTCGCGGAATGGGATGGGGGGATGTGAAGCTCGCCGCTCTGAGCGGCGCGGTTCTTGGACTTGATGCCGCCGTACTCTCGTGCGTCGCCGCCTGTTTGGCTGCCGGCCTCATCGCGCTTATACGCGGACGAACCCATCGGCCGATCGCGTTCGCGCCTTATCTCGTCGCTGCATTCGCGCTCTCGCTTGTATGGAGTCGCTTCTGAAAACGTACGCGCTCGAAAACGTCGCGACCGGTGAGGTTCTCGCGCGCCACGTAAAGCAAGCTCGTTCGCCGTGGCTTCGCGCGCTGGGCTTTCTCGCGCGGACGTCCGTCACCGCCGACGAGGGCATCTGGTTCGATGATTGCAGCGCCATTCATACGATCGGCATGCGTGCGAGCCTCGAAGTCATTTTTCTCGATCGCGAGCACGTCGTCATCGCCGTTATGCCGTGCGTGCTGCCGAACCGAGTCTGGCTCAGTTGGCCGAACGCCCGAACGGTCGTGGAGCTTGGGATTTCGCAGGGACGACACGTTCAAGTTGGACAGATGCTCGGCTTGCGCTGAGATCGGTCCGGAAGGGTGTTGACAAGGGCATGTCAATGAGCTATTGTACTAACACACTAGTACGACAGCACGATAGGAGAAAGACATGTTGGTCCGCCGCCCCGACCGCCCCCAGACAGGACTCAACCGCCCCTCGATGATCCCGCCGCCCCGCAATCCTTCGTTCGAAGGCTGGGGTCCGAAGCTCTAACCCCTTGGCTGCAATATTCACTGTCGACCCGCGCTCCGGAGTTCCGATCTACCTCCAATTGATCGAACAAGTGAAGCGCGGCGTCGCATTGGGGACCCTCGCCTCCGGCGAGCAGCTCCCCACGGTCAAGGCTCTCGCACTCGAGCTTACGGTCAACCCGAACACCGTGGCGCGGGCTTACCGGGACCTTGAACGCGACGGCGTCATCGAGACGAGCCCCGGTCGCGGATCTTTCGTCCGCAACAACGGCACGGCTTCGTCGGAGCTGCGCTCTGACGTCGCGGAACCCGCCCTCGACAATGCCATCCGAACTGCCAAAGGCCTTGGCCTCGATAGTAACGAGGTCCGCCGTCTCTTCACTCGCGCTCTTTCACGCTGGTACCCCGGAGAGGAGTCATGATCCAAGCACCGCCCGCAATCGCATTCGACAATTTAACGAAGCGATACAGAAATTTTGAAGCGGTCCACGACCTGACGCTGCACATCGAGGCAGGCTCGATCTGTGGTTTGCTTGGTCCAAACGGCGCCGGAAAGACGACGGCGATGAAAACGCTGCTCGGCTTCTTGCGGCCGACGTCCGGAAGCGTTGCAATCAACGGCGCGCCCGTTACGTCGAGCACCTTCGAGACACTCTCCTACGTACCGGAGACCGATGCGCTCTTCGGCGAGCTGACCGTCGCACAACACGTCGACCTCAATCGCCGCGCTCAGCCGCGCCACGATCAAGCGCGGGCGGAAGAGCTGCTCGGTGTGTTTGGCCTCGATCGCCGCAAGCGTGTCAAGAAACTTTCCAAGGGACAGAAGACCGCGCTGGCACTTGTGCTCGCGCTGGCGAGCAAGCCACGCGTCCTCGTCCTCGACGAACCGTCGAGCGGTCTCGACCCGGTTTTTCAGCGCGTCGTCCTCGATCTCATGATCGACGCCGCGGCCGAGGGTGGCACTGTGCTGTTCTCGTCACATCAAGTCGGCCAAGTCGAACGTGCAGCCGATCACGTCGCGATCATGCGCGGCGGCCGCCTGCTCCTCTACAACAACGTCGACTCGCTCAAGGGACAAGAGAAGATCATCGAAGCGACCTTCGCTTCGGCGATTCCGGATCTCAACGGGGCGCTTCGCGTCGAAGTCGTGCGCCGCGTCGAGCAAGCCGGCAACATGGTGCGCATCAGCGTCAAGCACGACGATGGCGAGATCGCGCAGCGGCTCGCGCCGTACAATCCGACCAGCATTCGCATCGTCGATCGGAATCTGGAAGACATCTTCTTGGACGTCGTCTCGGAGAAGAGCTGATGTACTACGTCGAGGTCTTGTTCGCGCGCACTCGTATCTTCTGGTTCACAGCCTTTGCGTTGCTCGTGGCCGCGATCTTCTGTTACTTCGTCTCGTTTCCGCCGCCGCACGCTCACATTAGGAACAACGGCCAGGACGTTCCGTTTGAGGGCGTACTTCTTTTCGGCGGATTCTTTGCGATGATCATGGCAAGCATCGTCGGCGCGACGCTCAATCGCGACGGTGCGCATTTGGCGTACATGTGGACGAAGCCGGTTTCGCGCGAACGGATCGCTTTTAGCTACATCATCGTCGACGTCCTGACGATCCTCGCGTCATTCGGCATCATCGTCGGGATTTGCTCGCTCGTACTCGCGATTCCACCGCAGAACCACCTGACATTCGGCAGTGACGACGGAATCGTCTTGGCGCGCGCGCTCGTTATTCCGCTGATGCTCTACGGCATCATCGAAGTCTCGACATCATGGTTATCGACTCGCTTGTCCGCCGCCAACGGATTAATCTGGCCGGTCGGACTCGCTATCCAATTTCTGGCTATGATCAATCTGCCGTTTCCCCTCGCGCAGATATTCAATGCCATCAATATCTTCAACCCGTTTGCGTACGGTCTGAGCGAGCAACACGGACATATTGCGTCGCACGTTGCGTCGGACTCGCCGTACCTGCCCTTCGATTTCACGGGGCAAACGATTCTCGCGTTCTGCATCTTTGTTGCGTGCTGCGTCATCGCAACGTACAACTGGAAACGGATGCAGGCCTGATGTACTACGTCGAACTTCTGGCTGCGCGCCATCGCCTCGGCTGGTTTTCGCTGGCAGTCGTGCTCATCGGCCTGATCGCAGTGACGACCGTGCGGCTCGCGCCGCAGATCTCCGGCGATTCTTCGCAGATCGCGGTCCCTGTCACCATCGTCCTACTCGGCGCGTCGTGGTTCGCGTGCATCATGGCGACGCTGGTAGCCGGTACGCTCAGTCGTGATTACAGCCACCTTCCGTACATGTGGACGCGCCCGGTCGCGCGGGTGCGCATTGCACTCCAATACATCGCCGTCGATGTCGCCGCAATCTTGCTGGCGTTCGCACTCCTAATCGTCGTGACGGTTGCGACGCTCGATGCATTCCCGCGTCTGCACGTCGTTTTCGACGTTTCGGCGTGGCCAACTTTGCTACGGGCGCTGGCCGTGCCGCTGATGTGGTACGGCCTGGTCGAGGTTGCGACGTCGTGGAACGGCGCCCGTGCGCGCGCCATGATTGGCGTGTCCTGGGCTCTTTTTTGGATGCTCGCGCTCCTCGACGCGTTCAGCCTTCCCGGAATCCTCGGCAAACTGCTCGTCGTGCTCAACATCTTCAATCCGATGGCATATCTCCCGCAAACGCATGCGGAGAACGTTGATTTTCAGGTCGGCGTGCTCGGATTGCCACCCCTCCCGCTCACGTTCAACGAGCAAACCGTGCTCGTCTATACGATCTTCGTCGTTAGCTGCATCGTCGCAATTTACGCTTGGAAACGGATGGAAGCCTAATGCGTTACCTCGGCAGCAATATTAGTCTCACGATCGCAGGCTTGCGACTTCGCATCCGGATCGATCTCGATGACGTCGACATTGAACCCCAGGACGTTCGTCGCGACGAGGGAACACCGGAGCATGTCGACGCTAGGCGAAAAGTCGTCCCTCATCACCTACGTTCGCGCAGAGCGTGATCGGTACGTCGACGAGCTAAAGAAGCTCGTCGCAATCCCGTCGATCTCTGCCGACCCGGCTTATCGGGAAGACGTCCGCCGTTGCGCCCAAGCGTTGGTCGAGCGGATGCAGGCAGCCGGCATGCAGCGCGGCGACGTTCTAGAAACAAACGGGAATCCGGTTGCATACGGTGAGTGGCTCGGCGCACCGGGGAAACCGACGATTCTCGTCTATGGGCACTATGACGTACAACCCGTCGATCCGCTCGAGCTTTGGAAGAGCCCGCCGTTCGAAGCGCACGTGCGCGATGGCAACATCTACGGACGTGGCACGGTCGACGACAAGGGTCAAGTGATGATGCACGTGGCCGCGATCGAAGCACATCTGCGCGAACGCGGACGGTTGCCGGTCAACGTCAAGGTCGTCGTCGAGGGAGAAGAAGAGATCGGCTCGCCGAACTTCGAGGCGTTCCTCGATGCGCATCGCGAGCTGCTCGCGTGCGACCTCGCGATCATCTCTGATACGGCCGTCTTTGCCGAAGACGTTCCGTCATTGACGATCGCACTGCGCGGACTCGTCCATTGGGAGATTCTGGTGCAAGGCCCCAAGGGCGATATGCACTCGGGACTCTTCGGCGGCATCATCAAGAATCCGATTGAAGCGCTTGCGCAGATGTTGGCGCCGCTCAAAGACGAACGCGGCCGCGTCGTCGTTCCTGGATTTTATGACGGCGTTCCGGAGCTTTCCGCAGATGCAAAGCACGACGTCGAATCGCTTCCCTACGACGAAGCCGCCGAAGCGCGCACCTTCGGCGTTCCGGCGCTCAGAGGCGGTGAGGTCGATCGCAAGCCGCTCGAGCGCGCGTGGTACCGCCCGACGCTCGAGATCAACGGCATTTGGGGCGGCTATCAGGGCAAGGGTACGAAAACGATCATCCCGTCATGGGCACGCGCGAAACTTACCGCGCGACTCGTCGGCAGCCAAGATCCGGAGCACGTTCGCCGCGTCGTGCGCGACTATCTCAATAAGGTTGTGCCGAGCGGCGTACGCGTCGAGATCGAAGACGGCGGCGACACGAGTGCGGTCGTTACGTCGCGCGATCATCCGGCGGTTGCCGCGGCAGCGCGCGCGATGGAACGCGGCTTCGGAAAGAAGCCGGTGTTCATCGGCTCCGGCGGAACGATCGGCCCCGTGTCGTCGTTCGACAAGATTCTGCACATGCCGCAAGTACTGATCGGCGTCGGGCTTCCCGACGACGCAACGCACGCGCCCAACGAGAAATTTACGCTGACTCAGTTTTACGGCGGGATTGAGACGCTCGTCTATCTCTACGACGAGCTGGCTGAATCGTAGAAGTCGTCCTCTCCAACAAGGCGTAGCACACCGAGAGGTAGCTTCGAACCATACTCTTGAGCGAGAAATTTTGCATGGTGCCGGACGCGGCGCTTTGCCTCGAAGGGTTTCCCGCCTTCGATGTAAGCCCGTGCGATTATCGCGACGATCGATGTATCGAGTTGGTCGAACGTCAGTAGCCTCTCAGCGACTTCGATCGCCGCTGAATAGTGGAGGGCCTGGAGATCGGTGTCGATCAAAAGTAGGCCGCAAGCGCGGCGAAGCTCGACTAAGCGCGGTTTGACCTTACTGAACCACGTCCACGTGTCGTACACGTACGGAAGATCGACGTCGACCGACCTGAATAGACGCTCGATATGTTCGCGCCGCGGACCTTCGGCGTCAGGTAAAGCTCGGGACACTCGCACGGTTTCTTCTGCGTCTCGAACGTCGACGCGAACGTGGTCGCCGAGACGGTAGCCGCCTTCGTGCACGATCGTCGTGTGCTCGCCGATGCAACGTCGCAAACGATGGACCGTGGTCCGCAATGTGGGTGCTGCGCGCTCCCTGACGACTCCGGGCCACAGATGTTCGAGCAACGTATCGCGTGGAAGCGGAGAATGAAGGGAAACGAGCGCGACGATCAATTCGAGTTCGCGCTCGCGAAGCCGGCACGGCGTGCTATTTCGCGAAACCCGGCCTCGAAAAATCTCTACGTTGATCGCGGCTAAATCGGCTGCGGCGCGATCAATCAACTAAACCTGTCGTTCTGACATGGGACATGAGGGTACCCCTCGTTAGGAAAGGTTACCAATCTCCGCAGATTCTTGCTACACTCGGCAGTGTGCAAAAAGAATCGTGATTCAGCGCACGTAATGGACCATTTCAAATGGTAAATTGAATCAGGAAGTCCTGATCAACGGCCGCGAAAGCCTGATTTCTAAAGGCTTCGACACGCTTGCATTGCATGAGAAAGCAATATGATGCAGACGCTGTCGACGACTACTCGACTAATAGTACGGACGCTAAATGTCTTTGATAATTATATCGTTTTTGTGCAGAAAAAGTCGATGTCTACACTGCACACTAAAAGTGTGGACGGACGTTTCGCGCGTTAATAGAAGTAAAGAACCATTACGGAAAGCGATTCTGGACAACGAAGACGCGCGCTGAAAATCTTTTTGATTCAGAGGCGCAAAAAGCTTCGAGCAGAGGACTTTGGATTTCGCATCCGGGGGCGAAGGAAACGCGGCCTCAGTCAAGCGGAGCTTGCGGAGCTGTCGGAAGTTTCGCTGAACTGGTACGAGCTTTTCGAATCGGGACGCGGTGATCGACACGTTTCGGTTGATTTTGTCGAACGGATCGCGCAGGTGCTTCGGCTCGATTTTAAAGATCGGCTCGAACTCTTTCGGCTGGCACTGCCGGAGGGACGCGCGCTCGATCAGATTCGAGAGCGCGCAGAGACAGTAGCGCTCGCGGTCTTGCATACGGTACCGGTTTTGGTCCGTAACGTCATCGTGGCTGCCGATCTTCATGAGACGGTGCGCTTCTCGGCCGACGCCATGCAAAGGGCGCTCGGACCCGATCTCGCGACGGTTGCTGCCGTGCAGGAAAACGATAGGCTGCGGGGGGTTGCCCTTGGGCCGCGTGCGCCGTTCGTTTCTGAAGAGGTGTATCGCGCTTTTTGGGACGCCTATTTCGATCTTCCGCGAGGTCACGTTGCAATCGAGGAGATTGCCGACGGGGACGGAGGCATTTTGGGCGCGCGCAGCTCGATGACGGTTGCCGTCCGACGCGGCGAAGTGCTTTCCGGATTGCTTGGAGTATTTTGGGCGACTCCGCGGACATTCTCACGCGTCGAGCAAGAGATGTCGCTCGCGGTCGCAGCCATCGGCGAGGTCGTTTTTTCGAAATTCGAGCCTAGCTAATGCACGGCGCCCGGCGCCGGGTGGAGCTCAAGGCGTTCCTCGTCGAGCGACGCAGGCGGCTGCACGGGACGGACATCGGCAACCGGCGCCCGCGCCTGCGCGAGGGCGCCAGCCAAGCCGAAGTCGCG
>Ga0302326_10028403_pt1 | contig 11255 bp, 8 predicted proteins | sample Palsa_T0_3_FD_202264 | JGI IMG/M metagenome (GOLD analysis project Ga0302326, IMG submission 202264) | Peat permafrost microbial communities from Stordalen Mire near Abisko, Sweden - Palsa_T0_3 | ecosystem: Environmental > Terrestrial > Soil > Palsa > Peat permafrost | place: Sweden: Abisko...
TCCTCCCTAGTCCCGTCCCAGGAAGCGCGTAGCTGGGGTTGAGCTGTGGCGTTCGCTCGCTGCAGCAAGTGCCGTGGTGGGACGCCGAAAGGCGAGCGCGCAGCGCTCTGCGCGCGCCGCACCCGCTTGGGTGTGGAGGTTGGATACGCGTCTCTCGGCGTTCCGCTTCCTTGCTTTCTTTTCTTACATTCGTGGCTCAAAGCGCGGATCGTGAGACCACCGGCATCCACCGCCGGCATTCTCTGACGAAGATCGGTGCGGAGAGCGAAGAAATTTCCGTCGCGTGACGATGACTAGGGTGCGGATCGCATCGCGAGAACGCTTCCTCACGTCGTCATTGCCGGGCTTGACCCGGCAATCCATGCGGCAATGCGGAGAGCACTGATGAATGTTGCCGTGTTCGACAGCTCAGCATGGACCACCGGGTCATAGGCGAGCGAAGCGACGCCGTTCTTCCGAACGGCTATGCCCGGTGGTGACGAAAGAAGGGGAGACGCTCCGGGGCCGCGCTCTCGACGGCTCTTATTTGTCCGTCGCTGGGAAAATCTTACTTCTTCGCCGGCGCAGCCGGATTGAGCGCGGACGGATCGAGCGCCGGTGCCGCCGGTTTGTCGAGGCGCTCGATAGTCGCGTTCTTGCGCAGGTTATCGACCATCTCGGCCTGAGCGCGGTGCTCGACATAATTCGTGAGCTGCGCCTTCACCTGGTCGAAGGTCGGCGTCGGCTTGGTCCGCTTGTCTTCGACCTTGATGATGTGCCAGCCGAACTGGGTATGGATCGGGTCGGAGATCTGGCCCTTGTCGAGTTTGAACGCCGCGTCGGCGAATTCCGGCACCATCTGGTCCTTGGTGAAGTAGCCGAGGTCGCCGCCGTCGGCCGCGCCCGGATCTTTCGACTTCTGTTTGGCGAGCTCGGCGAAATCCGCGCCCTTCTTCAGTTGATCCTCGATGGCCTTGGCTTCGTCTTCGCTGGCGACCAGGATGTGGCGAGCGTGAACCTCTTCCTCAGCCGGCACCTGTTTGACGGCTTCGTCGTAAACTTTGTGCATCGCTTCGTCGGTGTCAGCTGCTTTGCCGGCGTCCTGCAGCATCGCTTCCATCAGCACGCGGTTACGGTCGAAAGCGAGCCTCGCCTTCACGTCATCGCGCTGATCGATCTTTTGTTTTTCGGCTGCCTGCGAAACAACGACGACGTCGGTGAGATAGGTAATGAGATAGTCGCGCTTCTGCTCCGGCGGCATCTGCGGCATGTTGCTGCCGATTTCCTCCTCGGCGAAGGCGAGATCGCTCTGGTGAATATCGACGCCGTTCACGCGGGCGAGCACGGGGTTGTCCTGCGCGCGCACAGCGGCGAGCGGCGCGCACAGGAATGCCGCGGCAGCAAGCGCACCGAACATGTGGGAAGCGACTTTGCCAGTGACCTGGCCAGTAATCTGGCCAACAACTTGGCGATTGGAAGCCATGGAACTCTATCCTTCGGACAGGGGGTAAGGCGCCGCTCGATAGGGCGCGGATCGGCGCGGACACTCGCCGAATCGATTGCCCTTGGCAATGGCAGATTGCAGGCACCGTTTAACGACCGCGTGAGGTTGCCGCTCGCATTGACAATAAAACCACCCCCTCCTATCTCTCGCCTTGAATCTGGGCCTTCATGCCGCCTTACCAAGGCTTGGATAACTCAGCATTTTCCGCTGGTTGGCCATACACCCGAAGCGGGTAGGTTCGAGCCTGTGGCGCCATGTCGGTTAAAGGTTTGCGGTTAAAAGGATGATGCGATGATCGGCGCGGTCGCCCGCAAGCTATTCGGTTCTTCCAACGATCGGCGCATTCGGTCCTATCGCACCCGGGTCGACGAAATTAATGCGCTGGAGCCCGAGATCGAGAAGCTGTCGGACGAGGCGCTGCGCGCGCGGACCGAAGAATTCAAGAAGCAGCTCGCCGAGGGCGCGACCCTCGACGATATTCTGGCGCCGGCGTTCGCCACCGTGCGTGAGGCCGCCAAGCGCACGCTCGGACAGCGTCATTTCGATGTGCAGCTCATTGGCGGCATGGTGCTGCATGAGGGCCGCATTGCCGAGATGAAGACCGGCGAAGGCAAGACGCTGGTCGCGACGCTGCCGGTCTATCTCAATGCGCTCGCCGGGCGCGGCGTCCATGTCGTCACGGTCAACGACTATCTCGCCAAGCGTGACGCCGAATGGATGGCGCAGATCTACGGCTTCCTCGGCCTGACCACCGGCATCATCGTGCACGGCATCGACGACGAGCAGCGCAAGAAAGCTTACGACAGCGACGTAACCTACGGCACCAATAACGAGCTCGGCTTCGATTATCTGCGCGACAATATGAAGTACCGGCTCGAGGATATGGCGCAGCGTGGCCACACCTTCGCCATCGTCGACGAAGTTGACTCGATCCTGGTCGACGAAGCGCGCACGCCACTGATCATTTCCGGTCCGCTCGATGACCGCTCCGAATTCTACAACACCATCGACACCCACATTCCGGGGCTTGCCAAGGAAGATTACGAACTCGACGAAAAACAGCGCACCGTCAATCTGACCGAAGTCGGCATGGAGAAGATGGAGCAGGGGCTCCGCGCCGCCGGGTTGCTTAAGTCGGAGTCACTTTACGACGTCGAGAACGTCTCCGTCGTGCACCACGTCAATCAGGCGTTGCGCGCTCACAAATTGTTCCAGAGCGACAAGGACTACATCGTGCGCAACGGCGAAGTCGTCATCATTGACGAGTTCACCGGCCGCATGATGCCGGGCCGGCGCTATTCCGAAGGTCTGCACCAGGCGCTCGAAGCGAAAGAGCATCAGCCGATCCAGCCGGAAAACCAGACGCTCGCCTCGATCACCTTCCAGAATTATTTCCGGATGTACGGGAAGCTTGCCGGCATGACCGGCACGGCGTCGACCGAGGCAGACGAATTCCAGGACATCTACAATCTCGAAGTTCTGGAAATCCCGACCAATATGCCAATGGTCCGCATCGACGACGATGACGAGGTCTATCGTACCGGGGTCGAGAAATACCGCGCGGTCATCACGCTGATCGAGGACTGCAAATCGCGCGGCCAGCCCGTGCTAGTCGGCACCACCTCGATCGAGAAATCAGAGCAGCTTGCCGAAATGCTGCGCAAGGAGGGGTGGGAGCAGCACGATTTCTCCGATCCTAACGCATTCGCCGCGCTCTATTCCGGCGATGAGGGCGCAACCAAATCCAAGGTCTTCGCGATCCTCAACGCGCGCTATCACGAGCAAGAGGCGTACATTATCTCTCAGGCCGGCGTGCCGGGCGCTATCACGATCGCGACCAACATGGCGGGCCGCGGCACCGATATTCAGCTCGGCGGCAATGCCGACATGCGGATCCGCCAGGAGCTGACGTCCATCGCCGACCCGCAAGAACGCGACAAGAGTCCGCAGGCGGCCGAGATTCGCAGCCAGGTCGCGCGGCTGAAGGAAAAGGCGCTCGCCGCCGGCGGTCTCTACGTGCTCGGCACCGAGCGCCACGAGAGCCGCCGCATCGACAACCAGCTACGCGGCCGTTCCGGCCGCCAGGGCGATCCGGGTCACTCCAAGTTCTTCCTGTCGCTCGAAGACGATCTGATGCGCATCTTCGGTACCGACAAGCTCGACGGCATGCTGACCAAGCTGGGCTTGAAGGAAGACGAAGCCATCATCCATCCCTGGATCAACAAGGCACTTGAAAAAGCGCAGCAGAAGGTCGAAGCGCGCAACTTCGACATGCGCAAGAACATCCTGAAGTTCGACAACGTGATGAACGATCAGCGCAAGGTCATTTTCGACCAGCGTGTCGAATGGATGGAAGACAAGACCACGGCGGAAATCGTCACCGACATGCGCCATACCGTGATTGACGATCTGGTCGCCAAGCATGTGCCGGAGAACGCCTATCCGGAGCAGTGGGATGTCGCGGGCCTGCGCGAGGAGCTCAAGCGTGTGCTCAACATCGATCTGCCGGTCGATGACTGGGCCAAGGAAGAAGGCATCGCCGACGAGGAGATTTTCAGCCGGGTCGAGCGCCGTGCCGACGAGCACATGGCATCGAAGGTCGCGCAGTGGGGCGCCGACGTGCTGCGCTACGTCGAAAAATCAATCCTGCTGCAAACCCTCGATCATCTGTGGCGCGAACATCTGGTGATGCTGGATCATTTGCGTCAGGTGATCGGCTTGCGTGGTTACGGCCAGCGCGATCCGCTTAACGAATACAAGGCGGAAGCGTTCAACCTGTTTGAGGCGATGAGCCAGACCCTGCGGGAGATGGTCACCGGGCAGTTGATGCGGGTGGAAATTCAATCTTCCCCGCCGCCGCAACAGCCGGCGCCGTTGCCCGCGATGCAGGCCCATAAGGCCGATCCGATCACCGGAGAAGACGAGATGGCTTTGGCGACGGCCGGCGCAGAGACGCTGGCGCGCCACGGAATTGGTTCGGGCCTCAGTGCGGCGACCGGCATGGCGGCGCGTCCGCCACAGGCGCAGGAGCGCAATGCGTCCGATCCGACCAGTTGGGGCAAGGTGGGCCGTAACGAGCTTTGCCCGTGCGGTTCAGGCAAGAAATTCAAGCATTGCCACGGGCGATACGCGTAACAGGAAGCGATAACGGGAGTCGGGAATCAGACCGCGGTGCGATCTGATAATCGATCTCGGAAAATCTGACTACCGTTATTGAAGGCTGCCAAAGCGGTTGTCGAACGAGCCCGCGGGAACAACCGGCTGTGCGCCTTTGATCGTGCCATTGTTGTTGGCGGAAGGCGCGGCGATATTCGCTTCCTTCTGCGGCGCAGAGGATGCTGGTGTGGGCGCAGCTTTTGCCTTTGACGCGTCGGCTTCGTCTGTAGCGGGGCTCTGCTTCGGGTGCACAGATACGTTATGTGCGACAGTTTTCGGTTTTACGGGCGCGGGCGGCTGGGTATCAGGCGCAGTGGCATCAGAGCTTGTGTCCGCCGTGTCGTGCGTCGACGAGAACAAGCTGCCGAACAGCCCCGAGTGCGCCGGCGCGCTTGGCGCGGTAGAAGCGACCTGACCCTGGCTTGGCGCCGCGTTGGCCTTCGTGCCGAACAGGTTGCCGAAGAAGCCGCTCGACGAACTGCTGCTGCCGCTGTTCCCGGTGGATCCGGTCGTAGACGCGACGGTGCTCGGGCCCGATGAGAGAACCGGCGGCAGGCGGCCGGGCTGCAACGGCGGAACGTGCAAGTGGCCTTCGTCGTCATAGGTGTAGGTCGCGGTGTCGAGCTTGCTAGCGAAGACCTTGTTCATGCCGCCGTCAAAGGTGCCGTTATTCAGGGGGACGGTCGGCACGTCACGGCTGATCAACTGCGCCAATTGGTATTCGTCGTTTCGCTGTTTGTCGTTCGCAATCCCGGCAATCGCCGGATCGACCTGATAAGCCGGGCAGCGGCCGCTCGGGCTGAAGCTCAACGGCTTCGACGAGCCGTCGGGGGATTGTGCATCGAATACATAATGTTTTTCGCAAACGTCAACTTTCGGTTCCTGGTGCGTGACCTGGAAGTGGTCGTCGCCGACCTTGAGCATTTTCCAGAACGCCATGTTCGGATTGTTGCGATGGCGCGCGAGATTGTCCGGCGTCATGCGGAACGGATAAGCCTGGATCTGGAATTCTTTCTCGCCGCCGAGGAAAGATTCGCGCGCCAGCGAATAGATTTCGCCGATCTGTTCGTCGGTCATCGCGTAACAGCCACGCGACGAGCAATCGCCGTGAATCATCAGGAACGCGCCGGAATAGCCGTTTGCTTTATCGAACGCGTTGGGGAAGCCGATATTGATGGCGAGATAATAGTTCGAATTGGGATTCATCAGGCCGGGCGTGATGGCGTAAAAGCCCTCAGGCGCCTGACGATCGCCTTCCTTGACCTTGGGTCCGATGTCGCCCGACCAGCGGCAGATCGGATAGACCCGCAGCAACTCGTAACGGCCAGTGGTGTCCTGCTTCCAGACTTCGAGCTCAGACTCTTCTTTGAAAAGACGCACGAGGATCGGGGAATCCTTCGGCATATTTTTCTGCTGGAGCAGCGAGATCATCTCCGGCGACAATTCTTTCATCGCGCGGGAGGGAATTTGGTAGGAACCGTCCTCGCCATAACAGCCGGCGAGCGCCAACGCAGCGGCAATAGCCGCCGGCGCCAGCAGCGCGCGGATCAACGAGGCGCGGATCAAATCGAAACTCCCCAACGGATGGACGATCCCCGTGCCATCACACCGCCAATCGTTAGCCCCATGAGGTGGCTTTCGCAAGGCGAACGGGCGCCAGCCTAAGGGTCAGCATAGAAGTCCTGAATGAATAGTAAATTTTCGTCGAATTTGAGCGGCAAATCCAGTGTGCCGGTCACCTTCGCGTCGTGCCTGGGTGCGTCGGCGAATCACGGCAAGATTGTGGCGGATAAGTCTGAAACCGCTCAGGCGACGGTGCGTCCTATCGCCAGGAATTTCTCACGCCGCAGCCGGGTAATTGTTGATCGGTCGAGACCGCGTAATTCCGCCAGGGCATCGCCGATCGCGTGGCCGGTTGCGGCGATGGTTGCCGCAGGATCGCGATGCGCGCCGCCGCTCGGTTCCGGCACAATGGTATCCACGATGCCGAACTGTTCCAGATCCTGCGCCGTGATCTTCATGCCGGAGGCGGCATCCTGCGCCTTCGATGTATCGCGCCACAGGATCGAGGCTGCGCCTTCCGGCGAGATCACGCTATAGACCGAGTGTTCCAGCATGATCACGCGATTGGCGGTCGCGAGCGCAATTGCGCCGCCGGAGCCGCCCTCACCAATGATCGCGGCGACATTGGCGACGCCCATTTCAAGGCACGCTTCGGTCGAGCGCGCGATAGCCTCGGCCTGGCCGCGTTCCTCGGCGCCAATGCCAGGATATGCGCCCGGCGTGTCGATCAGCGCGATCACCGGCACATCGAAATGATCCGCCATCCCCATCAGCCGGGCCGCTTTGCGATAGCCTTCCGGTCGCGCCATGCCGAAATTGTGCTTCAGGCGGCCGTCGGTGTCGGAGCCTTTTTCCTGCCCGATGACGCAGACGCTTTCGCCATGGAACCGGCCAAAGCCGCCGACGATGGCTTGATCTTCGCCGTACTTGCGATCGCCAGCGAGCGGCACAAAGTCGGTGATCAGCTCGCTGATGTAGTCAACGTAATGCGGGCGCTGCGGATGCCGCGCGACCTGAGTCTTCTGCCACGGAGTCAGTTCGCCATAGAGTTCCTTGAGCGCCAGCGCTGCTTTGACTTCGATACGGCCGATCTCTTCGTTGATGGCGATGGCATCGCCGCTCGATTGCATCGCGCGCAGTTCCTCGATCTTGGCCTCGAGCTCAGCCACGGGTTTTTCGAAATCGAGATAGCTGCGGATCACATAAGCAACATATTATTCCTGGCCCAGCGGGTGCAAATCGCGCACCAGGCTTTTCAGGCGCTCTTCGAGCACGTGGGTATAAATCTGCGTCGTCGAAATATCGGCGTGGCCGAGCAATGTCTGTACTACGCGAAGATCGGCACCATTGTGCAGCAAATGGCTGGCAAAAGCGTGGCGCAGCACGTGCGGGCTGATTTGTGAGGGGTGCAAGCCCGCGGCCACCGCAAGCGCCTTCAATTCGCGTGCCAGATGCTGGCGCGTCAGATGACCGCTTTCGCCGAAGGAAGGAAACAGCCATTTCGATTGCGCATCGGTTTTGGATTGCTTGAGCAGCGCAAGATAGTTCGCCGTCGCACGTTTCGCCGCATCGTTGAGCGGCACAAGGCGCTCCTTGTTGCCCTTGCCGCGCACGATAATGACGCGGGCATCCTGGCGTGCCGCCGATATCGGCAGCGCGACGAGCTCGGAAACGCGCAAGCCGGTGGCGTAAAGCATTTCGACGAGACAGGCGAGCCGTGCTGCGCGCAATTGCATCGCCGGCGGCAGTTTCGGGTCGGAAGTCGCCGCCGTCCGCAGCAGCCGGTCCACCTCGGCGATAGATAATGTCTTCGGCAGGGGTCGCGCGCGCTTCGGTCCTTCAAGCACGGCGGCCGGATCGTCTTTGCGCTGACCTTCCGCGTAAAGGAAACGATAAAGCTGCCGGATCGCTGAAAGCCGCCGCGCCACCGTCGCTGTTGTCATGCCGCGCCGCGCCAGATCGGCGAGATAGGCGCGCAGATCGTCAGTCGTAGCGTTGGCGACGGAACGCCGCCTCCCGGACAGGTATGTGGTGAAATCGGAGAGGTCGCGGCCATAGGCCGCCAATGTGTTAGTGCCCGCGCCGCGCTCCGCGGCCAGCATGTCGAGATAGAGTGCAACCAGCCGCTCGTCGGAGTGCCGCGCGGTTGCCTTTGCCCGGACCGTTCCGCGCTTCATGGCCGGAGTCATGGCAGACGCCTCAGTGTTCTTTGAAGAACTTGTCGGGTGGGATCGTTACGCTGATCTCACGCGACTTGGGTTGCACGAAATGCGCCAGCGCATATAGACCGCCATAAGCGATGGCACAGATTATCGCGACGACTGCGAGAAAGCGGAGCAGGCTCGGCATCGTTAATTGCTCGCGCTCATCCCATTGGTGCCAGCGGGCGGGACCGAGTACGATCATGTTCGCCGAAAGCTTGCAAGTCGTTCGGAAAGCAGCCTGATACGCTGGTATAAATGACTGATATTGCGTTACAAAATGGCATAGTCGGGCCGTCGGTGGCGGCCGGCCTGTTGGATCGGTTGGGCGCCCGCTCGATTGTGCTGGTCGGCATGATGGGAGCCGGCAAGTCGTCGATCGGCCGGCGACTGGCCTCCCGGCTCAATATTCCATTCGTGGATGCCGATACCGAGATCGAGAAGGCAGCCGGCATGAGCATCGCGGATATTTTTGCTCGTCACGGCGAGGGCGATTTTCGCAGCGGTGAGGCCCGAGTTATCGCGCGGCTGCTCGACGGCGGTCCGCAAGTGTTGGCGACTGGCGGCGGTGCGGTCATGAACGCCGATACGCGCACGGCGATCAAGGCCAAGGGCGTATCGATCTGGCTGACTGCCGAGGTCGACGTGCTGATGCGGCGGATTCACAAGCGCAGACACGAGCGACCGATGTTGCAAGCCGCGGATCCCGCGGCGCGCCTGCGCGAGCTTTTGGCAGAGCGCGAGCCGGTTTATGCGTTGTCCGATCTGACCGTGCAGTCCCGCGAAGTGCCGCATGAAGCGATCGTCACCGAGATTGTGGCCGCGCTCGGCGATTTTCTCGATGCGCCTTCTGTGCGGTAAAAGATTAGCCAATGACCGCGCCGATCCGCACCGATCCCACCACCGTTCGTGTCGCGCTCGATGCGCGCAGCTATGACATCGTCATTGGCCGCGGCCTGCTGGCCTCACTGGGTGCGCGCGTCGCGGCGTTGCGTCCCGGCGCCAAGGCTGTCATCGTCAGCGACGAAAACGTAGCGCGGCATCATCTTGCTGCTGCGGAAGTGTCGTTGTCGCAGGCCGGCATTGCCGCGAGCCGCGTGATTGTGCCGCCTGGCGAAAGCTCAAAGAGCTATCGCGTTTTCGAGCAAGTCTGCGAAGCGGTTATCGGTTCGCGCACTGAACGCGGCGACCTCGTCGTCGCTCTCGGTGGCGGCGTGGTCGGTGATCTCGCCGGTTTTGTCGCCTCGGTGTTGCGGCGGGGACTCGATTACGTTCAGGTGCCAACGACGCTGCTCGCCGATGTCGATTCCTCTGTCGGCGGAAAAACCGCGATCGATTCTGCGCACGGCAAGAACTTGGTCGGCGCCTTTCATCAGCCAATCCTGGTGCTGGCCGACACGGCGCTGCTCGACACGCTGCCGGACCGTGAGTTCCGTGCGGGTTATGCCGAGGTGGTGAAATACGGCTTGCTCGGTGATGCCGGATTCTTCGCCTGGCTGGAAAGCAATTGGCGCGAAGTGTTCTCCGGCGGTCCGGCGCGCGAACACGCGATCGCGATGAGTTGCCGGGCGAAGGCGGCCATAGTCGCCCGCGACGAGCGTGAAACCGGCGATCGGGCGCTGCTCAATCTCGGCCATACTTTCGGACATGCGCTCGAAGCCGCCTGCGGTTTCTCCGACCGCTTGTTGCATGGCGAAGCGATTTCGATCGGCATGGCGCTGGCTTTCGAATTTTCTGCGCGGCGGCAAGGCCTGATACCGATGGCTGAGGCGCAAAGGGTCATCAAATATTTGGCGGAGGCGGGCTTGCCGACCCGGATCAAGGACATTCCAGGTCCGCAACTATCCATTGACCATCTGATGGATTTGATCGCCCAGGACAAAAAAGTGAAACGCGGACTGCTTACATTTATCCTGGTGCGCGGCATCGGGCAGGCCTTCATTGAGACTGGCGTCGATGCGCGTGAAGTGCGCGTATTCCTGAGTGAGAAGCTTGCGGAGCGATGACCACCCTCGACTGGTTGACCGTTCTCGCGGTCGTTATCTGTTTGTTGATCTCGGCGTTTTTCTCAGCGAGTGAGACGGCGCTGACGGCATCGTCGCGCGCGGCGATGATGCGACTTGAAAAGCAAGGCAATCGCGACGCCGGTATCGTGAACCGGCTGCTTGCGACGCGGGAGCGGTTTCTCGGCGCAATTCTGTTCGCCAATAACTTCACCAATATCGCCGCTTCGACATTGGCGACCGGCCTGTTGCTCGCCTATTTCGGCCAGACTGGCGTGATTTATGCGACGATCGTGATGACGTTGCTGATCTTCATTTTTGCCGAAGTGCTGCCGAAGACTGCGGCATTCAACGCGCCCGACCGAATGGCGCTCGCGGTGGCGGAACCGGTGGACCGGACGGTGCGATGGTTCTCACCGATCCTGCGGGTCGTGGAATGGCTGGTGAAGTACATGTTGCACGGGCTTGGCATGCCGGTCGGAAAAATTCACTCAATCCTGTCGCCCGACGAGGAGCTCCGTGGCGCGGTTGACCTGATGCATCGCGCCGGTGCCGTGGAAAAGATCGACCGCGACATGATGGGCGGCTTGCTCGATCTGCGCGAGCTGACCGTGTCCGACGTCATGATCCACCGCACCAAGATGGTTATGCTCGATGCCGACGAACCACCACGCGAGTTGATCGATGCGGTGCTGGCCGCCGGCGTAACGCGAATTCCTGTTTGGCGCCGTTCGCCCGATAACGTGATCGGTGTTCTCAACGCCAAGGAAGTCTGGCGTGCGCTGCACGCCGCCGAGGGCGATGCGAGTAAACTCGACCTCACCACGCTGGCGCGGCCGCCGTGGTTCG
>Ga0302326_10028404_pt1 | contig 11255 bp, 9 predicted proteins | sample Palsa_T0_3_FD_202264 | JGI IMG/M metagenome (GOLD analysis project Ga0302326, IMG submission 202264) | Peat permafrost microbial communities from Stordalen Mire near Abisko, Sweden - Palsa_T0_3 | ecosystem: Environmental > Terrestrial > Soil > Palsa > Peat permafrost | place: Sweden: Abisko...
CGAGACGGCCGCCGCCTACGCCAACCAGGCCTTCACCAAACCCACCAATGCCAACTGGGGCAATTCCGCGCTGTCCGATTACGCCGTCGGCTTCGTCTGCGATCTGGGCTCGCCCAATCTCAAGTTTATCTGCCGCACCGGATTCGCCGGTCGCGCACCCGCCGTGGACTATCCGCTGTCCAATCGCTTCGACGAAGTCGATGCCCTGGTCATTTTCGACGACGTGCTCATTCCCTGGGAAAACGTGCTGTTCTACCGCCACACCAAGGCGGCGACGTTCATCCGCGCGACCCTGCACCGCTATTCCGCATTCGCGTTCGTGCAGCGCAATCTCAAGCTCGCCGACATGATGATCGGCGCCGCGCTGTTCAATGCCAGACAGACCGGGCTCGACAAGCAGCAGGCGGTGCAGGAGAAGCTGGCACAGCTGGCCGTGTACCGCGAGGGCATCAATGCCCATCTGACCGCGGCAATCGCGCTTGCCGAGCGCAGTCCGGCCGGACTGCTGATGCCCAACCAGTCGCTGCTCTATGCCGGACGCGTCATGGCCTGCTCGCAGCTGCACGAGATGATGCACATTGCGCGCGAGCTGTGTGGCGGACAGATCTGCGTGACGCCCGACAAGGCCTCGTTCGATGCCCCCGAGACCAAGCCGTGGCTGGAGAAATACTATTCGGTCAACGAGCGCTGGGTCGCCGATGACCGGCGCAAACTGCTGGCGTTCGCGCGCGACCTGCTCAACTCCGACTACGCCGGTCACCGCCTTACCTTCCAGCTGTTCGCGCAGTCGCCGCCGTTCGCGCATCTTGCCGCGGTGTATCGCAATTTCGACTGGGATGGTCCGCTCGATTTCGTGCGCAAAGCCGCCGATCTGTCCGAGCGCGTCATGGACAAGAGCGCACGCCAGCCCGGCGATGGCGCCGTCAATCAGTGGTTTGCAGAGCACGCACGGCCAGCCGGAGTGCCATCCGCGGCCAGTAAGGCCGCAGCCTTAAGTTGCACGTGAGCGACTCGCACCTCGACACGGCGGACCCCGCGCTCCGGCAACGTTTTCTGCTGGCAATGAGCCATGCCGCCTCGACCGTGAACGTGGTTACGACCGACGGCGTCGCCGGCCGGCACGGGGTCACGGTCTCGGCCATGGTCTCGGTTTCCGCCGATACGCCGCGGCCGACGCTGCTGGTGTGTATCAGCCAATTGAGTCCAGTCGCCGCCGCGGTGCTCGAGAACGGCGTGTTCTGCGTCAACGTGCTGCGCGAGGACCAGGTGCATATCTCCGACAGTTTTGCCGGGCGCAGCGGCGCGCACGGGCGCGCGAAATTCGATTGCGCGCGCTGGACGCAGCAGGTCACCGGTGCCCCGCGGGTGCTCGATGCGCTGGTCGCATTCGACTGCCAGGTCACGGCGAGCGAGCGGGTCGGCTCGCACTTGGTCATATTTGGCGCCGTGCAGGACATCTTCGTCGCCGGCGCCGGCGCGCCGCTGATCTATGCCAATCGCGCCTACGGCGTGCCGCAGCGGTTTCATCAGCGAGCCGCCGCACGCGTGGCTGACGCCCCGAGCGAGGGTGCGCTGGCGCTCGGCTGTTTTCAGACGTTCGCGCCGTACGTGGTACCGGCGCTGGTCGCGCGCCTCAAGAAGCTGCATCCGGCCATCGCGCTCACGCTGGTCGAAGCCGATCAGGGACACCTGCTCGCCGGCCTGCGCACAGGCGAGCTCGACCTTGCGCTGCTGTACGACTTCGGGCTCGGCGAGGACATTCACGGTGAGCCCCTGGCGGAACTGACCCCGTACGTACTGCTGCCCGAGGGTCACCCGCTGGCCGCCACGCCCGCCGTGTCACTCGAGGCATTACTGCACGAGCCGCTGATTCTGCTCGACCTCGAACCGAGCCGGGACTACTTCCTGTCGCTGTTTCGCGATCGCGGCCTGGAGCCCTTCGTCGGCTATCGCACCGGCTCGTTCGAATTGGTGCGCGGGCTGGTTGGGCATGGATTGGGCTACAGCCTGCTCGCCACCAAGCCCGCCAACAGCATGTCCTATGACGGGCGGCCCCTGGTGACGCGGCCCCTGACGGCCGAAGTCGCCAACAGCCGGCTGGTGCTGGCGCATCTGGCGCGTCGCCGCATGGACGCCAGCGCCCGGGCATTCGCCGGTCATTGCCGCTCGTTCTTCGGAGTCACCCATGCACACCCGGATCCGCAAATTCAACACCCGCGACACCTACCCGGAGCAGAAGCTCGATAACGACCTGTGTCAGGCGGTCGTGGCTCACGGTCGCACGGTGTTCGTTCGCGGGCAGGTTGGACAGGACCTCGATACCGCGGTTACTGTCGGGGCGGGAGACGCCGCAGCCCAGGCCGAACAGGCAATGCAGAATATCAAGCAGCTGCTGGGCGAAGCCGGTGCCAGGCTCGAACACATCTGCAAGATCACCATCTATCTGACCGACCCGCGGTTTCGGGAGGCGGTCTATCGCACCGTCGGCCGATGGTTGCAGGGTGTGTATCCGGTGTCCACGGGTATCGTCGTGGCCGGGCTGGCGCGTCCGGAGTGGCTGGTGGAGGTGGACGTGATCGCCGTGATACCCGATGAGACGTGAGCGGTGACGTTCTCGATCGTCGCGCGCTCAGCCGATGCCCGCATGTTCGGCGTGGCCATAGCCTCGTCATCGCCCGCGGTCGCGGCGCGCTGCGCGCACGCGCGCGCCGGCGCCGGGGCCGTGGCCTCGCAGAACATTACCGATCCATCGCTGGGACCGCGCATCCTCGAGGCGCTCGCGCGTGGGACGAGCACGCAGGCAGCACTCGCGGCCGCGCTGGCCGCGACCCCATTCGGCGCTTACCGACAACTGCTCGCGGTGTCAGGCGAGGATCCTCCGCTGGCGTACTCGGGGGCGCGCGCACTGGGGATCGCCGCCACGGCCACCGGCATGCACGCCGCTGCCGCCGGTAATCTGCTGGCGCGGGCCGACGTTCCCGCGGCCATGATCACAGCGTTTGCAGCCGCCGCGGGACATCTTGGCGAGTGTCTGCTCGCTGCGCTGCATGCCGGTCTCGAGCGCGGCGGAGAAATGGGTCCGATCCATTCCGCGGGCCTGCTGATCGTGCGCGAGGTCCCCTGGCCGATTGTCGATCTGCGGGTCGATTGGACCGAGGATGATCCGGTGGCGGCGCTGAGCGCCATCTGGGATATCTACGCGCCGCAGATTGACGACTATGTTCAGCGCGCGCTCGACCCGGCGGCGGCTCCGAGCTTCGGTGTCGCCGGTGAGCCATGAAATATACCTTCCGCCAGTTGGCGTATTTCATTGCGGCCGCGGAGACCGGCAGCATTACGCTGGCCTCCAGGCGCGCCAGCATCTCCCAGCCCGCGATCTCGACCGCGATCTCGCACATCGAGCGCGAACTCGACGTGCAATTGTTTCTGCGCCACCATGCGCACGGCCTGTCGCTGACGCCCGCCGGGCGCGCGCTGCTGCGCGAAGCCAAGCAGCTGCTGAAGCAGGCCGAGGGACTGTATTCGGCCGCCGCGGACACCAGCCATCAAATGCGCGGCGAGCTGTCGGTGGGATGGTTTTCCACGCTGGCGCCGATAGTGATGCCGGAGCTCATCCATTCGTTCCTCAAAGCCTATTCGGAAGCGCACATTCGTTCGCGCGAAAACCATCAGGAAGGTCTGCTGCAGAGTTTGCGCGAGGCGGAAACGGAAGTCGCGATCACCTACGATCTGCAGATCAGCGACGACATCACGTTCCTGCCGCTGGCGAGCCTGCCGCCCTATGCCTTGTTCGGCGCCTCGCACCCATTGGCGCACGAACGCTATGTCAAGCTCAGCCAGCTCGCGCCGCTGCCGATGGTGCTGCTGGATCTGCCGATGAGCCGGCAGTATTTCATGTCGCTGTTCATTCGCGAACGGCTCGAACCGAACGTCGTTTGGGCCTCCTCACAGCAGGAAGTGGTTCGAACCATGGTGGCGAACGGCCTGGGCTATACGCTGGCCAACGCGCGTCCCCGGGCAAGCGTGGCACTGGATGGACGGCGCGTGCACAGGGTGGCGCTGAGCGGGGATCCGCCGCCGGTGCGCATCGGCATCGCCACCCTCAAGCAGCTCAAGAAGACTCGCCTGGTCGAGGCTTTCGAACGCCACTGCGGGCAATTGTTCTCCGAATCCTATATCCCGGGCATGGCGCCGCCGATCGCCCCGCGGCGGCGCAAGCGGCGCTCATGAGCGCCGCCACCACCAGCTTGCAGCAGCAGGTTCAAGAGGCAATGGCGCGCGGCCGCCCGGCCGAGGCGCTGCCCGAGATCGAGCGCGCATTGCGTATCGAGCCGGCCAACGCCGCATTTCTGCTGTACCGCGCTCAATGCCTGCTCGGACTCGGGCAGCTTGCCAGAGCCTGCGAGGCGGCCGCCGCCGCACAACGCCAGGCTCCGGCCGACCCTGTCCTGTGGGATGCGATCGGCACCGTCTACAGCCGCGGCAATGACCAGCAGCGCGCCTTGGCGGCGTACGAGCGGGCGGTCGCCTTGGCGCCGGACAAGGCGCAGTTCCTGTTCAATCGCGCCGCGGTGCGCCGCTTTCTGGGCTCACTGACCGAGGCCGAGGCCGATTACGATCGGGTCATCGCCCTCGACCCGACAGACTTCGAGGCTTACAAGAATCGCTCGCAGTTGCGCACCCAGAGCGCGGAGAGAAACCACGTTGCCGAGCTCGAAGCGCTGCTCGCGCGCACTGCCGACTGGCGCGCGGCCGTGCAGCTGCACTACGCGCTCGCCAAGGAATACGAGGACCTGGGCGAGCACCAGCGCTCGTTCGAGCAGCTGCAGCGTGGCGCAGGCATGCGACGCGCGCATCTGCAATACGACATTGCCGCCGATGTCGCAACCGTCGACTGGATCATCCAGGCGTTTCCGGGCACCACCGAGCGGAGCGCACGCCAGGCCTGCGCCGAGGCGCCCATCTTCATCGTCGGCCTGCCGCGCAGCGGCAGCACGCTGGTTGATCGCATTCTGAGCAGCCATTCGCTGGTTTACTCGGCCGGCGAGCTCAACAGCCTGGCGCTGGCCATTGTCGCCGCGGTGCGCCGGCACAGCGCCAGCCGGCAAATCTCCCGCCAGCAGCTGATCGCCGCGTCGGCGCAGCTGGATTTTGCGGCGCTGGGTCGTGATTACCTCGAGCGAGCGAGAGCCGCCGGCGCCGCCGGCGAGCGCTTCACCGACAAGATGCCGCTGAATTACCTCTACTGTGGATTGATACGCCGCGCATTGCCCAATGCGCGCATCGTGCACGTGAGCCGCAGCCCGATGGCCGCCTGCTACGCCATCCACAAGACGCTGTTCGAAGCCGCCTACCCCTTTGCCTACGATCTCGCGGAGCTCGGCCAGTACTACCTGGCGTACCGGCGTCTGATGGAGCATTGGCAGGCGACGCTGCCGGGGGCGATTCTGTGCCTGAGCTATGAATCCCTGGTGGCCGATCAACTCGGCCAGACACGCCGGCTGCTGCAGTTCTGCGGCCTGGAATGGCAGCAGACGTGCGCACAGTTTCAGCACAATCCGGCAGCCACCACCACCGCCAGTGCGGCGCAGGTGCGCCAGCCGATCTACGATTCCTCGGTATTGCAATGGCGGCATTACCAAACGCAGCTCGCGGCACTGAGCCGTGTACTCAGCGCCGGCGGCCTGCATGTCGATTGAAGGCAAATCCATCGACTATGTCGCCGAGCACGAACGCCACGGCCGGGTCATCGATCAGGGGCCGTTCTGGTTCCTGGGCAATTTTCAGTTCTTCACCATCGCCATCGGCTTCGTCGGACCGAGCATGGGCCTGAGCTTCGGCTATACGGCGCTCGCCGGCGCACTCGGCATTCTGTTCGGAACCGTGTTCGTCGCCTTTCACGCCTCTCAGGGACCGGAACTCGGGCTGCCGCAGATGATCCAGTCGCGCGCGCAATTCGGCTTTCGCGGCGTGGTGGTGGTGCTGATCGGCACGTTATTCACCTTCGTCGGCTTCAACGTCGCCGACAGCGTGCTGAGCGCGCGCGGCCTCAACGGCATCCTCGGCTGGAATGAAAGCATCGTCACACTGCTGGCGGTCGGCAGCGCCACGCTGCTGGCGATCTACGGTCACGACTGGCTGCACCGCGTGTTCCGCTGGTGCTTTCTGCTGTGCATGCCGCTGTACACACTGCTGACGCTGGCCATCCTGGCCGGCAGGATACCGGCGAGCCACCCGGTGGTCGGACACTACAGCTGGGTGGCGTTCTGCGGCCAGTTCGCCGCCAGCGCCAGCTACAACATCACCTACGCGCCTTCCGTATCGGATTACTCGCGCTACCTGCCGCGGCGTACGCCGCGGCGAGCGATCATTGCAGCCGTGTTCATCGGCGCATCTTCATCGGCGATCTGGTTGATTGCCCTGGGCGCGTGGCTGGCGACGCGCCTCGGGGCTGCCGACGGTCTGGTAGCGCTGCATGATGCGGGCAATGCGGTATTCGCGGGCTTCGGCGTGCTCATGTCATTGGCTTCGGTGACGGCACTGGTGGCGACCATGGGCCTGAACGCCTACAGCGGCATGTTGACGGTGGTCACCGGGCTGAATTCGCTGTGCCAGATGCAGCCGAGCCCGCGTCTGCGGGTCGTGACGATTGTCGGCCTGGGCGCGCTGTCGGTGGCACTGACCCTTGCGATCAGCGCCAATGCCATAGCGCTGCTGTTCGCGGTGCTGACGATCATGCTGTACCTGCTGGGTCCATGGACCTCGATCAATCTGATCGACTACTTCTTCGTGCGGCACGGGCGCTATGCGATCACGCAATTGTTTCAGCCGCACGGCATCTACGGCTCCTGGGGCGCGCGGGGACTGCTGGCCTACCTGATCGGCTTCGCCGCGACCTTGCCCTTCTTTGTGCTGCCCGATCTGTACATGGGGCCTGCCGCCCGTGCCCTGGGCGGTGTCGATGTCGGCTGGCTGGTGGGCCTGCTGGTCGCCGGCGGCGTATATCTTTGGCTTACGCGCTCCTTCGATGCCAGCCGGGAGGCCCCGGCCATCCTCGCCAGCGAGCGCCTGCTCGCGGGACGCTGAACCATGGCCAACGTCGATCTGCTGGTCGTGATCGCGTATATGGCCGGAATCCTCGCAGCCGGATTCTGGGCGCGACGCAAAGCCACGACGCAGGATCAGTTCCTGGTTGCCGGCCGTTCGGTCGGTCCCTGGCTGTATGCGGGCACGCTGGCGGCAATCGTGCTCGGCGGCGCCTCCACGGTCGGCGGCGTCAAACTCGGCTACCAGTACGGCATCTCCGGCATGTGGTTCGTCTTCATGCTCGGTCTGGGCATCATCGTGCTGAGCGCCGTGTTCGTCGAGCGCATCCTCGGGCTCAATCTCTATACCGTGCCCGAGCTGCTCGAGCGCCGCTACAGCCCGTACGCGCGCATCGCCGGCGGTGTCGTCATGGTCGCCTATGACCTCATGGTGAGCGTCACGGCAACGATCGCGGTGGGATCGATCATGGAAGTCATCGTCGGTATCCCGCGAACGTCCGCGATACTGATCAGCAGCGCCGTCATGGTCGCCTATTCCGTGCTCGGCGGCATGTGGTCGCTGACCCTGACCGACATCATCCAGTTCATCATCAAGACGGTCGGCATCCTGTTCATCCTGCTGCCCGCGGCGATATGGCACGCGGGTGGTCTGTCGGCCATGCACGCCCGGCTGCCTGGCGAGTTCTTCTCGCTCACGCACATCGGCATCGGCAAGATCGTCTCGTTCTTCGTGCTGTATTTCTTCGGCATCATCATCGGTCAGGATGTCTGGCAACGCGTATTCACCGCGCGCAGCGTCAAGATCGCCCGCAACGGCGGCATCGGCGTGGGCTTCTACTGCCTGTGCTATGCATTAGCCGGCGCGCTGATCGGCGCGGCCGGCCGGGTATTTCTGCCCCCGCTGGCCGATGCCGACGCGGCGTTCGGACAGATCGTCAACGCGGTGCTGCCCGTGGGTCTGCGCGGCCTGGTGCTGGCCGCGGCGCTGGCCGCCATCATGTCCACGGCCAGTGCCTGCCTGCTGGCCGCCTCCACGGTGCTGCTGGAGGACGTGTATCTGCGGCTGCGCGGCCGCGGCAACACCGGCTCGATAGCCCAGAGCCGCGCCGTCACGCTGGGGCTTGGCGTCGTCATGATGGGTCTGTCCTGTCTGCTGCACGACGTGATCGCCGCCCTGACCGTCGCGTACGATCTGCTGGTCGGCGGGTTGCTGGTGGCGGTGGTCGGCGCCATGATGTGGCGACGCGGCACCACGGCCGCAGCGCTTGCGTCTATCGCCGTGGGCAGTATCCTGGTGTGCATTCTGCTTGCCGTGCGCGGCATCGATTCCGATATGCCGATCTATGTCGGTCTCGGGGGGAGCCTGATCGTCTACCTGGTCGTCAGCCTGGGTGCCAATGCCGCATGAATGAAAAATTCTATACCAGGCCGGATGCGGTCTCTGCGACCGACTACCAGCCGATGCAGCAGCCGCGGTTCACCGAGATAGCGACGTTCATGCGCGCTCCGTTGGCGAGCAGCCTCGAAGCTGTCGACATCGGCTTGATCGGCGTCCCGACCGATCTGGGCGTGACCAACCGGCCCGGCGCTCGCCACGGCCCGCGCGAAATCCGCAACGCCTCGAGTCTGATGCGCTCGTTCAACCTCGGCCTTGGCATCAATCCCTATGATCTGTGCCGGATCGCCGATCTCGGGGACGTACGCCTGTCTCATCGCTACGACCTGGAAAAGCAGGTCGAGGACATCGAGGCCTTCTATCGCAAGGTACACGCCGCCGGCGTGCTGCCGATCAGCGCCGGCGGCGATCACTCCATCACCTACCCGATCTTCAAGGCGATAGCGGCCGATGAACCCATCGGCATGGTGCATATCGATGCGCACTGCGATACCTGGGGTGAATTCTACGGCTCCAAATTCACCCACGGCGCGCCATTCCGGCTGGCCGTGGAGGCGGGATTGCTCGATCCCAAGCGCACCATCCAGATCGGCATTCGCGGCGGGCAGAACTTCATGGATGGCATCGAGTTTTCCCTCTCTCACGGCATGCGCGTGGTGTTCATCGAGGAATTCAGCGCTCTCGGCGTCGAGCGCGTGATCGAGGAGGCGCGCAGAGTGGTCGCCGATGGTTCGACCTACATCTCGTTTGACGTCGACGGGCTGGATCCGGTCTATGCCCCGGGCACGGGCACGCCCGAAATCGGCGGCATTACCACGCTGGAGGCGCAGCGTCTGCTGCGCGGATTGCGCGGCCTGAATCTGATCGGCGGCGATGTCGTGGAAGTGGCGCCGCCGTACGATCAGACCGGCAATACCGCACTGGTCGGCGCCACGCTCATGTTCGAGATCCTGTGCCTGATTGCCGATCGTCATTTCGGCATCGAACGCCCACCGCAGTCGAGCTCAACGCCCTGAAGGCTTCGGGACCGCGGCGCTCTCCTTGGCCACCAGCCATGTCACCAGCGCAATGACCTGGTCGGGACCGCCGGCGGACTGCACGTCCAATCGATACTTGCCATTGACGATGATCGTCGGCGTGCCGTCGACGCGGTAGTCCTTGATCAATTGATCGGCCTGGCGCATGCGCGTATCGACGCCGAAGGAATTGGCCGTGGCCACGAAGGTCTCCGGCTTGATGCCGGTGGCGTGCGCATAAAATGCGGCCGCATCCTGGATGCCGGGCGGGGGCACCTTCAGCCGCTGCGTGCGCGGGTCGGAAATGGCGAGCTCGCCGGTTTTCCAGACCGCATCGAACATGGCATCGTGGGTGCGCTGGTCGAGCCCGAGAATCTGCGCCGCATAGAATGCGCGTTGAAACATCGGCCAGTCCTCGTCCGGCCGGAAGGCGGCGGGGATGAGAACCAGCACGGCATTGGCAGGCAGGCTCGCCTTGAGCCGGTCGACCACCGGGTAGAAATGGTTACACGCCGGACAGGCGTAGGAAAACACTTCCGTGACCTCGATCTTCCCAGGCCCCACCGAGGTCGGTTGTGGCGGGTCGATCAGATAGTAATTGACACCCTGCTGCCAGTCCGTCGCAGCCTGCGCGCCCGCGCATAGCCCCAGCGCCAGCCCCAGGCCCAGCAACACCCGCGCCAGGATGGTCTTTCGCGCCAGTTGGACTTCACCACGTGTTCGCATTTTATTCTCCAGGCAAAAGCACTGAATTCACCATGGCCAATGGTACCGCACCGCCACTGTCCCGCGCGGCAGGGCTAGTGACCGGGCGGGTTCGAAACCTGCGGCCCGGCGGGCTCGAGCCCCTTGGAATACAGGATGCGCCCGTCGGGCGTGACCAGAATCGCATCGACGTCGTCGAGCTGGTTGTAGATTCTCATGGCCTCTTCGGGTCCGAGCACGAACGCCGTTTTAGACAGGCCATCGGTGCGCGTCGCCGTCGGCGCGATGACGGTGGCACTGCGTACTTTGCTGGCGGAGTGCCCGGTATGCGGATCGATGATGTGGTGGTAGCGCACCCCATCCTCGTCGAAGTAGCGCTCGTAGTCGCCCGAGGTCGAAAACGCGGCGTCGGTCAGCGGCACGCGCGTGATCACCTGATCGGGATGATCCGGATGACGTATGCCGATGATCCAGGGTTTGCCGAAGCGATCACCGAGCACGCGGCTGTCGCCGCCGGCATTGACCAGCGCGTGGGTGAAACCGCGCGCGCGCAGGATCTCGATGCCGCAGTCGACCGAGTAGCCCTTGGCGATGCCGCCCAGATCGATGCGCACGCCCGGTTGCGAGAAGCGCACCGTGCTGGTCGCGGCATCGAGCAGTACGTGCCGGTAATTCACCGCCGGCAGAGCGGCCTGGATCTGCTGCTCCGTCGGTCTCTTGCGCTCGCGAAAATCATACATGTAGCCGACACTGGCGTAGGTGATGTCGAATGCGCCCTCGGTGATGCGTGAATACTCGAGCGCCGTGGTCAGCAGCTTGAACAGTTCCGGGCTGATCTTCACCGGCTGCTGCGCGGCCAGATCATTGACCCTCGAAACTTCACTGGTGGGCTTGTAGACGCTCATGGTCTCATCGATGTGCCGCATCTCGTCCATGACCGCATCGATGGCCTGCTCGCCGTGCTGCTTGTCCTTGTCCTCGGCCCAGAGCTCCACGAAGATGCGTGTGCCCATGATGCCGTCGACCCCGCGTGACAGCCACGCCGCCTGCGCCGGCGTCGCCGCCAGCGTCAGCGCAGTCAGCAGCAGCAGC
>Ga0302326_10028405_pt1 | contig 11255 bp, 5 predicted proteins | sample Palsa_T0_3_FD_202264 | JGI IMG/M metagenome (GOLD analysis project Ga0302326, IMG submission 202264) | Peat permafrost microbial communities from Stordalen Mire near Abisko, Sweden - Palsa_T0_3 | ecosystem: Environmental > Terrestrial > Soil > Palsa > Peat permafrost | place: Sweden: Abisko...
CCTGGCGGAACGTACGACGCCGACCTCGCGATCTTCACGGACACCCTCGTGCTTCCGACAGGGACGTCGGCCGTGCACCTCGCTCCCGTCATCGACAATAATGGGAACTTGGCGATCCGCGTGTTCATCGTCTGTTTCGACAGCAACGAGGTCATCGACTACGACCCCGACCAGAACCTCATCGAGGCCGTCATTCCCGTTGGGCTCGGGCCGTTCGCGATCACGTTCGACCCGTTCGACTACACCGCCGCCGCGCTCGGGGCGCACGTCGGTGTCGACCCACGCGACGCCGACCTCGGCCTCAAGACCTATCGGTTCGGGTACGTCGCGAGCTTCACTCAGTCGTACGTGCAGGTCCTCGACCTCGACAACACGACACCGAACGGCGCTCAAACGATCGGGAGCGAGACGTTTGGGACAGTCGTCTACACGCTCGGCGTGCCGACGTCACCGAAGGGCACCTGATGCGGTATCGCTTCCTCACCGCAGGCGTCGTCGCGACCGCAGGGCTCGCGGGCTCGCTCGTGCTCGGTGAGACGAGCTGCGGGCAGACCCCGACGAACGTGGCCGTACGGACGTTCCAGGGCGCGCAGCGCATGGACGTCCTCTGCGTGCAGGTGCTCGGCACCACACCGGACGACGCGGGTGCCGTCATCCCCATTCCAGCAATCCCTGTCTCGCTCGACCACTGCGCGCCCGTCGCGACGGGCGTCGACCCGACGACGCTCACGTTCCACACGCTCGCCGTCGTCACGCAGACGACTCGCGGCGAGCTCGCGGTCGTCGACTTGACCCTCGGCAAGGTCATTGACACGAGCCTCGCGCTTCCCGGCATCAACTTCTTGCCCGTGGGTCAGAATCCGACCGACGTCGTCGTGACACCCGACGTGCAGACGGTCTTCGTCGCCGCGGCCGAGACCGACAAGCCGGCCATCTACGCCATCCCATCGACCCAGCTCCTCGGTGATTCGGCGAACCTCGACGAGACCGTCGACGGATCCCCGCAGTCATCGGAGCAAGTCTCCATCACGTCGTGGCCGGCGTGCGGCCTCCCGCAAGCGCCCGGTCGCATGGTGGTCGTGCCGACGAGCGTCGTTGCAGGGGATGCCGGCGACGCGGGCGATGGCGGCGTGACGCAGGGCTTCGAGATCGTCGTCGTGATGCCAGGCAACGGCTTCGATCAGCCCGCGCTCGTCGGCCTCATCGACACGGCTCCCTTCACCGACGGCACCATCGCCCCAGGGTCGCTCACGCCGTGCCCGATCAAGTCGATCATCCAGCTCGCCGAAAGCAGCAGCGCCCTCCCCAAGGCGTGGACGCCAGGTCCAAACTGGCCGCTGGGCCTCCCCTATGTCGACGGCGGCATCGACCTCTTCGCGACCACCGGCAGCGGCGGAGCGGTGCCCTCCTCCAACAACCAATTGCCGCTTTGGTCTTGCCCTGGGCTTCTCCACCCGCCGGGCGCCGAGGCTGGAGCGCCGGATGCGTCAGCCGTCACGCTCACGCCTGGGCAACAAGTCCATGGAGCGGGGGTGGTGACCGACGGACGATTCGTCTGGGTGGGCGATCAAGCGATGCCGTTCGTTCACGTGCTCGATACGCAGCAGACGCCGGGGGCGCTCACCGAGCTCGCCCCGCTCCTCGCGACGAGCGTCCTCGACCCTTCGCGCGTCGTCACGACGAGCGAGCTTGCCATCAGCCCCGTCACGCGTGACTACAAGAGATACCTCTACGCCGTCGATGCCTTCCAAGGCAGCCTCCTCCTCTACGACGTGACGGATCCAGCGAACGGCCCGCGCATGCCCCTCACGCGGCCCAACCCCGAGCTCGACCCCCTCCAAAGCCCCGATCGCATCCTGCTGAGCTCGCCCGTCGCGACGATTGCCTTCGCCTACCACGACTTCCCGATCCCACCATCCTCACAGACAGGTCCCGCGGCGACGGGGCTACTGTGCAACCCGAATCCGAACGCCGGCGACGTGTCGCAAACGAACCCTGCCGACCCGGGCGTGTTCTATCGAGACAACGGGCCCATCACGTTGGCGCTAGGCCCGACGCGCTTGCGGGGAGTGTTTGCGTTCGCGACCATGACCACCGGGCAAGTTGCCATCATCGACGTCGACGATTGGGACTCGCCTTGCCGCCGCCCCGCCTACCTTGCCGCAGCCCCGATGGGCAGCGGGATGACTGGCTCGCTCGCGGTGCCAGAGCCCAATCCGTCGAGCGGCAGCGACCTCGACCCGTACCACGCGCCCGACGCTGGAGCCGTCTCTGCTTCGATCGACGGTGGCCTGACCCAGTGGGTGACCGATGAGCCCTTCTGGCCAGTGATTCAACCGCACCGGCTTCGCTCGAGCGACCTCGAGGAGGACGACCTCACGGGGACGGGAGGCTTGCACGCACCCGAGCTGACGACCACGCCAACGCTGCTCATCACCGGAGCTCCCGTCGCGCTCACCGGGCAACCGTACGCGCTCATCAGCGCGGCTCTACCCGAGTTCTACAATCCGTCGTGTCTCACGGCGAACCCTCAGACGTGCACCGTCTTGCCGAGCCCGGTGACGGTGCCGAACGTCTTCATGGCGCATGACATCCCCGACGTCCACGTCGACCAAACGTGGAACGTCGTCTACGAGGGCGTGCTCCCGAACTTCGCCAACATCCCCGCTGCAGTCTCCAGCACCGACGGTTTCTTGTCGCTCACCTTCCAGTCCTCGACTGCGTTCTTCTGTGGCAACGGCGTCGAGGATCACAACCTCGGTTTGCAACGCTTCGCCGCGATGCAAGCCGATGACACGGCGTCGATGAAACCGTCAGACACGCCGAGCTACATCCCGATGTTCTTCGACCAGCGCGTCGGCGACTACGTCCAGATCACCGACGACATCATAGGCACCGTGGATGCGAGCCAAGGGACTCCCGCCATCGTCCCGCCCACCCTTCCCATCGACGATCCCTACTGGAACGAGAACCCCTCGTGCTGGGCGGGCATCACCACCACTGGGGCGACCCCGATTGACCTCACGACCGCGACGAGCAGCTCCGATGACCCCGTGGCGCTTGCGCGTCAGCAGACGTGCGTGGACAAGTTCGGCGCACTTGGGGCCGATGAAAACCCCCAGCGTGACTTCCCTATCCTCGCCGCGTTCGAAGACCACCTCGTGCTCGGGCGCTACGCGTATCTCGATCCCGTCAACCGCCCGACGAACGGGCGCGTCATCGTGCCACCCGACACCACTCCGCAGGTGGACTTCGAGCTCGCGCAGTGCTGCTTTCACAGCCAGGCGCACTTCGCCATACGCACGGGGGCCGAGTGGGTCGCGCTCGGGTCGGTGACCCCATACTTGCATCACGTCGTCGCGGATGCGAATGGTGCTTGCGTCCAGTCGTGTGATCCACGCGTGGCCCTGCTCAACGCGCGCACTCCGGAGCTCAACGTGGGCTCCATCGCGTCGACCGCGTTGACGGGAGCCACCCAGCCCACGCGCAACAGCCCGTTCGCCGTGCGGAACCCTGCGTTCTCGTTCTTCATGCCAGCGCCTGTCGTCACGGGCACCGCCGCGCAGACGCTCTTCTCGGTGTCGGCGCGCGACAACACCTGGCAATTCGCGACGCGCGGCCAATACAACATCGAGGGCATAAGCCTCGTCGGGGCGAATACCTCCGTCGTGCCGAAGTCGTCGATGTTCGTCGCACCGCTCGGCGCGCTCGCGGTCGTCGATGGATCGGCTGAGGGCCTGTTCATCATCGACCTCAACACGCTGTCGATCGCGGACGGCAGCCCGTTCTTCTGATGGGTGGGAGCCGCATCGACTCCGCCACCCCGGTGATGAGGCAGTTCCTCGAGGCGAAGGCGGAGTATCCCGATGCGCTGCTCTTCTTTCGGCTCGGCGACTTCTACGAGCTCTTCTACGAAGACGCGCCCATCGCCGCGCGGGCGCTCGACCTCACGCTGACGGCGCGCAACAAAGACAAGGGCGAGCCCATCCCCATGGCCGGCGTGCCGTATCACGCGGCGAGCGGGTACATCCAGCGGCTCCTCGAGCAGGGGTTCAAGGTCGCGATCTGCGAGCAGATGGCGGACCCGGCGAAGACGAAGGGCATCGTTCCCCGCAAGGTCGTGCGCGTCGTCACCCCGGGCATCGTGTTCGACGAAGCGGGCCTCGACGCGAGAAAGAACCACTGGCTCGTCTCGGTGATGACCGACGGCGCTCTCTACGGGATCGCCGCGCTCGACATGTCGACCGGAGAGCTCGTGGGCTGCGAGGCCCCCGACGCGCAGACGGCGGGCGCCGAGCTCGTGCGGCTCGATCCAGCCGAGTTGCTCGCTCCCGAGGCGGCATCAGCGGCAGTGGACATTCTCCGAGCGTCACGGCCACGCGCGGTCGTGCGCGTCGATGCGTACGAAGTGGCCGGTGGTGATGCGTGGCTACAGACGGTGCTGGGTGACGACCCGAAGCACGCGCCTCCTCTGGTGCGTCGTGCGGCCGCGCGGGTCATCGCCGAGGCTCGAGCGTGCGAAGCCGGTAGGAACCCACCCGTCCGGCGGCTCGCGGTCTACGCCCTCGGCGACACGATGCTCCTCGACGAGGCGACGCAGGCGCATCTCGAGCTCGTCCGCACGACCACGGGCGACACGCGGGGTTCCCTCCTCGCGGAGATCGACGAGACGTGCACGGCGCAAGGCGCGAGACTCTTGCGGCGCCGCTTGCTCGCGCCGAAGACGGACGTGGCCGAGATCCGCCGCCGTCTCGATGCCGTCGAGCTCTTCGTGACGCAACCTGGGCTGCGGCGAGAGGTCCGAACAGCGCTCGCGTCCGCGCGCGACCTCGAACGGATCACCATCAAGATCGTGCTCGGACGTGTCATGCCACGTGACCTCGCAGCCATGCGCGACACGCTGGTGCTGCTGCCTGCGCTTCGTGATGCCCTCGAACACTGCCCAGACGCGACCGGCCGTGACGCGCTCGGCGTGATCCCTGGCGAGCCGTGGATCGACGTGTGCGACCAAGCTCGGACCCTCTTGCAAGCTCGGATTGCAGACGATCCGCCGCTGCGCGTGTCCGACGGCGGCGTCATGCGCCCTTCTTTCGATGCGGCGCTCGACGAGCAGCGGGGTCTCATGCAGCACGGGCAGAAGCTCGTCGTCGAGCTCGAAGCCCGCCTTCGCGAGACCACACAGATCCCCAGCCTCAAGCTCCGCTACACGCGCGTCTTTGGTTGGTACATCGAGGTGACGCGCTCGCACACGAGCAAGGCCCCGCCGGCCTGGCGCCGCAAACAAACGATCGCAACGGGCGAGCGCTACACGAACGACGAGCTCGAGACGCTCGCTGACAAGATCGCTCACGCCGAAGAGCGATGTGCCGAACGAGAAGCCGAGCTGTGGAACGAGACCGTCGAGCTCCTCGCGCGCGAGGCCTCGAGGCTTCACCGTGCAGCCGCGCGCCTCGCCGATCTCGACGTCGCAGCGGCGCTCGCCGAGCACGCGCATCGGTGCGACTACGCTCGGCCCGAGGTCGACAGCTCGCTCACCATCGACGTGGAGGACGGCCGTCACGCCGTCGTCGAGCATCTCGCGGCAGATGGTCGCTTCGTGCCGAACGACGTCCGACTCGACGCATCCACGGTGACGTCGAGCGACTCGAAGGCATCGAGGTTTTGGCTCGTGACGGGGCCGAACATGGCGGGGAAGTCGACGCTCATGCGCCAAGTGGCGCTCGTGTGCATCCTCGCGCAGATGGGGTCGTTCGTCCCCGCACGTCGCGCGCGCATCGGCGTCGTCGATCGCATCCTCACGCGTGTGGGCGCGAGCGACAACCTCTCGCGCGGCGAGAGCACGTTCATGGTCGAGATGAAGGAGACCGCGAACGTACTGCGGCGCGCGACGAAGCGCTCGCTCGTCCTGCTCGACGAGATCGGTCGCGGCACGAGCACCTATGACGGCCTCGCCATCGCGTGGGCCGTCGCCGAGCATCTCCACGACGTCGTCGCGTGTCGTGCGATGTTCGCCACGCACTACCACGAGCTCACCGAGCTCGCGGTGACGCGCGATGGCTGTGAGAACTGGAGCGTGTCCGCGCGCGAGCACGCGGGTGACGTCATCTTCTTGCACAAGCTCCAACATGGCCCCGCGTCCCGCAGCTACGGCGTCGCGTGTGCGCGCCTCGCGGGAGTGCCCGAGCCCGTGCTCGCGCGTGCCCGCGCCATCCTCGAAGACCTCGAGCGCGGTCCCAAGGCGAGCCGAACGCCTCAGCTCGACCTCTTCGGGGCTTCTTCACCGCCGCCGATCGTTACGGATCACCCCGTGCTCGCGACGCTGCGCGCCGTGGACGTCGAACGTCTCACTCCTCTCGATGCACTCCAGCTCGTTGCGTCGCTCAAGAAAGAGCTGTGACGCCACGCCCACCGGCGCTTCGTCCGGGAGCCGGCTGGGCGTACGCGCTCATCGCGTTCGCAGCATGTCTGTGGGCCACGTGGCGATTCGTCGTGCTCGCCGCCGAGCGGCTCGCGAAACCACCGGGTCTCGATGCCCGAGTCGAAGCCGTCGTGGTGATGATCGTCATCACGCTCGTCGGCTTCGCGCTCCTGCCTTTCAGCCGGCGGCATGAAGCGAGGACTGTTCTGGACTGGGCGGCGGTGGCGTGGCTCGGCATCGCGGACGCGATGAACATCCTGCTTCTCTTCGCTGCATACGCGAAGACGACCGTCGCGATTGCCGTGACCACGCACTATCTCACGCCGATCTTCGTCGCGGCCTCCGCCCCGTTGCTCCTCAAAGAACGCTCCCATGGAGCGTGGGTGGCCGCGGTCGGCGGCGCGCTTGGCCTTGCCGTGCTGCTGAGACCGTGGAGCTCAGACATCGGCAGAAGCGACCTCATCGGAGCAGCTGCGGGCGCAGGGAGCGCCTTCTTCTACGCGTCGAACGTGCTCGTCAACAAGCGCCTCGTCGCCAAGTTCTCTCCCGTCGAGCTCATGGCCTATCACGGCGTCGTCGCGACCCCGTTCCTCGCGCTGCTTGCACCCGCTCACGGGTTTGCGGCGCTGACGACGGCGTCGACGCTCGTGCTGACGCTCGGCGGCATCCTTCCGGGCGCGCTCGGCGGAATCATGTTCATTACCGGGTTGAAGCGTGTGCGGGCTTCGCATGCGTCGACCCTCACGCTCATCGAGCCGGTGGTCGCCGTCGGCATCGCCGTGATCTGGTTCGGCGAGAGGCTTCCGTGGACATCATGGCTTGGTGCGTCAATCGTGCTGGCGTGCGCGACAGCCATCACAGTCAAACGCGAGTAGGTCCGTGTGGGCACGAAGAATCGCCGTGACGTCGTTCGACGGAAGCGTAAACTTCCGCTCATGTTGCGCCAATGCAGCGGGCTCGTCGTTGCGGGCGTTGCGGTCATCGGATCGATCGTCGCGTGTGGTGCGACCAAGAGCGATTTCGGAGGCGATGCTGGCGACGCTGGCGAGGCTGGATTGCTCGACGTCGGCTCACCCTTTTCCAACGACGGCGGTGACGCGAGCACCACCCTCGGTTGCAGCGGAGACCTTCGCAGTGTGATCGATGCGAACGGCAACGTCGTGACGACGTGCCCGCCCACCGAAGGTTGCTCGGGAGGCGTCTGCGTCGCGGCATGTCAGGCTGCAGGCGCGAGCAAGGGAAGCGTGGGCTGCGACTACGTCGTCTCGACCCCGTCTTTTTATTATCCCGACAAGCCGCCGTGCTTCGCCATCTTCGTCGCCAACAACTGGCCATCGGACGTGCTCGTCACCGTCACGCGCAGCGGCACGTCTTACGACGTCACGCAGTTCGGGCGCATCGCGCAGAGCGGCGTCGCGGTCACGTCGTGGGCAGCAGTTCCGTCGACGGGGATCCCGCCCGGCGACGTCGCCGTGCTCTTCATGTCGCATGACCCAGCGTCGGTGAACTTCTCGCCGCTCACATGCCCCATCACACCTGCCATCTCGCAGGCGGATGGGACGGCCGTGCCCGGATCGAACGCTGGGAGCTCGAGTGTCACGGCGCTCGGCAGCGCGTTCCACCTTTCCACGAACATCCCCGTCACGATGTACGACATCATTCCCTACGGTGGTGCGGACTCGTACTTGCCGAGCGCAGAGCTCCTCTTCCCGACGACGGCATGGGGGACGAACTACCTCGGCATCGTCCCCCAGCGCGGCAACCTCGGCTATCCGCAATGGGGCCAGATCGTCGCGATGCAAGACAGCACATCGGTGACGGTCTTCCCCAACGTGGCACTTCCAAGCGGCAGCATGGTCGTCGCGGCGCCCGCGAGCACGGCCACCATCTACTCGCTCAACGCTGGCGATTACATCCAGTGGCAGGACTCGAACGAGATGAGCGGGACGGTCGTGCAATCGAACAACCCCGTCGGCTTCGTCGGAGGCACCACCTACGACTGCTACTCGTCATCCACGTCGACCGGTGGCGGATGTGACTCCGCCCATCAACAGATCCCGCCCGTGTCGGCCATGGGGAGTGAGTACGTGATCGCTCCATACACGACGCGCATGGCGTCGCTTTTGCCGGAGAACGAGAAATACCGCATCGTTGGCGCGGTGGCAGGGACGACCCTCACCTACGATCCGCCCGTCAGCGTGGGTCCAGCGACGCTCACCGTGGGTCAAGTCGCCGACTTCGACGTCACGGGGGGGTTCGTCGTGAAGTCGCAAGACTCCATGCACCCGTTCTTCATCGCCCAATTCATGACAGGGTGCGACGTGACGGGCGGCTCACGACCCGGGTGCAGCGCCGCAGCGATTCAGAAGTTCGGCTCGTGCTGCCTCGGTGACGAGGAGTACGTCATCGTCGTGCCGCCGGCGCAGTTCCTTCAGAAATACGTCTTCTTCAGCGACCCGACGTACCCGACGACCAATCTGGTCTTCACCCGCGTCAAGACGACGAGCGGGTTCCAGGATGTGACGCTCGATTGCGTGGGCAGCGCGCTCACCGGATGGCAGCCGATCGACGCAGCCGGCAACTACGAGTTCACGAACATCGACCTCATCCGCGCCAGCACGATGAACGGCACGTGCGACAACGGCCCCCACGTCGCGACCAGCAACGGTCCGTTCGGCGTCAGCGTATGGGGCCTCGATACGTTCTCTTCTTACGGCTACCCCGCGGGCGGCAACGTCGCGCCTATCAACTCGGTCATCATCCCGCCCACACCGCACTAGCTCACGGAGTCCTTCATGCGAAAAGTATGGTGTCTCGCTCTCGGTCTCAGCGCGCTGGTCGCCTGCGGTGGCAAAGGCAGCGACTTCAACAACGACGACGGCGGAGTGGATGCCGGGGTCGACGGCACTTCCGGGTTCGACGCGTGCGCCTTCTGTGGCTTCGACAGCGGCTCGCAAGACGCCGCCGTCATGTACGGCTGCAGCGGCGATCTCCGCAACGTGATCGATGGCAACGGCACCGTCATCATGACTTGCCCGGATAGCGAAGGCTGCGCGGGTGGCGTGTGCGTACCGGCTTGCCAGGCGGCGAGCGAGAGCAAAGGCAGCGTGGGCTGCGATTACGTCGTGCCGACGCCGTCGTTCTACACCGGCATCAAACCGCCTTGCTGGGCCGTGTACGTCGCGAACAACTGGCCGAGCGCCGTGACCATCACGGTCGAACGCGCAGGCACGAGCTACAACGTCTCGCAGTTCGGACGCATCGCCCAAGCGGGCGTCGCGGCGACGTCATGGGCCGCGGTCCCGGGGACGGGTCTGCCACCCGGGGATGTCGCGATCCTCTTCGTCGAGCAAGACCCGAGCTCGGTGAACGGCGGGCCGTTGACGTGCCCGATCACACCGGCCGTCTCCGTTGCAGGAGGGACCGCGCTGCCAGGCTCGGGATCCCAGACAACGGTCGTCGGTGTGGGCGACGCGTGGCACTTCTCGACCGACCTGCCCGTCACGATGTACGACATCCTCCCGTACGGCGGCGCGAGCTCGTACCTGCCGAGCGCCGAGCTGTTGATCCCAACGAGCGCGTGGGGCACGAACTACTTCGGCATCGTTCCCCAGCGCGGCAACTCGTCGCCGCAGTGGGGCCAAGTCGTCGCTTACGAAAACGGGACGACGGTCACGGTCTTTCCGAACGTCGCCCTCCCGAGCGGCACGGGCGTCGTCGCGGCACCCGCGAACACGGCGACCAACTTCAACCTCAACGCCGGGCAGTACATCCAATGGCAAGAGTCGAACGAGATGAGCGGCACCATCATCTCGGCGAACAACCCCGTCGGCTTCTTCGGCGGGCTCGGTTACGACTGCTACTCGGACACGACGTCGACCGGTGGCGGGTGTGACTCGGCCCACCAGCAGGTCCCGCCTGTGTCGGCCTATGGCTCCGAGTACGCCGTCCCGCCGTACACGACGCGCATGGCGAGCCTCGCGCCCGAGTCGATCCGCTATCGCTTCGTTGGCGCCGTGAAAGGCACGACGCTCACGTACGATCCGACGGTGCCGACCGTGACAGGCACGACGTTCGCCGCGCCCCCGACGACGCTCACTGAAGGCCAGGTCGTCGACTTCGAGACGCCCCTCGCGTTCGTGGTGAAGTCGCAGGACAACAACCACCCGTTCTTCGTCGGCCAGGTCATGACGGGGTGCGAGGTCACGGGCGGCAGCCGCCCAGGGTGCACCAACAACTCGGGGTGCTGCCTCGGTGACGAGGAGTACGTCAATATTCTCCCGCCCGCTCAGTTCCTCCAGAGCTACGTCTTCTTCACCGACCCGACGTACCCGACGACCAACCTCGTCTTCACGCGCGTGAAGGGCACGGCGGGTTTCCAGGACGTCAGCCTCGATTGCCTCACGGCGCCGCTCACGGGCTGGAAGAACATCGACACCGCGGGCAACTACCAGCTCACCAATGTCGACTTGATTCGGGGCGGTACGCAGAACGGGAAGTGCAACAACGGACCCCACACGGCGACCAGCAACGGCGCCTTCGGCGTCATGGTGTGGGGCCTCGACGAGTACTCGTCGTACGCGTACCCCGCGGGTGGCAACGTCGCCCCCATCAACAGCGTCGTCGTCCCCCCCACCCCGCACTAATCTCAAGGGGGCTACTCGCCCTGCGCGGCGCGGAGTGTTGCTTGTCCCCCGGGCATCGGCGGGGGGGGCTCCCCTGCGCGGCGCGAAGCGCCGCTTGTCCCCTCCGGGCATCGGCCGGGGTGCGTGCGATGAATGGTCCGGCCGCTGCCGAGGGGACGGGGTGGGCGGGGGGTGCGGGATGGGAATGCAAT
>Ga0302326_10028406_pt1 | contig 11255 bp, 5 predicted proteins | sample Palsa_T0_3_FD_202264 | JGI IMG/M metagenome (GOLD analysis project Ga0302326, IMG submission 202264) | Peat permafrost microbial communities from Stordalen Mire near Abisko, Sweden - Palsa_T0_3 | ecosystem: Environmental > Terrestrial > Soil > Palsa > Peat permafrost | place: Sweden: Abisko...
GTTTTTCACCTTGACGTCACTTGCCAGCCGCATGAACCCGGCTTCCAGATCTGCCCTCGACATGCCGCTGCCGTCGTCGACGATCTCCATCGACCCATTCGACGCATCGGAGATCGTCACTGAACACGTGATCGCGTCCGCGTCATAAGCATTCTTGACCAACTCCGCGAGCGCCGTCTCCTGCTTGGCGACAAGCTCTTGCCCTAAGCGACGAACCATGCCAGCGTCGGTTGTGAAGCGAACCACGTCTGGCTCCCGCTTCGCGATTTCCGCTGCGGCCTCGGCGATGCCCTGAAAATTCGTCGAGTCGCCCTTTAGCAAAGCGCCGAGCTTGTCCTTCAGGTCATCGAGGTTGTTGGCGTCGCTCATGGTCGTGGTCGCGGATCGTTCATGGTTCAACTCGTCCGACGAGAAATCCGCGATCGCAGATCAAAGGGCTGGATCATATACCGCCGTCCCTCCGGCGTCAGCACACGCCCGCCCTGAATGGTGACCAAGCCGAGACGGATAAGATACTCATCCAGCGTCATGAAGTCATCCTTATCCGCGATTTGCAGGAATTTCTTTAGGCGTTCCTCAGATCCGAGATCATGGCGATGCAGGAACTCAAGGTAGCGCCTTCCCCGTTCGTCGATCCCGTTGCTATCGACGTTCCGCTGATCGAAAAACTCCTTGACACCCGCCAGAGTAATGCTTTCGCCAAGCGCCTTCGGGTCCTTTTTCTTTTTCTCGGGAAGCCGGGCAAAGAAATCCTGCCGAATTTCATGCCGCAGGCACCGCACGGCTTCGCGCGGGCTGCATCGAGAACGCGCGGCAATCTCAAGGCAAATATCGCGTGCCAGGACGAAACCGTTCAGATACCCCTGACCGTGAACGCAGACGATGCTAGCAAGCTCCTCAAGTGTATAAGGCCGCAGCTCGATCAGAATAAGACGGCTGCGCAGCGTCTCAAGCAGGCGGCCGCGATCCGTTGTCGCCGTTATGAAGACCACATTGCTGAAGTCGTATTCCACGCCATTCAGCGTCGTGATACGGGGATCTTCGATCGCGTTTAAGAGCCACGTCTGGACGGTGCGGCTGATGGCATGCACTTCGTCGATGAAGATCAAGGCCTTTCCGACCGTCACCCGCGAACCTCCCCCTTTGGCCGGTATCTTCTGGTTTTCGATAAGTTTGTCGACCAATTGCTTCGGTTCGCGCAGGTCCACGCCGTTGAAGAAAATATCGTTCTCGCCAAGGAGTTTCTGGCTGATCGAACGCGCGAGACTGCTCTTGCCAACGCCTGCGGGGCCGACAAGCAGCTTGTCCGAGAACCGCTCTTTCGTCGCCAGACAGAAGTCAACGTCGTTGACCAACTGCGTTACAGCCTGTTGCTGGCCGACCAAGCCAAGAACGTTCGGTGACGGCGGCCAGTGATCGTCATCCGGCGGCAAAACCTCGGAGGAGCTTGGGCGCGCGGGCGCCGAGTCACTCAGCTTGCGGTTCAGATTTGCCTCCAGGCTAATTGTAGCCGCGGACGGCGAATCTCCAGAGGGAGCCGCCTCTGATGAGGGCTCCCTTTGTGGGGGCGATCCTGGTCCTCTGTCCCCCGACCTGGGCGGGGGCCCCTTGGGCCCCCCTTCGCGCCAATTGCGTCCGAGCACCTCCTGCAAGCGACCTTCCGCTATCCGCCGGAGCACAATGCGTTGTGGTTCCTCGGCGAGAACAACTTCCGTAATGGGAATGTTATTTCCCAGCTCCACTGCGACAACGTATCCGGCCAGTGAGGCTCGCGGAGTCCTGACGGCCGACGAGAACAATTCGCTGAGCCAGCCATACCAAAGGTCGCGCAACTCCGGCAGCGCGAACCGCGAACGGCAGCCGTTGACGAAAATCTCCTTGAGCATCTCGTTCCGCGGCGGCGATAACGGCGGCTCATTTGCCGGATCGTCGGGCAACGCGGATTCAACGGCCATCAGCGTACCGGCGACTTGGGCCTTCGCGCCCTCGATGACAATGCCCTCGACGGGCTGACCACCCTCCAGGTTGGTCTTGACTTCCATGCAATCAATGTAAAGCTGGCCCTTGTCCTCCCGTAGGGCGAAGAGATCGCAACGCTCGCGCTGGCGGCCAAGCCGGAGCCACAGGCGTGCAAGCTCCGAGTCAACCGAGACCAGCAAGGCTTTCGGATGCCGCTTCTGATAATCGCGCGCCGCGAGGAGCATGCCGCAAAACCCGCGTACGCGCTTCGTGTCGGGGAGACCGTTGGCATTGATTAAATCCAGGATGCCGCCGCCCACGAGGTGCGCCCCCTCCTCCAGCAGCGCCGCCATATCGTCATTGTCGAAGCGCAAGTTGCAATCATCAAAGGCGGGCCGCAGAAGTTCCGCCAGTCGGCGATAGTCCGCGGCGCAAAGCAGGACTTGCCGGTTGTGCTCGCGCTTGCGTTGTAAACGCACCGATGACTGCCGCGTCTCCTCCGGCAGCGATCGGTCAGCAAGAAAGCACCAAATCGCACCGGCCTGATCCCCGAGGAGAACCTGGTCGATTTTGTCGCGCAAGGCGTCAGCTTCCACGAGCGCCACAGGCGCCTGATCGCGCCGGCTCGATTCCGCCTCTTTCACAAGTTCCATAAAGTCATGGAACGGGGGATCGTTGCAGATCGGAATCAACTCGAAGCGCTTCGAAAGCTGGTGGTACTTGATCTCGCGGCGAACGGCGAAAGGGCTCATCGGATACGCCATGAGCGTCGCAGCCCGCCTCAAGCGGACGGTTGCCTCGTCAAAGATCGCTGCGATGTGAAATGGCCGTGCGCGCAAATGGTCTCGCACTTCGCCGAAATCCATCACGGCCTGATTGACCACCAGATCAAAACGCCCACTGGCGAGTTTCTCTTCGATCTGATCGCGCTGTGGCCCGGAGAAGAGTTTGGCCGAATGCAATCGCGCAGCGTGCTCGCTGGTTGCGAAAATCTCAATGTACAGGCCGCCCAGCGTAACAGCCCGAAACTCCGAAAGAATCTTGAGGAGCTTAACCAACAGCCGGGCAGGTTCAGGTGGATTGATGAGGGCGAGGCGGAGGGGCCGCGCGTGCGCCGGATACAAGAGCACAAAGCGCCTCAGCGTCGCGAACAACGCCTCGTCACCGTCCGGGCCGCTATACGCATTTGTGTAGTTCTCGAAAGCCGCCAAGCCATCCAGATCATTGGAAAGCGGCAGGACCCGGTTTCCCCCGCGACCGACCGGAAATCCTGGCACGTAGAGGACGCTCAGAAACTGGTCCGGTTGATTGCACTGCTTGATGATGGCCTCGCGGTCTGCTGCGCCGATCTCCGTGCCCAGACCGCGCATGACACGCTCAAGGCGCTGATACCGCCACAGGTGGAGCGGATGCGTCGGCAGCAGCACAGCCTTATAGGAAACTTGCCCCTCTTCAACCTCGCTGCGGACCTGCACCACATCCAAGGCCAACACCCGCTCCAAAACCGCGCGGGCGAAGGCCTCATCCACCTCGACCATCTGGCTGTAATGCTTCTGGATGGAGCTGTACAAAGCCGTGCAAGCATCGAGATATTCCCGGACCGCACTTGAGAATGCGGGCCGGCCGGCAAACAACAACAGGGGCTCATGCGTCAGCACGGTGAGGTCGTTAAGGAACGCCGTACGACGCGCGGCGAACCGTTCCCACGCCGATGTCATGCCCGGATCGTCAAATCCGCTCTTTTGCAATTGGTCATCGAAGACCTGCAGGAGTTCCTTCAGCGAATACGAGCGACCTTCATGCTCAAAGATGCGATCGGGTTCGAGAAATACGGGCGGCTTGAACGACGCGGAACGGTCAAGCGCTTCCGCAATGGTCGGCAACTGCGTCTCGACAAATCCGCCCCACCTGGTCTCGTTGCAGAACGTGCGGACCCAATTTAGAAGCGACAGCTTGTATTCGAAACGAACGTTCTCCGCCCCGCTGAAGTTGGTATCAAGTTGAACCTCGGTTGTATTTTGCTCCTCGCATTCCTTAAGAGCCGTTTCGAGTTCATCGAGCGCCTCGGTCAAATGTTCCGCTTCGTTATCAAGCAACGCGTCGGCGGCGGCGTCCTTCAGATCTTCGTCGTCCGGCGTCTTCGGCTCTTTTCCGGGCTTGTCCGGCCCTGCCTCGGTTGTCGGCTCAGGATTAGGCTCCGGCTTGGTCGGCTGCAGCAGGGCGAGGGCCTCGTCCAAAGTCAGTGCGGAAAGTGTCGCGAAGGTCGGATTTCGGCGGATGGCTTCGACTTTGTCGAGCAAGGCTTGGCGTTTGTCACGCTCGCCCTTCTTGCTGATATTCTTGGCCGCCGTGCGCCAACTCGCAACCTGACGCGGCGCAGCCGCCATGAGCTTTTGCACGGTCTCACGATTCTTGTTGAGACGCTGCTCAAGTCCGTTTGGCTTTGCAAAGAGCTGCGGATCGTAGAGCAATCCCTGGAGCCGCGGGAGCGCCAGCCGAGGCGCGTCATTGGCGTCGCGCGCGCCGTGGCGATGCCACTCGGCCAAAAATTCGCAAACATTGTCGAGGCCGAGTAGCCCGCCAAGTTCGGTATTGCCCGTCAGAGCGCTGCTCAGCGCCTCAAGCAGTGCGCGCTGCCCCGGTATCGAGCAAAGACCCTCGTCGCTTTTCGCCCAATCGAAAAGCGCCCTGACCAGATCACGAACGCCCGGGCGCCTGAAATGCTGCAACGTATTCACAAGACGCTCGTGACCGGACGACAGGGCAATGATTATCGGATACTTGCGGTGATCGTTTCGCCAGCGCGCCGCGATGAAGAGGCTGTCCGCGAGACCGTTATGCGGCTTGTAGCCCGCTGTGTTCGCAACTTTGTTCAGCCCCGCTTCGTCGAGTTCAAAACCATCCAATGCCAGCGACAGTTTCCCGGTGTCCAGGTGCTCCTTACTGAGCGCCTTGAGACCGGCCAACAGATACTTCACATCCAAGAGCGGCAGGCCCTGGCAAACGATGTCGGATAACCCATTCGGAATTTGCTGCCGAATCCAGCTGACAAGCGCCTGCGACGCCAAGGTTTTCGGAGTCATGGCAGGATCTCCGGCGTTGCAGCGAACAGCACCAGCCCATCTGACGGCTCGCTCGCCATGTTCAATTTCTTTGCTAGGCGGATGAAGCCGGCACGATCGACACCGAAGAGGTCTTCTTCATCGATCCCGCTGTAGCCGTCCTCTCGCAGGTAACTGCGATCATCCGGACAGCCTCCGAATACAAATCCCCAGATGTCGCGCAAGTGCGGAGCAAGGGAACTGATTTCCTCGACGCCCCCCGGCGGGATGACGGAAAGCAGCATGGTCCGCAGGGTGTCGGGCTGCAATTCGAAATGCTTGTAGGTCGAGCCCGAGCGGGGTTGGGCAAAGCCCATCCGCACCGCTAGTTCAACGTAGTGGTCGGCCAGAAAGGCGTAGTCACTCCCTGCCAGGGCCTTCTTGCCGTTCTTTCTTGCAAAGACGCCTTCCCCTTCGATATCGCAGCTGTACCGTCCGTCCTCGTTCCAGCGTCCGTAAAGTTCGAGGACATTGTTGTAGTGCCGGTTGTAACACCACCGGCTTTGTGCGCGGAGCCGCGAATCCGCGCGGTCGGAAAAATCCATGAACAAGGTCGGACGGTGTTCGCTCGGCGTCGCGACTTTCAGCAGATAACGGAAGAGCCAAGCGCCAAGCCCCAGGATGAGATGGCGCAGCCTCGAATACTTCGATTCCCGCTCCTTCAGGTTTTGGCAGAGCACGACAAGCGCCTTCGTCTCCGCGCGCATGAGCTGGCTTATCTGCTGCAGTCGCTCGCTCGTCAGATCCCCAAATTTCTCCCGATAGGCGCCCGGCAGGTCGATAACATCCTCGGACGCCTTATTCCCCAGCACAGGCCGCGCAAACAAGGTCAATGTATCGTCTGGCTCAACAATCGTGTCCCGCGCAAACGTGATGACCTCTTTGCCTTCGCGCGTCGCCTCCAGGATCTGATAGATGAAGGTGCCGGCATAGCCGTCGAGCCGCGTGTGGTGACTCAAGAACAGCTCCGACGTTCCGGTATAGTCGTTACCGAATGTGCTGAACGGACGAAAGGCCGCGTTCATGGCCTGGTCGTTGTTCAGAAGCGCATGCAAGTGATGACGGATCGACTCCAGCTCCTTCTTGGTGAGGGACTCAGCAATCCGGCCTTCGGTCGCCAGCCGCTGGTAAAGGTCCTCAGCAACATAGCCCCCCTGCAATCCGCGCTTGTGCTTGACGACGGCGGTCTTGTTAAGGACCTCATTGCGCTGAGCACGACCTGTGACAGTCAGGAAAAAAGTCGTGAAGAGATGGACCGGCTTCATGCCCGTGGGCTCGTAGCCCAGCGTCATTGAATGGATCTCCGGCTTCTTGTTCTCTTCTTTCTTCATATGGCCAACGTCACGCGCAGATACTGGGAATGGTCTTCTGACACCTGAACGCGCGACGTCGCAAGAGTCTCCTGGTTGTAAACGATGAATTCGTTTGCTTTTTGCGGATCGGCCTCGTGCAGCTGGGTCAAGAAGCTGTCGAGACGATTGAGGTCCCGTTCGGGCAACAAATGCCGGGGCAGGCCCTTTTGCACCTTGCGCAGGGTCATGAACAATTGAAAATCGACGATCAGGCGGTATCTCTCGCCATGCTTGCGCAATCGCAGGACGAAGTGATCGGGACGATACTGATAGGCGCCTTCGAGCCGCTTTGGGAGCCGGGGGAGCAAGACATCGAAATCCGTCGTGTGAAAGAAAGCCTGCGCGACAAACGCACGCGAGGGCTGCTCGTGATAGCGATGTCCAACCCAAAGATACAGCTTGCTCCGCTCAACGCGGGTCATCGGGCAATAACAACGATTGACTGCCTCGACAATCTGCTCGGCGACCTGCGTCCGGTGGCCTTCGGACTGCTGCAGCAGGTCGCGGAATTCATTCGCATAGCCACCTTCGAGAGCGAAGGACTGCTCGCCGGCGCGATGTTCGAAATAGAATCGGCGCTTGATCGCTTCGAAAAGAGCACGTCCTTCACGATCGCGCTGCCCCATTCGCCGCCGGTCGAGCGTTGGAATGGCTTTATCGACGAGCCAGTCCTCGGCCCCGGTTCCATTCGCCGCTTCCAGCCTTAGATCCCACGTGGGATGACTGACGTTCGCAGGGTCTGCCCATCGCCGCAAATTCTCCACGAGCGGGAGATGATTATCGGGGTCGAACAAGCGCTCCGAGTACCAATCGGCGAATCGTCCGGCGACCGGCGTCGCCGTGTCGAGTTTCCCCCCGAACAGCAGGCGCGCCAAAACAATCCAGAGTTCCCGGATTGTCGCGCGGTTGCCGAGCGCCCGCAGACGATCGAAAAGCCCAAGAAGGCGTTTGCGCACTGTCTCATCCAATAAGCGCCGGAAGTTTTCACTGAAATTGAGTTCAGTATTGCTCTTGGCGTATGCAGCGAGAGCCGGATTCTTCAGCAGCCGGTTCAACATGGCGCCCGCAAAATCGGCATGCAGCGGATTGCGAAGACTCAGGTCGACCACAAGCACCTTGCCCTGGTCGGTTTTCGCGCGTTCATCGGGCGTAGCTTCGCCATAGCTCAAGCGCAGCCGGCACTGGCGATCCACCTCCGTCAGGACGGGCAGATCGGTCGGTTTGCGGCGACCGTGTTCGCGCAAAAGGTAAAGCGGATATTCATTCGCCGCGAGACAATACGGACGGCCGGATTTTTGCGCCTTCCGCCATTCGTTGAGGATCGGCGCGATCTTCGAATGATCCATCGCCGCCGACGCGTCATATTGAACCACGGCCTTCAACTTTTGCAGCTCTGGTTCCAGGCGGCGCAAAAGATGGGTCTTCCCGTCGCCGGCATTGCCGGTCAAGATGATGCTGTAGCCCTTGCGGACCCTGTCGACGAGGAACTGATCCAGTTCTTGCGCAACATGCAGCACTTCGAGGTCGTCTTCGCCGAGGACGTCCGAACAGACTTCAGGCCCGCCGAAAGCCAGCGAGCGCCAGAATTCGACAACTTTGCTGATCTCGGGGCTAATCGGCTTTTGCCGCGGCGGCGAAGGCGGCCTGGACGATTGTTGGTCAGACCCGTTTTCGCCGACAGGAAGATGATCCGACAATTTCCACTCCGTCACGGACTCCAGCTTCTCCATAGACGGCTTGTGATCCAGCCGCATCGAGAGCCAGCGCGCCGTCCAGTAATCGACGATCCGTTGCGTAGCGTCAAGGTAACGCTTCGGACGACGGACATAGTCCGGCACCGCAGCTTTCTTGCCCAACAGGAAATCAGCAGCAGCCGGAAAGAGCTTTACGCCGAACACGCGCCGCTGCTGATGGTGGACCATCAGGTGTTCCGCCTCGAAGCCGAGCATTTGTAATCCGGCGCGCAGCTTACGCAGGCGCGGGCTAGACCCTTCGCCGAAGACGCTGTTCACTTGCTGGTAACCATAGGTGCTTTCAAGCACATTCTCCACGGCCCGCACTGTGTCCGGCGAGAATTGGACCGTGCCGTAACCGGTCGTGTTGCCGAGCGCTTCATAGCGCAGCTCGGGCTGATCGGGCGCGATCGTGCCCGCTGGCAGCTTCAACCGTTCATATTGACTGCTGCCCTCCGAAAACAGACTCGTTGTGCCGAGATAGGCAAGCGTGCTGTCTTTCTGGCGCGGCTCGTTCTTGAGTTGCGAACTGATGATCGACGCCTCTTTGCCATAGCGACGCTGGTAATCGGCCGCTACCTGCGGGCTCAGCATCAGTAATGCGACCAGCTTGCCGGCAAGAATCGGATTATATGGCGGGACCGCTCCACACGTCGTTAGTTCGAGCATGTTTGTGCCGACGCGCTCGCTCTTAACCGATAGCAGCGCTGTGTGAACCGCCGTCATGACCTCTTCTCTTGCGGTGCATGCGATCACTGATTTCGGATCGCCCAGTGCCGCCGCGTTCCGCAGCAGCATCAGTTTTGCGTCGAGTAGACGGGCCAGCTCCGCTGCCCGCTTCTTAGCGACGAGCATCCGGCGCGCATGTGTCATCGCGCGATCGCTCAGAGGCTTGTCTTCGAGCGCGAGCACCTCATCCGATACTGGAGGCAAGCCGACGGTATTCCCCTCATAGTCCTGAGCAAGGTCGGGAACATCGCGTCCCTTACTGATCACTCCAAGTGCGTCCCGTCGGATCTCCGCGAATTGTCCGCTGCGACGGCGCAAGCTGTCGATCAGTTGCGCCGTGGGCTGTTCCAAATCGCGTTTGGTGCACAAACCCTTGGTCTCGATATGTGAAATCGCGATTTCCAGCTGGGCATTCAAATAGGCCAGCATTGCTTTCAGCTCTTTGCCCGCGTTGGGCTGCTCGGCCGTGGCAATTGCTCGTGCGCGCGCAGCAAAAGCTTCGCCGGTCCAGCCTATGCGGTCATCCCGTACCTTGTTCTGCATCGCGCAGTTGTTGAGCGCGGCAATTCCCATGACCGCGTGATACGGGTGCCCAGCATCGCGGATCAAATAAAGCAATTGTCGGCCCGGAATCGGAAGTTGCGGAATGCACCAGCTGTACCGGAAATAGCGCCAAATATCGCCGAAGAACAAATTGGTAAACTCATCCCGTTCGCCCGGAATGACCAGTTGCAGATAGGGCTTGACAGCTTCCCGCAATACGTCGACCCGGTTTGCGCTGGTTCGCGCGCTGCGCGCTTTCTCCAATCGTTGTGCAACTTCACGCCCGTCAGCAATCAAAAGCGTGATAGGTTTGGCTTTTGACGACTTGGTCGGTTGCTCCATCTGGGCGATGAACCTTTGCACCGACGGGCTGCCAAATTGCTGATCGAGGAGCGGCTGAAGCTCGGACCGCACCTGTCGCTTGCCTTGCTCGATTTCGAGCGGCGACGAGTGATGGCAAATGTTGGCTTCCGGAGATTGGAGTTCAATGCCGAACCGGTCTTCGGCGACGCTCCATCGGGCTTTCGCGAGGTCGATCAGTACCAGCGCGCACGCGACGTACCGCTCTTTATCGCCGTTCAAGCCGCGCTCATAATCTGCCCACGCGGCCTCGCGATCCATCAGCCCCAGCAGACCCTCAATTTGGTTCGAGTTTTGCCGGCGCATCAACTCTTGACCCAGCGCGAAAAACCGTTCGGCGGCGATACCTTGAAGATCGGGATGAATGGGCGATATCATGTTTGCAACTGCTTGCTTCTAAAGAAAAAATCTTTCCCCAGCAACAGCCTTAGCGGATAGGCTGTTCGGTCTGAATTGTGCCTTTTTCGCTAGGGTGGACCCTTCATAATAGCCCAGCATCACGCTATGCGTGTGCATGTCTCTACAACACATGCAGTGCCGCAACCTTGTTCCGACCGCGGAGGGGTGTGACGACGATCTCCACATCCTGATCGAGTGCGACGAGGAAGCGCAGCAGGCGCTCGATGGAAAACGGCCTAAAATCGCCGCGCATCATTTTCGAGACATCGGGTTGCTTGATGCCGAGCAGCCCGGCGATGATCTGCTGGTGATCGCGCCCTCTATTCACATGAATTTCGGACGGGAGGGGCGGCCCGCCACGCCTGAGGAGGCGATCGCTGTGTTCGAGACCGAGGGTGTCGATCGTCAGATGATCCGAGGCGGGAAGGGGGAACCGTCCGGAGCGCGGATAATATTGTAGTGCAAGCCCACCGAGGCGGGGGTCGGGTTGCGTGAAATCATCAAAAAATCCGTGCCCGTTTTCTTCTCCGCCGTCAAGACCCATCAGGCTTCCTCAACCGTTACCGTTGTTCGCCCCACGACCTGTCCCTGCCAAACAGATTATCGTAAAACGGCCCCGCAATAAGGCCGTCCCCGAAAGCTGGTCGATGTATGAAAGAGCCTGCCTGGCAGTCTATGCTTGGTTTGCTAAGGTTCCGATCGACTAACCCGCGACAGCATTAGAGCGGTGGATTATGAGCAACTTGAATCCGGAATCTATCGAGGTGCCGCCGAACGAACTCGGTTGGTCGAGCGTTGCCACTGAGGCCCCCCCCAAGAGCAAAACCGTCCTGGCGTTATTCGTCGCCGTCCGAGCGGGAAGGTAGCAATGATGTATTGCACCCGACTGAGTGCCGGCTCACTGTGCTATATTGTGGCTGAAACGAGCTTAGGAGAGCGAAAATGGACAGCATGAATGGACAGCATGGGAATGGCGGAACGCGAGGTTCTCATGCTGGCGTGCTGTCTGTTTTGCTGTCCATTTTGGCATCCAAACGGGTAGTATTGGATAGACAGCATGGACGGAATAGACTGCGAAT
>Ga0302326_10028407_pt1 | contig 11255 bp, 10 predicted proteins | sample Palsa_T0_3_FD_202264 | JGI IMG/M metagenome (GOLD analysis project Ga0302326, IMG submission 202264) | Peat permafrost microbial communities from Stordalen Mire near Abisko, Sweden - Palsa_T0_3 | ecosystem: Environmental > Terrestrial > Soil > Palsa > Peat permafrost | place: Sweden: Abisko...
CGACGGTCGGACCGAGACCGCCGGTGGTGATCACGCCGTCGGCGCGTTCGAGCGCCGCGTCAAGCATCGATGTCAGCCGGTCGGTGTTATCTCCCACCGAATGTTTCGCGAAGACATCGACACCAACATCGGCCAAGCGAGCCGCAATAAACGTCGAATTCGTGTCGGTCAAGTGCCCTAGTAAGATCTCTGTGCCGATGGTGACGATCTCGACGGATGCCACCTGGTCAGTTCACTCGGCGGGAGACGGGCTGCGGTGCAAAGGTGCGCAATTCATCGATGAACCACTGCGGATACGTCACATGTACGTCGAGCGCGAAGCCTTCGGCTGCCTCCATCATTGCGGCCCGACGATCGGCTGATTCCGCGAAGCGCCCGCGGTTGCGCCGGCGCTGGACTGCCAGGCATTCCATGAAACGGGCAAACGTCGCGTCGAGTGCCTTTTGCAGCGCATGACGCATGATGCCGCCGGCCCGCGGCGATACACCGCCGGTTGAAATGGCGATACGTGCCGGGCCCGCTTTAACAATTGCCGCCATCGCGACAAAGCCGAATTTTGGCTGATCGATCGCACACAACAGAAACTTATGCCGATCCGCGAGCGCGCGCAGCCGGGCTGACAACGTTTCGTCTTGCACCGCGGATATCACGAAAAACGCATTTGCGACATCGTCATCGCGCAATGCGGCGACGTCTTCTACCCGCACGACATCGGCGCCAACCTCACGCAACGCGTGCTCTTTCTCACCGGCTTCGCGATCGCCCGGTTGACCGATAACGACGCACCGCCGGCCAACAAGGTTCAACCCCACGGGAAAGAACGCGGGCGGAAGCACATCGAGTGGAAGCGCCATTAAAAATCGACCGGCCGTAAATAAAATTCGTTGATCGCCGTACCCGAAACCATCGCCGTCGTCGGCAAATGCCGCTTCCAGTGTGTGCCGTCAACCCGCCCGCGGACGAGCCGCACATCGGGCGCTGCAAAACCGCGTTCGACGATGCCCGTATCGCTGTACCCCAACAAAATCAGCGAGAGGATCTGATCGGCAAGTGCGTAGGTAATCCCAAGGTCGCCTTCATCGGTTTGATTGGCTTCGAGATCGGCGCTCGGCGGCTTGTCGATAACATGCATTGGCACGCCGAGTTCGCGCGCCAGTGCCCAGACCTGCGTCTTGAACAGATCGCCGATCGGATTGACCGGCGGCGTATCGTCGGCATGCCACGTAAAATAGCCCATCAACCGCTCGGTCTTATTCCCCGTTCCAATCGGCAGCGCGCCGAGTTTAGCGGATTGATCGAAAAGCACGAGCATGCGCATGCGTGCCATCACATTACCCCGCCGCCGTGCATCGGCATCGGGCACGTTCTTGAGATAGGCATCGACCGGCTCGCTAATGTCGATCGTCTCGGACTTTATGCCAAGCGCGTCGATAACGGCCTGCGCATCGCGTAAGCTGTCGGAACTCGACGACTTGTAGGGCATCCGAATCGCGTAGACGTTCCGGGGCCCGAGTGCGCGCGCGCAAAGGTACGCAACGACCGCCGAATCGATGCCGCCGCTCAATCCCAGTACCGCGCGCGGAATCCCGCGCCGAACGACGAGTTCGTCATGCAAGAACGCTTCGAGCCAACTGGCCGTAAGCGCGCCGTTGATCGACAGCGACGCGCTGGGATCGATCGACGGGGCCTCAATAACCGGCAGCATGTTCAATCGCTCTCCACGCGATGCTTGGGCAAGGGCAAATCTTCATCGAACCACAGGTCGGGCAGCACGCCGGCCAGATCCCCAAGCAGCGGCAACGTCGCGCGCGCGACTTCCACCTCGGCGACGTCGAGCGCCACGCGCAAGATGCATGCACCCAAAGCCGGTGCCGCTACGACGACGGCGCCGCTCGGTGAAATCACGCACGAAGAACCCGACATGCCTTTGCCGCCTTCAAATCCGGTCAGCGAGGCGTAGACGACATATAATCCATGTTCCGAAGCGTAGGTCGACAAGAGCGCCTTCCAGCGCGTCACACTCTCGAGTTCGGCATCGGCGCGCAGCCCGCGGCCCGGCGATGCGCTCGGTACGATCAATAACCGCGCGCCTTTGAGAGCGGCGACGGTCGGCATGATCGCGTGCCATGCGTCCTCGCAAATGAGAATGGCAGCCGTTCCGAAGACAGACGGGAAAACGCCGAGATGACGGCCGCGCGACACGAACCGCTCTTCATCAAAAACGCCGTAGGTCGGCAAGAACATCTTGCGATGCACGTGCACGATCCGAGGCTGCGAACCACCCAGCGTCACATACATGCCGCTATTGTAGAACGTTCCACCGTCATTTTCAAAAAAACCGCACGCGACATCGACGGTGCGGCCGTCCGACCCGGCCGCGCTCTGCCACGCCGTTTGGAGTGTCTCGGCAAATCGCGCCGCGCTCATCGCCAGCTCGAAAACGGCGCCTTCCAAGAAGTACCCGGTGAGCGCCGCCTCGGGCAGCACGATAAGTTGCGGAGCGCGTTCTGACGCAAGCTGACCGAAGACCTCGGTGAGCGTCGCGATGTTGGCGGGGACGTTTCCCTTGAACGGCTTGAACTGCACCACCGCTGCATCAGTTACGCGCGATAGTAACGGGGAAAATGGCTCGATCGGCGCTCCGTTCAACGGGCGATCGCAAGCGGCGGTTTGGTCTTAATTTCCTCGGCAAGCTCCTCTGCCGGATAGGTCAGAATTTCTGCCATCGTCGGATGGAGATGCGGAATCTTCATGTAATCGAAAACGGTCGCGTTGAATGCCATCGCCGCAATGGGAATGTGAATGAGGTCCGATGCGCCCGAGCCCAGGATTGCCACACCCAGAATCTTGCCGTCGGTCGGCGAGGCGAGCATCTTCACAAAGCCCTTGGTCTTGCCGATCGAGATCGCCTTGCCGAGATCGTTGAACGGATAGGTCGCCTTGAGATACGCAACGCCCGTTGCCTGCAGTTCCTTTTCCGTTTCGCCGACGATGCCGACTTGCGGATCGCTAAACACCGTATGCGCTTTTGAAAGCGAGTAGTCAATGTGTTCCTCGGCATTGCGCACCGCGTTGCGTGCTGCGATTTCACCCTGTTGGATGGCGACGTGAACGAGCAAGAACTGACCGGTTACGTCACCAATCGCAAAGATGTTCCGGTTCGACGTGCGCATCGTGAGATCGACATCGATGCCTTTAATAGCGTGCGCCTTGACGCCGGCGTTCTCAAGACCCAGCCCGGCGATGTTCGGCACGCGGCCAAGTGCATAGAAGATCTCGTGCGCTGCGACTTCTTCTTCTTTGCCGCCGCGCGAAAAATGCACGACCTTCATGCCGTCCGGGCGCACGCTCACGCGCTGCACCTGCGCTTGTGTTTCGATCGTGATACCTTCTTCGCGCAGATACTCGGTCAGCGCTTCAGCGACATCTGTATCCTCGCTCGACAGCACGTGGCGCCCGCGAATGACCACCGTGATCTTCGTTCCGATGCGCGAATAGAACTGGCCAAGCTCCGTCGACACGTAGCCGCCGCCCAGCACAATCATCGACTTCGGTTGCTCTGCAAGTTCCAGGGCACCGTCGCTATCGATGAAGCCCGCGTCGGCGAGACCCGGGATCACCGGCGGCGCAACGACCGAACCGGTCGCAATCACAAATCGCTCGGAGCGCAAAACGGCGTCACCGACGCGCAGCTCGGTCGGCGATTCAAAGTGCGCATCGCCGGTAAACACCGGGAACGTATCGATCCCGGCGACCCGGTAGTCGGTGAAGCCCGCAATGATTTCTTTCTTGCGCGCCATCACGAACGGAAAGTCGACCGCAGCTGCTGCACCGGTCAAACCGAGCTCGTGCGCATGCGCGATCTCGTGGGCTGCATCGCCGGTTGCGATCAGCGTCTTCGACGGCATACAGCCGCGCAGGATGCACAGACCGCCCAGCGGGCCGCGATCGACGAACGCCACCGACGCGCCGAGGTCGCGCGCCACGCGCCCCGCGGCATAGCCGGCAGAACCCGCGCCGATGACGACGAGATCGAATTGAGTCTTTGCTGTTGGCGCGCTAATCGCGGATGACGCTCCCTAGGAGCGCAATCGGAACGGCTTGGCCCCCAAACGATGAACACTCTCGATGAACCGGACGGTTCCGGTGGCGCTGTGGATCAGGATCGAGTGCGTGCGCGCCTGGTTGCCCATGAAGCGAACCCCGCGCACGAGATCGCCGTCGGTGATCCCGCTCGCTACGAAGATGATGTTTTCACCGCTGGCCAGGTCGTCCATCGTCAGGACGCGGTCTAAATCGCCGAAACCCATCCCGCGCGCTCGCTCGGCCTCCTCGGCGTTGCGCGGTTTGAGGCGGCCCATGAAGCCCCCGCCGAGGCATTTGAGGGCAGCAGCCGCCAGGACGCCCTCCGGTGCCCCGCCGGTGCCTAGAGCCACGTGGATGCCCGTCCCATCGATTGCCGTTGCGATCGCGGCATCGACGTCGCCGTCGGAGATGAGCTTGATCCGGGCGCCGGCTTCGCGACACTCCCGGATGAGGTCGCGGTGGCGCTCGCGCTCGAGGATCACGACCGTGACGTCATTGATCGGCCGTTCGAGGGCGTTGGCGACCGCTTCGAGGTTATCGCGTACCGACGCATCGATATGCACGTAGGGTGCGGCTTTGGGACCGACCGCGAGTTTCTGCATATACGAGTCGGGCGCGTGGAGGAGGCCGCCGCGTTCGGCGATCGCCATGACGGCAATCGAATTCGGTAGGCCGTTCGCAACGAGATTCGTCCCCTCGACCGGATCGACTGCGATGTCGACCGCATAGCCGCCGCGCCCCAATTCTTCGCCGATGAAGAGCATCGGCGCTTCATCGCGCTCGCCTTCCCCGATGACGATGCGGCCGTCGATATCCATGTCGTTGAGTGCAGCGCGCATCTGCTCGACGGCGGCGCCATCGGCGATGTTGCGCTCACCGCGACCCATCCAGCGCGATGCGGCAAGCGCGGCGGCTTCCGTGACTTTCACGAAGTCGAGCGAGTCGACGGGCGTCCGGGCGGGAATCATTTGCGGAATGGTAGTCGCCACGAAAAATCTTTCTCCCTCGACGGGAGAACGTGCATCCCGACGGTCGTGTAACTCGCTTACCTTTCCCCACGGTGAACCGGTCTCATGCAGGCAATTCGCACGAACCGAACCGAAACCGGCGGAGTGAACTCCGCTACCGTCAGCGGCAGACCGCGTTTCGCCCCGTTGGGGCTTGCCAGCGCAGCCGGCTGGCCCGCGGTCCTCGCCGTTTGCATCGCCGGGCTGACCGTCGGCTTCTTCGGCTGGTACGCCGTCATCTCGCGTTCGCCGCACGGGCCGCTTTTCGTCGAGGCGGCATTCCTCGCTTCGCTCGCGCTCGGTGCCGCAGGTTCACTGGGACTTTGGCATCTCTACGCGCGCTACTTCGCACGGCGCACCGACATCCCGTATGCAACCGCGCTCCGCTACGACGCGCTGACGTGGGCCCCCCTTGTTTTGATGTGGGCCGCATTCGTTTCGCCGGTGGCAGCCAGTGCGACCGGTCGCGCCATCGCGGTTGCGATCGGTTTGTTTGTCCTCGTAAAAGTTTCGATCGCCGCGTACTTCAACCGTACGGTCCGCGACGTTGCGCTCACGTTCTTGGTTACGCGCGTTTCCATTATCGTCATTGCCGAACTCGCGTCGGTGGTCGTGGGTCAGCGACCCGGCGAGCACTACGCAGCGTCGGCAAATCCGATGCTCGCGGTCTGGGGCCGGTGGGACGCCGAACACTATCTTGGGATCGCGACCCAAGGTTATCACGGTACAGAGATGGCCTTTTTTCCGCTCTATCCGCTGCTGATCCGAATCGTCGGTGCGGTGACGGGAAATCACCTGATCGCGGGCTTGCTTATCTCGAATGTAGCGAGCTTCTTCGGCTTGTTATTCTTCTATAAACTGGTCGAACATCAGTTCAACCGGCACGTCGCTCATCGCGCCACGTTCTACATTTCGATTTTCCCGACAGCCGTGTTTTTCTCCGCGGTATACGCCGAGTCGCTGTTCTTCGCGCTCACGGTCGCATCGTTCTATTACATCCGGGAACGCAAGTGGCTCGTCGCCGGCGTATTTGGGTTCTTTGCCGCACTGACGCGTTCCGAAGGGGTATTGCTCGCGCTGCCGTTTTTCATCGAATGGATGACGGTCGTTTTCGGCAATGGGCGCTCGGTCGGAGCCTCGCTCAAAGAAGCGGTGAAATGGCCGGTCGACAACCTTGTTCGGCCGCTCATCGGCCTGGCACTCGTACCGGCCGGCTTGGGAACCTATATGGCGTACCTTTGGGTGCTGCGCGGCGATCCGTTGTATTTCTCACATGTACAAACGCATTGGAACCGCCACCTCGCACCGCCTTGGGTCAGCTTCGCGCACACGTTTACCGTGCTACGCAATGCGCACTCGCCCACCACGATCGCAAACGAACTCCTCGAGGTAAGCTTTACTCTGTTGATGATCGGCGTGCTGATTGCGGGCTGGCGGCGGCTACGGCCATCGTACTTGGCGTACATGGCGCTTTCGATTCTCATTCCACTGTGCACGTCGAGTTTGATGAGCATGCCGCGTTTCGCGCTCGTGCTGTTCCCCATGTTCGTGATGTTCGGATTGTGGGGCGGCCGCCGGGCGGTCAACAACGCCATCGTGGCGTTTTCGCTGCCGTTCTTAGGTTTATTCACGGTTCTCTTCGCCGATTGGTATTGGGTCGCGTGAGCGAAGCCACTCCGAGTCTGGTTTCGCGCATCACGCAGCGGCGTGGCTTTCGGCAATTCGTCAAATTTGCAATCGTCGGCACGTCCGGCTTTGCCGTCAATTTCATCATCTTCACGGTTCTTCAGCAATTCGACCCGAACCACGTCGTGCCGCAGCACTATTACGTGATTTATTCGATCGCGTTCCTCGGCGGCGGCGTCTCGAACTATTTTCTCAACCGGCGCTGGACGTTCCGTTCGACGGGGCACGCCGGGCGCGAGGGCGCGCAATTTTTGAGCGTGTCCGTTATCGCACTTGCCGTCGGCCTCGCCGTCTCGTGGCTCGTGCATCCGTACTTGGGCAACGGGCACAAAACGTGGTTCGTGTCGACGGTCGCCGGCATATTCGTCAACTTCTTCATCAATAAATATTGGACGTTCCGACCAACCGACTAGCGCGCGTTTCCGAGCGCACCGCCTGGTGGATCGCAATCGCCGTTCTGGTCATCTTCGGCGCACTCTTACGTCTGAAGGGACTGCATTCGCCGCTGCTCGATCACCCCGGCTGGCGGCAAGGCGACACCGCCGCAATCGCACGCAACTTCGCGACCTTGCAATATAACATCTTCTATCCACAAACTGATTACAACGGCCCGCCGCCGAACTATGTCGAGCTCGAACTCCAGATCGTTCCGTTTTTGGCGGCCACACTGTATAAGATCTTCGGCGTTCACGAAGTGTTCGGCCGCTTGATCTCGCTGTGCTTCGGTTTGGGCACGATTGTGGTTGTCGGCGCATTCGCGCGCCGGCTGTTTCGCTCGACCGTTGCGGGTGTTGCAGCCGCCGCCGTCTATACGATCTTACCGGGCGCCATCTACTACTCGCGCACGTTCATGCCGGACACGGCAATGGTATTTTTCTTCACGGCGGCGATCTACGCGTGCGCCCGCTGGTTCTGGGATGAAGGCGAGCACTCGTGGCGGGGCTTTCCGGCCGCGGCACTCTTGCTGATGTTGGCCTTTTTGGCAAAACCCGTCGCGCTCGTCGCCATCGTGCCGGTCGCGGCCGCTTCGATCGAGCGCTTCGGATGGCTCGGAACGCTACGCCGGCTGCAAACCTACGCGTTGCTAGCCGTCGCTCTGGTTCCGCTTGCCGTCTACCAGAAAGTCGTCGGCTCGCACGCCGAATGGCACTGGGCCAGCGGCATCATGCAGAAACACGTCATCCCGTCGCTGCAAGGTGCATTTTCGGGCGGTCCGGCGTTTTGGCAAAAACTCGGTTCCTTCCGGCACGCGATCGGCATGCTCTGGGATACGATGCTCGGCCCGGTCGGTCTGGTGCTGCTTATCGCGGGTTTCTTTGTGCCGATGCGCCGGCGCGAGGGTGCGTTACTCTACAGCTGGCTCGGCGGTTCGCTGCTCTATATCTATGTGGTCGTCACCGTCGAACGCGTCGACTACTACATGTATGTGGTCTTGCCGCCGGCTGCGCTTGTGGCCGGCAATCTCTGCGCACGCGCATGGCTATGGCTGCGCCCGCATCCGTGGCGAAATGCCGGCATCGCCCTTGCAGCGCTCCTCTACGTGACGATGACATACGTCGACCGCAAACGCATCGCTCCATATTATGCCTACAACAAATCGAACTACGCCGACGCCAAAGCGCTTGATGCGAACTTACCCAAAGAAACGCTCATCGTCATGGGGCACTACGACCCGTCCATCCTCTACTACATCAATCGCAAGGGCTGGGAGGAGGATCCGTATATCTGGACGCCGTTCGACGAACAGAGCGCGATCCGCAAGGGCGCCCGTTATTTCATTTCGATCGAACATCGAACTCTATGCGTGGCTTGCGCGCTTTCCGGTCATCGAATCCCGGCGCTGGCCCGTTTATGACACCGAGTACGCAAAGATGCTGCCGGGTGCCGAAGCGCGCTGGCGAGCATTTCGCCGCAAAGAAAAGGCCGGCGGCGAGTAGCCGCTACGGCAGCGGCAAAAGGGACGCCGGCGGCGCGAGGTTCTCGGCGGATTTCGTCGACTCCGGAACGCCCGATTCGACGAGTTGGCGGAATTGCACCAAGCGGTTTGTGTCGCGCGTGAGCTCATCGGTGAGGTCGTAGCTGTCGCGAATGGCCTTGCTCAAGGTACTGGTGTCGTACGTATAGCTGAACCGTCGAATCGAAAGCGCCACGGCATCGCTATTGAGTTTGAGCTGGCCGTACGCACGTAAGAGCGACGCGCCGGTTTCCCGGTAGGCGGGATAGTTCGAGACGACGATATCGCGCTTGATCTCGGCTTGCTCGATTTCAGAGTGGAGTCCGGCAACGCGCTCGTCTTCGGGCGAATACTTGGCCGCAATCCGCAGTGCCGCAATCGCATCGTCGAAATGCGACGCCGCAAACTCCGCCTCGGCGATCTGCACCTGAACGGCAACGAGGCCGGCGCGCGCGTGTTCGTTGCCGGCATCGACTTTAAGTGCGAGCTGATAGGCGACCGACGCGTCGGCGTAATTGTAATGGCGCAACGCCAGATCCCCTTGGTGGTTGCGGGTCTGGACGATCCACCCGGTAACGCTCGACGCGCAGCCGGCGGTAGCAAGGGTGAGAACGGTCATCGCCGTCGCGGCGAGAAGTGCAGGGCGCATCATCTTTGTTTATCCATTGTGCTTATCCATGAACGAAAACGTGAGCAACAAGATCGATGAGGAGCGTTGCCGGGTAGAGAAAGAGCTGCGATATCAAGGTTCCGATAATGGCCGTCAGCGTCAGATAGAACACCATCGAACGGACATCGGCGATCGGCCGATCGCCGCGCGCCGTTTGGTCGACGATCGACGCCGAGGTCGGATCGACGAACAAGGTGAACGCGATGGTTCCGATGCCGTTAATGATACCGGACAAAAGGACGGTCGTTCGCGCAAGTTCCGGCTCGCGGACACTGGCATATACGGCGGCCACGACGCCGATCGAGTAGACACTGTAAATGACGGTATTGGCAATCAGGAGTTTCGCCGGAACGTGGGACAGTTTGAATTGTCGCCAGCTCGCCGGATTCGGCATACGGATCGAGCCCAACACGTCGCGGATAACGCGAAGATCGAAGATTCGCAAAAGCGCTTTCGGCAACGAATCAAGCCGCTCGAACGAGCCGATACCCCGTATGAAAAGGAACATGAAGGTTGGCAGCAAGAGCGCACCGACAATCGTTCCGAGCGTGCCGGAAACGATGATGAGCCGCAATTGCCAATCGAACGGCGTCAAGATCGCATGGGCGAGCAGCGGATCGTGGATCTTGTGAGCGTGCTGAACCAAATCCGCCGCCTTGTCGGAAATCGAACCCAACAGCGGCGTATACACCAGATTCGCAAGGCGGCTGGCCGTCGCGAATAAGCTGAAGAGCGAAATCGAGATTGCAATTCGACCCGTATAGACGCCTGCAATGCGCGACGCATAGGCACCGATAGTGACCGCCTGAACGATGACGTTGAGCGCCATTGCACCGCCAAGCTGCCACGACCAAAGGCTATCCACTAAGCGGCTTGAGTTTTTCCGAAGCGAATGGAGCCCGGCTCGATCGGGCCGAGGACGCACAGCCCTCGCGCTGCGGGATCGAGCAGCGATTGCGCGATTCGCTCGACCGCCGTTCGGTCGATCGCATCGATGCGTTCCTCGAGCTCGTCGGTCGAAATCTGGCGTGCGTAGACGAGTTCGTTTCGACCTAAGCGCATCATGCGGCTCGATGTGCTCTCGAGCGCCAGCGTTAGATTGCCCTTGAGATGCTCGCGTGCGAGCGCAACTTCGGCATCGGTAAGCGAACCGGCAGCCGCGTCGAGCTCCTCGGCGATGACGTCGACGCACTCTTGCACGCGCTCGGGCGAACAACCGGCGTACACGCCGAATAAGCCGGCTTCCCGATAGCCTTGCTGAAACGAATAGACGCTGTACGCCAGGCCCCGCTTTTCACGAACCTCCTGAAACAATCGGCTCGACATGCCGCCACCGAGCACCGTATCGAGCACCGACAGTGCGTAGCGATCGTCGTCGCGTAACGAAAGGCCGCCCATTCCGAGCATGACGTACGCTTGCTCTGTGTCTTTGTGCGTGATCGAAACAGCCGGCGTCAGGCGCGGCCGTTCCGCCGCGGGGCTCGTCGCGCTACCGGTGAAACCCTCAAATGCATGGACGACGCGAGCGGCAATATCATCGTGATCGAGATTGCCGGCCGCGGTGACCAGAACGGTTTGCGGCGCATACCGGACGGACATCCATGACCGTAACATCGTCCGATCGATCGCCGACACGGTCTCTTCATAACCGATCGTGGGCTCCCCCAACTGCGAACCGCGCCACATCGTGCGGGTAAAGAGATCGTGAATCATCTCGTCGGGTGAGTCGTCGTACATCTTGATCTCTTCGAGCACGACCTGCTGCTCTTTGCGCAGATCGTCGGCGTCGAAGCGTGAGTGCAAGAACATGTCGCCCAGAATGTCGATCGCGATCGGTACGTGCCGGTCCATG
>Ga0302326_10028408_pt1 | contig 11254 bp, 11 predicted proteins | sample Palsa_T0_3_FD_202264 | JGI IMG/M metagenome (GOLD analysis project Ga0302326, IMG submission 202264) | Peat permafrost microbial communities from Stordalen Mire near Abisko, Sweden - Palsa_T0_3 | ecosystem: Environmental > Terrestrial > Soil > Palsa > Peat permafrost | place: Sweden: Abisko...
GCGCCGCCTATACCCGCGCCGCCGGTGTCGACGAGGCGCTGATGCCGGAGTTGCGCCGGCTGATCGACCTGTTCGGCGATGCTTCCTCGGTGAGCGTTCTCGACGGCCCGAACGTCCTCTATATCGCGCACTGCTCCGAACAACGCGCCGCCCGCCGTACCGCAGGCATCGGCGTCACCTATCCCGCCTATGCGACATCGATGGGCCGCGTGTTGATCTCCCGACTGCGAGACGACCAGGTCGAGACCTATCTGCGCCATCTCAAGCCGCTCAAACTGACCGAGCACACCGTCACCGATATCGACCGGCTGCGGCAGATCCTCATTCAAACCCGGCGGCACGGCTATAGCGCCGTGGTCGATCAACTCGACTACGGCGTCACCGCGCTTGCCGTTCCCATCACCGACCAGACCGGCCGGGTTGTGGCCGCAGTCAATACATCGGGCTATTCAGGCAAGCTGCCGGTCGACCAGCTGATCGACCGCCGCCTCGGCGATTTGCGGATTGCGGCAACGCGCATCGGCCAGGTTTTTGCGCGCTATCCGGTCTTGCTGCATTCGATCGCGCCGACGAATATGTCCGCGACCGCAAAATGATGCAGGCCGGCGAGCGCCGCTTACGCCGCCAGCGCATCCGCCGCATCGCTGATGGCGGCATAGATCTCAGCGAGATCCGCCGCGGTGACGCAATAAGGCGGCATCACATAGATGGTGTTGCCAAGCGGCCGCAGCAGCAGATTGCGGCCGTTGAAAAACGCCTGAAGCCTGGGGCCGATACCGGCGAGATAGCCGCTGTCGCGCGCTTCGAGTTCAAGCGCCGTGATGGTGCCGGTGCGGCGGACGTTGTGGAATCGCGCGTCCAGGCGAAACGGTTCGATCGCCTGTTCCTGCATCGCGGCGACGGAAGCGACGCGCGCTCGGGTTTCCGGGTCCTGCCACAGATCGAGGTTCGCCTTGGCGGCGGCACATGCCACCGGATTGGCGGTATATGAACTCGAATGAAAGAACGTACGGGTGCGGTCTTTCGAAAAATGCGCAGCGAAAATGTCGGCACGGCACAGCGTCACCGCCAGCGGCAGCGATCCGCCGGTGAGACCTTTTGAATAGCAGGCGATATCCGGCGACACTTCCGCCTGCTCGCAGGCGAACAACGTTCCGGTGCGGCCCCAGCCGGTCATGACCTCGTCGGCAATGAACAGAACGTCCGATGCCTCGCAGATCCGCTTCATCTCCCTGAGTACCCACGGAGGATACATCAACATCCCGCCCGCCCCCAGGGTCAGCGGCTCCACGATAAACGCCGCCGGACTTTCACGGCGAACCGCGGCCTCGAGCGCGTCGAGCGTGGCCTGTTCATGGCCGGCGGCCGGAAACGGAACCGTGGTCACGTCGAACAGCAGCGGTTCATAGGCGGCATTGAACACGCCGCGCGCGCCGACCGACATCGCCCCGATGGTGTCGCCGTGATAGGAGTGCTGCATCACCACGATGCGCGTGCGCGGCTGGCCGATATTGTGCCAGTAGCCCAGCGCCATTTTCAGCGCCACTTCCACGCTGGTCGAGCCGCTGTCGGAGAAGAACACATAATCGAGACCGCGGGGCGCCAGTTTCAGGATCGCGGCGGCGACCTGTTCGGCCGGCTCGTGGGTATGGCCGGCGAATATGATCTGGTTGAGCTGCCCGGCCTGTTGCTGAATGGCGCGCACGATAGGCGGATGGCAATGGCCGTGGGTCACAACCCACCAGGACGCGATCGCATCGATGATGCGGCGGCCATCCACCGTATAGAGGTACGCGCCCTCCCCGCGCACGATCTTCGTCATCTCGCCCTGCAGCGCATGTTGCGTGAACGGATGCCAGATCGGCGATTTTTTGCCGGATGTCATGGCTGGAAATCTTCGAACTTGAACGCGGCCTCGAACGCGGCACGCAGCGTGCTGCTGTTCAACGGAGCAAGCCGGGGCAGTCGTCCGAGCCGCCGGACCCGTCCGATCTCGCAGATGATGCGCTCGCTTTCGGAATTGCCCTCGCCGATAAAGGCGATCCCAAGAATATCGAGCTGGCGATGCCGCAGCGCCTCGATCGACAGCAGCGAATGATTGATGGTGCCGAGCGCCGTGCGCGCGCACAGCACGACAGGAAGTCGCCACCTCGCAAACACGTCGATGTAGAGCGTGGTGCCGTCGAGCGGCACCAAGAGCCCACCGCTGCCCTCGATCACCAGCGGGCGTCGGCCGGGATCGGGCACATCGAGCGTCTCCGCGGCGATGCGAACGCCGTCGATGGAAGCGGCCTGATGCGGCGATGCCGGCGTTTTGAGACGGTAGCGCTCCGGCATGATGCGATCGCCAGAGAGCCCGCCCAGCCGCGCGACGAGTTGTGAATCGGTCTCGCCGTCGAGACCGGCCTGAATCGGCTTCCAGTAATTCGCGCCGAGAAGGGCTGTGAGCCCCGCGCAGAAGACCGTCTTGCCGATCTCGGTGTCGGTGCCGGCCACCACGATCCGCTGATTCATCGCGCCTCGTCCCTCGTCTCCTCGATCACGGCATCGAGCATGGCGCGCACGTCGTCTTCATTTACGTTATTGGTCAGCGAAATTCGCAGCCGCGACGTGCCCGCCGGCACCGTCGGCGGCCTGATGCCGCGGATATCGAACCCGCGTGCCTGCAGCGCGGAGGCGAGCTTCATCGCACGCGCATTGTCGCCGACGATATAGGGCACGATCTGCGAGCCCGACGAATACCAGCCACCACGCGCGCCGATCTGGCGATGCGTGAACGCGATCAGGCTGGTCAGGTGTTGCTGCCGCTCCGGTTCCTGCTGCAGGATCAGAAGCGCCTCCCGCACCGCGACCGCCATCAGCGGCGACGGAGCGGTCGAGAAAATAAACGGGCGGCAGCGATTGACCATGAAATCGCGCAGCACGCGCGTCGCGGTAACGAGCGCACCGGCAGCGCCCAGCGCCTTGCCGCAGGTATGAACGACCACCAGGTTTTCGCGTCCCTCATAAAGAGCGGTCAGTCCGCGTCCCTGCTGGCCGTAGACGCCGGTGGCATGGGCCTCGTCGACCATCAGGAACGCATCATGCCGGTCCGCGATCGCGATGAGTTCTTCCAGCGGCGCGAAATCGCCGTCCATGCTGTAGAGACTTTCGGCCAAGATCCAGACCCGCCCCGCTCCGCCCTGCAATCGCCAGTCGCGGATGGTGTCTTCGACCGATTGGGGATCGTTATGGCGGCTGTCGCGAATATCGGCCCGGCCGGCGCGCGCGCCTTCGTGGATGCTGGCATGCACCAGCGAATCCAGAACCAGCAGATCGCCGCGTTGTGGCAGCGTCGTCAGCACGGCGAAATTGGCGACATAGCCGTTGCCAAAGAAGATCGCGGTTTCCGCGCCGAAGAATCTGGCGGCCTCGGCCTCGAGGCTTTCATGCTCCTGGCAGTTTCCGCGCAATAGCCGCGACCCGCCGGCCCCGATCGGGGTGCCGGCCTCCAGCGCCGCCGCGACCGCCTGTTTCATCCGTGGCGCGCCGGCGAGCGCAAGATAATCGTTGGACGCAAAATCGATCCCTGCACGCGGCCTGAGGCTGCGCAGCCGGTCATCGTCTTTCAGGGCCTGCAGAGCCGTGACGTATCTTGCAGCCTTGTCGGTATGGAGATGGTTCATGGTCCGCCTTCAGGCAGGCGTCATTCGTGTGCGGGCTGCGCGCTGTCCGATTTCACCTGATTGAGGCGGGATTTGAGGCCAAGCCGATCCAGCAAATTCGCATCGCGGTCGCGCTGCGGATTCCCTGTGGTCAGCAGCACGTCGCCGATGAAGATCGAATTGGCGCCGGCCAGAAAGCACAGCGCCTGCAGTTCATCGGTCATGTACTGCCGTCCGGCGGACAGCCGCACCACGCTGCGCGGCATCAGGATGCGGGCGACCGCGACCAGTCGCGCCAGCGAAATCGGATCGGGACGATCGGCCGTGTCGTTGACTGGCACGCCCTTGACCTCGTTCCACAGATTGATCGGCACGCTCTCGGGATGGGTGGGCAGATTGGCGAGCAGCACCATCATGCCGAGCCGGTCCTCGACCTGTTCGCCCATGCCGACAATGCCGCCGCAGCAGACCTTGATGCCGGCATCGCGGACATGCGCCAGGGTATCGATGCGATCCTGCAATGTGCGGGTGGTGATGATCTTGTCGTAGAATTCGGGCGAGGTGTCGACGTTGTGATTGTAGAAATCGAGCCCGGCGTCATGCAGCCTTGTGGCTTGCGCCGGCGTCAGCATGCCGAGCGTGACGCAGGTTTCCATGCCGAGGCCTTTGACCGCGCTGACCATCCCGCAGACCTCATCGAGATCGCGGTCTTTCGGATTGCGCCATGCCGCCGCCATGCAGAAACGGCTGGCGCCGGCATCCCGGGCGCGTTGCGCGGTGGCAACCACATCCGCCTGCTTCATCAGCTTGGTTGCCTTCAGGCCGGTGTCGTAATGCGCGCTCTGCGAGCAGTAGCCGCAATCCTCGGGGCAGCCGCCGGTCTTGATGCTGAGCAGGCTCGCGGTCTCGACATGGTTCGGATCGAAATTGCGGCGATGAATGCCCTGCGCCTGAAACATCAGGTCGGCAAACGGCAGCACGTAGAGAGCTTCGGCCTCCGAACGATCCCAGTCGTGCCGGACAGATTGGATGGCGTGGTTGTCATTCCCTGTCATCTCCGCAGCATCAAGCATCAGATCGCCCTTCTGTTTTGTTATTATAGATAAAATTACATATTATCTATAATATGCGCCCGTGGGTCGATGCTACTCGACACACCGCTTAAGCGCACCCGTTTTTATGATAGATAATCTATGATCATGGCCGACGATAACACCACGATGGCGAGCCGCATTGCCGATGATATCGGCGAGCGGATCATCAGCGGCGCGCTCCCGCCCGACGCGCCACTGCGGCAGGATCATATCGCGCGGGAATTCAATTCAAGCCACGTCCCGGTGCGGGAAGCCTTTCGGCAGCTGGAAGCGCAACACCTTGTCGTCGGCGTGCCGCGCCGCGGCGTGCGGGTGGCGCCGCTCGACGCCAATTCGGTGAAAGAGATCGCCGAGATGCGCGCCGCGCTGGAGGTGGTCGCGCTGCGCAACGCCGCGCCGAAGCTGACGCCGGCGCATCTGGCCAAGATCGAACTCGCGCTGATCGAAGGCGACAATGCCGAGACGCTGCAGGAATTCGAAGCCGCCAACCGCGCCTTTCACCAGGCGCTGGTGGCGCCCTGCGTGATGCCGCGACTGCTCGCCAGTCTCGACGGATTGCAACTGGCCAATTCGCGATTGGTGTTCGCGATGGCGCGCAATGCCGGCTGGCGGCCGCGGTCCAATCAGGATCATCGCCTGATCCTGCAGGCGCTGCGCATGCGCAACCTCGATCAGGCCTGCAGCCTGCTCGCGCGTCACATTCAAACCATCGAGCGGCTGACCGTTCCGGTGACGGGATGAGGATTGCAATCGATGCTGTCGGCGTCAGCGTGTCTCGGCCATGGCGACGCGGACGCCCAGATAGACAAACACCCCGCCCAGCCCGCGATTGATCCAGGCGAAGGCTTGAGCGGATTTTCGGATCCGGCCGGCGGCGCCTGCGGCGAACACCGCCACGCCAAGACACCAGAGTGTGCCATTGAAGATGAAGATCAGGCCGAGCAGCGTGAAGGCGACGGCCTTGTGCGGCGAATCCGTGACCACGAATTGCGGCAGAAAGGCCAGAAAGAACAACGCCACCTTCGGGTTCAGCGCATTGGTCAGCGCGCCCTGCAGGAACACCTGTCGTAACGAAATTTGGCGTAAGGAAATCTGGCGCAACGAAATCGCGCCGGTCCCGTTTTCCGTCGCAGCCACGGGTGTCGGCGCCCGTGCCAGCAACATCTTCACGCCGATAAAACAGAGATAGGCCGCGCCGGCCCATTTCACCAAATTGAACGCCGCCGACGACGCCGCCAGCAGTGCCGAGAGCCCGATCGCCGCTGCGAACACGTGAAGAAGGCAGCCGGCTTCGATGCCGAGCACCGCGACCACGCCGCCGCGCCATCCCAGTTGAATGCTGCGGCCGACGATATAGGCGGTGTCAGGCCCGGGCGTGACGTTGAGCAGCAGTCCAGAGGCGATGAAGAGCCAGATTTCGTGGATGCCGAACATGATTCTCCGACCCGACCGACGCGACTCAGTCGTAGCACGCAACGCGGGGCGGACGAAACTTCCTGACGGTGAGGCCTAGGCGCCGGCGGCCGGGAGGCTGGCGGCCGCGATCGCGACGATCAGCGACAGACGGCGTCCGATCCGGGATCGGGCCGAGCGCAGCAATGAAGTGAGCTGTTGCATATCGCGAATTCTCTCTGTGCCAACCCGGTTGGTTGGCGAGCCAACAACGGCTCAGGACAGACAGATGACCCCACCTCGTGGGTGTGTCGAGAGCGCCCCGAAAATAGCAACATGGCTATCGTCCAGCCTGAAAATGACAGTGATTTTCTTGCCTGGATTTGCCCCGCAACGGTCAAAATCTTCTCCTTGGAAATGGCAAGCGTTGGGCCGTTAACCCACTACCTCGGCGCAAATCCGAACGTCCGTTCGAAACGGGTGACATAGCGCGGCCATACTTCGGGGTTGATGAGGCGCGGCGGCCGCTTGCCGTCAAGCGCGTCGAGCAGCTGCTCGGCGGCAATGCGGCCCATGTTGATCCTCGCCTCCTTGGTCACTCCAGCGGTATGCGGACTGGCCAGCACGTTGTCGAATTGCAGCAGCGGATGATCCGGCGGCGGCGGTTCCTTGGCCCAGACGTCGAGGCCGGCGCCGGCAATGAGCTTGTTGCGCAGTGCCTCGGCGAGCGCGGCTTCGTCGTGGATGAATCCCCGCGCGGTGGTGATGAAATACGCATGCGGCTGCATCAGCGCGAATTCGCGCGCGCCGATCATGCCGCGGTTGTCCTTGGTCAGCGGGCAGGAAATCGACACGTAATCCGAACGGCGCAGCAGTTCGTCGAGTTCAACCTTGTCGCCGCCGCGCTCGGCCATCTCGCTTGCCGTAAGATGGGGATCATAGGCCAGCACCGTCATGCCGAGCAGGCCCTTGCAGAGTTCGGCGATACGGCGGCCGACATTGCCAAGCCCGACAATGCCGATGGTCTTGCCCTGGACCTCCGTGCCCATCAAGGCATTGCGGTTCACATTCGCCTCGCGCCGCAACGCCCGATCAGCCTCGAGAATCCGCTTCGACAGCGTGAGCAGCATTCCCAAGGCATGTTCCGCGACCGAATTGGCGTTGCCGCCGGACTGGTTGACGACCAGCACACCCGCGGCGGTACAGGCCTCGACGTCGACGGGATCGAAGCCCGCACCATTGCTGGAGACGATCAAGAGGTTCGGCGCACGCCGCAGCAAATCCTCATCGACATGAAAATGTTTCGCCAGCTCGTCGCGCGCCGCGCCGATTTGATAGGCATGCGCCGCGGCCAGGATCGGTGCGGAGACTTCGTCGGGACTGTCATTCTCAAGCCGGTCCAGCCGCACATCGGGCCGCCCCCGAAGAATATGGCTATAGATCTCGTTCGGCAGATATTTGACGTAGAACACGCGCTTGCTGTTGACGGACATCGTTGATGGGGCTTTCAGTTCGGGAAGCCATAGAGCCTGGCCGGGTTGGTCACGAGGATACGCTGCAGCGTTGCCTGGTCTGGCGTCCACGCCTGAAACAATTCGAACAGGCGTCCGGCATCGGGCACTTCGCCCTCGACGCGCGGATGCGGCCAGTCGCCGCCCCACACCAGCCGTTCCGGATTAGCGCGCACCAGTGCTTCATGAAACGGCCGGGCGTCGGAATAGTCGGGCGCGTCCTGGCTGATGCGGTAGGCGCCCGACAGCTTGGCCCAGCACCAGCCGTCGCCGACCGCGCGCAGCAGGCTCTGAAAACCTTCGGTCGCCGTACCGGCGCGCGCGTCGGTCCGGCCCATGTGATCGATCACCACCGGCAGGCCGATCTGTTTCAGAACCGGGATGGTGCCGGGCAGATCCTTGACGTCGATCCAGAGCTGAAGATGCCAGCCGAGTTCGGCCATGACCGGCGCCAGCCTCTGCGCGGCCGACAGCGGCACACCGCCGCGATAGTGCAACTGCCCGTCGCGGAAAAAATGATTGAAGCGCAAGCCGCGCACGCCGATGTCATTCCATGCGCACAGATCGCTCCGGGAGATATCGGCGTCGGCCACCGCGACCCCACGCAGGCGGTCAGGACAACGCTTGAGCGCATCGAGCATGGCGGAATTGTCGCGGCCATGGGCGCTGCCCTGCACCAGCACGCCGCGGGCAAATCCGATGGTGTCGAGCATGCCCAAGTATTTTTCGAGCGGTGCATCCGGCGGCGTGTAGCTGCGGTCTTGCGCGTAGGGAAACCGCTCCGACGGCCCGAACACATGGGCATGGGTATCGCAGGCGTTCGGCGGCGGCGGTACCTTGGGACGGCTTACGTCGCGCGGCGGCAGACAGGCGGGAATCATCGGTGTCTCCCCATCACTCGGCCTTCATGCCGGCGGCCTTGATGATCGGGCCCCATTTTGCGTAGTCGGCGCGGATCTTGGCGTCGAGTTGTTGCGGCGAGCCGCCGATCGGTGACGCGCCCAGTCTGCTCAGGCGTTCCCTCACCGTGTCGGTGTTGAGCGCCGCAACGAAATCACGCGACAGTTTCGCGACCAGCTCAGCGGGCATGCCGGCGGGTCCGAGCAGACCCCACCACACCTCGGTGTCATAGCCGGGCACGGTCTCGGCCATGCTGGGCACCTCGGGCAGAAACGGCGCCCGCGAGATCGTAGTGACGGCAAGCGCCCGCAGCGTGCCGGCCTCCAGCTGTGCCACCGATTCCGGCCCGTTGTTGAACGACATTGGAATTTGCCCGCCCAGGAGATCATTGACCGCCGGTGCCCCGCCTTTGTAGGAAATCGCATTGATATCGATCCGGGCGAGGTCCTTCAGAAGCTCGCCGGCCAGATGCGTCGACGTGCCATTGCCGGCATGACCGAAGGACAGGCTGCCCGGCTTCGCCCGTGCCAGCGCGATCACGTCGCCCAGCGTCCTGAACGGGGAATCGGCGCGCACCAACAGGATATTGGGCGACGACGCCAACAGCGCAATCGGCGTGAAATCCTTGAAGGTGTCATACGGAATTTTCGGATACAGAAACGGATTGGTGGCGTGACCGCTTGCCACCACCATGAGGGTATAGCCGTCCGGCGCCGATGCCACCAGCGCCTGCGACGCGACCACGCCGCCCGCACCCGGCCGGTTCTCCACCACGACCGATTGGCCCCATTGTCGGGAGACCACATCGCCCAGCGTACGCGCGAGGATATCGACGCCGCCGCCGGCGGAATACGGCACAAAAATATGCACGGTCCTGGATGGAAACGGCGACTGCGCGGACGCGATACCGCCCGCAACGGACAGCGCCATTGCCGCGGCCGCGATCCGGAACCACCTCTTCAAGGCTATCCCTCCCGATATTCTGGTTTTCTTTTATCTGTTCTTTTGTCGCAGGTCTTATCGCATGTCCGCATGCCGACGACATCGCAGTATGGCGCAGATCACGGGTACGATCGGGACATGTTGACAATCCCGCCGATCGCGTCAAGTTTCGGCGCCTTGAGCGGACGGTCGCGATCAATTTGCGGGCCAAGATCCTCGCCAGGCTAAGGGAGAATTCGATGGCGGCTGCCGAGGGACAAACATCGTCCCAGTCATCGCATAAAAGGGCCTCTCCGGAAAAGACCTCTGCGGAAAAGACCTGGCACGAGGTGGTGCTGCAAACGCTCAAGCGTAACGACATCAGGCTGGTGCCCTATGTTCCCGACCGCGTGCTGACGACGCTGATCAAGGATCTTCACGCCGACCCGTTCTTCACGACATTTCCCACCGCACGGGAAGAAGAAGCGGTCGGCATCGTCTCCGGTGCGTGGATGGGAGGCTTGCGCGGCGCGGTGCTGATGCAGACCTCCGGCTTTGCGACGCTGGCCAACGTGCTGGCGTCGCTGGCAATCCCCTATCAGATTCCGCTGATCCTGTTCGTGTCCGAACGCGGAACCCTGGGCGAATTCAATTATGGGCAATCGCTGGTCTGCCGCACCATGCGGCCGGTGCTCGACTCGCTGGCGATGGAGCATCACACCGCGACCCGGCTCGATGAGTTCGAGTTCATCGTCGATCGGTCGATCAAGCAGGCGATCGCCACGCAGGCGCCGGTGGCGCTGATCCTGTCGCCGCTGTTGACCGGCGGCAAAGTGTTCGACAAGTGAGCGATCGCATGAACAAGCCAGCAAACGCCCCTGCCCGCAACACCAAGGTGATGAACCGGTTCGATCTCACCTCCCGGCTGGTCGCGAAACTGAAGCACCAGGAAGCCGTCATCGGCGGCATCGGCAATACCAATTTCGACCTGTGGGCCGCCGGTCAGCGCCCGCAGAATTTCTACATGCTGGGCAGCATGGGCCTCGCCTTCCCGATCGCACTCGGCGTCGCGCTGGCCCAGCCAAAGCGTCGCGTGTTTGCGCTGGAGGGAGACGGCTCGATCTTGATGCAGATGGGATGCCTGTCGACCATCGCGACGCTGCAGCCGAAAAACCTCACCATGATCGTGATGGACAACGGCATCTACCAGATCACCGGCGCGCAACCGACGCCGGCGGCGGTTGTATCGGATATCGTCGCGATCGCGATCGGCTGCGGCCTTGCGAACAGCGCCTGGGCCGCGGATGAAGAGGATTTCGAGCGTCTGGTCGATCAATCGCTGTCGGCTTCGGGACCGTCGCTGATCGGGGTGCGCATCGACGACAAACCGGGCACCGGAGCGACCCGCCGGGATCCCGTGCAGATCCGCGAGCGCTTCATGCTCGGCCTCGGCGTGCGGGAAGCGTTGTAGCGTTACGGCGCGTCAAGTTCCATGTCGGGGGAATAACCTCACACGAAAAATGCCGCCCGGAAACCCGAGCGGCATTTTGTGGGCGTAAATTCTGAATTTTTACAGCAGACCCGCGCCGCGCGCCCACTTGTATTTGGCGCCTAATACTTCGACCGGCAATTCCGTGGAGTAAGCATAGGAAGGGATGCCGTTCTGGTAGAGATATTCGGCGGCTTCCTCGACTTCCACGTCGCCGGCGAGCGAAGCGACGATCGGTTTCACGAAGCCCCTGGCTTCCATTTCCTTCTTCACTTCCACCATGTTGCGCGCGAACACCATCGG
>Ga0302326_10028409_pt1 | contig 11254 bp, 14 predicted proteins | sample Palsa_T0_3_FD_202264 | JGI IMG/M metagenome (GOLD analysis project Ga0302326, IMG submission 202264) | Peat permafrost microbial communities from Stordalen Mire near Abisko, Sweden - Palsa_T0_3 | ecosystem: Environmental > Terrestrial > Soil > Palsa > Peat permafrost | place: Sweden: Abisko...
GACTTGTTCTGCCGATATCTTCAGACGATGCTCCATACTCAATGGCCAACGTGCCTTCCGCAATCATCTCTCCAGCTCCAGGGCCGATGATGTGAATACCCAAGATTCTGTCAGTTTCGGCATCCGCGATTATCTTGACCAAGCCCTCAGTATCAAGGTTTGTCTTGGCTCTCGAATTTGCCGAGAATGGGAATGTGCCAACTTTGTACTTCACTCCCGAAGCCTTAACCTCCTGCTCGTTTTGTCCTACCCACGCGACCTCCGGATGCGTATACATGACGGATGGGATCGCGCCATAGTTAACGTGGCCATATCCCTTCTTGATGTACTCGACGACTGCAACCGCCTCCTCTTCTGCCTTGTGAGCAAGCATAGGACCGAATGTGCAGTCACCGACCACTCGAATGTGAGGGATTTTTGTCCGGTATTCGGAATCTATGACTAGTCTTCCCTTCTCGTCGGTCTCGAGGCCAATGTTTTCTAATCCGAGACCGGCGGTATATGGCCGTCGACCAATAGCAACGAGGACGACATCTGCATCAAGCTACACGAACGGGGTTAGCATTCATCGCCATCCTTGACGTGTTTGTGCTTACTGTTTCCTCCTTGCCCCCTTTGGCAGCCTCGACCTGAAGTTTGATCTTTTCGCCGCTGGCGTCACCTCCCATGACTTTGGTGTTCAGCTTGAAGTCGATGCCCTGCTTCTTGAGAATTTTTTGGGCCGCCTTTGAAATCTCAGCGTCCATTCCCGGACCGCCAATCTGCCCCAAAAATTCAACGACAGTGACCTTCGAACCTAACCTTGACCACACTGAGCCCATCTCGAGGCCGATAATACCACCACCAATGACAACCATGCTTTCGGGGACCTTGTCGAGAGCAATAGCACCCGTACTCGTGACGATTCTCTTCTCATCGATCTCGAGGCCAGGGAATGGGGTAGCTTCACTGCCAGTAGCAATGATTATGTTCTTTCCTACAATATTCTGCTCTCCGCCGCTCATGAGTTTGACCTTGATTTCATGCTCTCCAGCGAAGGATGCCGTTCCCTTAATGTACTCAACGTTGTTCTTTTTGAACAAGAATTCAACTCCCTTCGTCAGCCCTGAGACTGCAGTGTCTTTCGACTTCATCATTTGTGCCAAGTTGAGCTTGACATCACCCACTTCGATACCTCGCCCCTTCGTGTCGTGGAGGATCTGATGGTAGAGATGCGAGTTGTTGAGGAGAGCTTTAGAAGGAATGCAGCCGACGTTCAAGCATGTTCCTCCAAGGGTGCCACGTTTTTCGATACAGGTTACCTATTCTGCACGTTAGATATGCGCAAAGAAGCTCCATCATCTCTGTTGGGATCATACTTTCATGCCTTCCTGGCCAGCTTTGATGGCCGCAACATAGCCAGCAACACCGCCTCCTATGATGACCAGATCCTTTTCTTCTACTGTTCATCAGCTTCAGGTGAATCTACATGTTCATATGCGCGACTGACCAGCTTCAGTGGCATAACTTCGTTTCAACAATCGCGCAATGGCCGAAGGGGCGACAACTGTAGGAAGTCTACCAAAATTGCCGTCAGCTCGCGGATCTTAGAGGCATCGAACAATTGAGGTTCAACTTACGATGAATGTTGCTTGAAAGCTGACCTTGCGGCCGCCCGAGGTACTATTAAACTTCGAAGCATGGCTTGTAACGATGGTGGATTGCTTCAGCAATTTTTCGGGTTGCTGAGATAGACGTGACCAAGCTCAGAATAAGTGATCTGCCAGAGCGGAAGTACCGAGTTGCACGTGACCTCCAATTGAACCGCCTTCAACCGTTTTCACTGACAAAGCCTTCCGGAAATGACTCGATTATACTTGAAGCCGGTTTCTTATATCGAATCGAGGACTCTGTCAAATTTGGTATTGAGGGAGGCTCTCAAATAAAGTACTAGGACTTCTGGGTCCAATGTCAGTCAAGATTCAAGGTGTTGAAAAGCAGCGAAGAAGCCTTGGGGGCTTTCAAGTCATGAGGGCATTTCTCATTCAATCTTTAACTGTATCTATGGCAGCTAGCGCCTCAAGGGTATCCCCGGCAATCTTACACGCCCACTTCACGGTAGCTTTTTCCTGTTTGCCACCTGCAACATCTGTCTTGCTCACAATCTTCCTCAAGAAGCACTGCAATCCTCTAACCAGCTGAGGGCTGTCCTTAGCTTTAGAGAATATGTTCACAACAGCCTCCTCATCTCTGTTCGGTTCGGACTGTCTCTGTGACTGCAGCAGAACTGTGATACACAATACCTCCATGAATGTTTTCATCTTGACTTGAAGATAACTTAGGTTGAGGTTCTTGAAAACTAAAAGACCCAGGCCGCCTTCAACTATGAGTATTCCAAACATCTTGGCAAGGTTGACGATGTGTCTTGTGTCTATGGCTTCCTGCTCATCCTCTATGGCATCATCATTATTGTCCGATTCGCCCATCTTCTTGAAGAGGTCCCACAGGCAGTACTGGAAGGCTGTTTTGAGCCTCCTATCTCCACACAGCTTCTTGGCGATCAAAGTGTAGTAAGGGTTATAACACTTCTCGGCACCAGAGCAGTGAATCAAGACCTTCGGAATCTCAAATTCTTGTACTTTCTTCAACTTGAGCTTCATCAACCGTAAATATGCATCCTGATAATCGGTCGCAGATATTATGGCAACGAAAATCGCTCTTCGGATGTCTGTGTTCATGCGTTGTTCTATAGCGAGTCGAACGAGGTCGGAGGTCCCAGCGTTATCAACTGGAAGGGCCATCTTGTTGGAATGCTCGGGCGGCCTTGAATCATTATTCTGGTCTACCACATTGCCGGACCAACTAGCACCAACAAGCCACCACTTCCCCTTCTTGTCGGATTCATTGATATCCTTGAGTCCTACTCGAAGGGGCTCGCTCGCCTTGATACTTCGAGTGTTCAACGATCCCAGAATCTTCTTCATTCGAATGGTGTGCTCCGATGTGATAGCTGTCGTGGCTCCTCCAGTCTTCATTCGATTATTCTTGAGGTCGTTGATAGTCTCGATCATGAATTTTGTTCGTACTGAGAGATTCTCCTCGCCAATACTTGTTACAGCAGGCCGAATCATTGCGACGATATCTTTCAGTGACGAAGGATCACCTTGACGTAGCTGTGGGCCAGACGTACGAATTATTTTCAGCAGTAGCTCCGCGTTCAGTTCGGATAACTTTCCCAAAAATAATCGTACGTAATCAAAAATCAAGTTGCTCCCGACGACTTGGAAGTTGTACATTTCCGAGAGAAGCATGATGAGATTCGAAGTCTCCTTACTACTATCCGTCGTGGCAGCTGCTGGCCCTTCTTGAATGGCGGCAGTAGCACGCGTATAATGCACATCAAAAAGCTCAACGATTCGTTGAATGACTTGTGCGCCAAAATCCGTCCCAATAACTTTGTAAATAGCTGCAATAAATCCGGCAGGTAAAATGATAAGTGTGTCAGGTAGACTCGTGGGCTCACACACAGATATCAACAAGATATCTACCAGTGTGGCAGTGACGTGCTGTCGTGGGTTGTCACGGTAGAGTCCTTCAATATCGCCAAGAATTGAAATCAAATTGGCTTCCGTTAACCTATTGATCAGCCCCTGAGTTCGCCGCCGTAGACGGACTAATGTCTCCGAGTCAGACGATGCTGCTTTCCTTAAGGATGGCGGGATATACTTCTGATTAGAAGCATCACCTGTAGTGGGCGCAATGTAAGGATTCTCTCGAATCCGTTTGGGAGCTTGCGAGGCAGTTATATCGTCGCCATCATCGGAGTCAAAGCCATCAAAATCGTCTTTTGCGTCGAGGGTAGCAGCTCCATCACCTAACTCACTCTCGTCCTCTTCGGAAAGATCGTCTGGAAATTCTGGCCCGTCCAATGACATATCTGACGCCCCATCATCGTCCTCAGAATCACCAAGTTCCTCTAAGGCATCATTATATTCTTTATCGTCCTCTACCGTGGTGAGGGCCTGGCCCTTAGCTGATTTTCGAGCTTCTCTCCGTTTTCGTTCCAGCCATTCATCACCTTCTGCCTTGTTCTTCTTCTTTTGCTGAGTACTAAAATCCTCCTCTCCATCCAAACCTTCCAATAATTCGTCGAGTCCGTCATCTTTCAAAGATTGTGGTGAGCGCTTCTTGCCCTTGAGACCTAATTTCTTCTCCAGAGCAGCAATCTCCTCATCGTCCTCCGCCAACTTGTTCTTTACAGCCTTCGATACTTTGCTAGGTGGGGAACTTGAGCGCAGTATCTTGGTATCTTTTGATGGAGGGTTGGCTTTCTGCATCCGCTTCAAAATCGATTTCGGTCTGGTTGTACTCTCGGACTCTTCTTTTGACAGGTCTCGTGGTGGTGCTGGTGGCGGTGATTTGTAAATTGGTGACTCGAGGACTTCATCAGACTCATCTGCATGGTGCACCTTCCTCCTCTTCGTTGCAGGAGGCCCATTCCGCGATGCCTTCTTCTCTACTCGCGCTGCTTTGCGTAGTTCTTTTCTCGTTCCACTTCTAGGACATGATCTGGGACCTCCTGACCTAGCACCTATTGACAGCATTAGCCATTATCTCAGCTACCACAGATAATAAAACCTACTTTCTCCACCAAGTTGCTCAATTAGCTTCTTTGGAAGCTTCAAAACATTTTGTTTCGGCGCCATGACATTGTGATAGTTAAGAGAAAGAAAGAAAAGTCCTAGTTCCCCATATTTAAGGTTACATATCGGAAGCATTTTTCACCGATCCGGGACCCACAACACCCCACCAAACCTCTAAAACAACATCCCACATTCAAAGCACCGCACTTCTTGATCAGGAGGCTTGGAAATTTGCAGAAATGCCGAAAGGACATTTGAGCAATGATGAAGTAAGCTCTTATATAGCAGGGCATTGGAACAGTCACTGACGGCAAACAGTTCTTCCTGCACCTCTCCGAACTCTTCGATGAGCGACGACAGAAGGATCATGGTAGCATCTATCTGACTCAGAAGAGTACGCCAATATCCGTCGCTTCAAAATCTATAAACAGCGCATATTGATGCAACTAGGAATGACATACGGAGAAGATACCGACGTTGACGCGCCAGAGCCCATAGCAGAGCAACCATTTCCAGACCTGAACCCCTCCAAGCCATTACCTGTTATAATTCGAGCCACGAACGGCAAATCAAAGGAGCACAGAGACACGAAGATCAAACTATCTACAATTGTGGACCCAGATGCTTTAGAAAGCTTCTTTGCGAAATATGCGGAGGTTTGTAAACTGGGGATGTCGGGCTTGAAGAAGAGGGACAGGAGTAAGCAAAAGGAGAAATTAAAGGCGAAGAAGAAGAAACAGAGTGGTGTCAGTACAGCGAATGAGGTTAAGAAAGCATAGGGAAGGGGTTCTAAAGTAGAGGCTAGATGATTGGGGACTTGCAAGGCGTAGTTGCGGATATATCAAAAGGGTCACAAATGCAGACATTGCAGATTCCACGCGGATGAATTCTCCACAAGCCTAATCGACCGCGTTGAAAACACGCTCTCTAAACATGAGGTAATATTGTTAACCGCAAACTTCAGCGCGCTATCAGTACCAGTAATCTGCGGCCCAGTACATCGCTTCGACACATCAAGACGCCTGCGCCTATTTCTGTCTCATTGCATCCTCTCCTTGTGTCTTGCCGAGATCAAATCCGTAAGAGGCTCCAGCACAAGACAAAAACCATCGAGAAATAGAAATAGGACTAGCCAACCCCCCCTCCCCCGAATTGAACAAGAAAAGGATCTGCATCATGTCGATCACAGCTAGTGCCTAAATTCAGCACCCCCAAGGCCTGTTCAGAAGGTAAAGACAAGTCATGTAGGTAAAGCTTGTTCGGTCTTCGTATATTGCTAGTCATGAGCGCCTTCTCGATCGATGTTCTGCTCAGATTGGAGGGGCCCTGTTTGGGAGACCTTGTGTCCAGGGTCGTGGCCAAAGTTGGGATTCTGGTTGCTATAAGTGTCTAAGAGATGAGCTAACGTTGCATTATCTATCTGGGCAGAGTTCTCAAAGTTGATCTGGAGCTTGTTACTACAGCTAGAGGAGAATAGGGGGCTTGTAGATCTCACCTCCGGCTGAATCCTAGTCTTCACGTCAAGAACTGGACCTGGGTCCAGTGAATATAGGGACTGGTATGGCTCGCTGTTGAATGGCCCTCCCTGTTGCGCAAATGCTGGAGCTTGGATTGTGAAGTTTGGACGTGGTCTATTTTCAAACCCGATTTGAGCATTATTCTCCTTGTCATGTAGGGCCCAATCCACAAAGGCCGTGCTAGGTACGCTAGCTTGCGGAGGGAAGGGCTGGCTCCACGATAAGCCAAAATCGGCCATATTCCTGCCTTGGGCGATTCCGTATCCTCCAGAGAATTGCATGTTATTGCAGGATGTGGGGATGACGTTCTGCCACTCTGACGGCTGCTCGGGATCTGGATATGAGAAAGCTGATGTTTGGGGTTGGTTATTATCTCGCGGCTCAACCTTGACCCTCTTGTTCATGGCATTCTCCTTCCTCCCGCCATCATCTCGTCGCCTCTTTTTTCTGGATCTCTCGGGTTTCTCCTCCCCTGCTCCAGCTTCAACTTTGATAGTAGCCCCACAATATTGGCACCCTGCCTTTGCTCCGCAATACCAGCAATTGCCACTCTCTTCCGCCATTCTCCGCCTTCCAGAAGCACCAACTTCATCAAGGCCTTGCACTATCATCGCACTGTCGATGCCCGGTCTCAAGTTCTCTCTGTCCTCACCTGAAACCCCTGCTATCTCCGCTTGGCATCTCCAACATGTCCCGGTATCTCGATCCTCGGCCTCATAACCACGGACTTGAATGCAGAGCTCTGGCGGACATTTGCTCTCCGGCCATGCATCCGGACAGCTTGGAAGCTTGGTGACTTCGACGTATATTCTATGGCAGCAAGGGAGTGTGAAAGGAAGAACTTGACACATCACAAGGTTGGCACCTCGAGTCGTGTTGTGGGCAAATAATCCGTTTATGATTCCGTATGGCTTGTATCGATGGTTCTAAGTGTGGGCGTTGTGATATTCGATGGCTTGTTGCAGAAGTTTGTGGAGGTTATTAGTTTTTGCAAGAACATTCAGGAGCCCCCCCAAAAATTTTCCAGGATAGTACTTATAGTAAATTCGTGTGACTTAACGACGCGCGCAGAGCTTTGTAGACAGGTGAATAACCGAGACTATGATACATCTTTGCTTGTGAATCACAATCTCTAATGACATTGTTTGAAATATTATGTTCGAGTCCTATGATTGTTTAGCAGATGATTTACAATCGACGATCGATAGGAAGGAAATAAGGAGAATGGAAGTGTCGTTGGTTATTAGTTTTAGGTATTTGCATGAGCCTTGAACAACATCATGGACATACTCAGCAAGTTGCAAGTTTGTATTGGTCTGCCCGCATGCCGGGGATGGTTCCAGAGCATCGCATTGTCCTTACTAATTGGATCTAAGAACATGTTGCTTGTCTCCGACCCCGTGAAAGGAAAACTTTTGTGATGAGAAGCACATGCCCACCCCTTTGAATATTGACCTGATGCGCAACCTCGAAATCGAGTCGGAGAGAACAATTTCGGAAAAGAAAAGAAAAGAAAAGAAAAGAAACAAGGAAAATGCGCCCTCAGTCATAGACTGATATGCTATCCGCAGCAAATTTTAGGAGAAATTTGGGTACAAGCAAGTGAAGAGTCCTGCGAGCGCAGAAATGAAGGCTATGTTGAGACATGAGGCGGTCCATCCCACGCTTGATATCAGAGACCTGGAGCCTTCTCTCAATGAGAAACCCTCTACATGATCTGATCTTGGGTCAAGCTGGTTGCCTCGGTTTCCATAGCATCTCCGCCGCCGCCTGGAGTCTGATACTTGACGAAGCTCAGACCAAGCGGGCGACCACCGTACTGATAACCAGAAAACTTCTCGATGGCGGTCTCTGCATTTTCGGCCGTATCGAAGCGAACAACGCCGGTGCCTCGAGATCTGCCGTTTGGCTCATATTGGATTTCGGCTTGCTCAACCTTTCCGATAGTGGTGAAGAGCTCGACTAAGTCCTCGTTGCTTGTGGACCAAGGAAGCTATTGAAAATTATCAACATGGCATTCAAGAACGTTCAAAGATGAAGAATACTTACATTGCGAACGTAGATGGTCTCGCTTCTCTCAGTCCCAGCAGTGGCATAGTCGGTAAAGGGATTTGGAGCGGCAGAAACGGCACCAGCTCCTCCATCAAAACCAGCTGCTCCACCATAGCCACTTCCGAATCCACCACGGCCTCCTCCAAATCCACCACTAAACCCACCCCGACTACCAAATCCACCACCTCGAGCGCCGAAACCACCACCACCAAATCCACCACCTCGAGCGCCGAAACCACCTCGACCAAATCCGGGTCCCGAGCCAGCGAAACGGTCTTCACGTACCTCGAGAGGGCGGCCTTGCCAGTCATAGCCGTTGAATTGTTGGATAGCGTTACGAGCATCGTCGGGAGATTCGAAAGCGACGATGCCAGAGCCTTTAGGACGACCATCAGGTCCAACGTGAACGTCTGCACGAATGACGGCACCATTGCGGGCTGTAAGAGAAACGTTAATATCACATTACTATCTCAATGTTAGCTGTAAAGACAGAACTTACCTGCTTGGCGGAACAGATCCTTCAGATCCTGCCATCCTACAGTGTAGGGAAGCTAGAAATCACAGTCAACAAGTTGCCCAACACAAGCTTACAAATGAAACGGAAGGTGACAAACGTTGGAGACGTAGATTTGACGGCCTCCTCCACCACCGCCAGCGCCCATTCCACCTCCAAATCCGCCGCCGCCGCCGAAACCACCACGAACGGCACCACCTTCATATCCGCCTCGGCCTCCTGCTGGAGGACCAGTAAATCGGGGTTCTGCCTCACGATCCTGGACGGAGAAGTCAGTACTGCTGAGAAAGATTTCTCGGTTACGGAAAAATATACATACCTCGCGGACGTAAACAAGTCTTCCCATGAGGTTTTGGTTGCTGAGAGTGTTGACGGCCAGTTGCGCTTGCTCCTTCGTGGCATACTCTACAATGCTATTATAAGTTAGCTTTAAGTTCAACTGAACAAAGAGCTTGTGTCTGACTTACCCGCATCCCTACATAACCCGCGGAACAACGTCCCATCCGTCAATCCAACATTCCTTCAAAGACCAGAAAAGAAAAACTCAAAATGCCAGCTACGTATAGGCGCCCACCTTCGACATTCCATTCGGAAGCAACAACACGTCTGCAAATAAAACCTCCCCAGCTAAGAGAAAAAGCCATATCAGCCATTATCTCCAAAGCCCAGTGAGGAAACTAACCAGATCTCATAAAGTCTTTGAGATGATGCCATTTGACGTCATAACTAAGATTGCCCACGTAGACCCTTTGAAATTCGTGAGTGAACATAATGACAGGGCAGGCTTTTCTAGTGTAATACTGACCGACGGTCTTGTTGGGAAGACTCTCGAAGGCTCGACAACATTTGCTCTCTAGCTTGAGCTCTCTCCTCAAACGAACGGTGTGGGGCTCCTCCGCCTGTAGACATTCCGCCGCTGATAGGGCTTCTGGATCTTCTATCACTCCGGTGGCGATCTTCGCGGCTACGACTGCGCGAGCGTGGGCTGTACGACCTACGACGAGATGATCGTGGAGATCGAGACCGACGTCTTGGGCTTCGTTCCCTCTGCGATACGTAAGTCTCTGTTTCAGTCATCAAGTAGACGTGAGGATCAAAAGCAAGGGGAGTGAAAATGATATCTGGTTGAGTTGTGCAGGATGTAGGTCGTGGGTTGGCCCGCGTCTATCGAGGGAGGTAGCTTAGTTGCCGCAACTAGGCCTGGAAGGACCTTATTTGCGAAGGAAAGCCACCTGTCAAGAGAGCGGGTAGATGGACATGGGGTCTGCAGCCTTGCGGGCCCAAACTCGCCCGGCTTCAGAGTGGAAGGGGCATGAAAAGAGGAGGTTTGTGACTTACACCGGGGCGGTAGGAGTCGTCTATCGAGGTTGAAATGGTTAGCAAAAGCAAAGATCAAAAAAGTGTCGAGAGGATGACGATATGGAAGAGGAAACAAAGATTCCCGCCTCGGCGAGGGACGATAAACGATAAACGAGGAACAAAGTTTATCGAGGAAGAGTGAATGCAACAAGAAGGTACGATGGACGGGGGACAAAACTAACCTGCTCCGGACATGGCTATGGATGAAAGGTGAGCGAGTGAGCGAGCGAGCGTGCTTGCTTGCTTCGTGTCTGTTGAGGCTGCTAAGCTGCCGGGCAGGAAAATCCTGACAGAAGGCAAGGATAAGGTTAGTGGGACCGTTCGAGTCGATACGCAGGTAAGAGGGGGTGAGGTGAGCCCAATCACGAGAATGCTGTACAGTGCGGTCCGGTGCGGTGCAGTGCGGAAGTGTGGGAGTGTGGAGCGTGTCGCTGAAGACGACCTGCAATTGAGAGCTTGCTGTCAGCCAGGTTGCTCGCCAGGCTCCAACGGCCGCTACGATGCAATCAGTGCAGCGCGTACGATGGGTGCAGCGCGTGTGCCAGAGGAGGAGGTGGAGGTGAGTTGAGGTGAGGTGAGGGGAGGGGAAGACTTGCTTGCGTTGCTGGTGGTAGAGCTGCAAGGCGCTGGGAAGGGATGAACGCAGCAGCAGCCAGGCCAATCGTGGACAGCAGATGAGGACAGCGCGGGACCCGAGTGAATGGGCAATGACAAAGTGACCCCGGCACGTAACAATGCGGATGGCGGTTGTGGTTGTACAGAGCGCGTCGGTCGAGGGAGGCAATTGGTACCAGGTGGAGGTGAGCTGTGAGACGCGGTTTTCTTTCGAGGTTGAGCGCTGGCGGCGCAAGCGACGAGTGTTTCGGCCACCGTATGTACGGCACGGCACTGGCGCTGGCACTTACTGTATGAAGTGGTGAAGGTGTAAAGAGCTTGGGGGAAGGGAAGGGCCGCCGCTTTTCCGACCTCTCCTCCTTCTCTCCTCTCCTCCTCTACTCTTTCTCCTCCTCTCCTCCTTCTCCTCCCTCCTCCCTCCTCCCTCCTCCCTCCTCCCTCCTCCCCTCTCCTTACTAAAACTTCCCACCCACTCCACCAACACTCATGGCAGTCACAGAACTCTCAGGCAACTGCGGGGCCGAAGACGATCCATCCCGTCTCTCTCCTCTCTTTGCCCGGCCTTATCGCCTCCT
>Ga0302326_10028418_pt1 | contig 11251 bp, 4 predicted proteins | sample Palsa_T0_3_FD_202264 | JGI IMG/M metagenome (GOLD analysis project Ga0302326, IMG submission 202264) | Peat permafrost microbial communities from Stordalen Mire near Abisko, Sweden - Palsa_T0_3 | ecosystem: Environmental > Terrestrial > Soil > Palsa > Peat permafrost | place: Sweden: Abisko...
CGCTGCCATTATCATACTTTATCAATTTACCAATAGCTGTATGCCAATCTCCAAAATATTTCTCCGCTGTCTCCTGCGTAAGGACTGCCGTATTTGGTTCTGATAATGCAGTTTTTGGATTGCCTGCAAGGAAAGGGAAATTGAAGATGCCGAAAAATTCAGGCTCGGCAAAAAATACAGTTTCTTTAAATTTTTTTTGTGTTGCACCAGCGTCATCATTTGGTAAGGCCACCTGCTTATCGTCCCGTACGTATATGCGGGCAACATGGTCCAGTTGCGGATAGTCTATTCGCAAGGCTTGTGCGACGGGAAAGGCGCTGGCTTTCGAATAATGCATTCCAGCCTGGGTTTTTGTCGCTGCTACGACTCTATAAATGCGTTCTTTGTTTTTATGAAAATTATCAAAGCTCGTTTCATATTGAATTAATAAGAAAATAAGCATGCAGGCGGCGATGCCTACTGCTAACCCGATAGTATTAATGGCGAGGTAGGCTTTATGGCTGCGTAAATTTTGCCATGCGGTTTTTAAATAATTTTTCGACATTGCGGGAGTAATATTAAGAGTGGAGCAAGAGTAACACGTCAAAAGCCTCAAGAAAAATGCCATTTACCTATTCATCTGAAAAGCAATAAGATGTGAACCTATAGAAAATAAAAATGTGCGTTTTTGATACAGCAATTGTTCACTTATAAGATAGGTTGACTCGTCCGGCAAAACCTATACAGGTGGTCTCGCCTATTTTTGATTCTCCGTCGTAGCAAAATTCAGCACTATTCTATTTAGCCCGGGGGTGATTCTTAGGATTGTGGTGTCATCGGGTTTTGAAAAGGCGCCTTCGGTGGTGGTAATAGCATAAGGCATGCTATCGAACAGGCAATCGAGCCGGTGGGGAAGCATCGTTTTAAAAGGCAGGCTGGCGGCCGCCTTATCTGCAACAGATAAATCAAGATACCAGTTGGCGGGTGCCGGGCCAAGGAGCCGGATGCTGAGTTTTCGCTCGTCCAGGTCCATGACCAGCGTGCCAACGAACGACTTCAATGGCCAGGTTATATGAAGCTTGCCCGGGATGGAATCTTGTATCAACGGATCGTTGCCTTCGAGGGCTACTTCTTTGCCGTCAGCCATGGCCAGAAATCGCAAGCCGGCGATTTTTTTCGGGTCGCTCCAGCGAAAGCCGTCGACGAATGGAAGGGTGAAAAATGAGCATTCGTTTGATGTGGCTTTGCCGGTAGTATAAGGGGATGGGAAGTGCTCGTTGAATAAGTGAATATCGCGGAAACGCAAGGAGCCCTTTTCCCATAACAAATTGGCCCGGTAAAAGCGGCTGTCGAACCATACTGTTTTACGGTCGCCGCCCTCCAAATCTTCCTTCACCGTCACAGCGGTGGCAGGGGTAACCTTATAGTGCTTCCGAAACCATTTTCCCGATGCTGCGAGCGTTTCTACTTTTATTTTGCCGGCATCCCGCAACCGGGCAATCAACGGCAGTTGAATTTCGAGACCCCTGGCCATGGCATCCCAGGTAAAACTATTCTCCTGCCCTGCCTGGACATACGCATATTCCATGCAGTTACCTTCGACAAATTGCTTAAAATACCAGTCCACCCAGGAAGAATCTCCGCCGGCGTGCGGGTAGACAGGTTCCAGCGTAATGACGCCCTGCCGGTCGGTTCCCAGCCCGTCATCATATTGACGAATGGGGTCGCTGCCCAGCATCCGGAAGATCGGCACGGGGATCTGGTCGCTGTCATCCTGCGCCGGCATGTATGAATTTTGTTTGCTGGGATAATAGGCCTGGTTCCAATAACCGCCCCATAGCGTATACCCGTCGGTGCCCAACTGATCTTTACAGTTAGCGGAAGCAACAATTTTATACTTTTTATACAAATAATTTAAGGTATAGGCGTCGATGAACCATGATGCCACCGATTTTGGGTAATATCCAAAAATCTTTTTAAAGTCGGTCATATAGACGTCGGCTAATTTTTCTCGCTCCGCTGGGGTATAGCCGGTAGAAAACCCGATGTTCGCCCGCCAGTCCCAGGGATAGCGTCCGCGCCACCTGAGGCCTGCCTTTTCAACGAGGGGCTGAGGGATTTCCCACCAGGCGCCGATCTCAAAGGAATCGCGGGAAAGATTTTTTAACAGCGCCTGATAGCGGGGGTCGAGCAAGGCATCGTATTGCAGCAGGAAAGTGCCGGGGAGTTTGTATTGTTTCATCCAGTCGACCTGTTTAACCACCGTTTCGTACAATATTTCCCCGGTGATCTTTGGGTCTCTTGGTTCGAGCAAGCGGATGAAATTGATGATGTTTACAATTCTGGGATGGCTGGGGGGGTTGGCGGATTTGATGGGGTGCGGCGAGGGGTCTTCGGTCCGGGGAAATGCAAAAATAAGGCCCAGGCAACTCATTCCATGAATGATGTACCCAACAGCTTTTCTATTCATCCCTTTTCGGTTTTACCATAGACCAAATTAAGTTTTTCCCGATTGTCAAAAAAAGAAAACCGGTTCGAAACAGAAAAGGAATGAGATGCCCTATTCAAGATGTAGGCCCGATCTGGGTAATCGTCAAAACTGCTTCCGGATCATCACCGGTCTGGTAATCTCCTGCCAACTCCAGCGTATAATATTCTGATCCGCCGGTCAACTCCACGGTATTCTCCTTTTTCCAGTACGGCACGTCGAAATAGATCTTGAATTCGGTCGGATTGTTGTTGCCGTCGGTCGCCTTATAATACACCGTTCCTTCCGGACCTACCATAGCCAGGGAACGTTTCTTGCATTTGAAGATGGATTCCACTTCCGGAACCTTTGGGATAATGGTAGAGGGGGGGTTTATCTCCCAAACCCCATGGGCCAGGTGTGTCTTGTCGTCCAGCAGAAGATTATAGATCGTCGTTACATTGGCGTTGACTTTTACTTTCAGTTTGATCGTGATGCTGGACATAGAAGATAATTTTTATGATTTGAAATTGGGTCACTTTTAAATTCACCCGCGTCTTCAAAAATATAGAACCAGGTGCATATGTACGATATATTGCTGCTGGTATCCCGCTACTCTGTCCTCCAGTCTTCGCCATACGCGGTACATGCCGTTGTTCCCGCGGTTAATCTCCCGATTCTGTGCGAAAATATTATCCGGGTCCGTGCCCGATCCTCCGTGCTGACGACCAACGGCATGGCCAGCATCCCAGTTGGCTCCCGCAATGGCCGGGTTCAGGACGTTGTGATTTCTGGAGGTAATAGTAATGCCGGTAGCGGGATCAATCACCGTGTACCCATAATCGATGGACGTGGGTACGTCTGTAGCGGGATTATTGACTAAATTGCGCATCGTCCGATTGGTTGCACTGCCCTGCTGATAGGTACTGATGTCTGCATCCGTTTCTATATGGTCTATTCTCTGCCCTCCCGGTCCGGGTTGAGTATAGCGTGTGATGACGCATTTCGGATTGTGGACTAAGGTGTGGCTCCGGCCTATATAATAGGAGTGCGCTCCTTCGATCTCCAGGTTGTATACATAAGTCTTCCGGTCTGCCGGCCGCACCGAGATCACGACAGGATCGCCGGAATCGGTGTGGTCGCCGGCGTGATAGGATTGCAGCCGGTCGCCGGGATGTAAGGCTGCCGTCTCCGTCCAGCCTTTTCCGGTTACATAGAAAGGATGATTGGGTGTGGCCACCAGGGTATCGCTATTCAGCGTCAGCACGACGACAGCCGCCGCCAGGTGCTTCAGCACTTTTGACACGGCATAAAGTCCGGGCCGCCCGGTACTGTCGCTCTTTCCCCACACCCTGTCGCCCACCTGCACCTTTTCGATCGGCTGTTCTCCCTGGCCGGTATATACCCCGGTGCCGGGTTGAAAGCTGGCAATGCACACGCTATTGTCCACCTCCGTAGCGGCCGCCTTATAGAGGTCTTTGCCCTCATCGACTACATTGTCCGCCGCCCTGGTGAGCTCTGCACCATGGGAGAGCCGTCCGAGCAGTTGCCCGGCGAAGGGAATAATATCCAACCCTACCGCCAGGCCATTCACCAGCGATGGATCTTCCGCAAACGCATATGCGTCATAGGTAAGGAAGGCTATGTCGAGGGAAGAAAGAGCAATCGACCCGGCGCTCATTCCGGATACGGCTACGCTCTCGGCGGCGACCAATCCAAAGCTGCTCATTGCGGCCCCGCCGGATGCCACTGTCGCGATACCCGCCGCGGCGCCGGTGATCAGTCCCACCCAGGTCTTTGCCGACAGCCAGTCCCAGTCGATGGGATTAAGGGAACCATTCAACACTGCCGCTCCTACAAAGGCGCCGACGATAGCAGCCGTGACAAGGGCGATGGCCATAATGAACTCTTCTCCATTGGGATCCACTCCTCCCATCGGGTCATTGTTGCCGTATATATAAGGGCTGAAGTATTGATTGGCCGGGTCCGGGCTTAGGAATCTACCCTGGCGGCTGTCATAATAGCGGCTGCCGGAATAATACAGTCCTTTCTTCGATTCCAGCTCCTTGCCGGTGAATTTTTGTCGAAAATCATTGGTCCCGCTACTATTGGCCCCGATCACCCCGCCAAAGGGCTCGTATTCCATTCCACTGGTCAGACCGCCTTGAGCATCCGTCAGGAACATGGTACTGCCCAGGTAGTCCTGGTGGTAAAAGATCTCTGTTCCTGCCACGGGTATACCCGGACCATTGGGGCCGGGCTGCAGGTCTGCCAGCACGGGGTTGGTGAAGATCAGCAGAGAGGCCAGCATCAGCAGGGCCCGCCCGAATGTCAATCGTTCGCGGGCGACAAGCCGTGTAGCCATCAGGACCAGCAGGGACAGGGCCGACAACAGCAACAGGGCGGTACTACGCATCGATGCCTGTACTTTACCGGCGGCCGGGTGGGAATGTCCGTTGAAAGGCCGGAAGGAATTTCGTCCGGGCGGCTGCAAATCCCGCAGCAGGCTGCCTTTTCCCGTGTCTGTGCGGGCATAGAGTATTCCACCGGCATTTGCAACATAAGCGGTATGTTCCAGGCTACTGTTTACCAACCGGGTGACTTGGAAAACCGGGGAAATATAAAACGTCGCCACTCCGTTAGGATCCCATTTGATAAACCGGTTGCGGTCCGGACCATACTGATACCGGCTAATGGCCTGCAGGCTGTCTGCAAACTGATCCATCCCGGTCATAGCGCCATTTGCACTGTAGTGATAGATCACCGAGTCCGATTCCTGAAAAGCGGTCCCGGCGCCACGACTCTGCCGGTCCCTCCGGCTGGCCGTCATTTTTCTCCCTGCCCGTCGCGTGTTATAATAGTGTTCTTTGACGATATTCCCGATGCTGTCATAGGACAGGGTATAGCCGCCCGTTCCATTCCTTTGCACTGCCTCGATCAGTTCGTTCTTTTTTTGAGGAGAATAATGGTAGGTATAGTCCCGGTCGGTAAGACGGTTGCCGGAAGCGTCGTAGGAGAAGTTGTCCTCCTGACCCGTTGCCATCGCGGCCACGAGCCGGCCGGCGGGGTCATAACGGAAGGACTGGCTGAGGTCCGGTTCCTTGTATATACGCTGATCGATGATACTGTCCAGTTTTCCCGCCAGGTTCCAGTGATACCGGAAATCCCTGGCGGTAAAAGCCTGCCTGTCCCATACGCTATGGCTGGGGCGTCCCAGCAGGTCGTAATCGAAGCGGCTGACGACACCGTTGCGGTAATGCATGCCGCCCGCGGCTCCTGCTGCCGTATAGTCCCCGAATGAAGCAAGGGTATCCCCGTTTAGCAGGATAGACGCGAGATGGCCATCCCGACCGTATACATAGCGAGCCTGCATGCTGTCCGGCGTCAGGGCGGACCGGAGACGGCCCAGGGCGTCATAATCACTGCGGCTGATAAATTGCGTATGCAGCGAATCCACATACACCAGGGTCTGGTCGACATTCCCGACCCGGTCATACTGGTATCGGTAATAGCCGCCATGAAAGCTGCACAGGGACAAGCGGCCGATGCCATTGGCGGTTGACGGATCATCGTACAACCAGGTGCTGCTGTCCTTCGCCGAGCCTCCTCCGGGCTGCACGGTTCGCAGGATAAGCCGGCCCAGATGGTCGTAGCGGTAACGGGTGATCGCGCCGGCCGCATTTTCCATTGTACCCAATTGCCCATCCGGCGCATATGAATAATAAGTAGTTGCCGTTTCTTCCCTTTGTTCGCTGATCTTCTGCCCTATGGAATTATATTCATACCGAATGGGGGTCCCGAGGGGGTCTATGACCTCCGCCAGTCTGCCCGATGCATCGTACCGGAATGTATTGCTGCTGAATCCCGGCAGGGGCTGGCCGCTCTCATCGAAAGGTCCCTCGCTGCCGACCACCTTGTTATATTCGTTCATGTGCAATCGCCAGATCACCGCCTGAGAATGGCGGGTCGGGTCCGGTTGGCGGATAAATACCCGTCTGTCGTCGGTGGAGTCGTAGCTATACGCCTTCCAGACAAAATGCCTTCCCCGGATAGCCGGGTCGGGCGCCAGGGTGGTGGTGGGATAGCCCTGTCGGTTATACAATTGCTGGAAGTACAGTGGGCCTGCGGCTGAGTCCCGGGAATAAAAGGGGATGAACTCTTTTCCCGTCATTCCGGCGGAATCGAGCTCCTGTCCGCTGATGATATCATTCCCCGCAGCCGGTCCTTTGCGCCTCGTGCGGAGGAGATTGCCCTTCGCATCGTAATGCATTTCCTCCCACAGCCAGGAGTCATCGGGGCTGTCCGGTCCCTCCCAGGCGGTGCGGTTGTATACGTGCACATCGTTTCCATTGACCGGATCAGGCTGATAGGTCGTTACGGACAATAGCCGCAGGGAGTCTTCAAATGGATCCGTCCCCTGTACCTGAAGGATGCGCCCAACGCCGTCGATGCCGCCGGACGGAATGGCATAGATCCGGTTGCCATTGGGATCCACGATCGATATGTTGATTCCGAAGTGTGATTCGTAAGCCAGGGTACTGCGCAGATGCACCGTGTCTCCATCCCCCGCGGCTGCCGTAATGACCTGTACGGGGAAGCTATGGTAAATCGCGTCGTATACCGTGCTGTCCGTCACGCCGTCCGGTGCATCCTCTGCGGGCCTGGTCTGCGCAATGGCATTGCCATACAGATCATAGCTTGTGCCAAAGGACAGCCAGTCCATAGTAGCCGCCCGGCCGTTGCGGTCCCGGAACAATTGTCGTAAGGATGAATTTCCCCGGCCGTCATAGGCATATTTTTCCCAGGAGATATCCTGCAGGGCATCCCAGCGGTCCCAGCGGCAGGAGTCGGGTGATCTTCGCGTCTTGCGGGCGACAGGCAAAAAAGTTTTCCACCAGTTCGTGCCGCCGGCATAACTGCTGTCGTAGTCGATAAACTCATAAAGGTTTCCCGGACCCGTCCCCGGCGGACCTGTATTCGCAATGCGCAGGATATTCTTGTGCTCTGTATCATAGGTGAATTCCTTTTCCATTAAAAAGTTGAAGACGCCCCGGGTATAGTGCCAGATTTTATAGCTTGTCTGCCAGATATGGAATACGCCGGTGCCATCTGCGTTCTCATAGCCGAATGTATGGCCCACTTTCCCTAATATTTCGGCGGGCCGGTCCAGTGCGGTGATCTCCCGTTGGGCGATCATCCCGCTAAGGGGGAAGCGCTGGTATTGATCGGTGACCGTGCGTGTATCACGCAGCGGGTCGATGCGCATGGTCTGCCGGAAGCCAATCCATCCCCGGTGAAGGTCGATGGTGGCGCCCCTGAAACGATAGGAAATACCTTTGATCGGCAGACTATCCTCTCCCCGCAGCCAACTCTTATCACGTGACACAACAAAGGAGGCCGGTTGGACATCCACCACCGGGTAATGCGCTGTCGAATCTTTTTGGTAGACGCTGCTATCCGTCAGCGGGGAATAGCTCGTTGACCAGACCGCGCCTATGCCGTCCCGAACGACCGTCATGAGATCAGGTTGATTGTCACCGGTAGAGGGCTTGTGGCAGAATAGCACCGGCAGCGATTTGTAGCCCGGCTTGAATCCGGATATATCCATCATTCCGTCGCCGTTGAAATCACCGATCAGCCGCTGAATATCAGGCGCATTGATGATAGACGCAAACCCGGACGGCATATTCTTCCTGATCCCGGTGAAAGCACCGCTCCCCCGGGAATACAGTAGAGGTATGGTGGTATAGCCCTGGCGAAAGGCGGCGAGATCTGTCAGTCCGTCCCCATTGAAATCCCCGGTGACATGCCTAACGCCGTCGTCGTTAAAGCTGCTGCTAAAGCCTGCGGGCATGGGTTGTTTTGTGGCGTAGAACTGTCCGTTGCCCAGAGAGAACAAGATAGGCACCGAGGTATAGCCGCGTTTGAATGCAGCAATGTCCGGCAATCCGTCGCCGTTGAAATCACCTACTACCTTTTCCACATCCGCACTGTTAAAAGCGTCCTTGTAGCCTTCCAGTTTCCAACTGCTCCCCCGGAAGGAGCCGTCTCCATTGGACAGGAGGACCGGAACGGTAGCATAGCCAGTCTTGAAAAATGCCAGGTCCATGCGACCGTCTCCGTTGAAGTCGCTTACTATCCGTTCTATGCCAGGTACATTGATGATACCGGAGAAGCCGGGCGGCAGCGGTAGGCGTGTACCCGTGAACGTATTATCCGCTTGCATGAAGAGGACCGGTACAGTGCCGTATCCCGTTTTGAATCCTGCGAGGTCCGTCAGTCCATCGCCGTTGAAGTCGCCGGCAATGATGCTGACGCCGTTGTCCATCATGGCACTGTCCAGCTCTGGCGGCACGGACACCCTGATGCCGTCGAAATGGCCGTCCCCCTTTGACAGCAGGATGCTGATATGGTGCTGTCCGGGAATGATCTGAGCTATGTCCGTGAGACCGTCGCCGTTAAAATCGCCTAAGACGATGGCGGCGTTCATATTGGAGAAGAAGTTATTGAAGCCGGGAGGCAGGTTATATTGTGTAGTAGTAAACCCAGCTTCACCATGGGAGAAGAGGATAGGTATATTTAGCGCATCCTGGTTAAACAGGGCGATATCGGTGCGGCCGTCTCCGTTAAAATCGGCCTTGACGGACTGCGTCTTCGCCTGGATCAACGGCCAGAAGCTTCCGGGCAGAGAGTCATTGATCCCCGCAAATTCGCCAAGAGAATCGAGACCGCTCCATTGGAATTGAGTGCCTGGCAGACAATGGCCGGCCGCATCACATTCTTCTACCTTACTGACCAGGCTGCGGTGCGTTGAAGGACTATAGCTATAACCGATACGGTAATCCAGTACGCGGTTTGCGGGATCATCGATATGCCGCCCGTCTCCATCCGCATCTACAAACGTCTCAATGCCGCTCAGACGCCGGCTGCAGATCAACCGGATGCCGGCCACCGATTGGAAGATAGTGTCTTCCCGGCTTTCAAAGCGGAAACGGATCATGCGGCCCGGGCTGAGTCCCCCTTGCTCATTGCCGGTATATACGATATTGTCAGGCAGGAAATTTCCCGACAAGCTATCCTTGTTGTAACGGACCTGCACATAGTTGCCGTTCCTGTCGGTGACGCGGCCCACCGCCCACATCAGCACGGCGGGCGTCCCCGCAACTTCAAACCGCGAGTCGGCGGTCACGGCATAATCGGTCCGCGAACCGTCCTTGCTCCAAGCGGTAAAAGCGCAGGGCCCTCCCCCGCAGGATCCCGAAGAGAAAATGCGGGTCCATGATTCTACTTCTGTCCGGTATTCTGTTCCGTTTCGTCCATAAGCCCCGTCTCTTTCGGCCTGTGTGCGCAGCAGTTGTCCAGCGCTATCCCGGTAAGCTATCAGCCGCTGGCCGTCCAGCGCAAACCGGTCGCCCGAATCCAATGAGATTCCCCGGGTGATACCGTCCGTCGCAATATTGCAACCAATCCGGGTGATCAATGACAGCCCGCTCAGTTCCCAACCCGCTCCCAGCATGCCATTCTTTGCACGGCTATTATAGCTGAGGCTTAGATTCGGCTGTACCTGTGCGGTTCCGGGCGGAGAAGTAATAGCAATCGTATAAGTAGAATTGCCGTTGTCGTTCACAGCATACTGTCCAATGACCGAGCCTACCGGGGCGGAGGCGCTCAATTGCATCGGCTGCTGTTGGTGGTTGCAGCTATACAGGGACAAAATACCGGTAAATACGGCAGGCGCAAAAAAAGAAGACAGGTTGAATTTCATTATAGCGCTTTATCCCGGTCAAAATAGGAAAATTTCAATCTTACCCGTCGTATGGGCGATTAAATTTGAAAATTCTCCGTGAAATCACCGTTAAGCACCCGTATAAATACGCATCTTTGCTTACCGCAGTATGACTGCAGTAAGAATTGCTATGGTTTCCCCACAGCACACTGGAAAAATCAATCGGGCTTGTTTGCTGACTCGATGGAAAATGGAGAAAAGCCCAGCGCTTGATAGTGACCAAATGCATAGAGGGCGTTTGCTACCGCGCCGGCTTCAAAGCGATGTTCGGGGATGAAAAGCGGGTTGTCGCTGCACTTGCAACCAAATTAATATAAATATAGTCAGTATGTTGAGTAAATTACAATATTATGAGGAAAATGCTGCTTGTCTTCACCGGTTTGCCGGCTTTGTCCGCTGCCGCAGGGCAAAAAACGGAATTCGCGCTCTCGTTGAATTCGGGGTGGAGCAACGGGCTGTTATGCGCGGCTGGGGGTGTTTGCGGTAGGGTCATTATGGGTTTTGTAGATAATCAGTCATTTATAAAACTAAAACATGAAAACAACAAAGATCCTTTATTGGGTATTTACGATTTTGCTGGTAGCCTTAATGCTTTTTTCGGCTGTCGGAACCTTCATGAACAACCCCAAGGGCGCTGAATTCGCAAAGCATCTGGGTTACCCGTTGTACCTCTTTACGTTTCTCGCTGTCGCAAAAATATTGGGTATTATCGCCATTCTTGTTCCCGGCAACCGAAGGTTGAAGGAATGGGCGTATGCGGGGTTCACCTTCGATCTGATCGGGGCTGTGTATTCCGGTTTGTCGGTTGGTGATCCGCTTGTCGGGTGGATACCCGTTTTTGTCGGTCTCGTTTTTGTGTTTGGTTCCTATATTACCTATCATAAGCTATTAAAACCCGGTCAACAATGAGATTGCTTTTTTATTTTATCGGTCTTTTGTTGTTGGCGCATGGGGCGGCCAGCGGACAGGGGAAAGTTGTTTCGGAGAGCACGGGGACGGCTGGGGATGGCGGCTTGGCG
>Ga0302326_10028421_pt1 | contig 11251 bp, 2 predicted proteins | sample Palsa_T0_3_FD_202264 | JGI IMG/M metagenome (GOLD analysis project Ga0302326, IMG submission 202264) | Peat permafrost microbial communities from Stordalen Mire near Abisko, Sweden - Palsa_T0_3 | ecosystem: Environmental > Terrestrial > Soil > Palsa > Peat permafrost | place: Sweden: Abisko...
AGACCGTTTCAATCTGCTGCTATTCAATTCCGAAACTACGGCGTTCCGTCCGGCGCCGGTTCCAGCCACGATGCAAAACATCGAGGACGCGCTGCTGTTCATCCGCAGTCATGACATACGGGGCGGTACGGACCTGCAAAAGGCACTGGCTGCCGGGTTGGAACAGGCCGCCCAGGGCACCGGCGACCGTTACCTGGTGCTGGTCAGCGATGGTGGCGCCACTGCCGGCAGCGTCAGCAACGGCAAGCTGGCGAAATGGTACACGGCTGAATGGGGAAAAGCGCCCGAAATCCGGCAGCCGCATACATTCTTTTTTGCGGTGGGTGACGACGCTAACCTGCCCCTCTCGCGCATGCTGGCGGCGAATCATGGCGTATGGGAATGGGTGCGATCGACCGAGCCGATTGACTTCAAGCTGAACGCGTTCCTCGCGAAAATTGGTGAGGAGCCCGTCCGCGGTCTCGCGCTCAGGACTGCCCCTGCGAATAATTTCAGCCTCGTATATCCGATCGAAGACATTCACTTTGCCGGCTCGGCGGCGACCTGGGTAGGCCAGTATGTCAAGCCCACTCCGGCGGCCTCGTTCAGCGTGACGGGAACTTCGATCCAGACGAGCGCGCCGCTGTCTGCGCAATCCGCCGATCACCCTTATCTGCCGCGCGCATGGGCGCGCGCAAGGGTCGATGCACTGCTCGACAAGATCGCGCGCGACGGCGAAGACGCAGCGTCGATTGACGAAATTATCAGGCTCTCAAAGAAATACAAGTTCGTGACGTCCTACACTTCATTCCTCGCCGTTCCGCGCGCCCTGCTGAGGCCACGGGTGATCCGGCCGGGTGATCCGGTTTTGCGTATCAAGACCGACAGTTCCATCGTCTCCGTAATTGCGATGTTCCCGTTCGGGCTGGTCAAGCCGATGCGTTACCTCGCGGGAGAAGACGCCTGGCAGACACGTTTCCTTGCACCGTCCGATATGAATGACGGCACGTATCAGGTGCAGTTGGTGTTGCGCGATCGTCAGGGCCATGTGTACCGTGAAGCGAAGACTTTCGTGATCGCCAGTCAGGCGCCTGTGATTCGTGTGAAGCTCGGGGAGCCAAAGGTCAAAGCGGGCGGTCGGCTGATGATCGCAGCCGCTGCCTCCGCAAATACCCGAACCATCACCGCCCGGCTCTGGGGCGCAGAACCGGTTTCATTGCGATGGAACTCAGCCCTCCGCACCAACACCGGTGTAATGTCCATTCCTGCGGCGATGCCCGCGGGCAAATACAAAGTCATCGTGACTGCGGAAGATATCGCGCACAACATCGCGAGCCAGGAGGTTGGCCTTGAAATCTGGTAAGCCATCTGGTGTTATGCTCGGCGCCACCGTCGCGCTCGTTAGTCTGGCGATGCTTGCCCGCGCCGATCTGTCGCTCTGGGTGCAGCATCAGCCCGCGGGGCCTCTGCTGGATGTCCTCCTCCGCTCGATGTCTGTGCCAGGGGGGCAGGTGCGGTTTCGCCGCCCGCCGACAGAGACCCGTCCCGCGCTCACGAAAATGATCGGCGCAGAGCCGAAGAACGCGGCGCTGTATCGTCTGCGAGCCCAGGAAGCCGAGATGCAGCTCGATATCCCGGCCGCGGATGCCGACTGGAAAACCTATGCAGATCTGGCGCAGGACCGCGGCGAGGCTTATCTCGCCCTGGCCGATTTCTATCATCGGCGCGTCTGGGCCCGTGAGGAGATCGCCGCCCTCCAAACCGTCGGCGCGGAACCATCGGACAATTTTGTTCCTCCGGAGAAACAGCGCGCATGGACCGCCTATGCGCGGATGCTCCCCGTCATTAAGGATGCCGGTCTCCCCGCCGCCTCGGCTTCCGCCGCGTTCCAAAGCTGGATCGCGCACTATCCCAAAGAACAAATGCCACGGCGACAATTCGTCGAGTTCCTGAGGGATTCGAGGCAATACGCTTTCGCGGAAATGCAGATCGCCGCTTATGCGCGGGCGTTTCCGGACGATGCTGCGTTTCCCGTGGAGGCGCGCGCCGGCATTGCGGCGAAGCGTGACTCGCCCGATGCGGCTATCAAAATATACGACAAGGCCCTCCAGCCTCTGTGGCCCAAACCTCTGTTCGACGCGTATTTCAAACTGCTCGATGAGAACTACCAATTGCGCGACTTCGAAGGGCGCGCGCAGGCGCAGCGGGAGAAGAACCCAGGTGACATCGGCGCCACCGCACGCCTGTTCGCCTATTACCAGCACACCAATAATTTGGGCGCCGCGCGCCGCGTCCTCTTCGAATTCCGCCTGGCGAAAGAGACCAAGCCGGGAAACTGGACGGCAGCCGAACTCAAAACCCTGGCAGGTTTGTTCGAGCGCCTGCCCGACGCGAACGAGCAGGCGCGTGCCTATTACGCGCTCTACAGCGTTCCGAATTCCTCCGCGGAGGACCGCGAGGCCGCGCTCGCCGGCATGATCGCCCTTCTGCTGGAAAAGCCGGATCAACCCATCCGCTTCGGGTCAGGCGATCTTTCGCTGTACAAGGACATTGGCACCGCCGACTCATCGCCCGGTTTTCTGAACGGCCTGCTCTCTCTGGTTCTCAACTCCACCGCTCCGCGCTGGGAATACCGGCAGCAGAATGTGGCCGCTTCGGCTTACTTCCATCGCGCGGAGGGCGCAAAGTTGCTGGAATTTCTGGAAAAGCAGTTCCCGGCTTCTCCCCACCGTGCATCCCTGAGATCAAGCCTGATCGATGCGCATGCGAGCTACAGCGACGATAATGCCGTGATCACGGAAGGGCGTGCTTTTCTGTCGGCCTTTCCTCGGGCGACGCAGCGGACCCACGTCGCGCTCGCTCTGGCCGACGCACTGGCGAGGCAGCAGCGCACACAGGAGGAATTCGCCGTCTATCAACAGATGTTGACCGAGCTGGCGGCACGCGCTGGCGGCGTGCCGCTGGGACTTGAGAGCGGCGTGGCTGCCGCGGCTCCGCAGGTCGAGGATGCCACTGTCGAGGCGCCGTTTCGTCCCCTGTTCCCCGGCCAGCAGAGGACGAGCACGTTCGGCGCGAGGTCCGCGGATTACGCCGAAGTCCTCGACAAGTACCTCGCGCGCGTAGCCGCCCTCGGCCAGCCAATGGAAGCCCTGCGCATCTACCGTCGCGAGATCGATCGCAACCCCAACGACCCCGGCCTCTATGAGCGTTTCGCCGGATTTCTCGAACAGAACAACCTCGGCGCGGACGTGCAGAATATCTATCGCCGCGCGATCGCGAAGTTTCCCGATAAATCCTGGTATGACAAACTCGCGCGCTGGTATCTGCGATCAAGGCAGCAAAACGCCCTGGGCGGCCTCACGCGCGAGGCTACGGGAATCTTCACCGGCACCGAACTTGAAAAGTACTTCGCGCAGGCCGTGAACTCAACGACCATAGGCGCTGCGCTGAACCTCGAGCTGAATCTCTATGCGCATCAACGCTTCCCGGAAGATCTGGTGTTCGTGCACAATCTGGTGAACGGGTACGATGCGCAGGGCGCGTCCGGCGGGCCCGCGCGACTGGCGCTGCTCCGCGAATACTGGTTCTACGAGGCAAGTCTCAAGGTTCGTTATTTTTCCCAGCTTGCCGCGCGCGGAGAGCTTACGAATCAGATCGCAGCCGTCCGGCGAACGGGCGCGTCCAATCCCGCCGCCGTCGAGTTCCAGGCCGAAGCGGAGGTGTGGCTGAGCCATTTCGAAGCGGGGGCGCCCGGCCTGCGCACGCTTGCCGATAACTATCCGGGCTCTCTCGAAAACGATGCCAGAGCCGCGTCAATTTATCGTTCTCTCGCGGCGTACTTTCCTTCCGATACAGGCGTTGCCGCGGAACTCGCACAAAGAGCCGCCCTCGCCGATGTGCCAAATACGAAACTGCTCGAAACCGTCGGCGACGTCTACGCCGATAAAGAGGATTTCACGAGAGCCGCCCTCGCGTGGAGTCGAATCCCGCGTGTCTTCCCGGGCAAGCCCGATGGGTACATCGAAGCCGCCACGGTTTATTGGGATTACTACCGCTTCAATGATGCCCTTCGTCTGATTGGGAACGCCCGCGCCGGATTTCGCGACAAGTCCTTGTTCGCATACGAGGCCGGCGTCATAGAGGAGGGCCGCCGCGATTACGCCGCCGCCATCGATCAGTATCTGGACGGCTGGCAGGCCGGCAGCGAACTCGCGCGAACGCGGATCGTTCGTCTGTCGACGCGCCCCGCGCAGCGCGAACTGATATACCGCAAGACCGCCAATGCGGATGCGCAGTTGCGCATCGATGTTTTGAAAGCCCAGCAGCGCCGCACTGAACTCGAAGCGTACCTCTCGAAAGAGATCGCCGTCGAGACCCGCGTCGCGATGATCACGCCGCTCGTGGATGCCGCGCGGGAACAGGGTTTCGAAACCGTCGAGCGTCAGGGGCTGGAGCGGGAGATCGCGGTAACGCTCGACCCGGTCGAACGAATGCGCCTGCGCATCGAACTGGCTAAGCATTTCGAGGCCCTTAAAGACATCGGAGCCGCCGCGCGCACGGTCGACGCCCTCTACCGCGACAACCCGATGATCCTCGGAGTCGTCCGTGCGAGGGTCGATTTCGACGAGCGCAACAAACGCGACGATGACGCGATAGCAGCCCTCACGGAGGCCGCCGCGAAGGCTCGCGCGGACCTGTCCGCTCAGTTCCGTTTCGAGGCTGCGCGGATCGCAACGAACGCCGGCCACATAGACGAAGCCCGCACTCTAATGACGGATCTGTTGAACGCCGAGCCGAATCGTGCTGACTACCTGGCACAGATGGCGGAAACGTACGCTGCCGCCAATGACGATGCAGGTTTCATCGAGTTTGCAAATGCCCGGATCGATGCCCTGAAGAAGGCCTCGCTTGCGGCCGACGATCGAAGATCCTTGATCGCCTCTCTGCGCCGTAGACTCATCGTCACACTCACGCGCCGCAACGATTACCCCTCCGCGGTGGACCAGTACATCGAGATTGTGAACGCATATCCCGAAGACGAAGGCGTCGTCCGGGAAGCGGCTCTGTTCGCGTCCACGCACAATCTTAAAGATCAGATGGTTAGCTTCTATCGAAAAACGATAGCGGATGCTCCACGTGACTGGCGCTGGCCCATCGTTCTGGCGCGCCTCGAGACCGCGATGGAAGATTATCCCGCGGCCCTCAATGCTTACGCTACCGCAATGAAAGCGAGGCCGGACCGCGCGGATCTGGTCGAAGCCCGCGCTCATCTGGAAGAGCGTCTGCTTCGTTTCGACGATGCGATCGCCAGTTACACGAAGCTCTATCAACTCACCTACAAGGATGCGGAGTGGCTCGATAAAGCAGCTGAGATGCTTGCCCGGCTCGGACGCGGGGCGGAAGCCGTCGCGACTCTCGAACGGGCGCACATCGGAGCGGGTGGCGAAACGGTCACCGGACTGTTTCAGATTGCCGCTGTACTCGACCAGTGCCATCTCGAAACGGACGCAGGCCGATACGCAGAGCGTGGCTATCGCCTGGCGGGGAACGATATCGCGAAGTATGCGGCCCAACTGGAGACGTACGGCAGGATCATGGCAGAGATGCGCCGCAACGATGTGATTCCCGGACTTGGTGACGGGCGCGGTGTGGGAAGGCTCATAGCGGAACTTTACACACCCGAAGACAAAGTCGACCTCTCGGGCCGCCCGAGTATGACCAGGACGCTGGCGGAGGCCGCAGGTCTTGAAGACGATCTCGCGCTCAAACTTGCGATGGCCTCCCGTCAGGCTTGGATTTCGCTACAGTCGCGGCGCGGTCTGTATGAGCAACTGAGCCGCGATCTCGCAGCGCTGGCGAATCAGGCGGGCCAAACCAACATCGGGCCCCTGCTCAGTCAGGCTGTCGCGGCCGCCTCGAAGGCCGGCGACTCACCCGCGCAAATCCGGATTTACGCCAGAATACAATCGGCAGGTCTGTTACCGCCGCAGCAGTTAAACCGTTATCTGGAATTGCTGCTGGCGCAAAATCCAGGTGCGCTGATCGCGCAGCGCAGCGATCGGGCGGTACAGGTTGCAATCGCAGCCGGCAGTCAGTCGGTTGCGATAGATGCGTTGCGTGCACGCTCGGCTTCGCTCCCTCCGGTTTGGCTGAACTCTTACACCGCGCTCACAGGCGTGTACTTCAACGATCGTTCTCCCGCGGTCAATCAGGCTTTCCTTGCCGTGCTGCATCCGCAGACAATCGGCGAAAGGCTAGCATCCAGACCCGATGTCAGCAGCTCACTGGTTGGCTCGGTCTGGTTTTACTACGGTGCGCGCTTTGGTGAATATCTGGCGCACGTAGGATCGCCGGAAGCCGATGATTATCTCTCTTCCGATCCCGAATCGCGGCCGGGCGATCCAGAAGTCTATATCTCGCAGGGCCGCTTCTATGCCGAGTTGAGACGTTTCCCCGAGGCTGTCGCGCAGTTCCGCAAGGCTCTGGAGCTTGATCCCGATCGCGGCGAAGCGCACGACGGAATTGCCCGCGCACTTATCCAGCAGGGGCGTCAGGCAGAGGCGATCACCGAATGGCGGGAGGCCCTCGGCGCGTTTCAGCGTGAACAGAGTAAAGGCGTTCGCGTGAGGGAGACCTTCTGGAGCAACGTGAGTGCCGCCGTCCGCTCGATCGCCATCGCCAACGCGTTCGCGGAAGTTCAGCCCGATATCCACTCTTTGCTCGCCGATTACGTTCATCGCAATGGCGGATACCGCATCAATGAGCTGGTGGAACCCGTGCTCAACGCGTCGTTCCAGTCGAATATCGGTTTCGACTGGCTCCTGGATATTACGGCCCAGACCGGCGGAGCATATTTTTTCTCGCTGCCCGACGCGACCCCGGATGAGCTGGAACGCCTGGATAGATTCCAGTTGGCATATTTGCTGCGCGAGGCCGCTCTCGCCACCGGCTTTGACAAGACCCAATATGAGGAACAGGCGATATCGGCCCGCGCCAGTTTGATCCGATTACTGTTGACCAGCGGCAAAGTTGACAGCGCACGGGATGAGTGGCGACAATTCTCCGCCGCGGAACTTGAGGCGCACGGCTCGGAGTTGACGCACGTCGAGATCCAGCTTGCGGCGGCGACCGGAACCTTTGATCAGTTGCTCCTACGTTTCCGTTCGGAACCCGCAAAGGCGCCGCCAATGTATGAATTGCTGAACGACGCCAGCTTCCTGCGTCAGGAACGCCGTGTCCCTGCAGCGTTGTCTCTGCTCGACTTTGTCTATACCCGTGAACTCGACCAGCAGCATCTGGAAATCGCGAATTTCCTGGGGCTCGCTCGCGTCCACCTGGAGCGCGGAGGTGAATTACCGCAAGCGCTCGCCGTATTGCTCAGGATGACCCTCGTCGCCAACCCTCCTTTTGGCGAATCGCCCTTCGAAAGTTTCGAGCCGGCAGGGGATCTGCTGCTCGAGTTTCATCACGAAGCGGAAGCAAAGGAATTCTTCTCGAAGGCGGTTCAGGCCACGCCATGGAATGCACAGGCAAAAATCAAACTCGCCCGGATTTCGAACCCCGCGGACCGTACCCGGCTGGCGAAGGAGGTCGTCAACGATTCCACCGCTCGATATGCGACACGCGCGGATTCGGCCCGCATGCTCGCGCCAACGCAAATTGCACTCACAGGAGAACTGGCTCTGCTGGCTTCCGGGGACAAATCTCCAAACGCGGCGCGCAAGCCATTCTTCGTCGAATCCCGTCTGGATACCGCAGCCGGCATGTCCGATCCTGCGCTGAAGCTCGGTCTCCTGCGCGAAGCCCTTGCCATCGCGCCCGACGATCCACGCGTACGCTTGGCAGCGGTGCGGGCAGCACTCGGCGCCAGCAACGACAGGCTTGCGCTCGCTATGTACCAGGCGTCGGCCGGGGTACCTGTCTTGGCGTACGAGCCGCCAGTCGATGACCAGCAGCCACAGGACGAACAGCAGCAGCCTTATGAAACCCCGCGACATCAGATGGTGCCCGATACGTCACTGCTCGACGCGCTTTCCACCGCCGCGGAGCGCACCGGAGATCTGGCCGCCGCATTGGGTTATGTTCGGCAAGCGCAGCCTCAGAACCGTCAACGAATCGCAGCGCTTCAGGCCGAACAGAAGCGGCGCCAGGACAATTCGAAGCGCCAGCCAACCGTATCCGGCAAGACGGAGCAGACTCAGATCGTGCGGGCGAGGGAACTGCCATGAAGAAGACTCTATGGATAGTCGCGGGAGTGCTGGCGTTCGGCACGCTTGCTTGGGTACAGGTGAATCAGCCGGGCAAGCCCCCGCTCGCCTCACTCATACCGGCCGGCCCAATGATCTACCTCGAAGCCCAGGATTTCCACGCTGCGCTCGACGAGTGGAACCAGTCCGGGGTGAAGCGAGCCTGGCTGGCGAGCGCCAACTACCGGGTATTCTCAAATTCGAACCTGCTGCAGAAGCTGCAGGGACTCTATCAGGAGTACGGTGCCGTCGCCGGATTCCTCCCCGGCCTGCCGGGGACGCTGGAAATCGCCGGCGGCCAGTCGGCTCTCGGGCTTTACGATCTGAGAGAGCAGCAGTTTGTCTACATCACCAGACTCGATGAGTCCCAATTCGTAAAGAGCGAGCTCTGGCGTCTCCGCGACCGTTTTACGACACGCCAGGCGAGTGGAATCCAGTTCTATCTGCGCCGTGACGACGCATCGAACCGGACCGTCGCATTCGCGTTCACCAATGGCTGGCTGATCATGGCTACGCGTGATGACCTGATCGCCAAAACCTTGGCTCTGATTGCCGGTCAACCCGCCTCGAACCTCGCCAGTGAGGCGTGGTACTCGGGTGCACTGGCGCGGGCAGGAAATCCAGGCGAACTGCGGATGGCCCTTAACATCCAGGCCCTTACTTCTGACGTTCGTTTTCGTTCGTATTGGATTCAGCGGAATGTATCGGAGCTCCGCCCGTTTGAGGCGGAGATTGTTGACGTTCAAAGAACGCAGCAGGATATCGCGGAAAACAGAATACTCGTGCGCACGGCGGAGCAGACGATCACACTGCCGTCCGCGAGCGCGCTGGCCAAGGTGGCAGCGCTGCGCAGTCTGGCGCCCCTGGACGCGGCATTGACCAGAGCGTGGGCGGCGCCCTCGCCGGATCTGGTCGAGTCGCTCATTGAAACCAGACTGCTGAACTCCCCGGCGGAAGCTCCTCGTCAATCGGATTATGCGCCAGCCGCGGTTTCGACCGATGACCCGGCCGGTTCGGAGCAGGATCTCGAAACCCGCATCGACGAGCCTCCATTGGCAAATGCGGTGACGGGCGCGCTGAAATCGGCAGCCATCAGGGAACTGATTTCGCGCGGAGCGCCCGATGCTCTGCTTCAGATCGAATCCACGACGAGAGCGAGCGGCTTCGTACGAACGCCGTCCGTGCTGGTTGTGTCCGCGCCCGCGAACTGGGACGCCGCGGCGCTTCGGCAAGGGCTCTCCTCAGCGGTTGAAACCCTATGGAGCACCTCGCGACTGGGTGTCGAATGGCGGCAAGTCGCGATGGGAGGGCATTCCGGTCAGGAACTGAACGGTCTCGCGACGCTTCTATTCGCGATCGAGGGGAACCGGTTATACCTCGCGAATGATTCCGCGCTTCTTCTCGCCACGCTCAATCGCACCGCAATCCCGCCGGTACAAAGCGGGCCTGCTTACGTCGCCGAATTCCACCACTCGCGCGAACGGGCCGACTACATGAGCATCATGCAGGCGCTCGATTTCGGGGCACGCCAGCAGTCTTTCCTGTTCACGCCCCAGGGGAATCGGACGCCGCAGTTCTTTTCCGATAACCTTGGTAGCCTGAGTTCGGTTTTCAATTTTATTCAGAGAATGATCGTAACGCGAGTGGAGTCCCAAGGTGTGGAGACGCAACGAGTAGTGTACAGGTGATTCGCAGCGGAAGGATCGACTCGGAGGGGCTGCACTCCCAACGGGGCAATCTCAGAAGAAAGACACCATCCCTAAGCCTGGCGGCTTAGGTTCCGAACGCTCTGGCCTCCGGCCGACCCGTTCGGCGTTGTTCGACGTTTGTTCAATATTCGTTCAAAATCTGTTCGATGGCTGGCTACAATGGCCAATTGAAGGTGGTCGCCGCGAGGAAGGACCTCAAAGCCGTTCTCGACAGTCTGCTTGGTGGAGTCACCATTGAATCGTCTGATCCGCTCATCCGGCCCGCGCGCTATCTGAGCTTGCAATCGAAGCCCTTGCCGACGACGACAATTCGGACGATCTGTCGCCTGAAGAAAAGTCGCACAGAGGTCTGCAGGGTAGCTTCATTTGTATGGATCTTGAACTTCGTAGCATTCGATATTTCCTCGCCGTTGCTGAGGAACCAGAGCTCTTTGGTCGGCAGGTAGTCGTTTTGGAGGTTCCCGCGCGATTCATTCAATCTCTCTTTCCAATGGAACCTTTCGCGGCGGCGACGATGTAGTCGAGTGTGGTTGCTCTTGGTTCCGCAACACCGGGCGGGACCTTATAATGCTCCGCTACGGCGCCATGGACACCCAAAATAACCGGCTCCGATTCAGCCGGAAGGTACGCCTTGCGCACCGGCCCTTTCACTCGCTCGATTCGGACTTCGGAACGTTAGACCACTTCGGAAATGAGTCCTCCCCTCAATTCGGCTTGCGCTGGAACTCAGACGGAGCGCGCTGCCGATCCAGACCTTCGTATTTGAAGCGCCATTCGAGCGGCACATCTTGCGGCAGGTAGCACTTCCGATCGTCGCATGCCTGGTACCGGAAGGACCCCTTCACGACCAGCTCGCCGGAGGCATCGACCAACGGCTTCAGATCGGCCTCTTGCCCGAAAGTGATCTCCCGCTCGATCCGGATGCGCCCGCGATAAACGGGAACGGTCTCGTTGATCGCTTCCAGCCGTAACATCTCTGAAGCTGGATATTTGAAGGCATGTCGTTTGGCTGCAGGTCCGCCATTCTCCAGTTGCCAGTCGATCGGAATGTAGCCCTGGACGCCGGGAGCGTAGAGATGCATGCCGGGTTTCAGCTCGATTTTGAGACTGAGCGCAATGCGAAGGCCCGGCCGTGCGAGGTCGTTACTGGCGGACGTCGTGAGTTTGAGATGCTTGGTTTGATCAATTCTTTGCGCCGCGGAGACTGGGGCTCCGAACTGGCGGGCCAGAATGTCGGCCGTGGAAACACGGTCTTTGTAGTCGTCTTCGAAGTATTTGGACAAGACCCTGCTCTGCGCATTCACAACGTAAATACCT
>Ga0302326_10028424_pt1 | contig 11251 bp, 11 predicted proteins | sample Palsa_T0_3_FD_202264 | JGI IMG/M metagenome (GOLD analysis project Ga0302326, IMG submission 202264) | Peat permafrost microbial communities from Stordalen Mire near Abisko, Sweden - Palsa_T0_3 | ecosystem: Environmental > Terrestrial > Soil > Palsa > Peat permafrost | place: Sweden: Abisko...
GCCCTGATGATTGGATTCTCGATCAATTTCTTCCCGAACGTCTCTCTCGTGCAGGCATGTTTCCACGCATCTTCAGCACAAACTCTGCTTAATCTGATTGACTGAGTTGCAATAGCTTTCCTTTCTGCGTTGAAGTTCGACATAATAACTTCGAATCCTCGGTTCTCTTTGTGGATCAAATTCTCGACCGGAACCCGGACCTCGTTCGAAGGTGATAAAGGTGCTTCCTGATGCGCCGACACCGGAATTGAACATTCGTCGGGTCGAGACGCCTGGGGCTTTCAAAGGGATGATCAAGAGTGAGATGCCACCTGCTCCAGGTCCTTCCGTGCGGACAGCTGCTGTGACATAGTCGGCCCAGATGGCGTTCGTGATCCATTTCTTGGAGCCGTTGACGATGTAATGATCGCCATCCCGGACTGCAGTGGTTTTGATATTCGCCACATCAGAGCCAGCTGTAAAAAAAATTAGCAAAGCCATGGAATGAGACATAGGGGATATATCCCATCTGGCTCGGTGATCCCAAGGCAGAACCAAATGCTGCCATCTGCAACTCCTGGAAGGAATCTATCTTTCTGAGCTTGGGTGCCAAAGTTCACAATAGGCGGGACACCAATGCTGTTGCCGCTTCCAAGCCCCCATAGAACGCCCGTGTACCCCTCTCATCGTCAGCCAGACCGCCGAAAGGGGCTTCGAGACGTACGTACCACACGTGACAACTCATCCGAAACAATCATTGTATGCCAAGAATCCCATTCGTGATACGGTATATCACCCGGCAGCCGTATGTTCGACAGCCCGGTAGCTAATCCAACATATCCAAGCTCGCAATGGCGCTTCAAAGCCTAGACCTTGTCAGCTGTGGCCCCAGGGCAAGCTGTATCACGTGCATCGTGTGGAACTCGACCGGCAGATTCCCATTCGAAGGCATACGGCAGGATCTCCTCGTCGACATACTGCCGGATGGCTGCGCGAAGCTTCCGGTGGGAATCGGTGTAATGTGGTGAAACATTCCTCGAGTACCAGAGAGGCTCTGCATATGGTGTGGGACAGCCGAATGGAGGGTATTCGGTGGTTGGTGGAGAAGGTGATCCCTTGAGCCTGGCGACGGGTATCGACATCGTGAGGGCGTGTTTTATCGAGGATGGTCAGGCCATGTATAGATAGATTGAGGTGGGAAATGTGCTTTTTGTTGTAGAACTGTGATGTTTGTGGCAAGTCCTCAAACATGCCTCGGCATCTTCGAGGGGATCTACAACGTAAATACAGCGCCAAGCCCACTAAATGCCCCTGCAACATCACTAATCCACAGCGTCTAGCCCCCTGAAACTTCAGCTCCCACCTCCCTGGCCGCTCCTCCTACCGATAAGATAAGAGCTCCCAACTATCACGTCATTACTACCTTACTCAGCTCCCTACATCACCCCTCTCTTTCCCCTCTCCTTTTTTCCCTTCTCCCGTTCCATCTTCCTCCCCAATTCCTCTCCAACACCAATTCACAACATGCCCAATATCCTCATAATCGGTGCAACCCGCGGCCTCGGCGCCTCCCTCGCAAACCTGTACTCCACACAAAAAGACACGACTGTTTATGGGACGACGAGGAAGGCAGAAGCCCCGCCAGGTGGGAAGCTTAACGAGAAGATTATTTGGGTGAAGGGGATTGACGTTAGCGAGAAGGAGGCGAGCGGAAAATTAGTTGAGGAACTAGGGACATTAGTGAAGGGGGTGAAGGGCTTTGACGTTGTGGTTAGTTTGCTCCTTTTCCAGTTGTCGACACCCTGGACGGAGCTGACGAGGCAATTGGCAGATCATCACAGCAGGATACTTCGCAACGGAGGATTGGGAGGGGGGACCGAGGTGGGAGGAGGAGGTTAGGATGTACGCCACATCCTCAATCGCACCCCCCTTCCTGATCCACGCCCTCTCCGCGGCGCACTACCTCCCCCGGCACTCCAAAATCCTCCTCGTCTCTTCCGAATCCGGCTCCATTACCCTTCGACATGAGAAGGAGGGAGGAGGGAATTATGCGCATCATGCGAGTAAGACGGCGCTGAATATGGTGGGGAAGCTGTTGAGTTTGGATTTGAAGGAGCAGGAGGTGGTGGTTAGTATTGTGCACCCGGGGTTTATGAGGACGGAGATGACGAGGGGGGTGGGGTTTGATAAGTTTTGGGATGATGGGGGTGGTGAGTTTCCTTTCCTGTTCTTTTTTGATGTTTTTGGTTTGGGAATATCGTAGTGAGGAGGAAAGAAAGAAAGAGAGGAAGCTAATGGGATGTAGCTGTTACTCCTGATGAAGCAGCAAAAAGTCTGATTGAGTGGACGGAGAAGCTGGATATGAGTAAAACGGGCCAATACTGGGCACCTAGGGGACCAAGTAGGTTTACCTCTTGCAGAAAAGGAATGCACACTGATCAGGTGAACAGGAGATATCGGAACTGCAGACGTGACAATCGGGACAGATCTTCCCACACCACTGCAACTACCATGGTAGACACAATAAAGACCAAACTTGCTTCATAAAAACTCAATTCCTTGAATTTTCCGAGATCCTATTCACAAGTACTATTCCCAACCAGAAAATAATCCAGCCATCCATCCATCCATTCAGAAACCACGTTCAGAAATTAGACTGAAAGGTATTCCTCTTCCCTTTATTCCTCAATTATCATTCTTCCTTTCCCTCCTTCAATTACAACGCAGCAACAATCGCAAGCATACCCACCGCACCCCCAATACCCGCAACCAAAGCCGGCGCAGCACCAGACGAGGAAACCGGCGCAGGAGAACTGGAGCTCGCAGTGCCACTCGCAGAACTCTTCGAAGCCGGCGCACTAGTCGTGACCGCCGTAACGGACGTCGTGTTCGTCGAAGTCGTTGACAGAGGAGTCGAAGATGTGCTGGCGACTGAGGAGCCTGACGAAGCGGCGGTAGTTGTGGAGTTCAGACCGGCGGAGTAGACGGAGCAGAGGGCGAAGCCGACTTTAGCTGCGATGCCGAGTTCAGTGGCGTTGCAGCTGTTTTCTAGGCAGGGCGTTACGGCGGTTTGGATGGCCGGTTGTCCGGTGCCTGGGAAAAGGAGGAGTCAGCGGATGCTCGATCAAGGCGGAGGATGTTTTGACATTGAGATATGGGAGCAATAGGGATAGGGAAGGGATCTCTCCCCGATCTACATACCGCATTGGCAGGCGACATCGGTGGGTTGGCAGCCGGCGACTGAGATGGCGGAGACGAGGCAGGATGACTGTGAGGTGGTTTGTTAATTGGGTATTTGGGAGTTGAAGGGATAAATCGCTTAGAGGGAGCGTTTTGTGCATGCTATGCTGGGTATTGCAATGGGTATAGGTGGTGGAAAGTGAAGAAACATACAGCGCAAGCTGGCTCGCCGCTCAGGTTTTGGGCGGTACCCAAGCTGACAACGGCAGCGAGAGCGAGAATAGAGAACTTCATGATGATCGACTGTGTCGGTTCGTAGGAGGGAAAGTGATTGAAGGGTGGTGAGTTGATGGAGCGCAAAGTACGCAATTAAAATTGAAGGTTTGCAGATGCGATAGCGACAGATGACGGGATGGGAAAAATGAATGGGAAGGGTGGTGTCGATCTTTTGTACCCGATTCCGCGTTGGGGGATCAGCTAAGTAAGGTTAAGTAACTTAGTTCAGCAATTTGGTCGTGCGGGGAAACACATTTGTCCAGATTCAGGGCAGACCGACGCTGGGAACGCATGCGATTGGTACGCCTAGTAGGTAATTTGATAAATTGGTGGTGGCGAGGCGCATTCACTGGACGCCCTGGGGGCAATCTTACTTCCGAAGCCAAATTGTTGGATGACTTTGGTTAGCTGTGGGCGGGATGTATCTTTTTGTCTTTTCTTGACTCTTGAGATGTGAGATAACGGGATGGTGAGGGAGATACTGCAGCAGCTGTTCTTAGGAGTTCCTCCGATCATATCTTGCTGATAAGAAAGATGAAGGTTAGAGGATCAACAGCGGGGAGACCCATAGTCTAGACCCCGGCAGCTCTCTCAGCTTCAAGCGCTAAGAAACCTTAGCTAGGGAGCTTCCAAATACGGACAGAGACCAAGGTCTACCTTGGGAATACATGAGAAGAACCTCATTCTTTTTATCCACATTGCGATTTCCAATATCCATCAACCACCTGCTAGAAATACACCATACAAAGCTTCGGGGCTGACTTTGCTTGGGAATTGGTTGTTTTGTTGTTGAACAGGGCTGTTGGATATATTAATGCAAGCTTTCGGAAAAAGAGAGACATCAGTCCGGGGGTGCCTGAGATCTCGACTCCGGCCGTTGCCGTGTAACCACACCACGTGGGGGAGTCTTGACTTCAAAAGAGGACTTTGCGCACTGAGTTCATCATCATCATAGATAGTGTCAATGCAGTAAAACCAAGGAAGTGAGATGAAGATAGAGAAGACGTAGCGGCTCTTGGGGATTTCAGAATCAAGAAAGTGTATATCACGTGATATTGTGATTGAAATCCACCTCGGTATCTATCAGAGGGTTAATTAAGATTTGGAAATCAAAGAGGCAATTTCGAAAACCAAGTTGGGGGTCCCAATACCAAAAATAACTCTAGAAGGCAAGTGCTGTCTGCAGCTGTTGATGAATAATTGGCCAGCTTGGAGAAATCCGTTTGCTGATCCAAGGTGGGAGAATTTCTGGATTATCTTGGTTGGTGACGAAGAAGGAGCAAGGGGAACGAGAAAGGAAAAAAGAATGAAAAGCGACCAATCGAGATGGCCTGAGTGTCTTATTTTGTACTAATTAAGTATAACTGGAGGAAGGAGCAAAGGTCATCTCGCTTGACTGGGCTTCCTTTTTGGTACCAAAAAAGGGCCTCTGGATTCAAGAATTAAAATTGAGAAAAAAAAGGCAATACACCTATAGATGACCATTTGACACAAAAAAGTACCGCCAAGGTTCAAAAAAAAGCAAAAGAAAATGAATCATTGCGTCGTGCGAGGTTCGAACTCGCGTCTCCTGCTTTGTAACTCCCTACCGAATGGGAAGCAGACCACTACCAAACCAGTGTTAGTCGTGCCAAATTATGTCGAGATTTGAGGGCGACTTACGTTAACCACTACTACAACGACGCCACCAACATGGCTTTGTTTCCAAAATTCCCTTATTTTGTTTAATGAAGGTGACGGTGTTAGTGCTCGGTTTGATGCAGCCTTCCGATCACGAGCACGAGGCTGAGGGTGCCCCGCATTTTTTTTTTCTTTGGCGAGGAAGCGATAAGCCAAGATTAGACTTTCCTGCTTCGCTGAATTGAAATCCAAAAATCATTTATACGCGAAAGCTGGGAAGTTACGAGAGGAGAGGAAGAATGTTGAAAGATGGTGATCTTTTTCTCACACATGTCAATATGGATTCAATTGCAACAGAGGAGGTGACGGAGTTTCGTAATGAACGGACATATGTCAATGATGATTTCGACGACGTTTTTGGATCGGCGCCTCCTTCTCCTACCTTCGGGCATGATGTATACGAAACACACGAGGAGGGGCTTCGCAGTGGGAATTTGGAACCATCGGATGTACCGCGATTGAAGGAGAAGCACGAGACGGAGGGCTACAGAGATGGAGTCACGAAGGGCAAGGCGGAGAGTGTGCAGAAGGGCTTCGATGAGGGGTACAGTCTAGGTGCTGTCCTCGGGCTGAGGATTGGGAAGATCTTGGGACTTTGGGAGGGAATCTTCGCTGCGCTGAAGGCGGGTGGAGAGGAATACAAGGGGGAGGCGGAGAGGGTTGAGGCGCTTTGGGTGGATGCGAGGAGGGAGTTGACGACGCAGAGTGTGTTTGGGAGGGAATGGTGGGGTGAGGATGGGGTTTGGAAGTTTGAGGTCCCGGGAGAGAAGGATGGGAAAGAGGTTTTGTTTGTGGATGTTGCGGGTGCGCATCCTCTGGTTATGAAGTGGGAGAATGTTGTGGGCGAAGAGGTCAAGAGGTGGGGCTTGGATTTGGGAATTATGGACGGCGATCATGAGGAGAATTTTGAGGAGGATAGGAGCAAGCACGAGCCCACAAGAAACAATCACAACATTGAGGTTGAGGCAACTCCTGCGCAGGCGAATATTTTGGGTGTTGCAAAGAAGGACCTGAACTGGTGAACTGGGAGGAAATATACTTCAACACAAGATTTCCCCACCAGGGCGGGGCTTCAAATGTCGAAAGCTGCCAGAAGATGCACACTTACAAGATGGGTCTCTATCGCACAGCTCTCGACAGCTTGTGGCCTCAAGGCTCCAATAGTATCCATCACCATAGCTTCGCAGCAGACATGAGCTTGAGAATCCGAAGTCCAGGCCTGGCCCAACAACTGCAGCTGCTTCGATGGGATTCGATCCGAGATCAGCTTCTTGCAGATCTCAAGAAACAGCAAGAATCTTTTAGTTCCCGTCTGGGCGTTTCAATTCTCCTAAAAGAGCCTTCCAAGTGGACCTCCATTCTTAGATCTCGGTCTGCTGCGCAACCTGCATCTGTTGGCAGGCGATTTGCATCGAGGTCAGCGCATAGGAGACCTTTCGCATCTCCCATAAGCTTTCAGATCATGAAAATCAATACGATCATGGTTCAACTCTATATCGTAACGTTCCGTAAACTTGGTTAAGGAACCTCTTTCCATTATTTCTCATGACCGGATTGGCTAAATGCATGCTAAAAACTCGCCGGCACTGCACAGCTGACCGCGTCCCTGCATGCTTCCGAGGGGCCGTCGCGTGGATGAAGTCAATCAAAGAACAAAATTAACGTGAAAATGTCAGAAAATAAATCTGCGTATAGAATTATGATTGAGATCAATAAGGCTCGGTATCATTCACGTATCGTGCCTTCCCCTTTCATCGCAATCGCACTCGAGGTCGAGCTTTCCTCGCTCGCCAAAAGAGGCATAAAATCAACACTCCAAGCAACGGGACGGATTTCCCCTCTTCAACATCACACCTCACATATCAATTCCTCGCATCCTTTGCAAGATTCAATTACACTAACCTGGATCTTGCATGTCCGTTCCTTAACACTACACTCATTACAGTCAACTCCTAGAAAAAAGTATTTCCTTGATCGAACGCGAGAATCCGACAAGTCAGCAAGCGCGTTTGCATAATACCCTTTTGATTCAACGTGAGTCGGTTTGTTTCATTTCTTCCCAATAATCTATTGATAGAATGACTGTTCCCCAGTCAATGGGGTGGAGGCGTCTGTTGTGCAGCATGGGTGCAGATGCAAACAAAATGCAGCATATGCTCTCCAACACGGCACTGTTTCCTTCCAACTTCCGACTTTTCTCCAATCGACATTAATTGATCTTTTGCAGTACCTTTAGGAAATATGAAGGCTATAGCTTTCGGTTTTGGCCTTGTGGCTACCGCCTCCGCGAACATAATCTTCACCCACGTCCCGCTGGTATGCAATCTTAACGACACGACGATGATGTACCATGGCTGTCTTCGCGGCCAAGATTGTACTGAGGAGGGACAGTGAGTTCTGCAAAATCCTCACAGATGTCCTCTCCTAACCAGATTCTAGATGCGTTCCAGTCCAGACCTCTCGAGATGCCAGTTCGTTCGGATCAAAGCTTCTAAAAGTCTACGTGCGAGATGGTCCAGTATATTCGACCGACGGCACTTGTGGTCCAGCACATGGCGGCACGATCTGTGATCCAAAAAGCACTGTATATACTGGTACATGTTGCTCTCAATACGGTTGGTGTGGAAATACACCGGCTCACTGTGGTGATGGTTGCATTTCTGGCTGCACCTCAGCGTCTCCCCCGCCTTCAAATCCCGGAACGGCACCACGATCAGACGGAAGATGCGGCTCCAGCTTCGGCGGTGCAACATGCGATCCCAATGGCCCTTACGGCGGTTGTTGCTCTCAGTATGGCTATTGTGGCTCGACTCCTGGACACTGTCTCGTTGCAAACGGCTGTCAGAACGGATGCACAGGTGGTTCCGCAGGAGGAGCGCCGCCAAGCACAACTGCTGAGCCTGTAATTGGCGGAATGTCGACAACAATGCCAGCTGGAGTTGCTGCTACAGGCGCTCCGACTACCGATGGCACCTGCGGCGCCAGCAATGGCAACAAAGTCTGCGGCAACTGGCCCAATGGGAACTGCTGCTCCATGTACGGATTCTGGTAAGGTATCTTTTTCCCTGATACCCTCCACGTTCCTAACGATATCCAGTGGAAGCACAAGTGCTCATTGTGGAGCTGGCTGTCAGTCTGGTAATTGCCTCGGCGCTCCAGTAGTCCCTGCCCCTGGTCCTAGCTCGGCACCTTTGGCACCGTATGGAGGCTCTTTCACTGTCGTCGGTCAATCTGGAGTCCCCGCAATGCATGCTGCTCTCATGCCCAACGGTCGTGTAATGTTCCTCGACAAGTTGGAGAACTACACCCAGCTGAGGACGGCTGATGGCTACTACGCCATGTCTTCTGAGTACGACCCGGTGACCAACAAAGCAGTTCCTCTTGCCTACTTGACAAACGCTTTCTGCTCTGGAGGCACTTTCCTCGCAGACGGGCGTGTCATCTCCGTGGGAGGCAATGCTCCGTTGACCTGGCTGGATCCCAACATTGGCGACGGGTTTACGGCAATTCGATACCTGGAGAGATCATCATCTGACGCAAGTCTCAACGGCCAAGACTGGAAGGAACCTGGGAACAAGCTAGCCAGCGCTCGCTGGTATGCGACTGCCCAGACTATGCCTGACGGAACCGTCTTTGTTGCATCTGGAAGTTTGAATGGCCTCAACCCAACTGTACTCTCAAACAACAACCCTATGTATGAGATTCTCAGCCCGGGTGCGGTGACTCGGGGAAACAACATTCCAATGGACATTTTGGCAAAGAACCAACCGTATTATATGTATCCATTTGTTCATCTTCTAAACGATGGCACTCTCTTTGTCTTCGTCTCCAAGGCTTCGCAGATCTTCAATGTCGGTTCGAACACCATAGTCAAGGAGCTGCCGGATCTGCCAGGAGATTACCGCACATATCCAAACACCGGCGGTAGTGTTCTGCTACCTCTATCAAGCGCAAACAACTGGAACCCAGACATCATCATCTGCGGTGGAGGTGCATATCAAGATATCACCAGCCCAACCGACCCCAGCTGCGGCCGTATTCAGCCACTCAGTGCTAATCCGACATGGGAGATGGACTCGATACCTGAGGGGCGTGGTATGGTTGAAGGTACGCTGCTCCCAGATGGCACTGTCATCTGGCTTAACGGTGGAAACCGTGGTGCTCAAGGCTTTGGTCTCATGGCAGCTCCAACCCTGGAAGCCCTTTTGTACGACCCCAGTAAACCACTTGGTCAGCGATGGACGACGCTTGCCAGTTCCCAGATTCCTCGTCTCTACCATTCTGTGGCTCTTCTCCTTCTTGACGGTACAATCATGGTAGCTGGTTCCAATCCGGTGGAGATGCCCATGCTTCAATCCGACGCAGCGAATCCATATGTCACCGAATTCCGGGTGGAGAATTACATCCCTCCCTATCTTCAAGGCGAGAGAGCAAACCAGCGTCCGACGAACATCGTCATTTCCAGCCCGACGGTCAGTGCAGATGGCAGTCAATTCATCATCACATGCCAGGTCAATCCGAATGCACAGACTGTGGAGGTGGTGTTATATCATGGGTGAGTAACAGTACCTTCAACTTTTGAGTCAACCTGCTGATGTTTTGTAGTGGATTCGTTACTCATTCTGTCCATATGGGACACCGAATGCTCAAATTGGACGTGACTGGTTGGGCGCCTGGCGGACCGTATCAAACGCTCTTCGTGACTGGCCCACCTAACCACAACGTTGCTCCACCGGGACCATATGTTGTATATGTACTGGTGGATGGGACTCCTGGTATTGGACAGTTTGTACAGGTCGTATAGCCAGTGGGAAAGAGTACTTCATGATGTGTTGCACTGCGTCAGCGCGTAGATATGGAGCGCATTGCATTCGCTAGCGGAAAGCCACAATAGACCAATAAACCTATTAGCTGTCGACTTCATTCGCATGACATTTGTGAGGTGTTCATACATGAAGAATTTTCTATCAACCTTACAGACGGTGAGGATGTCTCTCATTTTCGTCGACGGCCTCGGTGGCGCCATCTAGCACGGACGCCAAGCAACAAGGCTGAAACTCCCCTGTAATTGCTTCTCGTAAACCCCACCTCAGCCCGCCGCACCATGCATTCAGTTTGTGTGCAGACAGAGACCGAACTAAGCATCTCCAATAAACAGTAGACAATCAAACTACAAAATTTAGATCACTCCAGTGAGAATTTAAAGCGCAAAATTCGAAGGGAATCCAACGGCCCCCAAAATTTTATTTTCGTGGCGTTTTCTCACTGTTTTGTAGCTGCTGGGGTCAGTTATGCAAGTGAGGCTACCCCCTGCAAGCTGACAGTGGCCCCTCTTTGATCTCCCAGCCGCTTCGATCGCACGCCGCGATCCATCCTTCCGCTTTCCCTCTCAGCTGAACCTCACGAGCTTCTGTTTCAATTCGGGCGCTCTTCGAATCCGATTCTCCCCTCCTCCACCACCTCTGAATAAAGCTACCGAGCGAGAATTACATCTGAGAGGAAAGAGGGAACGAAAGGAGGATAGATACGAGCGGATTGAGGCACAATGTCGCTCGACCCACGCGATAATCGGAGGAGAGGGCGCTCGAAATCACCCGGCCCTGGAGAAGGGAGGGAGAGGTCGCGATCCCGGGTTGCGGTTGAGGAGACTTCGTACACGAGAGAACGAGAGAGTCGAGTCCGGGCGCCGAGTCCGCCGAGTCCGCCGGGGAGGTATGAGTTTGAGGAGCGCGAGACGACGACGATTAGAAGGGGGGACGACCCCAGGGAGAGGGAGAGGGGGTATGCTGGTGGGGTAGGGCAGTATAGGGAGAGGGATGATAGTCCGCCGAGGGGATATGCGGTGCCTGGGCAGTATAAGGCGACGGTTGAGGAGGAGGTTAAGGTTCGGTATGAGGGTGGTGGGAGGGGGGGTGGGGCGCCGGTGAGGGAGAAGGAGTATTATAAGGAGACGAGCTATGGGAAGAGGGATGAGTATGGGCGGCCTGTAGAGCGGGAGCCGGAACGTGAGAGGGAGAGAGACAGGAGAGGCTATGAGGTTGAGGTTGATAAGTATAAATATTCTTCCGATCCGAGGGATAAGGATAGGGATAGGCGGTATGAAGAGGAGAGACATGGGAGGGAGAGGGGTGCAAGC
>Ga0302326_10028425_pt1 | contig 11250 bp, 12 predicted proteins | sample Palsa_T0_3_FD_202264 | JGI IMG/M metagenome (GOLD analysis project Ga0302326, IMG submission 202264) | Peat permafrost microbial communities from Stordalen Mire near Abisko, Sweden - Palsa_T0_3 | ecosystem: Environmental > Terrestrial > Soil > Palsa > Peat permafrost | place: Sweden: Abisko...
GTAGCAGCAGAGAGATAACCTGCGCTAGTCCGTGCTCTCGCGGCCTCTGGGTCCATGCTGGCAGGGTGCGGCGGATCGCCCCGTTCGGCGCGCCGGGCGCGATGCCGGAAAGCCGCGCGACCGCGCTGCATCGCGTCGCGGCCCGGCATTGCGCTACACTGAGGCGTTACGTTGACGAAGAAACGTCGCGTGCGCTCGAAAGAGCACGAGCCACAATGCAATCGCAACTTCTGCGAAGTTGAGTGGGGCCGTGATATCCTTCGAGTACCAGCCACGCACCGAGAATCCGCGGAAGAAATCGCGATTTGTAAACGAGGATGCCGAACGGGAACAGCCACAGCCCTGCAAAGACGAAGCTTGCCATGAATTCGTAGTGATGAAGCCGCAGGAACAAGAGCGCGATAGCGTAGCGCTGCGTTTCTGAAAACGCAGCAACGAGCGCCGGATGTGTAAGGGACACAAAGGCGCCCGTATAGTTGACCGCGTTGAAGAAGTAGAAGGGCACCTGCAGGTACGCGCCGAGGATCAGCATCAAGCGGGCTTGCCACTCGTCTACGTCACGTAAGAGCCGATACAGCGCGAGCACGACGACGAGCCAAATCGTTCCGCAAGCGATGTCGACCACGGGGAGCGCCCGAAAGAGCCCCTGATCGGCAAGGATTGCGTGAGCGGTTCCAGCCGCGTCGCCCGGCTTGACGAAACGGTCTGGAAGGACCATCAGATCGAAGATGCCGACGACGATCGCAACGATATACCAAGCGCCCGCAACGCGGGCCCGGCGTGAATAGTCTTTTCGCAGGACGACGGCGTCTTGCATCAGCACCCCCCTGTATACCCGGCGAAAGGATTTTATTCCGGCACGAGCGAGGCGGCGTATTGCCGGTCGGCCTCGAGCCACTCGTCCTCGAGATCGATTCGACGCATGCCTGCGGGATACGTTCCTTTCGGACGCATGGCCGTCCAGTCGCACGCTAAGACCGTCAGATACTCGAAATTCTCCCACACCAGGTCGCCCCCTCCGCGGCGAGCGATTGCTGCGATCGGCGCGAGATTCTCCCAACTCTGTGCAACGATGCCGGCCCATAGTTGCAATACCGGTTCCCTAGAGACGAGTCCGGTCTTCACCAGCACTCCAAGATTCTCGTAATAGTTTCCGATAGCGTTGATCTTTGCGAAGAGTGATCGCGTTTCGTCGCTCCTAGCCGAACGCGTCGCGATTTGGTAGCGAAACGCCGGATCTTGCAGCTTCGCCGACAGCTCTCCCTGAACGAAGTACAGTGCCGCTTGAAAGCCGGGCGTCTCCGTTGTTTCGCGCAGCTCGTTGAGGGCGGCAATGTGATTGCTGCTGCGGGCGTGGCGGAGTTGCACGATGGCGGCGATGGCAGTTGCGGCAATGACGACGAACGTACCAAAGGTAACAAACGTATTGATAAGCTCTAACGACATAAAAAGTGCCTCTCGCGAAAGTGATGCTTTCCCGGCCTGTTCGGCGCAGGGTCGACGAGTGCTAGTTCCGGCGTAGGTCCAGAATTCGGAGCCAGATCGCGCGGCTGGCGCTTTTACGAGAAACCGATCTCCGACCGGGTCTCGGCGTCGTAAACCGTGACCGACCAGAAAAGCTTACCGGGGACCGGCTGCGGCACTTGTAGGCGATAGTTCCCGGCGCCGTCGAGATATGAACCCGAGCGGTCACGCACGCCAAGCCAATAAGGAGAACCAGCGCGCGCCGTACGACGGAACATAGCGGGGCATTCAATCTGCGCCTGATAGAACCACCTAGCGCGAGCGTCGAGGTCTACGTACGTCGCTGCATAGCCCCGACGCGCGCACGCTTATCATACCTGTCAAGGGACCAGTGAATGGCAGGCGGTATGCTCCAATCGCGGATGCGTCCCGTAATCGACCGGTTCAGGGACAACCGGCGCCACGACGAGTTCCAGTACATCAGTGGCTCCAGGGGCAACAGAACCGACAGGCGAAAAACATTCGCTTCTGTGCTGCCGTTGCGGAGCTTCGCGACTTCGCCCGTCCCATTATAGCAATATCCACGTCTTGATCGTCCTTCAAATAAGCGGATACCACTCCGGGACGGATGACGTTAAATTGCGCGAACCCTCTCTTTTTAGTAACGACAAGCGGACACGGACTGACGCTAACGCCATTCGTTCCGCTGCACTTCCCGCGATCCGGCGCAACTCCTGATAAAGTCGCCTCGACTTGTGCACTGGCACCTGCTCGGGCACCCGCGAGCTGCTGACCACCGCAAGCCGACAACGAGCCCAGCAAAAGCGCACAGGTTGCCATCGACCGCAACCGTGTATAAATCATGTCCCATGTTTGGGCGGACGCTCCTCAAAGGTCTCCAAGCATGGCTGGCGATCTATATCCTCCTCTTCGGCGCTCCAGCGACCATGCTTTATGTTTGGGCTCGGTTAGACCCCAGACCTTATTACGGCGTGCTGGCGCCGAGGCTAGGTTTGTTCGTGTCTGGCGGCGCGCTTGATGCGCTAGAGGGTGACTCGTAAACTGAGGGGCACGCGATGAGATCGCGACCGAGGCCGGCCTTAGCGCGATCAGCTCACACGCCGCCGTCGGCGTAACCGCGCCCTGGGATAACGCCGGGCATCATCTTCGAGGGCATCGATAAATCGGGCGCCGAGAAGCCTTTCCATCAGGCCGGATTCCGTAACGTTGAATCCTTCGTCGAGGAGCTTGGCCTTAAGCGATGCGACCGCGCTCTTGCCGTCCGCCTGATCTGAAAAGTCGCCTTAACCATCTCATCGGGCATTCACTGTTTTTCATGTCCCCTCGTAGCGAGCACCTTTGGGGTTTGTCTCTATTATCGATCGCGGATCCCGTGCAAGCGCGATGCTGCGGCAGCGGAGTAAATGAAAGGGGCCAAGGATGCTGCTTCCGGCGATGCCTGGGCCCCTTACCTTCCCGTTACTACTCAACGCCTACGGCGGCGTTCAATCGGCGGCGAATCCAGCCCTAGGCCAAACGGCTAAATGCGGGTTAGAGTTCGCCGGTTCGGTCCAGCGCCAGTTCACGAGGACCTTCCCAACTTCTTCCGCGTTGGTTCTCCATAGCTAGGTAAGGTTGTAGCAAAGCTATGGGAAGAGTCTGGAAACGGATCATTGCGATCGCCGAGCGGCACTCGACGCGCGGGAGCGTGCTTTCGGAAACGCAGGCGCGAGAGATCGCCTTAGCCATCACGCAAGACGAGGGCGTCGGTTACCCGGGCGATGACGTTCTCGACTACCTCGCCTACGCGTTGGCTCGTAGAACGCGCCCGATCTCGATAGGGAGAGGCTAGACTATGTGGTTTCTCGACTTCCCGGAACACGATCCAGACTCGAACTATGCCGAGCCTTCAGCGAAGCAGATCATCTAAGCGGAAGAAGCTCGACGCGAGCTCGCGCACTTCAGGAGGACGCGGCAACGGCTCACCGTCCCGCAGCAGCGGGCGATCCTTGGAACGATGCGCAGCGACCTCATCGGAAGTGTCTTCCGGCGGACGCCATTACGCCTACATCCGCACCAGAGCGGCTGCAAATAGGGCGTCGAGGGGCTGACTCGGGATCGAGCTGGCACAGCTTGCCCAGTGGGATATGGATGAAAAGCGCCATGCGCTCGGCGACCGCACAATGCTACGATGGAGTCCTCGACGTCCTACGCTTTGACCGGAGTCCATTGGCGGCCAATCCGCATTTCTGCGAGAGATTAGGCTGGCCTCGAATGAATGATGATTCCCCGCGCATCGAGCTCCAGGGTGAGTACGATCTCGCCAACAAGGACGCCCTTGCCGCTCTCTTTGGGTCGCTTCGCGTAGACGGCCCCGATAGTGGTCGACATGACGAAGGTCACGTATATCGACTCTACGTTTCTGCAGGCAATAGCTGAGTTACACTCGCGCGTTAAGCCGCACCGCGTCACCCTACTCGGCGCCAGCGAACACGCCCGACGCCTCCTGCGCATGATGGATTTTGGCCGGCTCTTCGAGATCGTCCAAGCTCAGGCGTAGAAAGTGCGCGAGGCGCTGAAGGCGCCGGACGATATTGACGGGACAATAACAAAGGGCGCCCGTCGCACGTAGCGAGCGCCCTTTTTCCATGACCCGTAATCGAGATCTAGCCCTGGGCCCAAATCTTATCGCCTTGGGCAAACTTTCCTCCGCAATCCTACGGAGGGAACGGACCAGTGCATTCGTTTCATGGCGCTGCTCTCGGAGGCTGCTCCTAGAGGGCGTGGTGCTACGGCGTGCGCCCTCTTTGCATTTCGGACGTTCTATGTACGATCGCGGTCATCGCGCGCCGCGCCCTGAGCCCTGTATCCTGCGAGCTTGGATTGCAGCCGCGACGCGCGCACGTACCACGCATGTCAAGAGCAAAGGGCGCTCAAGGCCCCGCGCGCGATACAAGTGCTCGAGGTCCGTGGCGCCGTAAGCGATACTATTGTTCGGGTAGTACCGTAAGTAACAGCCGGTTGAGGCGACCGACTTGTCATGTATGATACGCGCGCTGTGTTAAGACGGCAAACTGCTCCAAACGCCGCGTTCCCGGGTCAAAGGCTCGACTGCAACGCTGGAGCGAGACGTTGCCGATCAAAGCCTCGCCCCTGCGCCAATGAAGCCTCGAAGCATCAGCTCACAGTTTGGTCGCGGGATCGAACGCGATTCCGTTCGGTTTTTCCTCCGCAGGGACAAAGCTGTACTGGTATGCGCCGTTTGGGTAAGTGTAGAAGTCGACTGTCCCCAGCGGCCCGTCCGCACAAGCCAGCATCTTTTCGGACTTATTCAGAGAGCACTGGTTTGAAAATGCCTGAAGAGGAAAAGTTTCTTTCGGGGAGCCCGTGTAGGGAGGTGCGAAAACTTCGACTTGTGCGGGCGTTTCAAATACGACGATGAGGTTCGCCTTCTTGTCGAACAGCAGATCGATCAGCGGATTCGATGTGCTCAGGACGACTTGTCCAGGCTCTTGGCCGCCCACAAACTCCGTAACGGAGCCCGCATGCCCTGCCTTTCCCGAGAAGCTGCTGGCGTAGACGTTGCCGGATGGATCGACCGCGACGCCGGTAACCACGCCGAAGACGGAACTCGTAAGAATCGTAGAAGCTTGGGTTTGTCCGGCAGGAAACACCTCGACATCGCCTACCGTTAGCCCATAAGCGCTGAATGCATCTCCCACGTAGTTGGTGCCGGCCGAATCGGAGGCTACGGAGGAGGCTGCACCCTCGTAGTCGCTGAGAATAATGCCCGGAGCGCCACAATGAGGCGCATACGACGTAACTATATCGTAAAACGTTCCGCCCTGCTGTGGAACCCAAAGCGTACCCGTGTCGTCTACTCCTATTGAGTTCACGAGCCCCGTTAAGCTGATCGTGCACTTTGGATGCTTTGGTTTCGTTGCTCTCGCGCCGTATTCTGCAATTGCGGTAGTATAAGAGGAGGCGACGTATAGCGATGCACCCGCAGTGCTGGGGTCGACGATTCTTAAAGAGCCGGCCGGGTGCGCGGCTTTCATGAGGTTCACGTCGGAGACGGACGGAGACCACGCGGGCAGTCGCCGCCAGTTCTGTGATGCGGCGGTCGAGATATGCTGTGAAGCGGCGGGAATGGCAGGTGACGTGGGCTGGGATCCCCCCGGACTGCAGCCGCTAACGAGCCAACCTGTAAGAAGTGCCGAGAGGGCCACCATTTGCCCCGAGCGTAAAAATTGCATAGCATTTACCTTTCATCTTCCGCATAGCGGTTCGCTTATGAAGCCCTCCGCAGCCTAACGCTCGCGCGTCATCGCGGAGGTTGCCAAAAATGGCGTCGCACCTGTGCTTTGCCTGAGTGCCAGCCGTGACTCCCTAAAGCCGGCATAGCTCCCTAGCGGTAGGACCTGGGCGGGTAGCGAGTGTAGAACCCAGTCGACGAGGGCTTTCAAAGGGCATCTTCCTGAGGGTAGCAAGACAACTGAGCAAAGCGGATCTTCGAATACCTCGCGCCGAGGCGGCCCGTCATGGACCTCTGCTTTCGCAGAGCTCCGCCGCCGCGCGCGACCATGACCTGCGGATACGCGCCGCTTCCGACGAGGGCCTGGCCAGCGTACCTGACAGAAACCTGACATCCGGCGGCCGGCTTCGTGACCTCAAGGAGCTATTGAAAAACCTGGATCGGCCGCAAACCCTTCGCAACAATGCACTTTTCGCCGGACGTTCGCCCGACGATATGACCCCAATCGAGTTGCGTGCTTTGGTTCAAGCCGCAGCTGATGAGCTACCGCCCCGTTCGCGTGTAATTATAGCGCGCTGCGATCTCGCGGGAGAGTTACATGCGACAGTGGCGCGGGACCTCGGTATCTCCGAACGCCACTTTTATCGTGAACGGCGTGAAGCTCTAGCTCTCCTGTCAGCCACCTTCAAACCCAACGCCGACGTTGCTGCGGCTCCAAGCGAAGCCGCAGATCCCGATGATCTAACCTTAGCCGCCGCTCAGTCATTATCTTCTGCGGGTAAGCACCAAGAAGCGATTGCGTTTCTTGAGAACGTTCTCCAGCGCTCGTCTGCGGAGTGCTTTCCGATCAGTGTCGCGCTTAAGCTTGGCCAACTATATTGCGATAACGGCCGACTCGATAAAGCCGGCCATTTGTTGGCCCTATCAGAGCAGGCGCTCGGGCATTCCGCGACTGCCTCTTCCTCAGAGGCAAGGATAGATGCCGTCAGACTGCAGGCGTCGCTTTTGCTGTACGGCGGCCGAGGTGATAGTGCGAAGAGGCTCCTGGCGCGGGGTATAGACCAGTTTAACCTTTCGTGCAGCCGTGAGCAGCAGGTCCGCAGAGCTCGCGCTCTGGCTGGCGCGCAACTTGACCTTTCCGATATTTTGATTTCACAGGATCAGTATTCGGCCGCGCTACCGATCGCATTAGAAGCTGACTGCACAGCACGCCGCCTACAACTAGATGCGGCGTTGCGTTGCCGAGCACTGATCCAGCTTGCCTTTTTACGCCTTATTAACGGCTCGCCGGCCCGTTTCGTAATGGCCGATTTGCAAAATGCCTTTTACCTTGCGCAGAGTAACACATTCATCCAGGACTGCGTTCAGATCACTCTACTCCTTTCCGAGATTCATTCACGGGCGGGCCACCACACCGTGGCGCTAAGCTTTGCACACTCCGCCGTGAGCGTAACTCGTGCCTTGGGTTTAAGCACTAATGTTCCGAATGCTCTCTATACCCTCGCTTACGCGGAGCTCGCTAAAGGCGATTTGACAAACGCGGCCGTAGCGTTGGAAGACCTGCTCGCCGCACATTCTAGTGATCCAACGTTTGCATTTGCGGACCCGAAAATCGTCGAAGCTGGACTGCTACACGCGCAGCGACATTATGCCGAAGCCATAGCTGCGGCCGCAGTTGCTGCGAGAAACATGACGATCGTTCATAGTAATCGTGGCCTCGGAGCCGCTCTCCTGGTCAAGGCTGAGATAGAATATGATATGGGCGAATGGCGACGCGCCCGAATCTCAGTCGACCATGCGCTCGGGCTACTTTCGCTCGGGGCTCCACCACATAATCGCGCTAGGGCTTACAACCTTTCGGCACGACTGACGCGTAATCGCCGTCACGAAGGCCTCGCGCGGGAGTTGGCGGAGCTAGCATCTCTCAGGAGTTGACAGAAAACATCCGCTCAGCGCCTTACAGGCTTATGAAGCTACGCGCACGATTGCCCAGCGGCTGGAACGGCAACGTTTTTCGATGGGGGATGCAACGATGAGCGGAATGAGCGCTCCCGTACCGGATGCCGGCAGCCCGGTTCTACTTCGACCTTGACGCCGCTACGAGGCTCAGGGCGCGGCGCGCGATGACCCCCGACGTACATTCGACCTCCAAATCCGTTAGAGCACGCAACGCCGCAGCGTCACGCCCTCCGTCTACGATCGTGTACACCGCGCTCGCCCTGTTCATTTATCGCACTCTTCGCTGATTGCAGTCCCGACGGGCGCACGCGTATCATACCTGTCAAGGGTCCAGTTTTAAAACGAATAAGGGGCGCCACCGTGAACGGTCGCCTGGCCTGCTATTGCGCTCCTCCGCCAAGCGTTAGATGCGTGCAGTGTGGGACTCGGGCGTACGCGGGTAATACGCCGTTCCGGCGGTGGAAACGCGAAACGTATCGCGGCGGCGTCAGCGATCCGTTCATCGTTCATTGGCCCAAGGGTATCAAAGCGCGCGGCGAAGTCCGCACGCAGTTCGCACACATTATCGATATGGTGCCGACGGTGCTCGACGCGCTCGGCATCGTCCCGCCTGCGTCGATTCGCGGCGTTACGCAGTCGCCGATCGAGGGTGTAAGTCTCCTCGATGATGCAAAAGCACCGAACGTGCACACGACGCAGTACTTTGAGATGCTAGGCCACCGTTCAATCTATCACGAGGGATGGCGCGCCGTCTGCCCGTGGCCCGGCGCCTCATTTGCCGAATCCGGCCGGAAATTCGGCGATCCGATCAGCTACGATATGCTCACCGAGTTGGACGCTACGGCCTGGGAGCTTTACCATGTCGAGGAGGACCAAGCGGAAACCAACAACCTCGCCGGGAAAGAGAGGGGCCGGCTCATTGCGATGATCGGCATGTGGTACGCCGAGGCCGGAAAGTACAACGTGTTGCCGATCGATAGTCGCGGCACGCAGCGCATCTTTGAAGAGCGCCCGCAAATCGCGGTCGACCGTTCGCGCTACGTACTTTTCCCCGGCACCCAGTCGATACCGGCCATAGCCGCACCGAAGATCCTCAACCGCCATTACTCAATCTCAGCGGAAGTGACCATCCCGGAAGGCGGCGCCGAAGGCGTCCTCTTGAGTATGGGCGGAAACGACGGCGGCATTTCGCTGTACGTGCAAGGCGGCAAATTGTGTTTCGTGTTCAACTACGTTGCGCTCGATCATTACTATGTGAAGTCGACCACGACGCTGCCGTCCGGGCGACATTTCTTGAGCATGGAGTTCGAACCGACAGGCAAACCTGAGGTCAAGAATGGCAAGGGCTCTCCGGGAACCGTTACGCGGCTCGTCGACGGCAAGGCCGTTGGCAGTGGCAAGCTGCCGGTGACCTCACCAATCCGCCTCGCGCAGGGCGGTGCGATGCTCGTGGGAGCCGACACGGGATCGAGCGTCACTCCGGATTATGCCGCCCCGTTCCGGTTCACCGGAGGAATCGAACGCGTGATCGTGGACGTGAGCGGCGAGCACGTGGTCGATCATGAAACCGAGATGCGTATCGCTTTAAGGAAACAGTGAAAGATGATGCTTTTCGACAGCATGTAGCGGCGCATGGCCTTCAGAGTTGCGACCAGCCTCCATCGACAGGGAGTTCGGCGCCGGTTGTGAAGGTCGCGTCGAACGCTGGAATGCGCCGGGCCCTGCCCCTTGGCCTGGGAGCTGGCAATCCAGCGTCGAAAACCTCAACCATATAGGGAACGTCTGATAAATGAAAGAGGCAAGCTTGAAGGCACTTAGCACCATTGCCGTTGCGGCGTTGCTTACCGGTTGCGGAGGTGCCGGCGGAAACGCTGCGCTCCCGTCCGGCCTGACGCAATCCGCCGTGGCAAAACCCGACAAGTCGATCTTGATATATACGGCCAACCGAGATGGGGCGAGCATTATCGCGTTCAAAGCGAAGGCGAACGGCAATGTAGCACCCGTCGTAACGATTACCGGATCGCAGACCGAGCTGAACTCTCCCGACGCAATGGCCCTGGATAAGAAAGGGAACGTCTACACCGCCAATGATAGCGGCACGCAAGAGTCGTTCAAAGTGTACGTCTTCGCCGCCGGTTCGAACGGAAACGCTAAGCCGAAGCGAATCGTTGGCGGCTCGAAAACGAACCTCGGTCCGACGGAGGGCATCACGCTCGATTCTTCCGACAACCTTTGGGTCAGCAACTACTCCGCAGACGCCATCACCGAATACAAAGCGGGAGCCAAAGGAAACGTGAAGCCGATCGATACGATCAGCGGCGGCAATACGCAGCTCAACGTGCCAGTCGGCATGGTCTTTGACAAGACGGGCCGGGTCTACGTGGCCAATAAGTTCGGCGCGTCAGTCGTCGCCTTCGCGAGCGGCGCGAGCGGTAACGCGACGCCGGTCGTCTCGATTGCCGGCAGTAATACAGGGCTCCAGCGGCCCTTCGCGCTTGCGTTCGACTCGAACGGCCGACTGCTGGTCGCCGACGAAGACGCCGGCATCCTCGTCTTCGCCAGCGGTGCCAATGGCAACGTCTCACCGGTTGCGACGATAACGAGCACGCCCGAAGCGGACGGCGTCGTGGCTGACGCGCAGAATCACATCTACGCTGCCGGTTTCTTTGGGCCGATCAACGAGTATGCCAGCAATGCGAATGGATACGCGACGCCGCTGCGGTCCATTCAAGGCTCGAAGACGACGATCGATGGGGCGAACTACTTAGCACTGCACTAATCGTTCTATCTCCGCTAGCGAGAACGCGAAGAGCCTGCCGAACCAATAAAGCCCGCAGCGCTGCTGTCCTGCAGACGGCTTCGCGATTTCGCGAGGCCGTCGTTGCATCTTGGCTTGGGTGTGCGGGCCCGGGGGGCCTCGTTTTGAAGGGCGTTAGCATCCATCCCGCGCCGCGGCCTATCCAGCACAACAGCCGTCTTAAGTTATGTCCGAGCCGGGGATCGGATCCCCGGCGCGCCAGTTGTGTAACGCGCGCGGATCGACGGGGCGTGACAAGATTCCGCTATCGCTAAGTATCTGTCTTTCGTAGAAGTAATACGCCGGAAAATCCCGCGTCATCGCCATATGGGTTTGAAGTTGCCCGCCTCTTGCTTTTGACGAGCCCTTGTCAGTTGGAAGGCCTCAAAGCGACGCTGACGCGCTGTAACCGCATTGTAACCGCGACCCTCCATAGTGTGATAATCGCGTACGGCGAGTAGCCACCTTTTTTCCAAAACCGTATGCTACACAGATCTTTGCACTTGAGGAGGCAGACATGACTCAGAGCCCATCTGCAAGCGTGGCTTCTGGCTCCTCGCACAAAAGGAAAGTAGAGTTGAGACCATGACCTTGTTACAACGAACTGCCGCGATACTTGGCATCTCTTTAGCGGCGTGTTGGTTCAACAGAGGTGGCGCCGGTTTTTTGAACAGCCAAACGGCCTTCGTTATGTGATGACTGCCCAAGTTATGCCGCCTCCTGCAGCGGCTGGTTGAAGTATACCTCGCTCGGCGTTCTGCCGTCGAGGCTGGAA
>Ga0302326_10028428_pt1 | contig 11249 bp, 12 predicted proteins | sample Palsa_T0_3_FD_202264 | JGI IMG/M metagenome (GOLD analysis project Ga0302326, IMG submission 202264) | Peat permafrost microbial communities from Stordalen Mire near Abisko, Sweden - Palsa_T0_3 | ecosystem: Environmental > Terrestrial > Soil > Palsa > Peat permafrost | place: Sweden: Abisko...
GATCGGGGGAACTTCCCTGCCCATCGGCCCTCCACGCCCTGACCATGGAAAATGGCCTCACCTTCACCCTGACATGCCGGGGCCTCTGTGACCAGATGGGATATTCGGCGCAATCATCGCTTTGAGCGCGAAACTTGCGTCAGCGTGGAAGCAGAAACGCCCGTGGAAGCGGAGAGTGATCGGTCAGGTGCGCAGCGACGCCGCGGCTAACGGCCGCTCACCGGGACCCCGGCGGCCCGCACCGCCGCCGCCATCCGCAGCACCGCCTCTTCCAGCAGGGCGGGCGAGGTACCCATGTTGAGCCGGGCGAATCCGCGGCCTTCGGCGCCGAAATCCGGCCCGGCACTGACCGCGAGCCGGCCCTGGTCCAGGAACACGGCGGCCGGATCGTCACCGAAGCCCAGGGCACGGCAATCCAGCCAGGCGAGAAAACTGGCCTGCGGCGCCCGGTAGCCGACCCCGGGGAGATGCTCGCGCAGCAGGCGGGCCAGCAGCCACCGGTTCTCATCGAGTTGCGCCACCGCGGCGTCCAGCCATCCCACCGCCTCCCGGTAGGCGGCAATCGACCCGATGACGCCCAGGTGCGAAGGCAGCAGCGCGTCCCACCGCTCGCGGATGACCGCGGCGCCCCGGTCCGACCCGGCGACGGCGAGAGCGCACTTGAGCCCAGGGATGTTCCAGCCTTTGGACGCCGACGTGAAGATGAACGTCCGCGCGTCGACCTCGTGGCCCAGGGACAGGAACGAGACGAACCGCGCGCCGGGCAGCACCAGCGGCGCATGGATCTCGTCCACCAGCAGGGCCACCCCGCGCCGCTGGCAGAGATCGCCGACCGTTTCCAGCTGGGCGCGCGACCAGACGTTGCCGGTGGGGTTGTGCGGGCTGCACAGCAGGTACGCCGCGACGCCCGGCTGCGCCAGCGCCGCATCGAGTGCCCCGACGTCGAGATCGTAACGACCCTGGTCATCCCGGGCCAGCGGCGCGGTCACGATCCGGCGGCCCGCGAAGCGGAACCGCAGCGAGAACGGCGGGTAGACGGGCGGATTGATGACAAGACCAGAACCGGGCGGGGTGACCGCCTGGACGACCTCGGCGATCCCGGTCATGACGTCGGGGACAGCGAAAGCCCGGGCGGGATCGGGTGACCAGCCCAGCCGCCCCGTCGCGAAGTCCCGGAACGCCTCACCGAGAACACCCTGGTGGGCGTAGCCGGAGTCGCCGATCGCGAGCGCCGCGGTCACCGCCCCGGTGATCTGCTCGGCGAGATCGAAGTCCATCTCGGCCACGAACGCAGGCAGCACATCGGCGGCGCAGGCCCGCCACTTGAAGCTCTTCCGCTGCCGGAGGACCTCCAGCGAGCAGGTGCCGAGTAGGCCGTCCACGCAACGGATCGTAATGCAGCCCACCTCGGACCGCCTTCGGCGGCGGCACTGACAACGGGACCGGGTGGGGCTGAACCGTGGAACAATTGCGTACGAACCCCGCGACCGAGAGGTACCGGCGTGACTGGCAAGTGGTTTCGCGGCATTACCCCGACGGCCAAGCCGGCCGGGATCGACACGACCGTCGCGCACCCGGCCCGGGTCTACGACTACTGGCTGGGCGGCAAGGACAACTTCGCCGCCGACCGGGAGGCCGGGGACCGGGTGATCGCGGTCAGGCCGAGCATCCTGACCGACATCAGGGCCAACCGCGACTTCCTGACCCGGTCGGTCCGCTACCTGGCCGCAGACGGGGGCATCCGCCAGTTCCTGGATCTCGGCACGGGCATCCCGACCCCCCCGAACGTGCATGAGGTCGCCCAGTCGGTCGCGCCGCAGAGCCGCGTCGTCTACGTCGACAATGACCCGATCGTGCTGGCCCACGCCCGCGCGCTGCTGAGCGGCTCGGCCGAGGGCGTCACCGCGTACCTGGACGCGGACCTGCGCGATCCGGAGAAGATCCTCCAGGCGGCGCAGCAGACCCTGGACTTCGACCAGCCCATCGCGGTGATCATCATCGGCACCTTGCACCTGGTCTCCGACGATGAAGAGCCGTACGGCATCGTGGCCCGGCTGCTGGCCGCCACCGCGCCGGGCAGTTACCTCTCGGTCAACCACCCGGCCAGCGATGTCCACGCCCACGTGGCGGCCGAGGGAGCCAGGCAGTACAACCAGTCGGTGTCAACGCCCCAGACCCGGCGAAACCACGCTGAAGTGTCCCGGTTCTTCGACGGCCTCGAACTGATCAGCCCGGGTGTGGTCCAGCCGCACCGGTGGCGGCCGGAGCCCAGCACCTCGCCCGGGCCAGCCGACGAGGTGTCCGGCTGGGGCGGGGTGGCCAGAAAGCCGTGAACGGCGGCCGCACGGTCACCGCGGCTGACCGGTGAGCCGGATCTCGCCGGTCAGGTAGCGCTCCAGGGTCGGGCCGATCGCCGCCGCCAGGTCCTCGCTGCTCGCCGCGGCCAGGGGCGTGAGGCCGAGCACATACCGGGTCAGGGCCAGGCCCAGGACCTGGCTGGCGACCAGGGCGGCCCGGTAGTCCGCCTCGGCCGTGCCGGCGGCCTCGGCGAGCCGGCCGAGGATGGACTCGGTGACGAACTCCCGCAGCATCGCCGCGGCCTGCTCGCTCGTCACAGCCGTGCGCAGCAGGCCGAGGAACGTGTCGCGGATCTCGGTGACATCCCAGGCGGCGAGCACCGTGCGGGCCAGGTGCTCGCCCAGGCTCAGCCCGGGATCACGGGCGCCCGGCGCGAGCGCCGCCGCGATCATTTCACCAGGGATCAGCGGCAGGCTCATGGCCGCGGCGAACAGCCCCTCCTTCGTGCCGAAGAAGTGATGCACCAGGGCCGGATCCACACCGGCGTCGGCGGCGATAGCGCGGATCGTGGCGCCCGTGTAGCCGTGGTCGCCGAACCGCTTCCGCGCGGCGCCCAGGATCGCCTCACGCGTACCGCTGTCGCCCGTTCGCCGCCCGGTTCGCCGGATGTCCTCGCCTGCGTCAGTCACCCGGGGACCTCCGTTGCGCCGATGGTGGATGTCAGCTGGAAGAAACGCTCCTCCAGGGTGCTCGGCGCCTGGCTCACCCGCGCCTCGATGCCGCCGAGCGCGCGCCGCACGTCATCGGGCGCGGCACCGGGAACCCGCAGCGACCGGCCGGCCAGGGCCACGGGCAGGCTGGCTGCCTCCAGCGCGCCGAACGCGCGGGCCCACGCATCGGCCTCGACCACCGTCACCTGATGGTGGCCGGCGATCTCGGCCGCCGTGCCCTGCGCGACCACCCGTCCGCCGGCCATGACCACCAGCCGGCTGCATTCTCCGGCCTCGTCCATGTAGTGCGTGGTAACCAGCACCCCGGCGCCGGCCGCGGCCGCGTCGCCGATCGTCTCCCAGAGCCGGGCGCGCGCCAGCGGATCCACGCCGGAGGTCGGCTCGTCCAGGACGAGCAGGTCGGGCCGGTGCGCCAGCGCCTCCGCGAAGGCCACCCGCCGCTGCAGGCCGAGGGGCAGCGCGCCGACGAGGGTAGCGCGGTAGGGGCCCAGCGCGGCCGGCAACCCGCCGCGCGTGCCGCCGCCGAACACCGCCGCCGAGAAGGCCAGGTTCTCGGCCGCGGTGAGGTCGTCATAGAGCCCCAGGGTCTGCGGAACGTAACCGATGCGCCGGCGGGTACCGCGGGACGGTGGCTCGCCGAACAGCCGCACCTCCCCGGCCGACACCGGCAGCAGGCCCAGCAGCATCCGGATGAGCGTGGTCTTCCCCGCGCCGTTCGCCCCGAGCAGCCCGATCACCTCACCGCGGCTCACCCGCAGATCCACATCGTCGACCGCGACGAACCGGCCGAACCTCCTCGTCACGCCCGCGCACTCCGCCAGCACGCCACTGGCCGTCCCGGCGGCGCTCACCGCGGGCTCCCGGCCATCGTGAGTTCCCGGGCCAGGGACGCGACCGTCACCGCGTCCTGCAGGTCGGGCGGGACTGGTTCGCCCGGCCCGGCCGTGGCGCCGTCGGGGGCCCAGACCTGCCATCGGGCGTTGCGCCGCCAGGCCCGCCGCGCCGCATCGCCCCCGGGCCGCGCGTCCATGGCCCGCACCGTGCCGGGCATCGCCGCGATGATCTGCCCGGGAGTCCCCGTGGCCAGTTCCCGGCCGGCCTCCAGGGCGAGCACTTGCGAGGCCCGCTCCGCCTCATCGAGATAGCTCGTGGCCATCACGACCGCCGCGCCGCCGGCGGCGGCATGCGCGATCAGCGACCACAACTCGACCCGGCTCACCGGGTCCACGCCGGTCGTCGGCTCGTCCAGGACGAGCAGCGCGGGCTGATGCAGCATCGCGGCGATGACGCCCAGCTTCTGGCGCATCCCGCCGGACAGGTGCCCGGCGAGCCGGTCCCGGGCGGCGCCCAGGCCGGCCCGCTCCAGGTACTGGACGCTGCGCTCCGGGGCGTGGACACCGTAGACCGCGGCGCGGAAGTCGAGGTTTTCCGTCACCGTGAGGTCCGGGTAGGTACCCGAGCCCGCCGGCAGGTACCCGATCCGGCCCGCGGCGGGCCGGCGGATGTCGCCCGCACTGGCCGCCAGCGCACCGGCCAGGCAGCGCAGCAGGGTCGTCCGGCCCGCACCGTCACCCCCGACCACCGCGCTGACCTGCCCCGGCACCGCCCGGAACGTGACCCGGTCAAGCGCGAGAACCTTTCCATACCAAACGGAAACGGCGTCCGTTCCCCACCATGGCCCGGTGACGTGGTCGCCGCCGCCGGTCGGGCCGCTCATCGCGCACCTCCCGAAGCGGCCGTCTCGGCCGCGGCGGACGTGATGGCCGCCGGATCGGGCCGGACGCGCCTGCCCCGCCTCGGCGTGGCCGGCGCCAGGAAAGTGCGGAAGCGCAGCGTCGCGAGGATGACGACCACGACACCAAGCAGGGCGAGGAACACGAATGGCGGCCAGAGCGGCCCGATGGGCTCGGCCCGCAGCATCACGCCGCGGGCAATCTCGTTGAAGTAGGTGAGCGGCAGCACGTACGAGATCCAGCGGACGCCCACCGCGATCGAGGCGAGCGGGAAGATCAGCCCGGACAGCAGCACCTGCGGCAGCAGGATCATGAAGGACAGCTGGATCGCCTGGCCCTGGTTCTGCGACACGCTGGAGATCAGGACTCCGATGCCGAGCGTCACGAACACGAACAGCAGCGCCCCGAGGGCGAAGACAGCCAGCGAGCCCCGGAACGGGACGCCGAAGATCGCCACGCCGACCGCCAGCACGATGGCCAGGTCCGCGGCGGCCACCGCGAAGTAGGGGACAACCTTGCCCAGGAAGACGTCCCGCGGGCGGAGCGGCATGACGGCGAGCTGCTCAAGGGTCCCGGTCTGCCGTTCACGCACCACGCCGAGGCTGGTGATCATGGTGCCGACAAAGACCAGGATGACTCCGGCCAGGCCGGGGATCATGACGTCCGACGTCTTGAGCCCGGGGTTGTAGAGGACCGTGACCTGGGGTGCCGGCGTGCCCGCCGACGTGGGAGCGCTCCGGGCCGCCGCGCTGGCCTGCCGCTGCGTGCTGGCCAGCGCGGCCAGGGCGGCCTTGGCCGTGAAAAGCTGGCTGCCGTCGATGAAAACCATGTTCCTGGGCCCGGTGACCATGGCGACCGCCGCCTGGCCGTCGCGCAGCTCGGTCCGGGCCCACGCGGCGCCTTCAGCCGGAGCCCGCCGCACCACGTCGAAAGGGCTCCCCAATGCCGTAGCCGCGGCCTTGGGCCCCGCGACCACGGTCGGGATCCTGGAGACGTCGAAACTCGCCGCATAGCCGAACACGATGAGCAGGATGACCGGCATCACGATCATCATGGCCAGCGTGCGCCGGTCCCGCCGCAGCTGCCGGAATTCCTTAACGATCATCGCCCACATCGGCGTCTCCTCACCTATGTCAACACGCGATGAATTCTACGCCCGATGAATTCTGAGTCGACCCCCGGGGACAGTCCGGCGGCCTCTGGAGGGTGGCCCGGCGGCCCCGGAATGGCTCGGCGGCGGTGAATCTGGTTCGGTGGGACCATGGGCACCACCACACGGCACACCGGCACGTGGACGCTGGATGATCGTTTCGCGTCGCCCTGGCACTACCTCCCGGTGGACGTACCGCCCGGTGCCTGCGCGGTGCGGGTTGACCTGGAGTACGACCGCTCATCCGCCGTGCTGGACCTGGGCTGCGCCGGCCCGGCCGGGTTCCGTGGCTGGTCCGGAGGGGCCCGGCGATCCTTCGTCATCACCGCCGAGGAGGCCACGCCGGGCTACCTGCCGGGCGACCTGGAACCCGGCACGTGGCAGGTGGTACTCGGCATCTACCGGCTGCCGCCGGAGGGGATCGAGTACCGCGTGACCGCCGAGGTGGCCACCGGGCGCGGCGCGCTGGCGCCCGATCCCAGGCCCGAGCCGCCGCCCCGGCTCACTGACCGGCCCGCCCGCCGCGACCTGCCGGCCCGGCCCGGGTATCGCTGGCTGGCCGGGGACCTGCACACGCACACGGTGCACTCCGACGGGGCGCAGACCGTTCCCGAACTGGCCCGCTTCGCGGCCGGGCGTGGCCTCGACTTCCTCGCCATCACCGATCACAACACGATCAGCCATCACGCGGAACTGCCGGGCGCGGCCGCCCGCTACGGCATCACGCTGATTCCGGGCCAGGAGATCACGACGGAAGACGGCCATGCCGGGGCGCTGGGTGACGTGGGCTGGATCGACTTCCGGGCCCCGGCGGATTCGTGGCTGGACGCGACCGAGCAGCACGGCGGCCTGCTGTCGGTCAACCACCCGATCGGCGGCCACGTCAGCTGGACCATCCCGATGCGCCGCCGCCCGCCGCTGGCCGAGATATGGCACTGGAGCTGGCTCGACCTGCACTGGACAACCCCGCTGGCCTGGTGGATGGCGTGGGACCCGACGGCGCTGCCGGTCGGCGGGAGCGACTTTCACCGGCCCGGTTCCGACGCCCTGCCCGGCCTGCCGACGACCTGGGTCGAGTCGGCCGACGACAGTCCCGAGGCGGTCCTCGACGGACTGCGGTCAGGGCATTCGGCGATATCGGCCCAGCGGGACGGACCGGTCCTGCTGCGCATAGACGGCGAGTTCGTCGCCGTCGGCGCCGAGGGCGCGACCCTGGCCGGCCCCGGCGGCCCCTGCGCCCTGGTGCGCAGCCCGCTCGCCACGTTCCCGGCCGCTGACGGCTTCCACCGCCTCCTCGGCCCCACCGGCGCCACCCTCGCCCTCACCCGCTAACTGGGAGCCCTTGGCCCGACGCTGGGTGACGCCGTGTTGTTATCACATCTGATATCATCAGTTTCATGGCGGGAAGGCTTCCGGACCAACAACCAGCGCGGCGAGACTCTCTTTCCGGGGCCAGCCCTGAACTGCTGGCCGTGCTGGAGTCCGCATCGCGTTTGCAGCAGATGGTTCCCGATGCGGTGCTCGTGGGTGGGTCGGCGGCAGCCCTGTACGCGGGTCATCGGGACTCCTACGATCATGATCACGTTCTCGCTGACCTGAGGGAACGGTTCGACGTCGTGCTGGAGGCTCTTGAATCCGACGGCGAGTGGGTAACCAACCGGGTGGTCCCCGGAAAGGTCATCCTCGGGCAACTGGGGGACATCGAGGCCGGCGTGCGCCAGATGATCCGCACCCGGCCGCTGGAAACCACGCATGTCATGCTGCCGTCGGGACGCGTGCTGACGTTTCCCACGGCAGAGGAGGCTCTACGGATCAAGGGGTTCTTTATCGTGCGGCGGAATCAGACCCGTGACTACCTGGATGTCGCCGCCCTGGCCGATCGTCAGGGCCTTCATGAAGCGGCGGGAATCCTGGCCAGGATCGATGACTACTACGAGGACCAGCACGGCGGCGGCCGGGGCGTCGCGGCGCAACTGGTCCGCCAGCTCGCCGATCCCCGCCCGAAAGACTCATCCGTAACGGGGCAACTCGCCGCCTACCGGAACCTGGCGCCCCGCTGGACCGACTGGGATGAGGTGCGCTCGGTGTGCCGGCAACTGGCCGCCGAGATGCTCGAAGCAGAGGTGTAGCCCATGACCCTGGCATTCCGCAACCTGACCATTAGCCCCGACGCTCCCGTCTCGTCCTGGCCCACCGAGGCCGTGCAGACCGCACTCGAACGGGGTGACCTCGCCGACTGGCACCGGATCGCTGCCGAGGTCCGGGCCGATCCCTGGGGCAAGACCGCGCGCCAGGTGGAAGAGGTGCTCAGCCACTCACGCCCATACGGTGTCGCCGAAGCCATGGAGACGGTGCTGTCCCGCGCCCGTGAACGAGCTGAGGCCGACGAACGCGCAGCGGTCGCCGCCGAAATCACGGAGGCTGTCAAGCGCGCAGGACTGAGCCGGGCGGGGTTCGCCTCCCGGATCGGGACCTCCGCCTCCCGGCTGTCCACCTATACCTCCGGCAAGGTAACCCCGTCCGCCACGCTCTTGCTCCGGATCCGCCGTGTAGCCGACCGGGAATCCGGGCGATGAGTGGCAAGTAGGAGACCGCCCCCCGATCAGCACCACGCCCTGGTCATCGACCGTCGCTGGCGCCTGTCTCCAGCAGCCCGGTCCAGTAGGCCAGAGCCACCGCTTCCGCCATCAAGCCGCGCGGCATCAAGCGGCCGTCCCGTCCTGATGAGCAGGACGATGAGCGCGACGACGCAGTACGCCTCACCGTGACCGGGCCATCAGCAGGCCGTTTCCGGGACGCGTCTTGACGGAGGGGCTGATCACCACCCTCGCGCCGCTCGGCTAGGCCGATGGGCGGATTACGCGAGTTTAGCGGCGGAGCCACAGGCGCAGGAGGGCCGTGTTGGCGAGGCAGACGAACGCCAGCACGGCGGCGGCGATGACCGCACCGGTGGCGGCGAGCAGGGCGACGCCGGCGGCGAACCAGGCGACCTCGAACGCTGCGCGGACCGTGCCGTGCAGTGGCCGGGCGGCCCGCGGGGAGGCGAAGACCCCCCAGGCCACTGCGAGCAGGACCGGAACGCCCAGGCCGGCCAGGAGGCGGACGGCCAGATCCGGGCCGGCCGTGAAGCCCCAGTACCCGGCCGAGCCGAGGACGGCGAGTTCGAGGAGGAAGGCGACCAGCAGGCAGAATCCCGTGATCGCGCCCTTGATCGAGCCCTTGGTCGAGTCATTGACCGGTGCGGACATCTGGCGCTCCTCAGGCCAGGCAGGCGAGGCGGCCCGCACCGCTAGCTGACCCGGAAGACCGGGAATCCAGGGGCGATGCCGAGCAGCTGCTCGTCGGTGGAGTCGGCGTTGATGCCCTCGAAGAACATGCCGACCTCCCACGCCCAGCGCTTGAGGTACGCCCGCAGCACCGGGGGCTTGTCCTGGTCGGCCAGTTCCGTGGCGGTGAACCGCTGCACGCGGCGGCCCACCCGGAGCTCACCCTCGCCGGCGGCGCGCAGGTTGCGCACCCACTGGGCCTGGCCGCGGGGAGCGACGAGGTAGGTCGCGCCGTCCAGGGTCAGCAGGTTCACCGGAGTGGTCCGCCACTCACCGCTCTTGCGGCCGCGCACAGCCAGCACGCGGGATCCCATGACGCTGATCCCGGCCTGGGTCAGGGCCTGGATGGTCCGGTTGAGGACGTGGACAGTGAAAGTACCCGGCTCGATGTAACGGGGTGCTGGGCTGGCGTTCATGACTCGCTCCTAATCGAGAGCAGTGCTCTTTTCTAAGAGCAGCGTTCCACAATAGGCCAGCGTTGTCAAGAGCAGTGCTCTCGTTTCCGATAGATGCCCGGATCTCAGCCGCTCAGGCCGTCAGCAGGCCGGTCAGGGCGCCCGGGCTCCGCCCAGGGCCCGGGGCTAGTCGCGGGGCAGCAGGGCGACCCGGGCGCGCAGGATGGCCCGGGTGGAGGAGACATTGCCGGTCTCGTCCGGCTGGCTGGGGCACTCACCGGCCGCGATCGCCCGCAGCGCCCGGGCACGCGCGTCCGCCGGGCTGATCATCTCGAAGACCATCCTGGGGTCCTCGTCCGCCATGGCCCGGGTCCGCTCGAGCACGTCTCCCGCGGCGCCGACCCACACGTCCTTGATGCCGCCGCCACACCCGTGATCAAGCAGCAGCGACACCACGTGGAACTCCGGACCGTAGCCGAAGCTCATCGTCACGGCTTCCTGAAGGCCCCGGTCATCGCCATAACGCCAGCACTCCCCCACGGCCGGCGCACCCAGCTGGGCCCCCCACGGCGGCTCGTCCAGGCCCCGGGCGGCCAGCCGGTCCGCGGCCGGCGCCGCCATCGAGCGCAGCTCCGGCCAGCCCACCGCGGCCAGCACGCGCAAGATGGCGAGTGCCTCCGCGCTGCCCGTCGCCTCGGCGGCGGGCACCATCGCGGCCGCGGCGTCGCCCCGGGACCCGCCGAGCGCGGCCAGGATGTCCGAGCCCCACAACTCCGCGTCGAACGGGCTGCCGATCTCGCCGAGCACCATCCGGGCCTCGGTGAGCACAGCGGCGAAGGCCTCAGCGGGCGACGAGCCGCCAAAGACGGCACCTAGATCAAGCTCACCAGACATAGGCACAAGCCTGCTCGTCAGCGGATTCCGCATCCATGCCGGGCATACTGCCACGGCCACCGGCCTTACTGCGGGCGTCTTCGGTGAAATATCACCCGCCCCCCAGCGTGCGCAGGCCGACCGGGCATGCCGTCCTGGCCAGGTATAGGCCATGATGAGCGGGAACCGAGGAAGGAATGACGCCATGGGACCAACAGCCCGGTGGGGTATCACGCTCCCGCTGCGCGGCATGCCCCTGACCGACCAGCGGGACATCGTCGCCGCCCTCCCCGACCTCGGGTACACCGACGCCTGGTCAGCCGAGACGAACGGATCGGACGCGTTCACCCCGCTGGCCCTGGCCGCCCAGTGGAGCAGCCAGCTGCGGCTGGGCACCGCCATCGCCGGCATCTACACCCGGGGACCGGCCCTGCTCGCGATGAGCGCCGCCACCCTGGCCAGTCTCGCCCCGGGCCGCTTCGTGCTGGGCATCGGCGTGTCGTCCGCGGTGATCGTGGAGCAGTGGAACGGCATCCCGCTGACCCAGCCCTACCAGCGCTCCCGCGACACGCTGCGATTCCTGCGGGCGGCTCTGGCCGGGGAGAAAGTGACCGAGGAATACCAGACGTTTAGTGTGCAAGGTTTCCGGTTGGAAGAGGCTCCCGAGCCGCCGCCCGCACTCGCCCTGGCCGCTCTGCGCCCGGGCATGATCGCGCTCGCCGCGGCGCTGGCCGACGGGGCCA
>Ga0302326_10028429_pt1 | contig 11249 bp, 10 predicted proteins | sample Palsa_T0_3_FD_202264 | JGI IMG/M metagenome (GOLD analysis project Ga0302326, IMG submission 202264) | Peat permafrost microbial communities from Stordalen Mire near Abisko, Sweden - Palsa_T0_3 | ecosystem: Environmental > Terrestrial > Soil > Palsa > Peat permafrost | place: Sweden: Abisko...
CTACCCGGGAGCCCGGTGCGACATCCCGACGACGGACTACACCTACACCTTCGACCCGGACCTCGAGGCGGAGTGGCGGTGGTCGGAGAAGTACGCCACCCAACCCGAGATCCTCACCTATCTCGGGCACGTGGCCGACCGGTACGACCTGCGCCGCCACATCGAGTTCGCTACCCGGCTCGAGCGGGCGGTGTGGGATGAGGAGGCCCGACGGTGGCAGGTGTCGACCGACACCGGCCGGACGGTCAGCTGCCGGTTCTTGATGATGGCCAGCGGGTGCCTGTCGTTGCCGAAGACGCCCGACATCGACGGCGTCGACCGGTTCGCCGGCGCCGTGTACTTCACCAGCCGCTGGCCCCATGCGCCGGTCGACTTCAGCGGTCAGCGGGTGGCCGTCATCGGCACCGGATCGTCCGGCATCCAGTCCATCCCGGTGATCGCCCGGCAGGCGGCCCAACTGACGGTGTTCCAGCGGACCCCGAGCTACTCCATCCCGGCCCACAACGGCCCAGCTTCAGTCGAGCGCCTGGCCGCCCTGGCGGCCGACCGCGCGACGTATCGGCACGAGGCCCGGGTGTCGCGGGGCGGGATTCCGGCGGAGCTGACCACCGTCATGGGGGTCACCGCGCCCGAGGAGGTCCGGCGCCAGCGGTTCGAGGATGCGTGGGAGCAGGGCGAGCTGTTTGGGATCCTCGGGGTCTTCGCCGACCAGAGCATCAACCCGGAGTCGAACGAGATCGTGGCCGAGATGATCCGGGAGAAGATCCGCTCCATCGTCCACGACCCGGAGACTGCCGAGGCGCTGTCGCCCCGGGATCACTACTTCGGCACCCGGCGCCCGTGTCTCGATACCGGCTACTTCGAGACCTACAACCGTCCGAACGTGCGGCTGGTCAACCTGCACAAGCAGCCGATCGTGGCCATCACCGAGTCCGGGATCGACACCACCGACGAGTCGCTGGACTTCGACGCCATCGTGTTCGCCACCGGGTTCGACGCCATGACCGGCGCCCTGGTGTCGGTCGACCTTGAAGGCGTGGACGGCCTCACGCTGGCCGAGAAGTGGACCGAGGGGCCCTCGACCTACCTCGGCCTGACAACCGTCGGGTTCCCCAACCTCTTCACGGTGACCGGGCCCGGCAGCCCGTCAGTGCTGTCCAACATGGCGGTCTCCATCGAGCAGCATGTCGAGTGGATCTCGGACTGCCTGGCCGACCTGCGCGAGGGCGGGTTCGACCGGATCGAGCCGACGCCGGTCGCCGAGGCCGGGTGGAACCAGCACTGCGACGACTGCGCCGCGTTGACCCTGCACCCGACGGCGCATTCCTGGTACATGGGAACCAACATCCCCGGCAAGCCCCACCGCCTGCTGCCCTACATCGGCGGCGTGGACACCTACCGGGCGGCGTGCGACGATGTCGTCAAGGGTGGCTACCTCGGGTTCGACCTGGCCGGCCCCGACCGCCACCAGTGCAACGACGGCGTGATCCGCCGGGTCCAGCCGGATGTGGCGATGGTGCTCGACGCCATGGCCGTCCTCGACCTCCCGCCGCTGGAGTCGATGGAGGTCGCCGAGGCCCGCGCCTTCATGGAGGCGTCCGCCAAACTGCGCCCACCCGGGCCCGAGGTCGGCGAGATCGTCGACGGGACGCTGCCCGGACCGCTCGCCTACCGGCTCTACCGCCCGGCCTCACCCGGGCCCCACCGGCTGCTCGTCTACTTCCACGGCGGCGGTTGGGTCCTGGGCAGCGCCACCTCCGACGACCCCTTGTGCCGCGACCTATGCCGGCGGTCCGACTGCCTCGTCGCCTCGGTCGACTACCGCCACGCACCCGAGTCACGGTTCCCGGCCGCCCCCGACGACGCCTACGCGGCCGCGTGCTGGCTGGCCGACAACGGCGCCGACCTCGGAGCGGCGCCCGGGCCGATCCTTCTCGCCGGCTGGAGCGCCGGTGCGAACGTCGCCGCCGTCGCCTGCCAGCTGGCCCGCGACGCCGGTCGCCCGTTCATCGCCGGCCAGGTCCTGCTCAACCCGGTCACCGACTCCGACCTGACACGGCCTTCGTATCTGGAGAATGGTGAGGGCTACATCCTCACGGCCCCGCTCATGACGTGGTTCTGGGACCACTACGCCCCAGTGGGCCAGCGGACCGATCCAAAGGCAGCGCCCCTCCGGGGCGACCTGCACGGTCTCCCTCCGGCGATCGTCGTGACCTCGGAGTTCGACCCATTGCGAGACGAGGGCGACGCCTACGCGGTGGCACTCGAAGCGGCTGGCGTCCCGGTGGAGCAGATCGCCGCCCGGGGCCACACCCACACGTCGCTCACCATGGTGGACGTCGTCCTGTCCGGCGCCCCTGTCCGGGCCGAGCTGGCAGCCGCGGTGCGACGGTTGCTCGGTCCGTGAGGGGCGAACCACCGGCGGTCCGCTACGACCGGGATGGGCCCGTGGCGGTCATCACGTTCGACCGTCCGGCCAGACGCAACGCCATGGGGTACGCGATGTTGGCCGAGTTCACCGACGCAGTCGACCGCGCCGGGCAGGACCGCGTGGTACGGGCAGTCATCGTCACCGGCGCCGGGGGTGCCTTCTGCGCCGGGACCGACCTGAGCGACCTGGCGAGCACACCGACCGGCGAACGCGCCTCGCGTGCGCCCCGGCGGGACACCGCCAACTGGCTGCTGGTGTCGTGCCCCAAGCCGGTCATCGGGGCCGTCGACGGGCCGGCGGTCGGCATGGGGGCCGAGTTCGCCACCCAGTGCGACGTCCGGGTCGCCAGCACGACCGCCCGGTTCGCCTGGAACTTCGTGCTCCGCGGCCTCATCCCGGACACGGGCGCAGGCACGTTCCTGCTGCCGCGCCTCATCGGCTCGACCGAGGCACTCCGCCTCCTGTACTCCGGCGAGTTCCTGTCCGCTGAGGACGCGCTACGGGTGGGCTTCGTGTCCGCCGTGGTCGAGCCGTCCGGGCTTCTTGAGGCGGCGCGGGCCGAGGCGGAGCGGTTCGTCGCCGGCTCACCGTTCGCCATCGAGCGCACCAAACGCCTGTTCTACGCGGCGATGGGCGCCGATGTCGCCGCCCACCTGGCGTCCACCGGCGCCGCGCTCGGGGAGTGCTTCCGGTCCGATGACCACCGGGAGGGCGTGGCCGCCTTCCTCGAGAAGCGGGCGGCGCAGTTCAGCGGGACCTGAGGCTCCAGGTCCTCGGTGAACCAGGCCGCAGCCGACGCGCTACTCGGTCACCCCCTTGGGAGCCTGCTGGTGCATGAAGCCGAACATGTACCCGGCGATCCTCCGCATCTGGATCTCCTCGGCACCCTCGGTGATGCGGTAGCGGCGGTGGTGGCGGTAGATGTGCTCGAACGGCCTGTGGCGCGAGTACCCGAGGCCGCCGTGCACCTGCATGGCCCGGTCGGCGGCGTCGCAGCACAGCCGGTTGCCGATGTAGTTGCACATCGAGACCTTGTCGGAGACGGAGAACGCCCCGTAGGTGTCCATCATCCACGCTGTCTTGTGGATCAGCGCCCGCAGCATCTCGGCCTGGGTCTGGAGCTCGACCAGGGGGAACTGGATGCCCTGGTTGCTGGCGAGCGGCTTGCCGAAGGGCTTGCGCTCCTTGGCGTAGGCCACCGCCTGGTCGATGCAGAACTGCGCCGCCCCGAGGCTGGAGGCGGCCTGGCGGATGCGGTTCTCGTTGAAGAAGTGCTGGACCACGGCGAGGCCGCGACCCTCGCCCCCGAAGATGGCGCTGTGGGGCACGCGCACGTCGTGCAGCGAGATGTGGGCGTGGTCCGTGGGCATGTTGAACGTCCAGAGGAACTCCTCGATCACGAACCCGGGTGAGCTGCTCGGGACCAGGAATGCGGTGATGCCGGCGCCGTCGCCCGCCTTCCCGCTGGTCCGGGCGAAGATCAGGTCGTACTGGGCCTTGTGGATGCCGGTGTTCCAGGTCTTCTCGCCGTTGATCACCCAGTCGTCGCCATCCCGGACGGCAGTGGTCTCCATGTGGGTGGCGTCCGAGCCGTGGTCCGGTTCGGTGATCCCGAAGGCGAACCCCCTGCGCCCCTCCGCCAGGTCGTCGATCCACGCGGCCTTCTGCTCTTCGGTGCCGTAGTTGATCATGAGGAGTAGGCCGACGTTGTTGCCGACGATGGCGTGCTCGTTCTGCAGGTCGCAGTGGAGCCCGAGGCCGCGGCGGGCCAGGTGCTCGCGGATGATGGCCATGCCGAGGTTGGACCCGTCCTGGCCACCGAACTCCTTGGGGAAGGGATACCGGTAGTGCCCGGCCGCGTCCGCTCGGCGACGGGCCTCGCCGAGCAAGGCCTCCCACACTTCGTTGGGCAGACCGCCCCGCTCCCAGTCGGTGCGGGCATCTTCCCGGCGGTGGTCGAAGAAGCGGATGTTGTCGTCCTGCTCCTCGAGGGGCCTGATCTCCCGCTCGATGAACTCGTCCAGTTCGACCAGGTAGTCGGCGAGCTCCTTGGGGATATCGAAATCCACGGGTCCTCGATTCGGTGGTCAGTGGCCGGTGTAGTGGGCTTCGCGCTTCTCGAGGAAGGCGGCGACGCCCTCCTTGTGGTCCTGGGTCCCGAACAGCTCGGCCAGGCTGGCCGAGACCCACCGGCCGAGCTCCTCCCAGTCCGGGTCGACAGCGACCCGCAGCCCGGCCTTGAGACTCCGGACGGCGAGCGGTGGGTTGGCGGCGATCTCGTCCGCCAGTTCGAGTGCCGTGGGAAGCAGCTCCGCGTGCGGGACGACTCGGGAGACCAGCCGGAGATCCCGAGCCGTCATCGCGTCGATGATCCGGCCCGTGAAGAGCAGCTCTGCTGCGGTCTCCCGGCCGACGACCTGCACGAGCCGGCCGAGGCCGGCGACGTCGCAGCACAGGCCCCGTTTCACGAACAGCTCCCCGAACCTGGCCCGGTCCGAGGCCACGCGGATGTCGGCCATGAGAGCCAGTTCCATCCCCCAGCCGACGGCAGGGCCGTTGACCGCTGCAATCACGGGGGTGTCGGTGTGCAGGAGGCTGCCGGCAGTCGGGGTCAGGCGCGGGTCGGCCCGCAGGCCGGACGCCACCTGGGTACCGGCGTTGACCATGATCTGCTTGACGTCGTCGCCCGAACAGAACGCCGGGTCGGCGCCGGTGATCACGAGGCAGCGTGCCGGTGACGTGTCGACCGCGTCGGCCAACTCGGCGTAGGTCGTGTGCGTGAGTGCGTTACGGGCCTCGGGACGGTTGATCGTGACGATCCCGACGTCGCCCCGGGTCTCGTAGGTGATCTCGGCGTAGCTGCCCCCGACCTCTCCGTTCACAGGACGGGAACTTAGCGACCGCTTGGTTTTCCCGCTACCGTGCCGCTGCATGGTGAAGATCCGACGGGTGCCCGAAGACGACTACATGCACCAGCCGGAGGCGGCATCGAACTTCAACGAGAGCCGCTACTACAACTTCTTCGACCACGCGGCCGGCATGGGCGGCTGGGTCCGGATGGGCAACCGGGTCAACGAGGGTTACGCCGAGCTGACCGTCTGCCTGTACCTGCCGGACGGGCGGGTCGGATTCATGTTCAAGCGTCCGAAGATCACCAGTAACGACGCCCACGACGCCGGTGGGCTGAAGTTCGAGGTCCTCAAGCCGTACGAGGAACACCGCGTCACCTACGACGGCAAGGTCTGCCTCCTGGCCCATCCGCGGGAGATGGCGGAGCCTCGCGAGGCGTTCACCAACAACCCGCACGTCGAGTGCACCCTCGACCTCCACCTTACGGCCGTCGGGCCAGCCCAGGGCGGGGAACCCGAGTGGGAGGAAGGCGAGCAGAAGCCCGACCTCGACCCGGAGAAGATGTTCGCCCGCGGTCACACCGAGCAGCACATGCGCGGCGTTGGCACGGTCACGGTCGACGGCGAGAGCTTCGCCATCGCCGACGGTCTCGGCCTGCGCGATCACTCCTGGGGCCCGCGGTACTGGCAGAACGTGTGGTGGTACCGATGGCTGACCGTCAGCCTCGGGCCCGACCTCGGCTTCGCCGTCACCATCGGCGGCACCGAAGGGTCCGACGAGAAGTCGGCCCGCGGGTTCCTCTACGACCGGGCTCGCTATGGCGACGACCGGTGGGTGCCCATCCGGCAGGCCGAGCTGAGCTCCGACTACGACGCCGAGTGGTACCCGACGAAGAACGTGCTCACGGTCACGACCCCGGATGCCACCTACGCCGTCGAAGGCGACGTGTGGTCCAACATCCCGCTCCGCAACCGCCGCGAAGGCATGGTCACTCGCATCACCGAGGGCATGACCCGGTGGCGCTTCGGCGACCTCCAGGGGGCCGGCCTCTCCGAGTACCTCGACCAGATCATCGATGACACTCCAGTCGGGACCAAGCTCGGTATCTGACGGCCTCGCCACCCTGCTCGGCGCGCCCGTCGACAACCTGGTCCGCCTGTCGGGTGGCGCGTCCCGCGAGACCTGGGCGTTCAGCTCCGCCGGTCGCGAGCTGATCCTGCGACGCGACCCGCCGGGCCGGCCCGGGTTTCCAGGGTCCATGCGTCTCGAAGCCGACGCCATGCGGGCCTGCGCCCGGGCCGGGCTGCGGGTGCCTGAAGTCCTGGCCGACGACGACGGATCGACGCTCGGCACCGCCGGTCTGGTGATGGCACGCGTCCCCGGCGAGACCCTGGCCCCGCGCATCCTCCGCGACGACAGGTACGCCGGCGCCCGCACCGTGCTGGCCGGCATGCTCGGTGGATTCCTCGGCGGGCTCCACGCCATCGACCCCGCCGAGGTCGCCGGCCTCCCGGAGGTCGACAGCCTGGAGAGCTACTGGAAGCGTTACGGCGCGATCGAGGACACGTCCACCACGCTCGAGAAAGCGTACGAGTGGCTGCAGGCCAACAGGCCGGAGTCGACCGAACGGGTCATCGTCCACGGCGACCTGCGCATGGGCAATGTCATCGTCGATCACGACGGCCTGGCTGCGGTCATCGACTGGGAACTGGTCCACCTGGGCGACCCGCTCGACGATCTGGCCTGGCTGTGCGTGAAGGCGTGGCGCTTCGGCTCACCGTCTCCCGTCGGCGGCGTCGGCTCCCTCGACCAGTTGTTCGACGCGTACGAAGCCGGGTCGGGACGGTCGGTCGACCGAGATGCGTTCCAGTGGTGGCTGGTCATGAACACCCTGAAGTGGGGTGTCGGCTGCATGGGCCAGGCCGCCGTCCACCTGACGGGTGCGGTCCGCTCCGTGGAACTCGCCGCCATCGGACGGCGGCTGTGCGAACAGGAGTGGGATCTGATCGAGCTCATCGCCCCCGACGAGTGGGCGGCCGCTCGGGACGCCCCGGCCCTCGCCCCGATGCCGGACTTCGCCGGCGGGCATGGCCGCCCGACGGCGCGGGAGCTGCTCGACGCGGTGCGCATGTTCCTCACCGAGGACGTGATGGCCAATGCCACCGGACAGCTCCAGTTCCACGCCCGGGTGGCGGCCAACGCCGTCGCCATCGTCGAGCGGGAGCTGGCCCAGCCGCCCGCCGAGCCGGCCGGTGACGACTGGGCGTCTCTGGCCCGGGCGGTCCGGGACCGGCTGGCGGTGGCGAACCCACGGCGCCTGCGCTTGTGATCGCCGGACTGAGCGATCGCTAACCTTCTCTGATGGCCGATGTCGCTGCCGGCGGCCGACGCACCCGCCCCGGCCGCACCGTCCTCCTTCGCACCGCGATCGAGCTCATGGGCGAGCAGGGCTACGACGGCACCTCCACCCGCGACATCGCCGCTGCGGCCGGCGTCAGCGTGGCCGCGCTGTACCACCACTTCCCGTCCAAGCTCGACGTCCTTCGCGAGTTCCTCTTCGAGGCCCACGACGTCGTCGTCCAGCGGATCCGCCGCGAGGTCGGCGCGGCCGGCCCCGACCCGCGGGTGCAACTCGACGCGGCCGTGGCCGTGCTCATCTCGGCCAACCTCCACGACCGCTTCGCCCAACTGGCGTGCACGGTGGCGTGGCGGGAGAGCGCCCGCCTCCCCGAGGCCGACCGCTCCGTGGTGCAGGCCAAGCGGGAGGCGATCGTTGGCGTGATCGAGACCATCCTGCGGTCCGGCAGCACCGGTCGTCTCTTTCCGACCGCCGACCCGATCCCAGTCGCCTGGGCGATCCTCGCCCTCTGCACCTCGGCAGTCGAGCGCTACCCGACTCTGGGCATGACCATGGCCGAGATCATCGAGCTCCACCAGCGGTTCGCGCTGGCTCTGGCGTCCACCGCGCCATCGGCGAGTTCGGGGACGGCGCCCCGCCGGCGGGCCCCACGGGTCGCGACCTCCTGACCCCGGGGATGGCGCCCCCAACTTGCCCGGCTCTGCCGACTGTGTGTCATGCCGCTCTGGCGCCCTGACCAAGAGGAACTAGCGTCCGGTCCGACGCGAAAGGCATAGCTTGCGCGTTCAGGAGTGTCTCATGTCCTACACCGTGGATTTCAACACCGTCTCGACCGTCGGTCTGGAGTCGTCGCCGGTCGCGACCGCGCTCGCTGGTCTGCGGGCAAACGAGGCGCGCTACTTCAAGAACAAGTACGGCCACGTCTTCACGGTGGAGCCTGCGAGCAACGCCAAGACGACCATCGAGTGGGTGGAACGGATCCTCAAGGAAGAACGCGACATCGTCGTGTCGTCTCGCCCCCTCGAGGCTACGGCCTTCCAGGTCGAGAACATCCGATGGACCTACGTCTTCTACGAGAGCGGCCTGTCGGTCAATGTGATGTACACCGTCGACGATCCCAAGAAGCGGGCGGTCGGGTTCAAGCTGTCCGACGGGATGGAAGTCCCCGAGGAGCTCGCCTCGCGCTTCAAGTTCGCGAGGCAGAAGTCAAAGTTGGCCGGAACCATTCGCGGTTCCTACTTCGTCCTCAAGAACGAGCACTGATCCCGGAGCCGGCTCTGCGAGGCCGGTCATCGCCCGGTGCTCGTCGACCATCGATACCGGGGCGGTGGCGCCGCTCGCACGCGTGGGCAACCTTTTCTGCCCTCCAGCTACTGATAGAGGTGTGCTCGACACGGACACGGCCGTCGACGACTACGACGCCCCGCCGCTGCCGACCGACTTCGACTCCTACGTGATCCGGCGCTCCCCGGCGCTGCTGCGCCTGGCGTTCCTCCTGACGGGGGACCGCTTCAAGGCCGAAGACCTCGTCCAGACCACGCTCGCCAAGGTCCTGCACCGGTGGGACGCGACCGCGGCCAAGGGCGACCCGCACCCCTATGTCCGCACCGTCCTCATCCACACCGCGCTCGGCTGGCGTCGGCGGAAGTGGGAAGGCGAGCAATCCACCTACCAGCTCCCCGAACACGCCAGCGACCACGACTTCGCAGACCTCGCCGCCCGCCGCCACCAGCTCCGCTCGGCCCTGCTCCAGCTCCCTCCCCGCCAGCGGGCGGCGGTCGTGCTCCGCCACTACGACGACCTCAGTGAGGAGCAGGCCGCGGCCGTACTCGGGTGCAGCGTCGGCACTGTCAAGAGCCAGACCGCCAAGGGCCTCGAACGCCTCCGCACCCTCCTCGAGACAAACGACGACCCGAACGACTGAAAGGCCTCCCATGGAACTCCACGACGCCCTCACCGACCTCGCCGGCACCGTCACCGACGACCCCCACCGCCTCGCAAACGTCCACGCCCGCCACCGCCGCCGCCGCCGTACCCGTGTAGCCGTCACAGCCGCCTCAACCGCAGGGGTCGTCGGAGCAGCCGTCGTGGTAGGCGCGCTCGCGTTCAGCCCGTCCTCGTCCGGTGGTCCGCAGGCCAACCTTGCGGCCGGTGCCGTCTGGGTCGATGTCGCGACTTCGGGCCGCGCGCCGTCGGCTGTCACAAGCACAACCCTGGGCGGTGGGCAGTCGGCGCCCGGCCCGAAGGTCGGAGAGCAGACATGCGGCGTCCCGGTCCCCGCCGGCGGCCCGCCCAAGGCGATGGTCCCCGCCGACGGCCGGCCCGAGCCGCCCCCGCGGCCCGAGCCGCTCTCGACCCCGGTCTGGACCGGCACGCCCCCGCCGGTCGGCGTGCCGTTCAGTCTCAACGGGACGGTGACCGGGACGACGAACGACTCGGTCACGATCACCGTGTCCGACGGTTCCTCCGAGGGCACCTTCGTCTTCCCGAGCGTGTGCGACCCGCCGCTCGCGGTCGTCGGCGCCGAGGCCCACATCGCCGGCACTCGCACCGGACTTGACACCTACGAGCTTAGAGCCTTCGCCGTGCGGGTCCAACCGAGCCCCTCGTAGCTACTTCTTTCGGCTACGCCTGACCCTTCTGGGAGTCAGCTCGGAAGCCGACAACCCTCAGTGCTTTGCCCGGCTACCGACGGTTGCCGGGAACCACGCTCTGGAATCGGGCGATTGGCGGCCGGCGGTAAGGTCGGCGGGGCCCTGTGCTCAGCTGCCGATGACCGATCTTCCCTCCAACCTCACCGCCGTCCCGTCTCGCCTGGGCGCGACCGCGCTCGTCGACGAGCGGGGACTGGTGATTGAGATCAACGACATCCAGGCCGAGCTGCTCCACCACGGAGTGCTGCGGCTCAGCGTCCTGACCTTCATTGTCGATGTGTCGGCCGGCGTCACCCTCGATACCGACCCCGACCGCTGGACCTTCACCACTGACCTGTCGTTGCGGATGCAGGCCATCCCGGCACCGGGCAAGGTCACGGCGAGCACCACGATCTTGCGCCAAGGCCGGCGGTCTGCCCACGGGCTCGTGGAGGTCATCGACGACCAGCAGCGGCTGCTGGCAGCTGGCGCCATCGGCTTTGCACACGTGCCCCGCAAGACCGGCGACCCCCCCAAGCCCCACGTGTCACCCGAACTGATGGCCGAACGCTTCGCAGGCCTCGAACGCGTCTCGAGCTCCCTGCGCGACGAAGCCGGCATCATCCCGATCAACCCCGCGCAGGGAGTGGTCGAGATCGCCGTGCGGCCTGAGGTGTGCAACCCCGCCGGCACCCTGCAGGGTGCGATGGTCGCTCTCGTCGCCGAGTCCGCCGCCGAAGACCTGATCGGGTCGCTGGCCGACGAGCCGGCGGTCGTCACCGAGCTCGACATCCGCTACCTCGCCCAAGCCACCGTCGGCCCGGTGCGCACCCAGTCCCGGCTGCTCGGCACCGGGCCGGACGCTCCCGTCGAGGTCCGCCTCATCGACACCGCCACCGGCCGTCTCTCCACCCTGGTCTACGCCCGCGCCGCGCCGGCTCCCCCATGATCAGGCACATCAAGGGTTTCGGCCGTT
>Ga0302326_10028432_pt1 | contig 11248 bp, 12 predicted proteins | sample Palsa_T0_3_FD_202264 | JGI IMG/M metagenome (GOLD analysis project Ga0302326, IMG submission 202264) | Peat permafrost microbial communities from Stordalen Mire near Abisko, Sweden - Palsa_T0_3 | ecosystem: Environmental > Terrestrial > Soil > Palsa > Peat permafrost | place: Sweden: Abisko...
ACACCAGCACCCGGCCGCCGGCGCCGCCGCCGGTGACCACCCGCCCGTCCGGCAGCACCGCCACCGCCACCACCTGGCCGTCGAGGCGGCCGAGCTGGACCGGGCCGGTCCCCGGCTCATCCGGGTCCCAAACCAGCACCCCGCCCCAGGCCCCGCCGCCGGTGACCACCCGCCCGTCCGGCAGCACCGCCACCGCGCTCATCCCGCCATCGTGGCGGCCGAGCTCAAAGATCAGGGCTGGGCTTGCCCGCCGCGTGGTCCACTGGAGCACCGGGCCAGGGTCGTCGGAGGCAAGCAGTCTGGCCCGGAAGTCGGCGGCGAGGAGAGCTTCGCCGAGTTCGGCCGCCTGCAGGCACAGCTGGCGCGGCGCGAACCCGGGATCGCCGGCCGCTTCCCAGTCGCGCAGGTGGTGGGCCTGGCCCCGCACCACGGCGTGCATGGCCGCCAGCCGTCGTTCGCCGGGGGCAGCGGTACCGGCCGTTTTCAGCTCGGCCAGCATCGCGTCGACACCGAGGGTCCAGATACCAGCGGTGACCCAGTCGGCATCGCCGGCCAGCGCGGCCAGCCGCGGCGGATCACTGTAGAGCGTCTGCGGGTACCTGTCGAGCAGGTACAGCGGAGTCTCATCCTCGCCGTCGCGGGCTGTCGGCCAGCCGCGGTCCCGCCAGGTCGCCGTCCACCGCTCGATGCGACGGGTATGGCCAGGGTCACCGAGGTCGTGATGCTGGCAGCGGGCGAGCAGCGTCTCGTGGGCGAAGGTGTAGCGCGGCGTGTCTGCCGGGCCGACCTGCTGCAAGGTCCGCGCCGCCTCCCCGTCGAGGACCCCGCGTACCTTCCAGGGCCGGCTGCCGGTCAAGGCGGCGAGGTCAGCGGCGGCGAGCGGGCCGCCGCGTGCCGCGGTGAGCAGGCCGAGCACGTCGAGGGCCAGGTCATCGCTGGCCCGGCGCAGCAGCTGGGTGATCTCCTGGTCGGCGAGCTCGCGCAGCCGGGCGGCGCGAGGACTGTCCGGCAACGTGTACAGCTTGTGCGGCGCGAGCGCTGCCAGCGGGTGCGCCGGGTCGACGTCGTCGGGCAACCGGGGGTACAGGCGGCTGGCGACCAGCACCCGGGCGGGCAGGCCGGGCAGGCGGTCGGGCAGCCACCCGGCGACGCTGTGCCCGCCGGGCCGCAGGTCCTCATCCAGCCCGTCGACGATCAGCAGCAGCTGTCGGCCCTCATCCGCGGCGCGCTGCGCGGCTTGTTCCCATAGCTGCCGGAACACGTGCACGTCCAGCGTGGACGGCAGATCCGTGCCGAGCAGCCAGGCCAGCTGCGGCACGACAGCGGCCAAGAACCGCTCCCGGTCAGCGTCGCCGGTGGGCCGGGTCAGGAAATAGGCGACGCAGTCGACTTCGGGGGGCAGCGTGTGCACTGCCTCGGCCAGCAGGGCCGTCTTGCCTGCCCACGGTCCGCCGACCAGCCATGCGTGCTGACTTCCCGGTGCAGCCAACGCGCTGGGCCGCGCGGCGGCGAACGCCCTGATCGCATTCAATTCCTCGTCGCGCCCCTGCAGCACCCCGGTGCGGGCGCGCAGCTGCCGCAGCGTCGCCCGGTACGCTGGCTCCGTCCGCCCGCGGCGAGCCGGGAGCATGACCAGCCGCCCCGGATCCGTGGCCAGATGCGCCCACCACTGCGCGGCGGCCGCGGCGGGCAGCCGGTCCAGGCTGGCCAGCGGGGTCACGGTGATTGTCGACTCGCCGCGGCGGGGCGCGTGCTCGCTGACCACGCCGATCAGCCGCTCGCCGGCCAGCACCGCCGCCCCCGACATGCCCGACCACTGCGACTCACCCAGCGCTTCTTGCTGCGGCGGCAGCGCCCGCGGGGCACTGGTCACCTGCAGCGACAACAACCCGCCCACCAGGTTCTCGGCCGGCAGGATCATCCCCCACACCTGGGCGGTTTCTCGCGCCACCACCCCCGCCGCCGACCTAACCTCCTGGAACAGCGGGTACCCCACCGCCCAGCAGCCCTCCACCGGCACCGGCACCGGAGCGTCCCGGTCCACCGCCGCCACCAGCGGGGCCGGCAGCACGGAGCTCTGGTCGCCCAACTCGAGCAGCGCCAGGTCCACCATGCCGGGATCCCCGGCCAGTGCGTCAACGACCCGCGCCGGATGGGGTACCTTGTCCGGACCCCGCACGACGATCCCCGCCGCAGCAGCCCCGGCCACGACATGCGCGGCGGTCAGCACCAGCCGTCCGCCCAGCCGGAATCCCGACCCATACCGGTATCTCTTAACCGGCCCGGTTCCGAGGGCAGCCTCGATCTCGACCACCCGCTCCCGCAGCGGCACCACAGGCAACGCCACCACCAGCCCCCGGCCGGGCTCAGCCCTTCCGCTGCGCCGACGCCTGCGCCACCTTGACCGGGCGTCCGGCACGGTCAACCGGGCCGCCGAACACGACCGTCACCGTTTGTTCGGAGCCGCGCTCCCGGCCCGCGCCCCCACCCAGCTCCAGCTCCACGATCGGGACCTTAAAACCCGCCTTGCCGTCCACCGATCTGCTGGCCGTAACCTTTAGGACCACCGTCATCGACTCGACCGGCAACTGGATGTCTGAGCCCGCACCGGCAGCCTGCGCCTGCAGCAGCTCATCACGCAGCAACCCGATCGCATCCGCCAGCCCTAGGCCATCCGCTGGCCCGACCTCTCGCCCTGTCATCCCCATTGGATACACAGTAGACCCCGGGCCAGGTCTCGCCTACAACCCGCCATGCTCTGCTCGACGACAAGGTCGCCGGTGCTAATCGCTGGTTTTCGCTGAAAACTACAGAGAGCCCACTTCGGGCGCTACCCGGTAGCTCGGGGGTTCGGGCAAGATCCGTATAGCCGTTGGCGCCAGCGATGATCTTGGTCGGGCCGCCCGTTGTCCCGGCGTAGGGAAAACGATCGTTCGACAGACACTGGCCGAGCTCGCCGCCGGAAGAGTCCGAGACAGTGCGCGGCTTGCTCATGGCACAGCGACAGCACGAAGGCTTCGGCCAGAAGCTGCACGTACAGAAGGCCGACTGCCAACCGGGCGGCCAAAGGCGCCGCCAACGCAGCGATCGAGGTCAGCTTCCAAGATCGCTCGAAATCGCGGAGCGGCCCCGCAGACCGTCCTCATATCTCTCGACCGGACGCTACAGTTCCGGACCGCTGAGCCTCGCTGCGCATTCGCGAGGAGCAGCGCGACAGAAGATGCAGCCGTGTTCGCCATTGGGCTACGCGGCGGGATCTTCATCACCTCGATCCCCGCTTCGGGTCACGGCGCGGAAGGGCGCCAGCAGGTTGTCGAGCAGCGGGACCGGGGAGCGCGGGTCGATGGCGGCGCGTTGGCGGAGGGATCCTTCCCACCGGGCCTGGAGAGCCGCGGTCAGGTTCTCGCGCATCTGCTGCGAGGCGTGGGCGTACAGGCCGCGCATCCCGGGAACCTGATGTCCGAGCCTCTGTTCGGCCAGGATTTCGGGAATACCGTCCTCGGCCATCCACGTCTTGTGGCCGTGCCGCAAGCCGTGTGGCGTCAGCCCGTCCTTGGCCGGCAGCCAGCACGCCAGCGGCGCCTCGTCGGCGGGCGTTTCCCCGCTGCCATGGCAGTGGTCTCCAGCGGTCTTGTGGGCGATGATCCTGCCGTCGAGGCGCAGTCTGACCGCGTATCCGCACGATGGGCAGCGCCCGGTGTTCTCCGTGCCGATCAGCCGGGGTGTGCCACGGCCGGACGGAGGGTCGAATGGTTCTCCGGGCACGGCTGGCGGCCATGAAGCGACCGGGATGCCGGGCCACGCCGTGGCGTCCACGACGACTAGCCGGCCTGGCCTCCCGTTGGCCGGCGGATGCCGTCCGTCGCAGGCCGGGCGGAAGAACCGCCGGGCGTAGTTACTGTTCCGGTGGTGGCCGCCGTCGGGGCCGAGGAACACGTACCGGCCGCTGCCGCCGTGCTCGGCGGCGCATGCGCATCGCTGCCCTGCACGCTTCCTGGCCTGGGCGGCGAGGAGCTCGGCGAGGAACGGGGGAAGATCGACTGGCACGAGCGGCTCGTGTTTGGTGCTGCGGTAGGAGTCATCCTTGGGCGGGAGCCGGTGGAAGCGGCCGCTGACCTCCCTGAGCTGCCACTCGACGTTGATCAGACCTGTAAGCAGCAGGTCGCGCTCCAAGCCGATCGTCTCGCCCCAGCGCATCCCCGTGTAGCCGATCGTGACCAGCATGATGAACTCGTCGTCCTGGCCCGCCAGCAGCGCGGCCCGCTCGGCCACGAGCAGCACCTCCAGCGGCGTCGCCCACGCCCGCTGCGGGCTTCGGTTGAGCTTGCGCCCGGTCCTGCGCCCGCGGTTGCGCGGGCGGACGGCGGGGTTGAAGGGGATCAGCGGGGGTTTTGCCGCTGCCGCGTCGCCGAGGATGGTGTGCAGCAGGCTGCGCGCGTCCTTCGCCGTGCTCCGGGATACCTCCTCAGTGGCGGGCAGCCGGTGCTCCCAGACGGCGATTTCCTCGCCGGTAAGTGAGTTCAGCTGCCGCGTGCCCCAGTACGGCAGGATGAACCGGCGGATCCGGTACTCGCGGTTCGCGGTGGTGCTGGGGCCGACATCCTGCGTGGCCTTCCAGCGGTCGATCCATTCGCTGACCGTGATCTCGCCTGCGGCCGGATCAGTCCACGTACCCGCGCGGACCTTCGCCTCCTGGTCGCGGCCCCAGGCGAGCCCGGCCTGCTTGGTCTCGAAGCCGGACCGGCTGGCCTCGCCCCCAGGGACTTTGTACTTCACGCGCCACGGTGCCGGTCCTCTGCCGCGTTTCTCCGCGTACGCCATGTCTGCGCGCTACCTCCTAGGTAGATCGGTCCTGGCATGAGGACTCCGGTTCGACACCTAGCCTGGCCGGCTGCTATCGCCGAGCACGGCGGGCGCGGGTCACCGGCGGCCGGGCGCCCTGGGCCATGATCTGCGCGATGTCGTCATCGCTGAACCGGAGGTGCTTGCCGATGAACGTGCAGGGAATCGCCCGCGCCGCGGCCTTGTCACGGAGCCACGACTCGCGGACTCTCAAGATCTCCGCGGCCTCAGCTGGTGTACGAAGCTGAGTCATTCCTGCCGCCTAATCATTATCGATTGCCCTTTTCTAGTCAAGCGGAAATCCGGGGAAATCCGAATCAGCGCGGCCTCGCCTGACAGGCCGGAGTTCCTCCATCGGTGACCAGGCCAGAATCCCCCGGTTGCCGCATATTCCCTTGATCCCACGCGGTCGCCCATTGCCGGGTGGTACGCGGCCGATCCGAATTGGATCGCCTCGTTTCCCCGATCCGGGATGGCGCGAACGAAGGGGGAACGAGCCAATCTGGCACGCGAATCGAGCGGACCATATCGGCCCGCGAGCGCGGGGTTGATTGCAAACGGCTTTTCGGCGGGAGCGAGCTCGCTGTCGCCGGACCGGAGATAGCGTTCGCTGATGGCCGGCCGCCGTGATGCTGACACCGGGTAGCCGCGCTGTCCGCGATGGTTTGGTATGGATTGGCTGGGCGCTTACTCAAGCTCGATCTCCCTGTCGGCCTGACGCTCTGGAGAACGGAGTGCCCGGGTGGGCTCGGGCGGCCTGTAGGCGGTGTCGTGCTCGGTCGCGGTGCGGTAGGCCTGCTCGACGGCGCGCAGCCGGGTGGCGACGCGGGTCTCGCGGGCGGCGATGGCCTCGCGGTTTTGCCTGCCGTAGGAGCCCTTGGGCAGGTTCTGGCCGAACTGCTCGACTTCGCGGACGTGGGCCTCGCGTTCGTCGGCGTGGGCGGCGATGGCGAACAGGGCGGCGTTGGCGGTGGTGGCGTCCAGGATCAGGCTGACGGTCTGGCTCTCGGGGTCCCGGCCGGCCAGCGCGATGATCCGGGGGCCGTCGGTCTCTGGCCAGGCCTCCGGCTGGGCCAGGCGTTGCCTGGCCCGGTCGCGGAGACCGGCGAGCATCAGGTCGGCCCGGTCGATCTGGTCGCAGGCGGCGCCGAAGTCCTGGCCGACCGGTCCGAGGGCGGCGCCCCGGGCGGTGCAGTATTCCATCAGCCGGACGGCTTGCGGCCAGTTCGGGTGGGTGCCGGAGCGGGCGTGGATGCGCAGCTGGGTCTTGAAGGTCGGGGTGATCTCTCCGGTGGTGACGAAGCGGACCAGGCCGCGGGCGAAGGGGGGTGGCTGGGGCCGGGCGGCCAGCCAGATGGCCAGCCGCCGGGCGGTGACGTGATCGACGCTGTCCCCTCGCTCGTCGGCAGTGGCGATGCCGTAGCCGATCAAGCGCTCGTACAAGGACAGGTCCGGCAGCAATCCGTCCTCAGGCAGCCGCCCGGCCCGTCCCGCCCTGCCGGGCGGGCTGGAGGTTGTGTCTAGCTGGCTGGTCAACCGGCTACCTCCCTATCCGGGTGTCCGCTGTCCGCCGGCTCGTTCCTGCTGCGGATCGAGGCCGCAGGGCGGCTGGGAGGCCCGCGATCGCGCCGGGTCCGGTCATGCCGGGCTCTGCTGCCCGGCCCGCTCTGCGGGTTCCGTCCGGCCGCACGGACCCAGGTAGACCTGGCCGGGGCTGGCTTCGCGTTCGGCGGCGAAGAACGCGGCGATGACGTCCAGCAGCCCGGGCGGTCGGCGGCGGTCATGGTCCGGCTCCGGTTCCGGGCCGGGGAACGTGCACGCAGCGCTGCCCGAGCGTTCGGGGGAGAGCAGCACGGCCGGCATGATGTCCGCAGCGGTGATCGACGGATCGGCTATCATGATGCGGTCGAGCCATTCGAGGGCGTGCTCGCTCGTGTTGATCACCGCCTGCTGCCGGCCAGCGCCGCGCTTGCGGCCGCCGCAGATGCAGGCGCAGGCGGGGGTCGTCGTGTCGTAGCACCTGACATCGCAGATGCCGGTGCAGCTGTCAGAGCCGTACACGACGAACAGCGCGATCACGGTTCAGCCTCCGGATCAAGGAGGGCCCACGGGTCGCGGTCGTCCCACGCGGTCTCAGCCTCGGTTCCGGGTTCCGGGCCGACGTGCAGATATCGGGGGAAGCGCTCACGCCCAGCGTCGACCTCGGCGGTCTCAGCCTCGGTTCCGGGTTCCGGGCCGAAGTGCCGGTAGCTGGGGTAGCGCTCACGCCCGGCATCCGCCTCGCTCGCGGTGTCCCAGTACATTTCTCCGTGGTAATGATCGACGTACGGCGGGCCGGCGTCCCAGTCGGGTTCGGGATCGATGTAGCTGCCGGTCTGGTAGGCCCACTCGTTGGTGCCCGGCTCAGGCTCGTCCCACTCGTCCGCCTCGGGCTCAGGCTGCGGTCCGGTCAGCGCGGCCCCCTGCTCTGCTGAGAAGCCGGGCGGCAACTGGTAGGCGGAGTCGGCCATCGCGTTGGCCGCGCCTGCGGGCTGCGTGTCGGCTCGGGTCGTGCCGGCGTACGGCTCGCCCTGGCTCGCCCGTGCAGTGACCTCCAGGTGGGCGCGGCCAGGCGATCGGGAGGTCGTGTCTGGCTGGCTGGTAAGCCGGCCGGTTTCCCTGTCCGGCTGCCCGCTGGCTCGTTCCTGGCCAGGGTCGAGGCCGCGGGGCGGCTGGGAGGCCCGGGCGATCGCGTCGGGTCCGGTCAGGCCGAGCTCTGCGGCCCAGCCCTGGATGTGCGGCCAGAGCCGGTGGCCCTCGTGCAGGTCACCTTGGCCGGCAGTGTCGGCCAGGACCATCGCGGTGATGGCGGTGTTGCGGTCCATGGCGTGGCCGGGCAGCCAGGATACTTCCCATTGGTGCTGGCGGCCGAGTGCCTGCCGGGCGGTGTGCGGGTTCTGGTCGCTGGTGATGGTGGTGTCGGTGATGGTCAGGGTCATGGCGGTCACGTCCGGGTGCGGGTCATGGTTCGGCTTCCAGGTCGGGTTCCGGTTCGCGGGTGCGAGCTAGGTTTTCCAGGAGTTCGGCGAGTGACGGTGGACCGTCTGGCTGCCAGTCGCGGCGCTGGTCGACCACGATGTGGAACTTGGCACGGCCTATGAGCCAGGGCAGGTACTCATCGGGGAACAGGTCGCCATAGGGGTCATAGGGGTCGTCCTGCAGCTCGCGCCAGTTCTCGTAGTCGCCGGGGCTCGAGAGGTCGTGGGGGTCGTCCTGCAGTTCGTGCCAGTCCTCTTCTGATAGTCGCGGGGCTGGGACATGGGGAATGTCGGCTTGGCGGCGGGTTCCGGGTTCGTCGGGTGTCGTGCCGGGGGTGGTCACTGGCCGGCCTCCTTGTCGGCTGCGAGCCCGGATTGACGGGCGGGGCCGTGGTGAGCGGAGTTGGCGGTCTGGGCGACCGCGGCGACCTGGAGCATCTGGGTGGCCATCTGGTCGTAGGCCTGGGCGTTGCGGAGCCGGGACTGGCAGGTCAGACAGGTCTGGTCCGCGCAGTCGGCGCAGGCGGCAGCGCGCCCGTGGTTGTGGTCGGCGGCTATGTCGAGCGCGGTGACGACAGTGCGGACTTCGGCGCCGGTGAGGATGACCGCGTCGTCGGCATCAGGGTCGGATGGTCCTGTTTCGGTGTGCGGGCCCGGCGAGGCGCAGTCGAGGTAGGAGGTGTCGCGGGTGCCGTCGTAGACGTAGGCGAGGTCGAGGATCGCGCCGATGGCCTGGCCGGTGTGCTGGTTGTCGTGCGGGTGATAGCCGTGGCGTTCCAGCACGTCGAGCACGTCGAGGATCAATCCGGAGGTGAGGCGGTCGTCGCTGGTCATGGGCGGTTCTCGTGGTGGTGGCGGTGGGGCGGGTGGATGTCGGGGGCGGTGCCGGTGCCGGTGGCGGGTTGCCAGCCGTACTGGGGCCGGTAGCCGGGGGTGTCGAGATGGTCGTCGTCCAGGGCGGCGGCGGCGCACCAGTTCCCGGTGATGGCGCGTTTGCGGGCGACGGTGGCTGCGGCGCGTTCGAAGCGGGTGCGGCCGGGGGCGCGTTTGTCCCACCAGGCGTCGTAGAGGTCGGCGATAGCGTCGCGCAGCTGCTGGCTGACGGTGCAGGCGTCGCCTCGGACGAGCTTGCGGATGGTTACGGGGTGGACGCCGATGGCGCGGGCGATGCGGGCCGAGCCGTGGCCCATCACGTGCAGGGCCCGCAGCCGCAGCCGGGTACCGGTCGCGTCCAGCCGTGACCTGGGCAGGGCCGGGCTGGTCACCGTGAGGACGGCGGTGGCCGTGGCGGGTTGTGCTCTCCTGCGGCCGGAGGCCAGGCCGCGGACGGTGGCCGGGGACAGCGCGGCCGCGGCGGCGATCGAGCGGTAGGTTCCGCCGTGCTGACGCAGCCGGGTCAGGTGGTCGCGGGCGGCCTCGCGCTGGCTGGCCGGCTGGAGCTGCCACAGGGCGTGTTCCCGGGCTTCACCGCGGCCGGGACCGCCCTCGGTGGTGGTCATTGCTGGGCCTCTGGTTCCGGTCCGGCCTGCGGTGCGCAGCCGCGCCTGGACGCCCGCCAGGCTTCCTCGGCCTCCTCGGCGGCGGCGTGGCGCTCGACTTCGCGCCGGGCGTGCTCGCCCATCCGGTGGAATGCTTCGGTCTCGACGGTCCCGGGGACGGGTTCGATCGTGCCGAAGTTGGAGGCGTATTGCAGGTCCCGCCACTCCTCGGTGGTCGGGCCCAGGTCATCAGTCTCGGGGTCCGGTGGCGCGTTTTCGGTCATGCCTGGTCACCTGCTTCGGCTTGGTAGTCGGGTGCGTGGGTGCGGGTCCGGCCGTCTTTGCGGGCGGAATGGAGGGTTCTGGTGATCTCCCGCTCGCCGAGGCCGGCTTGGCGGGCGGCGGCGGCCAGGAGGCTGAGGTCGGCGGCCGGGTCGGCGTCCAGGGCGCGGTTGGCGGCCCAGAACAGGCCCGCGTTGCGGTTGCCTTCGGTCTGGCTGGCGACCCAGCGGGCCAGGTGGCTCAGATCCCGGCCGGGGGCCGGGCCTGGCTGGGGCTGCCGGATCTGCCTGCGGGGTTCCAGCAGGGCGGTGACGGTGGCCCAGTCCAGTCCGCCGTCGGTGTCCACCGTCCGGATGACCTGATACGGCTTGCCGTCGACTCGGGACGGCGGTGCGAGGACGTAGCCGCCGCGGGAGCGGAAGTCCAGGTGATGGCCGGGCAGGTGACCGTTGCGCTGGTCAGACCCGCGGAAGTAGGCGTGCAGGCCGCCGCCAGGAGTGCGCACGTACGCACCCGCGCCGTCTACCAGGCCGGCCTTCGACAGTTTGGCGAACGCGGCGTACCCGTTCCCGGCCGGGCCGTGCTCGTCGACGTCCAGGACGTCGGGTCCGGGGGCGCCGGTGGCGATGGCCAGGTTCCAGTTCGGGTTGCGGGTGAACCAGGCGGTGATCTGCTCCGGGTCGGTGCTGGCGTCCAGGTGGCCGTGGGCGGTGGCGGGGATTTTCTGGCCGACCTGGCAGGGGAACACCGGCCAGCCGCGGGCGGCATAGGCCAGGGCCTGACGGAGCCTGGCCCCGGTCATGGCATGCTCCAGGGCTGGCCGCCGGCCGGTGCGGGGTTACGGGGATGGCCGCAGCGGTTGGTCTCGATGCGGAGCTGGTCGGCCAGGGCGGGCAGGATCCGGGCCTGGTATTCGGCCTGGGCGGAGACCAGGGCGGGGCTGCGGGCGGGCTCCAGGTACAGCACCGACCACAGCTCGGATGCGATGTCCAGCCCGTACAGGCACAGGTCGTGCTGATCCCAGCAGGGGCCGAGGGCGGCGGCCAGGTGCCCGTAGCCGGGGCGGTAGACCTGCTCGACCCAGGCACGCAGCCGGGCGATGGGTTTCTGCCGGTCTGCGGCCGCGAGCTTCCACCACGCCGGTGCCGGTTCTGGGTGGTAACCGTCAGAGTGCGCGCCGGTCTGGCTGGTTGCGGTGAGCCGGGTGAGCGCGGCAGCGTGCTCCTGCACGGCGCGGCCGGCGGCGGCGGTCTGGTCGGCGAGCTCGGCCAGCCGTCCGCTGACCGCGGCGTGATTGTCGGCCTGGCGGGTGTCTAGGCGGATGAGCTGCTCGGCGTGGGCGGCGAGCTGGTCGACGATGGCGGTGATCTGGTCGTTGCCGGTCATCCTCAGCTCCAGGGGAAAGAGGTGCCGTTGCCAGGGAGCCACTCGGCGGGCACGTAGTCGGGCAGGTCCGGCTCCGGGTCCCCCTCGGCCTCGGGAAGCTCGGCGATGGCGTTCCATGGGGCCTGGCCGATGCGCCGGGCGCGGCGGTAGGCGGGGTTCTTCCAGGCGCGGGGCAGCCGGGCGATGACGGGGGCGTAGCCACCGCGGATGACCAGGGCGAACCCGGCAGGGAGCTGGCGGATC